>JAABUV010001474.1_pt1 | contig 34130 bp, 41 predicted proteins | sample 5559971 | NCBI WGS metagenome assembly JAABUV01 (sample SAMN10711881, study PRJNA513362) | rock metagenome | isolation source: Antarctica rocks | place: Antarctica: Victoria Land, Knobhead nord | collected 2015-12-19
CTGGCGTCACGCCGGCGACGCTCATCACCTGTCCCTGATGGTCAGGATGAAGCGCGGGCATCATGCCAATGGTATGCTCTGTCTCTAGATAGTTTAAGTTGAAATAGATCGATTTAAATCATTGATAAAGAATCACTTAAGATCGATGTTAATATCTTGATATACAAAAAGTTTATCTAGCTTTATCGAATTCAATGATTATTATGCAAAAAAGCTTATTATTCATGTCATTTATTTAAATCTGACAGGTTAAAATCATATAATAATATACGTCCTGGTGAAAGGCATGCGCTTTGCGGCTTCCAGCGTGGTGCGGCCCCGTTCGGGTTTGGCGTGGCCTGTTCGGCCATGGCGCGCCGTGTTGGACGTCTCGCCGCTTTTCTCAAGGTATAAAGACCCTCCGTCTCGCTGGTTTTCCCATTATCCTCCCTCTTTCCTTTTCTCTTCCCTTCCCCCACTGGCCATCTCCCTCACTCCTTCAGTCATCTGCGCCTCCCTCCCTGGCCCACCATCGCCGATCGCCCTGTCTCAACCTTACACGAGGCAGTTCGCTGGAGATCGCCTTCGTATCGACCCCTGGCCCTCCATCCTCTCATCCTCTCATCTTCCCATCCTCGTCCTTCTAGCCTGCCCAGTCAGACCCAAGACACCTTCTCATTCGCTGCTCTCTGTCTCTGTCTCGTCTCACCGCTGCTGCAGCTCAGCTCAAACGGAAGATGGTTCCATTTCGGGGTGAGCTGAGACCCCTCCTGGTACTCAACTTTGCCGCTCTGGATCCTGTCACCTTTACTCTCCACCTCTTTCCCCAGCCACCGTTTCACTTCTGCTCAGCTGACCTTCGACACTGGCATGACATTGGTTGAGAGCTTCAGCTTGCGGCGATGATCTTACAGCGATACGAGTGTTGGGTCACAGGATGTCTGCCACACGACCAATGAACGAAATGCCTCATTCCTTCATGGCAATCCGCTCAGGCTTTCTATGTGTCTGCCTGGCCGTGTCGACAGGGATCGCACCTTGGTAGTGATCTAACGACCTGGTACGGAGGGGCCTGAGTGGGAAGCTAGACAGTGGCGGTGAGCGGTAACTCAGTGAGTGGAGGCGTCGGAGCGTTGGTCCCGCCTCAATTGATAGCGGTCTTTGCGTGTCTGCCTGGCTGCGCCGACAAGGTTGGCGCAATGGCTTGAATCTGATGACGTGGCCCTCGAAACGCCAATCTGATGGTTGGGCAGGCATCGTGAAGGGTGCAGGACAGCCGATGTGTCGTAGCGTCTCAGCTCGAAGATCCAGACCACTTCAGCTGACGGGGCTGGAACCGGATGTGGACATTTCCGAGGGGCGCAGTGAAAAACAAGTTGCATGAAATACCAATGCAAAGGGAAGGCTCAGCTTGCATGGGATGTGGATCGAATATGAGGGTCCAATGGCCGATAGCTGCATCAGGGGCGTGCAACTTGATCTGAGGTGAATGACTGAAGATTGGCGATCGATGACCCCGAGGGGAAAAGGAGAGACAGACAGGGTTTGCAAGCTGGAGAGATTGCAGTGGATCGCCCGGCCGCCTGGGGCATATAATAATCCTCTTCTTGTCCTCTCATTTCACCTGGATTTTGCCCTCTCGACCACCACCACGTCAAAAACGGTCAGACTATTTGTATCATCTAATTCCTTTTGCACTTGTGCTGTACAATGGCCTTTGTTGGGATGGATTCTTTCCACCATTATCAACCTCCAAATGCAGTCCTGCATCATGATGGGCGACCAACGGCCTCCAGCCTCCGTGTCCCCGTGGCCAGTGGAGAGAGCAACAAACCTATGGCTCTTGGATCAAGCAAGAAACCGAATGGAATCCCCCAAGACTTCGACCTGATCGAGATTTTAGATATGACTGGCTCTACAACGAAGGAGCCACTGGATCCACTGCACGAGCCAGCATCTGATCTTAACAACACCCAAGTCAATGCTAGAGGTACTCCTCTCTGTCATTGTTTATGATGAACGGCAATTGACAGTGCCAGACACCCTAAACAGACTTGATACCACTTACAGCCATGCTCACAGTGGTGGCGAGGAAGACGATGGTTTTCCACTACTTAAGGAATTGCTGACCGGTACGAGAAAAGCGCAAGAGAGGCAACAAATGGGCTCGACTGATGGACATATGATAGGAAGATCTGAAGGCAACTTCAAACATGTCGCGAATGTTGATCACAATAGCGCTGCCGGTCCCAGATCGAGCAAAGGCGAAAATAAGGGTGGGTACACCCGCCCCACATGTTGCCGGAAATGATGCTGACAGCTGACAGAGGAATCAATTGCAGCGGGTGATGATTGTTTAGATGGCAACACCCAAAATGTTCAGCGAGGTTGCGAGTCTAGGTTAGTATGGGCGATTCCAGCTGCTATGGACTTGCCTGATGACTCCTAGATAATTCAATCAAGACCCCCAATGTCGACGATGACGACATTGATTTCGATGCTTTACGAAAGCTGCCGCCGTCCAAATTCAGGTATCCTCCTGGCTGGGAACCTCACGACAGGGACACTCACGCAAGTTCGACTTTGAACGAACCTGGTAGTTCAGGTAAGTATTGAATGCGGACTTCAGATTCAAAAATTAAATGGTCTAACATTTTTCAGGTGACCCAATCATGATTCAGGACGAGGACACCGATAGCAGCGGCAATGATACTTCAGAGGAGCAGGATGGGAACCAGGGGCCGCTCAGTACTCCGTCGACGCCTGTGACAGGCTCAGAGTCTGAGTGTGACCCCACACTTCTATTTCATCAACTTCAATGCTAACGAACTTTTATTGATTTAGAATTCCTAACCTCTGCAAGAAGAACAAACATTCTACCTCAGACTTGCCTCCACTGCACTACAATGCCATCATTTCCTCGAAGTACAATAGACCAATGTGCAAGTCCGAAGGTGGAAATCATAAGAGCCTCACACCTGATCCCTCGGCCGATGATGACAAAAAAGATCAGCAAGATGACAAGGAGGCAGAGATGACCGATGAAGAGGAGGACTTCGGTGGTGATAGAGAACGGAATACTCCACCTTTACCATACTCTACCAAAAAGCGGCTTTTGTTCACCGCAGGAGAGCAGACTCACGTGAAGCGTCTTATCAAACGCCGCCACCTTTCGTCTCCTTTCCTCTCAGAATCCCAAGTGCCGCCACAAGCAGACTTGGACGATGAATACCAAACCACGAGGCTTAATACCGGTTCTCTTGGTACCATTGCCAACACCCCGTGTCTGGAGCCGTCTCAGGGTCAGTCATATCCAACGTTGCATGAAGGTGAAGAGTGGGAGATTGTCAGGATTCTTGGTAAGAGGCGGATTGGAAAGAGCTATGAATACAGAGTACGATGGAGGAGTACCTGGCTGCCGAAAAGCGCATTAGGAAATGCGCAGGCGTTGTTGCGGGACTTTGAGGGCAAGAGCCGAGCGGCAGTAACGTCCCTCCCTAGGTAGCGAGAAACCCACTGTGCCGAGAAAAATTATAGGTACTCTGTGCACACACCGATGTCTCCTATATTCTTGTATAAGTCGTATCCCGTGGCCACTCCTAAACACTCTGAAACCCTTCTACTAGAAAATTATGTTCGCATCGTTGCCCTCGCGCCCGATTTACAGAAGGTCTCCTTTCATAGCGCAATAGAGTTCCTTAGCCACAGCTCTACTATCAAGCTCTTATTACTCCTAATATTTATGAAAGGATCTTATCCGAGCTTTAAGGCCTTACTACTATGCTAGAAATCGCTATTAGCCTTATAGCTGCTGTGGCGCGCAAATTTATACAAGGTCGCCACGCGGGTCGGGACTTCGAATCAAAGCGATTAACGGTTTTTGGTTAGTGCGAGATAACCCGCACGTCCTGTAATAATTACGATAGAATTTCACTTATGTAATCATTTGCTAAATTTGTGGCTGTTCAAGACTGTGGCTGACCCTGCACTCACGTAAGACATGGTCACTGGCCATGGCTCATGTGACAATAGCTCGTTGACTTTTCGGCTGACAAATTCGGCTGATCAAGGCAGATTCTGGCTTCATCCATCGTTTTTGCTTTCCCAATTCGTTTGGATACCTACGCGCCTCACATGGCGATACAGCCAGGAGCGAAATCGGTGTCCTGTCTACCTAAAATCTTTTGAACACGCACGGACATTTATTGAACTTTGATGTCACCTGATGATCGGACATACATTATACCGAAGCCGAGAATGAGGCGTGTCAATCCTGGCATCATCCCATCAACCACCATCGACTCTACAACTACGATGGCATCAAACCTGGCAGTCTCAACACATGAGCTGACCCAAAACATAATCAACAGTAAGTTGCAAGGTGACCAAGGACTCACTGATGACCCACTGATGACCAGACAGCCAATATCGCATCCGATTCCGAGTCTGCTGTGGCCACTAGCTCTTTCTTCACCACGAAAGTCATCATCCTGTAGTCCTCAATCGAGCAGGTTGTGTGCCGAACGCCCGCAAGGACCTGGTGTACGAGAGCTTGGACGCTCCTTGTGATAAGCCTGATCACCAAGCCATGGCTAATCGCACGATATATACTCGAGCATACTCCAAAAGCAGTGTTGGGCAATTCGTCTCCGCTAAGGCGCCGAAAGGTGGTCCATTATCCTACACGGCCCTCCTTGAAGAGTTCCGAAATCATGCCAACAAATGCAATCGAGAGCCCACGGCCTTGGTGTCAGGAAGTGATCGCATCGTCGACACTTTGAAGCGTGCTTTTCACAAGCACTATGAGGATGGCGAGTCGCCAGCAGAAATTTGGATCGCTTTCATAGAGGTTCCACTCCCCATAAATGAAACTGCTACCCGAATCCATTCCGCAAAAGAGTTGGCAGAAAAATGCGAACTCCCGGAACCCAATTTATTCTCTCACGAAGTCGTTTTTGAATGGGCTATACCCGAGAAGTATGTGCTACATAAGGTCTCCTTGCAGACCTTAATGAAGCGTGAGCTTCAAGAGCATTGCTTTTTACAACGGTCCACTGCGGGAGTACGATGCTATACCGCGAGTGAACTCCAACGACATGGCCCCTGGGAAATCGGCGTTACCCTAGGTTTCTTTGCACGGAAGTTTGGAGCCAGAGCCCCTCTGAACTGGGTCTCTCATCAGCTTTTCCATGATTGTGTACGGGCGAAGATTGTGGATGACGACGTAGTTAGGCTTAATTATGCGCATGGGCATACTGAAATAGTTGACTTCCTATTTTTTTGCGACCTGGATGATGGAATCGACACTAGTTTATGCGATTGGTGGCTTTCAGATATTGACTTTTCTCTAGATTACAAAGAATTCAAGAAATGCCAAGAAGTGACAGAAGACAGCATGGCTTGGGATCTGATTGAGTTCTGGAAAACTTGGCACGATGTCGATTATGATGGAACAATCAAAGAGCTTTCTGCGAAGGAAAAATTCTCATATGATGACGAGAAGAACAAATTATTGGTTGAGCATGAGAAGAAGAGGGCAGCTATTGAAGCAGAAGCTGTAAAGATGGGTTTATGACTTCAATTTTTTGTTGGGTACGCACAAAGATAGAATTGTTCAATTGAATGGCCGATGGCGGCCAATCCTATCCGACTAAATCCGTACTGGGATGGCCCAGTATTATATAGCCCTAAGTCGACAGCTCCATCAAACGAAGCTAGGCGCTATCTGATTGTTGAACAGACACATATCCGCAGTCATCCTGCGATATGTACCGAACTACCGACTTTCCAGCTGGTAGTTCGGGTGGGCGGATTTGAAGGCCTTCGTAAGAACAGGTGCTTGTTAAACACCGTCCTCCTCTTCACTCTGCTTCTCTGTCGTGCGGTATAGCGTCTCTTTCCCGCGAATCAAACCACGACGTCGAATATGATGTCGAAGCTCTCCCAGCCCGCCTTGATGTTTTGGCCAAACCATTAAAGGGCTGTCCGAACAATCTTTAGCCTCAACCAACAATTGTGCGGGTACCTCGTAGTATGAGTCAATCTTTAGGTATGAATACTTTGGCAGTGTAATAAAAAATAGAACAGTATCTCCGTGATATCATCCGAGGTGGTTTCGAAGTCGAAGTTGGATTGCAAAGCCCCTCTTCAGTGTTGGGGAAATAGGGACATAATCGCCGTGATCCTTTAACGTCGAGGTAATCTGGAGGAGTTGATCTTAATCGATGACTAACTAATTTAAACTTTAAATACTCACTGTCATGACTTTTACATAATCCAACTTTCCTGGCACAATATCTAGGACGAGAACCAGGTGGCTGCGTACGACGTCTGTGACATCGAGAGTAGGCATGCCCAAACCGAAGCATTCTGACCTGCTCTTGAATTTGTAAACCCTGCGCTGGACATCTTTTACCGGTACCATTTTGCTTATGACAGCCGTTTGATGAGGTCGCAGGTTTGATAATAGCAGAAAGGAAAAGAACGAGATTGATGACGGGATGCAGCGGAGCACGACTACTGTTCCGTCGCGATATCCTAACAGGCCTTAGCCTTTAAACACGCACGTGACCGGGTTCCAAGCATAAGGCGTTGGCTGAACTCACAATCAACGAAGCATCCACAGCCTCACGACCATCGAAGACATGTCAGCCAACTGTGCTGCGTTCTGAATAACTGTATTCTGTCATCATTAATCCTCGCTGGAGGATCGCTGGTGTAAATAACTTCGTACTTCGAGACAAGATGTGCACGGCTTTCCAAAACCACTGCCCTTCCTGTTGCACGAACCACGGCGGAGTGTATTCCCGTCCCTGTCCCATCCTGTACCAGTTACGGCCTGGCCAACTGGGCTTCGTTCAGATAAATCACACCATCGATGAACGGAACCCCAAGATAGCACTAGAGACCTGCGACCGTTGCAAGCGCAGGGAGCAGAAGCACTCATGGTTGAAGGACAAGCGGGCCAACCTCTCTCGGCCGTTCTGGACCAAGGCCTCAGAGCATACCCCTTGCGAGATATGCCAGAATTACCAAGTGGAAGAAGAACAGCCACTCAGGATCATCCCACTACGTTAGGTCAGTATCAATGAAGTCAGGCAGCGGAAGCAGCAAGTCCTAACGAAGATGTTTCAAGGTACCAACCATTCACGCAGCTCTGCCTGCGGAGATTGAACGAGTGCGGCGACGCACTCACAATGCCGGCTCCATCGAGCACCGTACTCAACACGTCTGACCAAAACTTCCACGCGATGCTCACGACGGAGCCACTCGACACCGCCAACATCGTCGACGTCCCTGCCGAAGTTATTCACTCCCTTCGACTACCTGACGAACAGCGACACCGACACTGACACTGACGCGGGACAACGCTGACCTGTGCAGCGCCCGTCGGTGCGCATGGTACTGCAAGGACCTCGTGTGCCCCAAGTACTGGAGCGCCTGGTCCTGCAAGTCCAACTTCTGGATGCATCTGTACAAGACGGCTGTGCACCGCGTAGATGTACGGACACACACACGGGTGGGACGTCGCGAGCTGACGAGGAAGTGGAGAGTCGAAACGGATTGGGAGATGAAAGAACCGAAGGAGCCCAAGCCTGCTCCGGGACAGAATAGTATTGCGTCGAACAACGAGTAGGCTGCGGGGGTGTAGAGTTTTCAGACGAGATATGCTGTAGTCTTGTTCGCGAGATCGTTACGTTTGGTGACAGCGGAATCGAAGGCGAGAATGCCTTGATGCGGAAGTTCTATTTTTACCTAATCAAAGCTGGGAGGACTGACGACGAGAGCATCTGTCCACAATCTCCCTGAATATTCTCACTCGGCTGGCTCTTATGGCAACGTTCTGTCCTTTGTTAGTGCCTAGACGTAATCAAAAGGCCCCAGACTTAGTCATTAGACTAGTCAGTATACTGTCGAGAATCTATAAATTTCCAAGTCCAGCCGTTCTAAGGCCTTCCTTCACGTTTTCCTACACCATTGTTCATCGGTTAAACCTCGGCGATATTAACGGCTTTAAGGGAGCGCTAACCCAAAACAAGAAGAGAAAAATCGATCGATTCTTTACTCCCTCGAAAGCCAATCCGAGCGTACTATTGTCCAGGCTTCACCGCACAGTCTATCTCCGTCCTTCGTCTCAGCACAACATTGCTGTTGTCCCTAATCCATCCCTCTATACGATATTATTGGTGCAACTGCGAGCGCCGGATTTGTCCAACTGATTAATTCTAATTCCTCCGAAGCGGGGGACTATGGTCAGTGGCCTAACAAACGTTCGTCTGACTCTAAAGCTTCCACTGACAGATATCTTCCTACCAAACAGGATGCGCAAAAGCCGCTGACGTCGCTGAGTGAAATCGAAAAGCGTTTCCCTCCACGTGGCTCCTTGTGCTTGCATCGACTCGTCAAGCGTGCCAACTTCGTATGCAGCCGCTGTAGCCTTGAAAAGACGTCAAAGTTAGTGGCCTACGCCAACGACAAATGGGACGAACCGTTATGTAATGGCTGCTATGGGAATATCCAATCTCAGAAAGAGTGAGGGTAGAGCACGGAAATACTTTTGTCGAGTTCGTCTTTGGGAAAATTCTCTACATCTGTTATGTTGAGATATAATTTCATCGGCACCTCTCAATACCTACGAATAACATTCAATCCAGTTTTTGCTCGCCAACGTTATGCTGTTGCTCATCATTTTTCCAGATTTTCGTTGAAGTAATGGTTCAGCGTTGCTGAAGTGCCATCGAGCTCTATCTTCAATAGAAACTTGACGTGAGAAGTTGCGGATTGGTATTTCTCCAGCAGTCGATTAATAAGCAGAGCCATAATGCCCGTTCGAACTCTTTCAATGAGACACATCACACGTAAGAGATCAACGACAGAGTTAATGAACAATCGTCATGATATCTGAAATGCAGCCCAGAGCTAACCCCTCCCACTTCATCGACTGACGCTTCATGATCACTGCCAAGAGAGAGGGATTGAGAGTGCCGATTCCAAAGCCTCGAGAGTTTCGGTAAACATCTTTTGGCCAGACGCGAAAGCTCTCGCTGCGCGGTTCGGGCAGCTTTTGTGCAGCGGAAACTAGATCTTCGAGCTCTGGATGGTCTGGAACTGTACGGATCTCAACTGTGCCTTCTGGGTTGCCGTCTTTGATATCCATTGTAGCAACATCAACGACTGGGAGGTCGGCATCGGCGGAGCCGTTAGATTTCCCTTCGAATTCCGCATCTACCTATCCCTCTTTCCTTTCTTCTTGTTGGCTGTACCGCCTGAGGGCTTGACCGCTCCAGATTCTGCCCACAGATCACTCTCACCATCAACAGCCATTTCGGAGCTAGGCTCGTCATGTGCTTTACCTCGAAACATCCTGTATTTTCGCTCTGGGCCTGTATCGTGGACATGATACTTTTCTGTGCTGATATCAAAGTCCGCCTTTTCATCGCGCAGCCTAAGAGGTAAACGCTTCATATTAATAGTTAGGACATCCGCTACGAACGGTGCAGGGAGCACCAGAAGATCTTCGTCTAACATCTCAGGCCTCACGTTGAAGGCAAAGATATCGGCCAGAAGCCTCCTGAGCGGTGATCCTTCAAGGGTGTTTTGATAAGCGTAATAGATGGCAGTAGAAGTGGCTGGAGGAAGGTATGTCGCACCCAGCAGCTCGAAATCTAGGCTTGTTGTCGGTGGGTTGAAATTGAAGGATGGGACGAGTGGGGAACACCTGATGGCGCTTTGTAGCTTCGGAGGCATAGCTCGGTCACGGATTGCGTCGAGAGTGGTATTCTGTAGAGTCGAGATTCCAACTTTCTCAGAAAAGCAGAATAATTCATTAACAGAAGGCTTAAATCGGCGGACTCCTTTGGGTCGCTTAGTTAATGTGTATAAAGCCATTCTTCGAACATGGTAAACTCTTTAACTCCATCTTCCTCCAAATACATGCTTCCAGTAGTTGCCTCCTCAAAGGAGCCATGAAAAACCCCTTCAAAGAATGACAATTGTTAGCAGAGCCGGCCTTTGTGGAGGTTGAAGGAATATTGCTCTGGGCCGACGTAAAATGTTGCGATGAACCGGTGAAGCTTGCTGTGCGATATTAGTGTTCCGCCGTCACATGATCAGAACGAACGTACTGTAGAGATTCCGAGTCATCACCTAAGCCTGGCTGCTTGGCTGTGGAGTACGGCATTGAGTTGTCATTGACCGAAGTAAGGTAGACGCACGTATTTGGGATCCAGAGAGCTGCTGGAGTGAGATGATCTGATGAGTCATCTCACCAACGCATCCGTCACCGGTCTTCAGTGGAGTGCATCGGAAGTGTTGAATATCAGTCGATTGTTTCTCAGGTATTGTCTGACAAGACAGCTGACTTCAATAAATTCGAGAGTCTTGTTAAATATGAAGTGGTCGTGCCTGCCAGCATCGAGCCTTGGATCGAGCGATAAGCGTCGAGGCTAAACAGAATGATAGTATTGCTATTATCTATGAACGATACTACAATTGCAAGAAACAAATCCCGGCCAATGATATGAAGGAAGACGCCAGTTAGCATTTGTCAGACATGTAGATCCCATGAACCCCTGCGGCATGTTTTTGAAGTCCATGAGACTGTCAAGCACGAGCTGCGCACATTCACCATTCGGGAATGGGCAGTTCTGGCCAGGCTGAAATCGATGATACCGGTCAAAGTGGCGCTCCAGCGAATGCTTGCTGCCGGAGGCGTGTTGTCGTTCACGTAAGGGCAGCCCGGTATCGCCGAGGTATTCTAGACATTGAAAAGGCCGGCATTGGAGTGGGAATCGACATCCAAGCGGTGCGTCGAAGTCTGAGTCTTCCGATTTGATTTTCAATTCAGTAGTGTCATCTGACGAGCTTGTCGTATTGTTATCCTCTCACGATTGACGGGGTTTGAGACCAAGTCATCGACGATAGTGATCTGCCAATCCAGATTCCCATTGCACTTGGCGGACGACGGCGGATCGAAGAAGGCCTGGGCGATACGAGCGCGTTCCTCGAAGGCATACTTGACTGGGGTCGGAAGAGGCTGAATAGGGGAGAGGACGGCGTCGTTGACTGCTATCTACGCGAGCATATCTTGCATCGGAGCTGTCGCGTCGTAGTCGGCTTGCACCTGTGCTTTAAGTGCCAGTCGTTTTTTGAGAAGAGATCACATATCTGCAGGCGCTCCATCTCGAAACTTTCAACGAGCTAAAGGATGATGATATTTACGATAGTAAGAGCTAAAGGTAAGAGTGCTTGTTGGAAGCTTGGCCAGCACCACTGAAGTCGGATTCAAATTCTTCGCTCAAACTAGTGACCAATTCCAAATGAGACATAGACAACTTGGTTTTGTGATACACGGCCAACGCATGGGCCGCGGCAACCATGTTTTTGATCTACGATGAACGACTCGGTCAGTATTAACAGATTCGACGGGATTCGACTGGATTCTGGAGCTCTAACCTGCCGACCATTGAGATCCTTCCTCGCCAACCCGTCGAGATCTTCGGGATTATATTTTGCCGCTCCGTTGGCCGTTACGGCCTTTTTCAAAAAGCTTGCCCAGACCTGCTTTCTTGTGGCGAGACTCAGCGGTTCGTACCTCACCGCCAGAGTGATCCTGCTGTGGATTGCATCATCGAAGTCCCTAACTCGGTTGGTCGTGAGAAACATGATCCCTTGATTGTACTCGAGCTTGCGGAGGAAGACCGAGACGCGAGCGTTTTGGTGACTATCGATCGAGCGCGCCTGCACGAATACATCCGCTTCATCCAGGAGGACCAAGGCTTTCCAGTGATACGCCAGTTGAGAGATATGGGACAACTGATCCTCCAGCTTCTTCGGTTCATGACCCAGCTCTCCGGCAGAAACCTGGATGGTCAGAATGCCCAACAGCATTGAACGGGACGAGCACATACCGCGTAAAGTGGCCGTTTCAGATGCTCCGATAGTCCCTCGGCGGTCAAAGTCTTACCAACCCCAGGAGGGCCACTGAACCGGATGTCAGTGTAAGAATTTTCGATTAGACATTGTATACATTACTGTAAGAGCATAATTAGGCCCCGTCCCTTTCCCACCACGAAGTCATCAAACGTATGGTCGGATGTTTCGCCGAGATGAGCCTTAGCGAGGGCCAGGACAAGCTGCTTTTTCTGGGAGGAAATCGCGAGATTGGCAAAAGAGGATGGGTTCCAAACGATATTGGAGATATCATCCACCGCAAACTCAACTTCGGAGGTCGTTAGCTTATTATCTTATCCTGTCATCGTCTAGCGAGAGGAAAAACTCACGCCATAATTTGTTGCCAAAGCTCCACCCGCGCACGGTTGGGCTGCAGAGGAGCAAATCATCCTCCTTCATCTTACTTGGCTCCCTGCCATTGCTCTTGACCTCATTTTCAGGCACAACAGTGTACCATCCGTCATCCAACGATTTTTTCCCGGTCAATCCGCTGATACGTGGTCTGACATAGTTGGGGTTGTTCTCACGGAAGAAGGCAGCATCGACCATGATTCGACCCTTGACAGGAACCTCAACCACCTCCCCTTTTTCCATAAAAAAGGCGTTTCCGTAGTACTGAAGGTGGTGCACGCCCAACAAGGAAACGAACCGCCGGCCCCGTTCTACGAGACTGGCCCTCATCTCGCTTCTGCGCGGATGGTACGCGAGGGGAAATGCGGCGAGGGTGACGATCCGCTTGACACCGGCAAATTTCGCAATACCTAGTGCCGCCGAGACTTCGCCAAAGACAGCTCCGTCGGAATCGAGATATCGGCACTCCATGTGGAAATATGTGATGCCGGTCGCCGTCGTCTTTTCTTCGCCCATGTCAAACCGAAAGCATAAGAATTTCTCCGTGTCAAGACATGTGGTATATACGATCGTGTTCGGTTTAAAGAGAGCCCAAAGCAGTTCATATGTGACTTCTCCATTTTCAAGAAGGGAAATCAGACGAGCCGTCGTTGAGGCGTATTTGCTCTTGATGAAGTCTGCCAGTAGACTGAGGTGCTTCAGCTCCGCAGCCTCTTGACCGACGTCGTCGCTCAATTTGGTCCGGTACGCTTCCAATTCCGGAAGGTACTGGTAGAGGAGATTTCGTTCGATCTAGGTGAGTGTAAGTCAGAGATTTATGCAAAAAGACAGAAAGCCATACCTGGGGTTTGTCCTCCCTCAGGGAGACGCCATGGATGTCGTGTAGGACTGTTCTCAGAATGTCTCGCAATTTTTCCGACTTGATGTCAATATAGAACACCGGATCCAAAGTCTTCTTGTCTAATGTCTCTCAGCGATCAAGCTCCTCACCCATATCAATGTACTTACCGATCCGTGCGCGAGCGACAAAGACATACTCGTCCAGCCCGTCCATTTCTCCTGCAGGTGTGGACTCCACAGTCTCGTACCGACTTGTCTTATCATTCCAGCTGCATTGTAATTAGCTTGACCACATAAGCCTAAAGTGAGGGGAAACACCGTTCGTCAACAGTTTTATACTCCAGCCTCGAAGCGCGAGCTCCCGATCCCGCAGGCGGAACATGCTTCTCAGCTACGGAGGCTAAGGCTTGGACTTTATCTGTGGATTCCGCCTTTTGGGCTTCCTTGATCAACCCTACCACCAATCTCTTGAGATCGTCGACCGCAATGGACTGTGGGAGAGGTGGGAATGTAGGGCTCCTGGGAGGTGTAGTCGGTGGTTGCAGAGAGACAGATGGCTTCGGAGCAATTTCTGTTGGTGCCATTGTCTTGGTGAAGGAGCAATCCCGAAGAACAAAGATCTATGAGGCGAGCGATAGGGCTGTTTGAGAGGGATGTTTTTATCTGCTTAATTGGCTCTGCCTGTCTATTTAGACCGCGGCGTGACGAATGGGAAATTCTGGATTGATGAGGAGAACTGGAAATAGAGCTTAGGAGGACGTTTATGTATATCTCTTCCAAGAGTTCAACACAACCCATTCTCTTCTCCGGAACTCGGATTTATCTCCTGCACGATCTTTTCCCATCTCGGCGGTAAATATTTCGCACATAAATGCATGAACCCATGAGTGTGAACATCTAGATCGATCGACTAGGTCCTCTGACGTTGTCTTCCTTCCCAGCGTGAGTAGCATTTTGGTGCATAAGCGTGGGACTTACACCATCGTGCCTAATGCGAGCTCCCGCCCAGATATCTGGAATGGGGTGAAGCGTGATGGATGGAAGAGATGCAATTTATTGTGCCTGTTCAATATTTGCAAACTCGACTGGGTTTGCAAATTTATGCAAGCCACGTTCAGATCGACGCACTAAGGAGTTTCTCTTGGCCCGCTACCCCGCTTTGTGATGGATTGATCTCTCTTCATCTTCGCTTTCATTTTCCATTTCCTACAATTAATTAGATTGTCAATTGCTAGAAATCTTTCAGCAATGTCGATAGGCTCCGCCATCCTGTCGCTAGAAGCTCTGGCTAGGAAAGCCGAGTACACCGCCGAAGCATTCGATTCGTTGAATCCAAATGCTACCCTCACGAAACAACAGTATCACGCTTTGGATTCTGCCAACATGCGCATCTGGGAAGTTGTAGCAAAGTTTGCAGACAAAATTGATCATCTGAAGGAGGATTACGTAAAGTGGACAGAAGGGGAGGGCAAGGCACTCGCGGCCCAGGCAGTTTCAGCTAGGGAGCACCTCATTGTACACGGGCGACCAAAGGGTCCAGCAACCTTCAGAAGAAATATCACGCTATTCTTCGATGGTCCTAAGGATTCTCCAATTGACTCGAGCTCGGTCAAGTCAAGAAATAAGCTCACTCGTACCAGATGCGAGTGGATCCGTTGCTTGAGCCCTCATGGGATTATCTCTTGGGCAGCAGCTTTTCCCCCTACAGTCTGGACAGGAGGTTTCATGCCAGACCATGCGTTTGAATACCTCATCGAGAATGTAGAACCGGAGGTATTCCAAGCATGGCCCATGCAAATCGGCGAAATTTTGCATGCGTTCGCAGCAGAAGAACCTTTACGGCGATCTAATAGCTACAGTACATTTCTCGAAAGTCAAGTCCGCTCTACTTAAAGATGAAAGGTGTTATTTCTGACGAACAAGTAGCTCTTGATAATTGTTCGGTACCCAAAAAAGATTCGGCAATATCACAGAAGCGCAAGCATATCGATGAAGGACAAGAAACAGTCCCAATCCAGACAAGTAGACGTGAGCAGAAATCAGCTGCCACCATAAATAAAGCATTGCTAATGATATCTACGGAAGAAATTCAGTACATGCTCTCGAAATCGCCGATCAGTCAGATACCACTCTTGGGCAACCTACTCTCCGATGCAGTTCAGACCAGTCACCATTGGAGAATGGAAAGGAATTTAGGAGAGCCGACGACGGATTGCCTGACTACAATGATCCCCAAGGACCCAACCCAAGACATCTCTATCACTTTGTGGGTCGGCCCAGAAACGGGAGATCAAATGACCAACATATTCATGCTGAGGCCGACTTGGTCATCTTTACCGAGCCATCTATGACTCTAACCTTGAAACCCTTGGGAACACGATTCTTCCCTTCTTCGGTGGTGTTTTCGTGTTCCCAGTATGGTTTGCTGTTGTCCGCTGCATTGGGATCATAGACCGTAATCAATGTACCTCTGCCTGTTATCCATCTGTCGTGATCTACCGCGTCGAATGTGTGCAATACTAGATATTCTTCTTCTCCTCCGAGTGCTTTATCTCCACGCTATATGTGCAAATTTAAGTTAGCTTCGTGTATTCGTCGAAGGGGTTGATACAATCTAACGCACCTGCCCGGACATAACCAACGGCTGGCGATGTGTTGCGAAATATGTCCGTATCAAGCGGATCTATCCTATGTCAATTTCACTCCTCCAAGCCTTGACGTAGTTCCTCACTAGGCCTTTGTCAAAGAGAGTGGTCCGTAATTCAAGCTATACGCGGAACTGTAGCCCAGTATGCCCGGCGAAAGACAAGGGCAGCTTGATTTGCGGATGTCGTTCGACTCCTCAGTTGAGGACCAACAGGAGATCGTAAGCTCGAAGGAGGTGAATATAGGTATCGAGCAGTAACAGGAGCCGGTTGTGGATTGAGAATAGTCGTACACTCCTCTCCCGGGTAGCTTGCAATCTTGATCTCTATTCAAGAAGTTCGAGAGTGTATGATGTTATGTGTGATCTCGGGCAGGGCGAAGGAAGGGATAGGAATTCGCGCAAAGCTACGGTGAATGTCAGCTAAAGTAAACGACCAATTTCATGGCAGATGAAAGTAGTCACCTGCTTATCACCTTAATGGCTGTAGGTCACTTGGTATGCGCAAGATTAGGGATTGGAAGGGAAAGCCGGGTGCTATGCGCAAAGCCAGAAGAATGCTGTTGTTTCAGCAGAAGTTTTTTGTGCGTCTTTTAAATTACTGATGCGCCAACAATACAAAGATTGAAGAAGGTTGATCGTGTTGGGCACCAGAGTGGGGCTGACGTCACGTGGCCTATGACGATCTTCTTTCTATCGAAGATTTTCACGTAATTACGAGATGGGAACTTCTGTTGAAAATCTTTGCAGCGCTCGACTTATGACATCGCAGACCGACTTCGATTGAAATCGAGTGGTTGATTTACTGAAAGGTATTTACAACGGAGAGGAATACCGATCAACAATACTCTATCTCCCTTGTCTCCACAATCACCTCTCAGTATTCAGCTCCTTCGACATCAGCCCCTTAGCAGTCTTTCACCTCGTAGAAGCCTCGAAATTTCTGTGCCCCGCTGATTATTTCATCAAGTTCTTCATTTTTCGCGTTTCCGACCTTTTCTTCTTCGCAAATTACTCTCAATTTGTATTTTTTTTCACAAAACGACTCGCTCGAGCCTGATCGTCATGAGTGATGCTGATTTGAAAGGCGTCGTAGTAGAGTTTAGCAATCAAGGCGTCAGCATCATCATTATACTTCTCTTTGAGAACTTGAAGTAAGAATTGATAATTTGCTAGATAATTGTCTGATCTATTTATCACGCGGTCTGAATTACTGATTGCGTTGTTTAGATGTTGAATTTGAGGCGACGAGCGTCGCTGATTTGGAGCTCGGAAAGTGGGAGAGAGCAGGGACACTGAGCCTTGAGAGCTTTTCTAGTGTCTGCTATGACTTGAATGTAGATGTAAAAAGGGTTTGATTTCCATGGATTTGTATAATACACTATGGCGACTATGTTCTCGTAATTGGTTGGCTCCAACCATCCTTTTTTTTATCGTCAATCTGTCTTTGAGCCCGCAATGTCTAGGGTAACAGAATCCGTGATAATCACACTAAAATGAAGTGAAATAGAATTAGAATGATATGTTCTATCTAACTCATGAAAGCCTAAGTGCTTAGCTTTATTGACTATCGAGAACACAAAACGAAGCCCATTGATGTCCTCTTACTCTTCACATACAGTGAACAAGCTCTGCCTATCCTGAACCGTCTCTAGCAGCAATGTCGACTATAGCACTATCGAACGCTTCAATGATAGGGTGATACAGCTTTTCAGGTGGATCCGATGGGGTTCTGATGAACAGCGCTCCGTCCTTGAGGAGAGGGAAAAGGATGCCCCGTATCTTTTTACACAGTGGCTTGACATGGTCGAAGGCTAGTGGAAGTTCGTCCAAAAGTTGCTCAAATCCATTAACACCCATCGCATACTCTTTTCTTCGAGCTATCTCCTTAAAGCTGCCCGTATACCACTCACTTAACATGCTTTCTCTGGGCCTGTCAACAGCCGAGCACAAAAATTCCCTTTCCCAAACGCGACGGGCGCAAATCCATAGGAGCACGTAGAAAAGTGACTCAAGATCGTGCCGATAAGTGTGAGCGACACGCTGTAGCACTTGAATCGCCATAAACTCCATTGTGCCTGTCTGCTGTCGTGCGCCACTTCTTCCACTGCCATTCTCCTTGCCATATTCCGCATCGATCAACATGGCCAAGAGACAGAAAAATACCTGAACGGTACCAAGGAGTTAAACCGGGAGTATGTAGCTAGAACGGGGGGCAATCCAAAAAGCGTCAATAGCTCAGGGGCTATGTCACTGTTTCTAGTCTTTGATCTTCTTGCTCTTCGTCTGAGTTGGCAGGTTCAAGGCCACCGATAATTCATCAACTATCTCGCTCGTTGCATCTTTCCAGCTGCAATCCGAATTTGAAGCGTGGATTTCTCCCGTGCATATTTCAAACCTGTGGCCAGCCCAAACTCCACGATTAAATCCCGCACATGGAACCGTAGAGTCGCTTGTAGACCAGCATATTCGACACATGACCGCCTCGCCAAATCCGGGATATCCAAGATGGGGTCCGCGTTGACGTTCTGACCTATGAAATGCTGCGAAGAATTTGTCGCCTTGAACGAATTCGGCCGTGGTTAAGTTGCGAAGAATCCAGTTTTCGGTCTCGGGATAGTAGTTTGCCGTTTCCTTTCCATTAGCAAACGACCGTGCTTGAGAACGTTCTGATTTAGGGAGATGCCTGGCTTCATCAAGCGCAGTACGGGGAAACTCCCGTGGTCCAAAGCGCTTTGAATAAACTAGATCTTCGGCCTGACCAGGTACGGGATCAAATAGTATTTGAAAAGGCTCAACTTTAGAACTGATTTCGCGAAATCGACACATAACCATGGTAAGCAAATTTCCTGGATCTTGAATAAAGCCTTCGTCGGGATCCACTTCGGCCTCATCCAAACCTTTGTTGACCACGTTCTCCTCTTCTGCCGTTAAAAGGCCCGCCGGCCAATCACCAGATTTGCATTCGTCGCCCAAGCAAATGATTTTCGCGCCAGCCCAAGGACTCATGAATTCGGTAGCTTTCTGTTGAAAAAATAGCCAGCCTATTTTCCAAAGTCGTTTCGAAACCAGGCTTAGACGAAAACAGGACAGAAAATCCAAGTCGTGAAAGATTTTCAAAATAAGCTCGTCGGGGATAGTTGCCAAATAGGGTTGGATCTGGCATGTTGGCTCTAGGTCCTTTTTAGTTGGCAAAGATTTAATCCCTGAAATTTCATTCAGGTGCTTTGGTGCACATGATGATTGCACCGGACCTGGCTTGACTGGCACAGAGAGAAGATCTACTAGGCAGTCGGCTTCTTTCTCCCACAGAAACTCCCCAAGCTTGCCGATGCACGACAGAATCTCGGCATTATCCATTGAGAAAATGTACCAATATTGACCCATAGTGGACGCCTAGGTAAAGGACAGAGATCTTTGTGAAGGTTGTGATATAAAACGCTAGAATTTTAGGAGAAAAGATTCTAGTAGTCGGCCCGACTTCAAGACCGAGAATAAGGCTGAGCGATCATGAGTCAATGCTCGGTTGCGTGATGCCCAAAAATAGAAACAGCAAGTAGCAAGAAGTGAATGTGGGATTCGATATTGCTGTAGAAGGGTGGAGGCGCACTTGTCACGGCAGTACAAGTGTTATGAACCGTAAATAATTGGAATTGAACTATGGAGGAAGGAAAGTTGAATCCATGTAGGAAGAAATCCAACTAGTCTTCGGATCGGGCCTGTTCCGTCGCGCTAGCCCTTTTGCGGAACTCAACAGAAAACTCTTCCTTTACGTGTTGAACCCATTAACTCAGCCATTAGTCCGAGATAAGGAAAAAAACATGTTACGGTCGTAACAGTACTGAGAAAAATTCGAGGAGGTTAGCGGGGTAGCTGTGAATTAGGACTCCACATTGAGACAATGTGTTTTTGGGGTGCTACAGAGCGAAACATCTGATATCATTAAATGTAATGTATTCTTAAGCCGATGAAGATTAAATGCTAAGCTAAAAAAACCATCGAGGACTCAACGAGAAGCACATTGAAACGCCCTTTTCCGCCTTCATGTATGAGGACTGCCTATCCTGACTCCTGCCTAAGGGCAATGTCTGCTATAGCGCTATCAAACGCTTCAATGATAGAGTCATATAGCTTTTCAGGTGGATCCTCTCGGGTCCCTTTGAAAAGCGTTCCGTCCTTCTGGAGAGGAAAAAGGATGCCCCGTATATCTATGCACAGGGGCTTGACATGATTGAAAGCCTGTGGAAATTCCATCAAGATTTTCTGAAATCCATCTGCACCCATGTGATGCTCTTTGGCATCAACAATTTGATCGAAAGTGCCCGTATACCAGTTTCTCAATCTGCTTTCTTTAGGTCGGCCCTTTGGATTTCCACATAAATCCCACCCACGTCGAGCGCAAAGCCAGATCAGCACGTAGAAAAACGATTCGAGGTCATGTCGGTAGGTGTGATCGATACCGAGCAACACTTCAATAGCCATGAATTCCATCGTGCCTGTTTGGTGTCGTGCGCCACTGCGCTCGCTGCCAAGCACTTTCGCGAGGTCCAGGTCGATTAGCATTCCTGCGAAGCCACCAGTTTCGTTTCGGTTCGTGATAATGATGTTGTTCTCCGAGATGTCCCTGTGTAAAATGTTTCCCTTCAGATACAGAGAGCGATGCGCTTTGATTGCATCTCGAAGAGTGGTGAGCAGCTCTCTGATGGTTGACAGGACTGAATTGGTAGACTGTGGCCTCTGGGTGAACTCGCTCAGCGCTCGGCCTGCGGGTGCGATCGCCAGACATCCAAATATGCGGTTACTGTATTTGCCGTCGTCGGACTCATACAAGCTGACCGCTGGCTCGCCTGATTTTTGCGCTGCTTCGTACTGCTGGCTGAGTTTGGATTTCTGGCTGTCTGACCTGGACCTCTTCTGACTGCCCCGTTCGTCTCCAAGGCGCTTCCGCTTCGACGAGGTCTTCGGGATGCTTAGATTCTGTATCGGGCCGAAAGACTGACTTAGCTGCGTCTGAGAGAAGGACGTCGTAGCACTCGTAGTGCCATCTCGGAATCGATGTGGAGACGGGAAGGTTAACCCGCTGCGAAGCTCACTGATGCTGGTAATACGTTGATACCCGATGAGCTTGGCAATACCCTCCACCCCCTTTTCACGTGCCAGCCGGAGATGATCTGCTTCGGGAGGCCGCTTGTCGGATGTCCATGAAAACTTGACGACATTTGCCTGGTCGCTGCTGCGGAAGCAGGTTGTGCCTCGACACACAACCGCGCGTTGCTTGACGAGTGGCGCCTCCTCCAGCTGCATCCTGTTCTCTTTCCCTGTCGCATCCTTGCTGATGGTGATAAACCGGCCGATGTCATCCTGCTCGGTAAACGTGTCCAGCCCCAATTCTTCGTCGTCCATCATGGCGTACCCCGCGATGGCTCGGATGAACTTCTCAGGTTCCTCGTTTATGTCAAATTCCCCTGAGCTGTACGGGCCAGAGCGATCAAAGACCCATAACTCCATAATGGTGTCGTGCAGGAAGAAGCCGTGGATGAAGCGGCGGGTGGGCTGAGCGGTGAAGGCATCGCGCATGTACCTGGCCAGTTGTAGCAAAATCTTTTTCAGGGTCCACTTCGACTGTTTGAGTTCTCCAATGACACGCACATCTTTCCAATCATGCCTTCCACTTGTTTCAATGCCTCGTCTCTTTACGAACAGATCCAGCTGGCGCTGCGCCTCGCCACCAGTAAGGTCACTGGTGCTCTCCGTCGTGTAAAAAATGCCGTGTGAGTCTGAGAGATGTTTGTCCTGAAAACGAGACAGCCAGTCCCACACGGCATCCTCGTCTGGCGGATCGGGAAAATCGGTCCATCGCCCGTCTCTGTATTGCTTGTTCATTGCATTGTAGATCGCCTTGCTTTTGCGGCTCCAACGCCGTTCCTCGAAGTATTTTTCAAAGAAACCATCAACATCACGATACGTGCACCCTTTTATCTCATAGAACATCGCTGACTCGATGATCCTCCGAGTCTGTTCGCTGCCTTGAAAGGATGAGGATGATATCGTAATCGGGGTGCCATCGAAGGAAACAGGAATGCTTGTAGGAGGGGTTGTTCGGGAAACTGTGGTGATGAGGTCGAAGACGGCGTTCCAAACGTCGACATCGGAGGCTTGTTTGACGACAAGGCGTGACAGCGCACGGTGGTGTTCGTAGTCGAAGTGGCCATTTCGGATACGCCTAAAAAGCGCGGATAGCTCAGAAGCTATATCTTCACTCCCAGTCTTTGAGCGAAGGTCAAGCGCAGCTTCATGGCCCTGCAAGGTATAGAGGAGTCGTGATATTGTCTTTTGAGGTCCCTGGTCATGACTATCGACAATGCCGTCATACGAGAGGGAACCCTGTCTGTAATTTTGCTCTGCTTTTCGAAGCGGATCGTGTAAGTGATCCAGACATTTGTCCAAAGGATGCTCTGCGATGATGTTGCGATCGTTTTGCGATAGGTTGGCCATCTCAAGGTAGGAAGCGCAAGGCCTAGGCTATAGTGAGCTTTATATCTTATTTGCAAGCTGCTAAACGAGACTGCAGGATGTTCGTGGGTTTGAAGTCGATGGCGAGGAGGCTGGAAACGTTGGAGATGAAGTTGGCGAAACACAATCGCGTCGATCTTTAGGATGACTAATAGGCTGTCAAGGGCAACTATCATTCCTGCGCTGTACGAGACAACCAATCGGCCCAACTTTAAGCCGAGAAGCACGGAACAACAATGACAACAACATTCGGGCTTTGCAAGCTACTTTAAAGACAAGGAGCAAGAAAGCACACTTCCTGACTTTCGCCGGGCTCTAGGCGGCTCATACTCATATCCGACCATTTCCACCCCACAGTCGGGTTCTGTTGGTACTTAATAGCTACATTCACCTCCTCAGCTCACAATAATAGGGCCTCCCGGAGTGTGCATCCGCTGTCGGAGCGATCCTTTCCTCTGCAGCGCTTTGCCCACTGTTCAAACTACATCCGCACCATGGCCGTGGAGAATACGGTATCTTCGCAAGGCAGTTTGTTGCCTCCAATCTTACGTTTGCCACCAGAACTCCGGCTTAAGATTTACCGACTTCTACTACTTTCCGACCGAACTGTACGTATGGTGTGGCTTAAAGATAGTGACTCATTCCCTCACCCGAATTGTCTTTTCCCAGCAATCTTACGTACCTGTCGTGTTTTCTACAACGAAGCCGCGGATGTTCTTTATGGAGAAAACGTGTTTCGTGCTCATCGCATTGACGACACGAATGACAACACTGCTTCAATATTACGCGCGAAATTCTTGATTGGCATAGTAGATCCTAAGGATGGAGAAGATGATGCTTCTAAGCTACTAAGCTTTCTTGAAAATCATCCAAAATTGGAGCATCTTGTGCTTGAATTCGGGTTTAACTTGTTAGAGGACAGCAAGCTTCGAAACCTAATATCATACGTGCTCTACAGGTGTGGCTACTCATCCAGACTGACGGTCCGTTCGGCGTTCCAATCCAAAAGAAGTTCTTATAATGCGGCGCGGCTGGAAGAAAGGGTCGATACTATGGCTTTACTACGGAACAAATTCCCGGAGTTATTCAAGAAAATAATTGATAACAAGGGGGGGATAAGTCCAGATGGTATGCTAGGGAACCTTTGAACTAGAAGCTGGAAGCTAGAGTGTCAACGGGCTTGAAAAGTTCGATAAAAATCAAGCTTGATCCAAATGCAGATGTCAGCACAAGCATCTCCCACTCAACGTACCGTTTAGAGCCATTGTGACCAGACGCAAGCAGAACGTTGAACTCGCCTTATGTTGTATTCTTCCTTTTGTCTCCTGGGAAAACATGACTCTTTGAAGATCAGGCCCAGGAGAACGCGGTTCTTGGGAGACTGCGTGTCCTCGCCATTTCGGACCCTTCATTTTTCTTTTACACGTACCAGTCAAGTACCAACCTTGCATCTTAGGAGATTTTTCCTATGATAAAGTTTCTAGGAGATTCGTTAAACTTCTCGGCGTATTGATGGTCCGAGAATTCATGAGTGGCTCCTGGGAGATTTTTCTTGGGAGCAATTCTCTCAAGAGAAAGTTCCTCAGAACGCACCTTTACGAGGATTCTGGGTCGATTCTGGGTCTGCTAAGTACAATCCCCGATGAAACCCATTCCTTGGAGAACCCTGAAGCTACTTTATTGCTTAGTGTTACGAGTATGCTCAGCATATAGGCTTCCGAGCGGCTAATCCTATTTCGGTTAATGCCATACCCATAACCAACGGTCGCATGCTGTGCGTAGACTTAGACGGTGAAGGTCATTACAGGTCTTCTTCAATCAGTTCGGTACAGCCTTACCCTCTAATTGGTAGGGTTGCAGATTCTTAGTGGATTCGACTAAGGCTTTGTTGCGATACGAATTCATGACTGACTTAGGTTTCGCGGTGGCGTTGCTGAGGCAATATATGTTCCTCTGACAACCAGCAAGCAAGTTCAAGCATCACCTAGATTTCACTTCACACGCTCACAGCTTAAGACACGTCGCCATGCCTTCAGATCGTCTTTGGAAACCCTTCATCATCTCTCAACAGGTGATTTGAATTCATAAACCTTCAGATTCCTTCGTCATTAATCTAATCATAGTTCCTCGAATCTGCATGGATCAGGTCTTCACCCATCTTGCGCTTGCCTACGGAGGTTTTTTGAAATGAAATAATTGACTATGCTGGCCCGGTAGATCAACTTGCATTCGCGCTTGTTTGCAAACACCTCCAAGTCTCTATATTTGTCTACTTGAAGACATCCTCCCTCGTTGGAGGGAGAGTGTCATGCCACAGGTCCACGATGGAAGACCTGCTCAGACTTGTCAACCCCCTGAAAACGGCTGGACGTCGGAAGAAAGCCTGGCATATCTGCGTCGACTGCTTACAGTATCGACCGACGAAAAGGAGCTACTAGAAGAAAAAGCGAGCATCTGGATTGAATTATTGGGAAGGTTGGGCGGCAAACTGGAATGATAGATACTCGCTCCAGTGTCCAGAGTGCCGGTACCGTCAACCTCGTCCCAACTACCACCAAGATTTCTGTTGCAGCCTTTTGATGACTTATGTGGCCATATTAAACATATGTTGACCGTAGCCATTATTCCTAACTGCTGTACAAGTAATAAGCCTCAAGTCCCTCCGATTTCTGCCCAGCTATCGATCACTTACAGGTCGACTTCGAATCTCTTATTAAGATGGCAGCGATGATCTTTGACCCTTGTGCATTACGAGGAGCGTACAGGGACAGCACTGTAGCTATCATCTCACATCCATTCTTGCCGTTTCGAGTACCGCCACAATTTGAGAGTAAAGCTGGTGATCCTCCTTCGACCATGGTGTACCCCCTGGAAACATGATTTCATGCAGTTCTCTTAAGCAGGGAAACAATCGCTTGCAGTAGGCTGTGAAGCTGTCCTCCACGGTATCAAAGATGCGTTTTGACACCAGCCCCATCTTTAACTTCGCCAGCTCCTTGATTGGTTTGGTGTTCCAATCCTCGAATTCTTTGACTTTCCTTCTCTCCTGACCTCGTCATTCCAGTGGAAGCAGATCCATATTATAACCCAGAAGAACGACTAAAGATCATGCATAGGGCTATAGCGCTCCCCACGAAATGCACCAATCGCTATGAATGTTTTAGTGCTATCTTTGTCGCTTCAAGCAATTCTTTGGGCAATGTTGGTGCGAGACCTAAGTCTACCATTTGCCTAAGACGATCCTCTTCGTCTAATTCAAGAACGATGTAGTGGCACGCTAGATAACGGTGGAAGTATGAGTCACTTTATTACTGCAAACGGCGCAGAAGCGATCAAAAGGGTGTATATAGTCCTCTACGTCCTGTATTTCATCAGAATTCTAAGACTCATCGTCAGACATCCAGCATTCGTCAGGAATCGAACGGACGTCGCTTTATCTATCCATTCAACCCAATCACGACCGAACGAAGTAAGTCTTCCTGCTCTTCATGCTCTTCATGACCTTATAATATAACACTAATTCTTCGTGTCAGAATGTGTGAACGTTGGGTCACCACTCAGAAGTACAAGAATTGTACCGCAACACCGAAACACATCATCACCAAATACGTTCCAAAGTCTTGCCCTGATATGGGAAAAGAAGGACATCCTGCGCCAGTCGATAAACATATGGGAAGTTCAACCCAGACAGGAGGAATCTGTCCCAAGTGTTGAGATGCCGAATGTCATGATAAGGCTGCTAGGTGATGCCGGCTACTTTAAATAGCCATTGGCGATCACATGGCCGTCTACAACTTTGGGGGCTTCGGATCATACGGGGAATCGGTAGGCTAAAGGCTTATTCAGGCAGGCTCCGTACCTCTGTTGTGTGGGAATGGAGCCAGCCTTATCCCTCGATTTTGTGTGCAAATGTAGTTATCTCGTCTTCAGGCAGATGTTTCAATGTTTCTCTTGAACCTGTAACCTACTAATGCGGTAATTCCCGTCCCGTATCCCGGTTTCGGCCCGTAGCTCGCGAACCCTCAGCTCACGAGAAGTGCAGCAACTCACATCATCGTCCACTCTTGAATTATCGCTGTCCTGGCCAACCCTCACTTTGATTTGTCCTTCGCACCTAACGTGCAAAGCGGTAGACACCTAGAGAATGTCAACGGAGATCTACCTCGCCATCTACTGCCCCGGAGACGTCACTGCGTGTCTGACAATGGGCACCAATAGCTTTATCGGCATTGTTGATGAGACTACTGTCCTGAAGTATTCACATTTTCCGGGTGACAAAAAGGCACTTGCAATTCTCGGCCTTGAAGCCCGAATCCTTAAGGAGATAGGACCACACAAGCATATCATTGGCTTTAAAGGGCTGTCAAAAGACGGTCTTCTACTTGAGCGTGCATATTTCGGATCTATAGCCGAGTACCTCAAGGTCAACAATCCGGGATTGCGGCGGAGGCTTGGATGGGCACGTCAAGCTACCGAAGCTCTTGCCACAGTACACAAGAAACGTGTCCTTCACCGTGATATCTCTGCCAGCAATCTTCTTCTAGATGCAGAATTGAATGTCAAACTAAGCGATTTCCAAGGACGTCTTCTTAGGCCGGATGGAGAGGTTGAGGAGGATGGTCTTTCGGTTGAAAACACCAAGTCCTTCATGCCTCGGGTCAATCCCAATCATGCGGACTGGAGAACTGAGATTTTTGCTTTGGGGTCAGCCTTTTATTACATCATGGAAGGCCATGAACCCTATCCGGAGCTGCATCCTGACCATGATGAAGAACGAATCATGGAGAGATTTTCGTCCGGGCAATTTCCTGAGATAGAATGTTCCTCGATGAACCGCGTTATTCACAAGTGTTGGGCTGGGGAATATGCCTTGGTGGATTCGGTTCTGCAAGACCTTAAATTCGCACATGAACGTCTAATGGCCGCGGCAGTGGAGGAGGAGGGAGTAATGCACTTGGGAGAAGGGTAAGGTGCTGTATTCGTGGAGGGGAGAAGCGAGACAACCCTTCGGGCCAAGTTCTGGTAGTGACCCCATTTCAAAAGGATTTGGTGGCATTAAGTAGCCAAGAGATCCGGAGTATGAGTATCTCTTGGGTGGTGGAACCTGCTTCAAATCGTAGTGAATTGCGAAGACGACCGAGACATCTACTAAGGGCGAGACTCTCCTTGATCTACCTATCACATAAAGAACCACCGCGGCCCGGTAATTCATTTGGCGTATGCAAAATATCGTTCGTGATCTGCAACGGCCGCTGTGGCCCCTACCAAAATTTGTATATCCGCGGACCCAATTGCTCGGAAATCAGGACAACCGGCCATTCTAGAAACTTCCATTGAAAGGCCTTCAAAAGAGCGTCAGCAAGGAAGATTGCAAGGGCAAAAGAGGACCGAAGAATAGAAGACTGCAGCCTTGTGGCAGCGATGCGGCCGCAGGGACCAGAAGGGCTGATGGCGGCAAAGTAGGCGCTAAGCCCCGTCATAGCCTCACTATAGCCAGCGCTACTCCTCGCATTCATCCCTCGGTTCTTCATTGCATCTTCAACCCTTGTCGTGATCGTATGTCTTGCACAGCCGTCCTACCTTTGAGCGTGCGGCACTGAGCTGCTCCTTCACCACGTTCTCCCCCACCTTTCGCACCTCCAAAGCAACTCTCATCACACTTCCTGGATCGCCGTTGATTCGATCTGTCGGGTGACCTACATGGTTTCCAAAAATGCTCCATAAATTGCCGCTCGAGATCGTCCAGCTGATCCTCGAAAGAGTATGTCCTTGACCGACATCATGTTCTGTGTCTCACGCAATGCAGATCCATGGCACAGGAGACCTCAAAAGGCTCTGCGAAGTCTCCAAGCACATCTATAACTACACAGTCCCGAGACTATATCAGGCAATCACCCTTCGCGTCGGTGAAGAGTGGGAATTAGAGGACTTCGATGTCGAACCACTTTTGCGAACTTGCTCGACAGCCAACAACCTTCTCCGAAATGTGAAGCACCTGCGTCTCGCCGCTGATTTCCATCAGAGACTCGATTTTCGCTGTGTACATAACGACTCGTGGTACCCGGCCCTGGAAGAGCTCGAGGAGGAGCTGGTACCGTTGTTTGGCCAACTCTCTGATAACAGTCTTTACAGTTTCAGGTGATTGAAAAATCCAAGCGCTTTCGAAGTTCCTTACTAATCGCATGTCAAAGCTGGGACCTAGGGACGTGCCTTCCTGATGCAGTGCTCGCGTTCCTATCGAAAAAGCAAACTCGCTTGGGCTCACTGTCTCTCGTGACCGACGGTAGCTGCCTTGGGCTGGATTCCCAAGATACCTATCTTTCTCTCGTCCTTCTCACGCGCCTTCGACATCTCTCTTGGCGAGCCTTACAATCCATAGAGGATTTCAATGCATTAGCGAAGATCCTTCATGGGAATATGGAACACTTAGAGGAGTAGGAGCTGGATCTCCTTGACTGGGCCGGTGCCAATGAGCAGTTGCGCAACGGCCGTGCAAATCGTTCCAGAAACCGCTTCGCTCGACACGTCCTGAAATTGGAAGCCGGCAAAAGGAGAGTGCTGTTCCCACGCCTCAGCAGCTTATCGCTGTCGGCGGTGTCCTTTCGAAGGTCGATCAAGGACATGGCGTCCGCTTTCAACTTCGGCCGGCTTCAAACCTTAAAGCTACGGAATTGCCCTGGGACAAACGCTCTGCTAGAAATGCTAGTGAACTCACACCAAACCATTCGTCTGACGTCTCTGGAGCTAGTCGTGTGCAGTGACGACCTGGAATCTTCCAGCTCTACGCCGGCAGCGTGCAGGTTCCTTGAAATGTTTGATGGCCTGAAAGATCTATTCATGCTAGTTCATAGACCTGAAGCAACCACCAATAAGTATTGGGACGCAGTCCTTCATCACAAGCCGACGCTGAAGCGAGTCGTATATCACGAAAGAGACGTCTACCTCGATGACGAATCCCCAGATTTTGAACTCTTTGCGGATAACATGTTGAGTTGGGACGGATCGATGTTCGACTTGTTTCGCGGAGGCAACCTCGAGTATGTTGGTTTGTGTGACTCTTCCATGTACTTGGTATGCTCTTGACCCTCTCAGTAGCATTAGTTCGACGATAGACTGATTGCTGGCCCAACTCGCTTCATCTTAGGCACCTGTCTTGAGCGTGATCACTCCACGGCCGAAATATAGACTACTGCACATCAGAAGGACGGGTCTCATGCCATCCACATACGGTCTACCAAGAAATGAAGGATCCAGCAGTGATGAACCAAGCAGCGAAGATGCAAACAGCGAGGAGCTTAGCAGCAACGAACAAGATAACCACACGATTGATGGCGAGTCATCGGACAATGACGATCCAAGCACCATCTCCCCGAGCGGTCTCGTTCTGACAGACGGAGCAAGACCAGGCGAGTGTAGGCGTGTCATGTCAAACAACGAATCCACGTCAAGTGACCGCGATCTATCCAGAGTCGGTGACACCGTCAAGAACATCTTCCATGAGTTCATATCGACGGACATCAAACAGAAAGCTCGTGCCTTGTTTCCAGAGATCCTGCCCGAGGAGCTGGCCTTCGCACAATGGGCGTTTGGATCTGATGGCCTAACAGCACTTCAAGTGTTGGCGTTCGGCGATTTTTCTTTCCGAGGCCGCTTTCCGGATCAACACGTGCTTCTCTCTCGCATGGAACAAACAACTTCCGGGAGAGCCAATGATCGTCTCTCACAATCCACAGAAGTATCGCAATTAACGTTTCGGAGGGTGACAAATGACGATACGTGTTTACAGGCCCTGGTTGACGCCCAGTGTGATTTACTCGAAGCATGTCCAGTAGATAGCCTCTTGCGCCCGCTCTAGAAGTTTAGGATTCCTTCTTCTTTTGCACGCATTCCTTCACCCAAAATAGAACCCAAATCATAGCGAGATGAAGCGCGCGGATAGGGCGATGAGGCAGGAACTGCGGGGAGAGCTCGAGATGATATGACCGTGCTGGTTCGGACGATGGGCCGCTACTAAGATGGCTAAACTATTCGAATGACGAGGATTTTCATCGGGCTCGTGTCAACTAGGTATGGTCATACGCAACCAACATCCATAGGCTGGTACGTGTTAATATACACTCCAGACGACCTTCATATCGACACCTGCCTCCACGCAAAGATTCATCACTAGTAATGACTGATTTAAAATGCTCCGGGCAATCAGACGCGATTCAGGCTGCCTCATACCTTCGAGATGAGAGCGGGATATATTCTACCGTGCGTTTGCCAGCGTCTTTGGACTGTGCTATGTAACACGGTGCGAGATCCTTTGCTCCCGACACTGTAGCTCTGCAGAACCAGACCTTCTTTTTGAAGAGTCCTCGATCTCCGAATTTTGCGGCCTTCGATGAGTGATGTTCTCAAAGGCTTTTGATAGCAGATTGATAGGTAAATGGTACGATACTTTCTAAGCTCGAGTCAGCACACATTCGATTTGCCGGATTCATACATACAATCTCTGTGATCGTGAAAGGCCATTGTTTATGATCGATCGATCGAAATATTTAATATTTATTGTTCTTGCGGATGATCAGTGCAAGATCCGCGTGGCATAAGCGTGTCAGCTCATCTGCTTTTTTCACAAGACCTGATTTCCTTCTAGTGAATTGTTGCGACTTGGCTTTTGCTGCGTATGGCATGTTATAATATTTCTGCCTCCAGGTGTAATAAAATCAGTCGGTTGAGAAAAGCCAACGACTCAGCATCGTTCTCTTTGACCAAACCAAGGCCGAGCTTCTACAGTTGATCGAAGATACAGATGGGGAAATAATTCACTCGCAGGATCAGAGGCATTGAAGCTCTGGCGGCCTTGTGTCGTCCGGGAGGGTCACGTGATTGATAATGTTCGCGCGCATTATGCGTCATGTGATATAGGTTCCGTATTGCGCAACATAGAATTTCTAAAATACGATCCGGTGAGGGATGGAGCTCGACTAGCGGAGAATTGACTACGAGTACTGAATATACTCACAACCCAAAATCTACGAGCATGCCTGCAGTTTTAAGGAGTTACGATGGCTGGAAATGGGATGGGAGTCCCCCGCCCATTCTGGGACCCCCTACCAATTATACAGTACCCCGCACTAAGTCCTCGGCACCCTCCTCCACTAAAGTACCCACCCACATGCATTCAACCATTAAACCACCAAATTCAGCTGGGGAACTCCAATATTTGGACTAGTTATTTAGTAGTATATGACTTATAATTCCCCAATTAATACTTGATGTCAGCCCTCCGCTTTGATTACAGCTGCACATCTGCGTGGCATACTGAAAATTAGCCCCTCTATTACCTCCTCTCGTATGTTCGCCCAGCCCCTCTGTAAAATCTGAAGCAGCTGAGTTTCAGCTTCGTCGCCTTTACCGTGTAGCGAATCCAGATCCGGATAGACTTTGTAGACTTCCTTCTTCAGTAAAGCCCAGAGGTTTTCGATTGGGTTCAAATCGGGGCTGTACGGAGGCCACTCCATGACTTCTATACCCATTTCTTGAAATCAAAGCTTTGATTTTTTGACTCTATGAATCGAAGCGTTATCCTGCATGAACAGTAGTTCAGGTTCCCATATGCCAGTCAAATTGTGATTCAAAACCTTGATGTAGGAGGCTGCTGAATAGCCGTGTTTTTTTGATTCGAAATCGCGATCGAGCAGGTATACTGTAAATCCGATCTTCCAGAGCCCCAAAAAGCTCCCCAAACCATTATGGAAAAGGGCTTTTCATTGGGTATTTCCATCATTTATCCTTATCCCATTTCTGCTCTGGAGTCCCAAACACCCATTCTCGTGCTTTACCCTTTCCCCGAGCCACGGATGCCTCGTCCGATCAGATGACCTTCCTCCATTGATCCACGGTCCAATCCTTATGCTTTATGGCCCATTTCAACCGAAGCAGAGCAATCTTAGATGTTAATTTCGGTCGCTTAAGAGCTAGCCAGTGAGAAATTCCATGAGCTCGTAGTGTCACGTTGAGAGTTCTCGGGTCCAAATTGATCCCGGTGTTCCTTTTCACCTGTCTCCAGGTGACTTTAGGCTCCGATCGTAACTGACGTAACAGTATTCTAGCCTCTCGAGGAGTAGTTAATGGAGGCCTTCCCGATCTGGGCTTATTGACTCCGGAGGGCGTTGTTTGAAGCCTCCCCAAAAAGCTCTGAACGGTGATTCGGGGAACGTTCAAATTTCGACCGATTTGGGTGCATGTGACTCCTAGCTCAGCCTCCCCCGCAATTTTTCCTTTAGTCAGTAAATCAAGCTCCTTTCTGGGGGTCTTATTACCAGAAATGGGAGTTAACGAAGGTCTTCTGAGCATGATGAATGTGATTGAAGGAAGATGGTTGAATTGAACATACGCGATTTTACGTGTTTTCGCGATTTTGCCGAGGACTTAGTGCGGGGTACTGTAAGCCCTCCCCCCAACCCTAATTATAGGTTCCCGTTCCCCTCCCAAATACACTCTCCCAGGTACAGTATTGTGGGCGTCTAGGCGGCTGGATTATATGAAACTATCTTAATTGAGAAATTTAATTGGCAATGAAAATAATGTAGTAAAATAGGTATTCTTGGTCAAATTCGAATCGAGGTGGATTAGTTAATTTTCGAGGATTTCGCATAACTAAAAGTCAGCATCATGAAGCGTCGCGAAATAAAGCTCTGTGACGGAGCTAGGCTAAAAGGTAATCCTGAGGCAACAAGGTTGAAGACGTTGTAGTAATTGATTAGCGGCGTAATTTTGGAAATATCTCGCCAATTTTGCAACTTCCTATATCGCTGTGAATCATTCACTTCTCTTTGAGACTGTTCGAATCCTTTGAGTATGGTCAAGAAAAGGAACAAAGAGTACTATGCCATCTTCAGTGGGCGCGTTGATGAGCCTACAATCTTTTCATCATGGTATTCCACCCGAGAGTGGTGATGAACACATTGTGCTAATTACTCTGATAGGGGAGATGCGCATCCACGAGTAACGAATTGCCCTGCTGTACACGAAGCTTTCTTCACAATTGGAGAAGCCCGCGAATACATGATGAGAAAGGGAGTCCCTGAATGTAAGGAAGTCATAAAGGCTGCGGCACTAGACACAACACCGGAAAGGAGCAGTATGGCGTATTATGCAGTCGCCCACGGAGCGAATCCTGGCATCCGCGGGGACTGGTAGTACAGCTTCCCAAAGGCAAGCTGTTGAAGAGATTACTCATGCGATACAGTGGAGAAGCCGGGGCGTTGGAAGAGATTCACGAGATCCCCGGTGCTTGTCATAAGCGGTTCAAGACGAGAGCCCAAGCAGAAGCATTCATTGAAGATTGGAAAGAATCCTTTGCAGACGTGTGGCGTCGAGAGGTGAGGAGAGCATTGGATCGGGGACTCCGGCCTCGGGACATGAAGTTGAGCATAGAAGGGATATTGCATGAGGGAGGTGAAGACGAAATTGCAGAGGAGCTTACAAAGCAGTTCGATACAAAGCTTGGGCTGCATGACGAGAAGAGTATAGAGAAGTCCACCAAACATTGAATTAGGCTTTTCAACCACAACTAGAGCTTCTCAGATTTACTTCGAGCGCATGCGCTTCGCTATTGCCAGAGCTAGTTCGCCATCCTTGTGCAGGATTTCTTCTACCTCTGTATTATCCAATAGACTGTTATGTTTCGCAACCTTGTCCACCATGATATCGCGAAGTACTGCATCACTTCGAAACTGTGGGTTGCAGACAAGTTTGAAGAGCTTGACAATGCCCTGAACGTCACAGATTTTGACGAGAGCAACTCTGAATTTACGCCGCGCCACCTTCTGCAGATCAGGGATGCCATAGAAGTCTGCGA
>JAABUV010001475.1_pt1 | contig 34125 bp, 40 predicted proteins | sample 5559971 | NCBI WGS metagenome assembly JAABUV01 (sample SAMN10711881, study PRJNA513362) | rock metagenome | isolation source: Antarctica rocks | place: Antarctica: Victoria Land, Knobhead nord | collected 2015-12-19
ACGCGTGATGGCTGTTGCGGGTGCTCCACGCAGCGATGTGCCAATTATGGCAAGCCAGGCAGGCCAGAGCAGGGCAGTGCAGCAAGCGGGGAGCTGGCAGACAGTGAGTCGCAGAGGTCCAGAAACCTTGCACGTGCGATTCCCCGGCCAGGCACCTCCTCACACCGGCACCTTTTTGCCAAAAGCACAGCGTGTTCCGGGTGATTGCACGCACAGACAACGTGGGAACCACTTGCTGCAGCTCCACAGCGGCTCTGTTGCAGAGCTTCCACCGTGACTGTCCACTAGGCCCATTGGGCATTACAGAGTGGTCAAGTCGACCTTCTGACCTGTCAGCAGCGCAATGGAGGACGGATCTCCGGGCTCCTTTCCAAAGGTGAGCGGCAGATTGCGCAATGATGCGCCACTGGCGCATGTCTTGCATACCTCGGTTCTGCCCTGCGTGCCGAATCCGCCTGTGCATGGAGGGCGGGACTGTGAGGTGTGCAGAGCGCCCACCTAAGGAACTTCCCGCCGACTGCTCCGCAGGCCACCGTGGCAGTGCAGACGGAGCCGCCGGCGCCCGCGGCCCGCGGGGAGCACGAGCAGAGGCCGGCCGCGCAAAAGCCCAAGAGGCACGCGACGGCGTGGTGGGCGCTGGCCGTGCTGGCGCTGTCCATATGGTGGGGCGGCACCACGCCGCAGGTGCGCAAACGCGGGGTACTTTGTCAGACGCGAAGCCTGACCGTGCAGCCTGTCTGTCTGGCCAGGCAGCTATTGCGCTGCGGCCGCCTGCGGCTGGGACACTTGAGCTGCCTCGCTGCACCGGGCGCCCCGCACCCGCTGCGCAGGTCGAGTCAGGCCCGGTTGTTCGGAAGCCCCGCGCAGCAGTCCGGTTCGTTCCGGCGCGGCCAGGCGGCCGGCCCCGCGCGCCGCGCCGCGCTGAGGCGCGCGCCGGCGCGCGCAGGGCAAGGTGCTGCGCGAGCAGCTGCGGCCGCTGATGCAGCCGATGGCCCAGGGCCTGGGCAACATCACGCAGATCGAGCTGCCGCACGGCGTGCGCCTGCCGGCCGTCTTCCGCCAGGAGAACCCGCCGCGGCCGGGCCTGGCGCTGCGCGCGCGCGGCCTGCGGCCGAAGCACCCCGTCATCATCGTGCCGGGCTTTGTGGCGAGCGGGCTGGAGCTGTGGCGCGGCGCCGAGTGCGCCGTCAAGTACTTCAGGCGCGCCGCGGCGCCTGGCGCGGCGGGCGTGCGCGGAGGCGGCACACCAGCGTGCAAGGGGCCCTGCTTCCCTGGGCATGGCTTGCAGGTTGACATGCGGGCGCAGGGCGGTGGGCGCTTGCGGCTGGACCGACGCCCCCGCTCGCCCCGCGCGCAGGCAGCGCATCTGGGGCAGCATGGGGATGATGCAGTCGCTCCTGGGCGACAAGGACTGCTGGCTCCAGGCGCGGCGCCCGCCCGGCGGGGCCCCTCCCGCGTTCGCCAGCCAGCTTCATCTCTGGAGGCGGCGCGTGCTCACTGCGTGTGCTCACACCGTGTGTGGCAGCGTATTGCTTGCGGACGCTTGTGTAACCTCGGCACGCCGGGCGTGCACCCGACTGACCGTCACGGTTGAGCAGTGCTGGGTGTGCCGGGCCCGACGCGTCGCGCCGCGCCCCGCGCAGCACATGGCGCTTAACCCCGACACTGGCCTGGACCCCGAGAGCCCCGAGGTCAAGCTGCGCGCAAGCGAAGGCCTGTTGGGCGTCGATTACTTCTTCCCGGTGCGCCTGCGGTCACATGCATGCACGCCGCGGCCTAAACCCATGCTGCCGCCGCCGCCTCCCAGGCATCTGCGGCACACCGCGCGCTGGGCCGGGCTGCCGCGCCTCTGAGGGGTGCGGCGCGGCCCGCGCAGGGCTACTTCGTGTGGGCAAAGCTGATCGAGGCGCTGGCGGACCTGGGCTACGACGCAAACAACCTCGTCCGCCCCCCGCCCTGCCCGACGCCCGGCCCCTGCTGCCTGTGCTGCCTCGCGGCGCCGCGCCGTGGGTGCGCTGCTGCAAGCCAGCGGCGCCCAGCTCGGCAGGACTGCACAGACTCCTGCGCCCCAGCACGCCCCATGTGATGCAGCAACAAGAGCCAATCCGCGCATTTCTGCGGGGTTGAGACGCGTGCGCGCCTGCTGAGCCCCGCCGCTGCTTCGCGCGCAGATCGGCGAGACGTACGACTGGCGGCTGGCCATCCCGAACATGGAGCGCCGCGACGCGTACTTCACGCGGCTCAAGGTCCGCATCGAGATTGCGCACCAGGTCGCCGGGGAGAAGGTGCGGGCTGACCGGCGCCGCGGGCGGGGCCTTGCCTGCAGCGGGCCGCGGCCCGTGTGCCTCGCCGGGGGGTTTCAGCAGGGCTCCGGGTGCCTACAGGCGCTTGGCAGGGCCGGCGCCGGGCGGGCCGGGCTTGCTGGTGAGTATTAGGGTATGTGAGGTAAGACCACCAAGCGCTGGTGGTCAGCCTCAGCTGGGCGGCCGACGTGTTCCGCAGTTTTGGGGTGTGTGAGGGTTTGGGCCGCGCGGCGGGCGCTGGTGTTCGACCACAGCTGGGGCGACAACACATCCCGCTAGGGTCTTGAAGGGTTGGGGCCGCGCGGCAGGCGCTGGTGGTCAGCCACAGCTGGGGCGACAACGTCTTCCGCAGCTTCCTGCGCTGGGCCGCGGCGGACGACCCGGCCTGGGTGGAGCGGCACATCGCCTCCTATGTCAACATCGCCGGGCCGACGCTGGGCGTGCCCAAGGCCATCACGGCGCTGCTGTCGGGTGCGCCGGCGCCGGCCTGTCCGACGCAGGGCGCCGCGCGGGCGCCGCGCCGTGCTCCAGTCGGCCGCACGCGGAGCCGGTTCTGACTGTTTTCAGCATTACGACGTGTTTATCAATATAGACCATATTACCGCATGGCCGTGCTCTCAGTCCGGCGGGCGAGAGCGCGCTCGCCCACGGCAGGTCCGCAGCTGCACGCCGAGCGATGGCAGCAGATTCAGAGCCAGCACGCCAATGCGGCGCGGCGCGCAGGCGAGACGCGCGACACGGCGGAGCTCGGCCTTATCGGCGCGTACCTGTCGGACAACTTTGTGCCGCGCAACCAGCGCGTCCGCCTATTCCGCACCTGGGGCTCCGGCATCGGCATGCTTCCCGCCGGCGGTACCGCCGCCTGGGGCAACACGTCTTGGGCGCCGGACGACACGCCGCAGATGGCGGCGCACAATCTCACGTATGGGTGCGCGGCGCGGGGCGTGTTTTAGATGCGCGCTCGCTCGACTACCGCGCGGCGTCCTGCCTGCCATGCGCTTGTCATCACGTGAGGTTATGAGGTCACGGGGGATGCTGCTGCCCTCACGTGGGGTCTGGAGTGGCTGTCAATGTAGCCAGTCGTCAGGTGTCGCTGCCATCCCGCAGTTGGGGTCTCTTTATGAGAAGCGCAGCAGCGGGCATGCACGTCAGCGCTTCACTCGCGTGTGAGCGGGGCGCGCATTACGCCAGGCGCGCAGTCGCCGCAACGCTGCCTGCCAACCCGTCCCTGGTCCAAGGCCTGCCGGCCCTTGGAAGCACAGAAAGCAGCGGGCCGCCCGAAGGGCGCGGCGCGCGCGCAGGACGATGCTGACGGAGGTGCGCGTAGACGAGGGCGTGCAGCGGCGCAGCCAGCAGAAGGCCGCGGAGAAGGGCGCGCGCCATGCGGGCCTGGCCGAGTCCGTGCGCGACTGGGTGCAGCACCTGCTGGACCACAACGACACCGACGTCGAGCTGGTGCGCCGCCGTGCCCGGCCGCCCCCGCGGTCTGCGCTGGGTCCCTCAGGCGCCCGCCGCCCGTGGTCCTCGCGCGAGGCGGCGCGAGCGTGGGCGCGCGCCTGCCGACCCGCGCCGCCGGCCGGCGCGGCCCTGGCGGCGGGGCCCTGTCGCGCCGGCGCCGCAGGGGCGCCGTCCCTGTGCGGGGAAGCCTGCCTGCCCGGCGCTGCCGCTGGAGCCTGCTCCATGCATTGACGCGTACATTGCGGGGGCGGGGCCGCGCGCGCGAGCCTGACGGGGCCTGAGGGCCCGGCAGGTCATGAAGCGCCACGACGTGCGCGCGGCGGTGGACATCCTGGTGGGCAGCGGCGGGCCGCGTTTCCGGGAGCAGGTGCACAGCTGGGGCGCCACGTTCCAGAAGTCGCAGTGCGCCCCGCCCGCGGCCGCCCCCGCGTGCGCCCGGCGCCGGCCCTACCCTACCCTAACCTAGCAGCACGCCCTGCGCCGCAGCCTGCGCGAGACCGCGGGCTGGCGCACGGGCCGCGCCGCCGCCGAGCCCGCGCGTCGCGCGCGTCAGCCGGCCGCGGCAGCCGCCTGCGCCGCCGCTGCGACACAACGCCGCTTTCCTGTGGGCTGAGGCAGCGCTGCTGGCACGTCCCCGCGCCCGAGCGGGCCGTGGCCCCGCGCGCGCTGAGCGGGCGCCGGCGGCGCGCGCGCGCGCGCAGGTGCGACGTCGACCCTGGCGACGCCGCCACCTGGCACGTCGACCCGCTGCGCTGCCCGCTGCCGAGCGCGCCCTCGCTGCAGATGTTCTGCATGTACGGCGTGGGCAAGCCCACCGAGCGCGCGTACCAGTACCTGAACCTGCAGACGCCAGAGGTGCCGCGGCCCTGACTTTGCCGCAGCGGCCAGGGCTTCACGGCGCCTTGGCGCCTGTCGCCGGCCTCGCCGCTTGCTGGGCGCGTGCCGGCAAGCCGCGCGGCGGCCATGTTGAGCTTGCTGAGGCGCCTCGACTCGTCCGCTGCCGACGGAGGCAGAGCGGCGTGTGCCTGCGTCGCCCGCACCGAGTGCCATGATCTGCGAGCCGCCTCACGCGCGGGTGCGCGGCGCGCAGCTGCTGCAAAAATCGGAGGACGAGGACCACGAGCAGCGCCAGAACGAGGTCTTCTGGAAGATCGACGTCGGTGCGACCGACAAGGCGGTGGACGGCGCCCCGCTCGACCGCGGTGCGCGCCCCAGCCGCCGTGCTCTGACGCACCCGGCAGCCTGCCTGCCTGCCTGCTCTCAATGCAAGCCTGGCAGCGGTTGCGCTGCCTGCCATTCGCCGGCCCCCATGTGTTTGCCCGATCGTTGAGCTTCAGGCGCAGTCGGCATGCCGTCATGGCCACGGAGCTTTCATGGTCGTGTGCATGCACGGAGGCCTGCCGGAGCAGCGTTGGAGCTTGCCCCATCCTCCAGATTGGCTGCCAGCAAAAGCGTTGGGCGCGTGCGGCGGCAGGCGTGCGCGCGTCGGACGGCGACGGCACGGTGCCGCTGCTGAGCCTGGGCTCGCTCTGCGCGCGGCACTGGCGCGAGCCGCGCCTCAACCCGAGCGGCATCCGCGTGGTCACGCGCGAGTTCCCGCACGAGCCCGTGTACGGCCTTGGCGAGCTGCGGTGCGGGGCCCGCGCAGCGCAGCATGTCAGCTGCGCGCCTGCTGCGCCTGGCGAGACGAGCCACAGGGGTGGTACCTCAACGTTCAGCTCTGCTGCCCAGGCTCAAGAGTGTGATGTGCTGCAGAGTAGCTGCTGTGCGCAAGTGCCCAGCTGTCCACAGCGGAAGCGCTCGACTCATCTGCGCGCGCCCGACCTCTCTGCGCTGCCTGCTCACCAGCCCCTGCGCAGGGCTCTGCGGCAACCACCTGCTGTACCGGCAGGCTTGCTGCCGCCCTGTGCGCCCGGGCAGCGCTCGTGCGGCGCGGCTGCCCTCGCCGCGCGCCTCACCGGTCTCTGCGCACGCAGCCCGGCTGCGCGGCGCTGACGCCTGGGCGGCTGCGCGGCGCAGGGGCGGCCCCAAGTCGGCCGACCACGTCGACATCCTCGGCCACGCCGGCGTGCTGGAGGACATCGGTCTGATCGCGGCCGGCCACGGCGCTGAGGTGCAGGACCGCTTTGTGTCCCGGGTGCGCGACATCGCCGCCGCAATCAACGTGGAGGACGAGCGGCCGCCCAAGCGCTAGGGCATGGCGCGTCGCGCGCCGCGGCGGGCGAAGCGAGCTCGCATCAGCGCGTGGCATGGGAACTGCCACCATTATCATTGTTTAGTTCGCCCAGGCCGGCCCATTGTGCTTCGCCATGGTGGAGCCGGGGGGCGGGCCTGCGTCGACTCATCGGCGGGCATGAAGCGGGTCGGGCGGGCACCCCGCGCGCATGGGCTGCATGGGTTGCCTGCCAGACCGCTGGCCGCTGGCCTGTCACGCCGCCCGGCCGCTCTTCCTGGGCCAGCGCGCCTTTGCCTGCGCGCTCCCTGACTGTTTGCTCGTGTATTCCGCCTCGACCGTTTGGGCACTTTGCAGCAGAGTCCAGCACCTGCTCGTCCCCGCTTGATCCGCCGCACCGGGCGTGATGGCAATTGTCAGAGTTGTGCAGTACACGGAGCAGGCCGGTGTCACGTTGAGAATTGCAGGCGTGATCAAGACATCTTTTTGGCTGCAATGCATGCATGCGATTGTTTGTTAGTTTCAACCTGTTTCAGGCCTGTTGGGAGCTTGCCAGTCAGTCTGCCATGTCAACACTTGCAGGGATCGGACGCGGACTATGCTCAGTGCTGGCTAAAATTGCCGTGCTAGCTGCGCGCTGTGCTTGCTTCGTGCTGTCGCTGCCTGCCCTTCAAGCGCGTGCCGCAGTGCCTGCAGCCTGCAACCCACCCAGCCTCAAGCGCTGGCTTCCATGCGCATCTCGCAGGTTCCATGAAACATGCTATGCGTGCGCAATACTACTGTGTCTACCTGGCATCGCTCTAAGCCCCCTCTGTCACGTCATGCTGCATAGCATGCGCTGCATGCTTGTGCTGCATGCATGGGGCTTCCCAAAACCCAGGCCATGCACAAAATTGAACCTCGAGCTCGACAGTGTGCTCGACGCAGCGCTGAGGCCGGCTGCACAGCGCTGCTGCTCGCATGCGTGCTCTGTCGGGCGCGTCCTGGTGCTGGAACCGCCTGCCGTGGGCGCTCGAGAAGCGCCTCGTGCAGGGCACGCTCGTGGGAAGGGCCTGGCAGGAGTACAGGGCGTCCGGCAGCGCGGAGCGCTTTGCTGACCGCAACCTGAACAGGAGCTGGTACCACGTGAACGCAATGACAATGCAAGAGCAGGAGGTGGGCCGGCGCGCTGCGCGCACGCCTGCGACTCACGGCTGGCTGCAGCCTGGCCTCTCCGCTGTGCTCACAGAGCGTGCTGCCCACAGGTGCTGTACGAAGTGGGGCCGGCCGCTGCGGTCGCGACGTTGAACAGGCAAGGCGCCCGGGAGGCGTGGGGTGTTGACACGTGCTGCTCGGTACCATGCGGCGCTTGCTTTCAAAGAGGAGGTGCTGCAGCGTGCGCGGTATACAACTGAGTGGGGCTGCTTGCGGCAGGCCCAAGGCGCTGAACGCCCTGAACTTCACAATGTCTGAGACGCTGCACAAGCTGTACAAGGCGAGCGCCCCCCCGACCGGCCGCGCCTTGCATGCGCTCCTCCTGGCGCTGCATCGCACGTGTAAAGCCGGCTCAAACTGTGCAGGACTGGGAGGCCAACGCAAACGTGCACTGCATCATCCTCAAGGGCGCGGGCGAGAAGGCGTTCTGCGCGGGCGGCGATGTGAAGGGCATGGTGCAGCACATCATGCGCGGCGAGCAGGACGCGGCGGCCAGGCAAGCGGCCCCCAGCGCCTGCGGTCCCCCTCCTGTGCCCGCGCGACCCGCCAGGGAGCGCGCCGAGCCTCTGCGGTGCACCCTCGCCGCAACCGCTACAGCACTTATTCTGCACACCATGTGTGTGTGCTCCGCCCCGCTCAGCGCCCTTCTGCTGGCCGGCCGCGGTTCCGGAGCCCTCCTGGACGTCTGCGCAGCTGCCGCGCGCTTGCCGGCACACCGTCGGCCGCCGAGCCCCGGGCGTGCGCCTGCAGGTTTTTCCGGCAGGAGTACGAGCTGAACCACTGCCTGGGCCAGCTGAAGAAGCCGCACATCGCGCTGCTGGACGGCATCTGCATGGGCGGCGGCGCGGGCGTGTCCGTGCATGGCCGCTTCCGCGTCGCCACCGAGCGGCGCGCCGGCCCTTGATTCGGACTATTTTCTTGGATCCAGTAGGCAGGAGGGGTGCAGAGGGTGAGGAGAGGGTGGAGCATAGCACGCCCTGAGCCAACATGACTACAGTGTTCTCGCAGAGCACAAGCACAAGCACACCATGTACACAAGCGCCACGCTGCTGTTCGAGTAGGCATGACTGTGACGATCCCGGCGCCTGCTTGCCTCATTGCCTGGGGCCGCTGTCGGGGCCGCAGGACGGTGTTCGCCTTTCCCGAGTGCGGCATCGGGCTGTTCCCGGACGTGGGCGCGGCGCACTTCCTGCCGCGCCTGCCCGGCGCGCTGGGCACCTACCTGGGCCTCACCGGCGCGCGCCTGAAGGGTGCGGGCCCCACGGCGGCAAATTTGCCGCCCCTTGCACAGCCACAGGCGATAGGCACGGCCTTCGGCGCCGCCACCGCCTCGGGCCGTCCGGCGTCCGGGTCGACGGTGGGCCAAGCATGCGCGCCGGACCATCGCAGCGCTCGAGCGATGCGGCCATGCCGTGTTGCAGAGCAGGCGTGCGGAGGGCAGGCGAGCCGGTACACGGATGGGCTCTCCGTCTGCCGAGCGGCGCGCGCGTGCGCGCCGCTGCGCCCACCCGGGATAGGGTCGGGTTAGGGACACCCTACCCCCCGCGCGCAGGCGCGGAGGTGCTGGAGGCGGAGGTCGCGACGCACTACGTGCGCAGCGCGCGCCTGGGCGACCTGGAGGCCATGCTGCAGCGCCTGGGCCCGGCGGCGCGCGACGCGTCGGCGGTCAAGGACGCGCTGGACGCCTTCCAGGTGGGCGCCCGGCCGGGTCAGGGTAGCTGCGCCGGTACAGGGTTGGGGTAGCAGCGCCGGCGCGGGCGTCGCGCGCGCCGCTGCGGAAAGCCCGCCGAGCGTATGTCGGCATGAGTTTGTGCGGCCCGCGCAAGCGCTCGCACCGGAGGGCCTGCTATCGGGCGAGCGACGAACGTAAGCTGGGCGCCTCGTTCGTGACCCTGTAGACCCGAGCCTGTGGCAAGCGAAGGAGCGCTGCTCAGCGCGCCCGCCACGGTCTCTGCCGTCAGTGGCACCAGCCGCCATCACTCATGCACGATATGTTCAGCACTTTCGCCCCGCACGCGCCGGCCCGAGCCCGCGCCGCGGCCGGCAGGCGGAGGAGCCGCCGCCGGACGCGGGCGCGCTGCTGGACCGCATGCCTGCGATGGCCGCGTGCTTCGCGCACGAGAGCGTGCAGGACGTGGCCGCCGCGCTGCGCGCGCACGCCGGCGAGCCCTGGGCGGACGAGGCCGCGCGCGCGCTGGAGAAGCGCGCGCCCCCCGCGGCCTGTTCCGTATAGGGTTACGGTTGCCCCCCTGTTGGGGCTGGTAGCCGCGTGGCCGGTCATGCGCATGCGCCGCATGCGGCCTGCCGGGGCTGCCTGGGCGCGCCGGGCAGGGCCTGGTCCTGCGTCACAGGCCTGCCCTGCATGCACCCAGGCCGCCGCTCGCATGTAAGAGCAGCGCTCTGTGTGGGCAGCCAGGGCCGCGCAGCGTGCCGTTGCTGCTCGCAATGCATGACTGCAACGGTGTCGGCAGAGGCGCACGCTGCGTCTGGATGCATGCGTGGCGAGCGTCGCTTGATTGGAGCCTGTACCAAATGAAAGCCTCTGCGGCCGCTCCCAGGATCAGGGTGAGGTCAGGGGTGGCAGGCGCGGCTGAGCCGCGCGCGCCGCGGCCGGCGCAGGGGCTCGCCGCTGTCGCAGGCGGTCACGCTGCGGCACCTGCGCGAGGGCCGCGACGCGACGCTGGGCGAGGTGCTGCGCGTGGACTTCCGCCTGGTGACGCGCTTCTGCCGCGGGCCGTCCGACTTTGTGGAGGGCGTGCGTGCGCTGCTCATCAACAAGTGCGGCCAGCCGCGCTGGGACCCGCCGTCCATCGACCAGGCGCGCGCCGCGGCCCGCCCCGGCAGTGGTGCACTCCCGGTGGGGACAGGCAGCCTGCGCTCCTAGCCTCAGTGTCATACTCTATTTGGATGCCTGTGGTGCTTGCATTACCTACTGGATAGTTGTGCGCAAGGGGAACCTGTCTGCGAGCGCTTCATCCCCTCCCGGACTGTGCTCGAGCTCTGCGTTCTGGCCCGCGTCGCTGAGCGGGGCGGGCCGCCTGGTCGCATGCACTCTGCGTCACTCCCCGTTACGCAGCGCCGCCCGCCTGCGCAGGTGGACCCGGAGCGCGTGGCGGAGTTCTTCAAGCCGCTGCCGCCGGACGAGGAGCTGCAGCTGCACGAACCGCATATATTGCTCGAGCACTCGAGCAAGCTGTGAGCCGCTGCTGCATGGAGGGGAAAGCACCTCGCACTTGCATGCAGGCAGGTGCTCGCCTTGCTCAGCTTTTAGGTAGGACCTACGAAGTAGAGTGAGCACATGCATGTCACCTAAACAGGCTGAAACCCCAGTCGAGCCCTGCACCTTGCAAATGCCCAGAGAACAGCCCACGCGACAAACTTACCCTGTGCGCAGGCTCAAGCTGGCGTCTGCCTCTCTTTAGGGCCCAGCTGCGTTAGCTGCGCTTGTGGCACGCGCGCCGGGTCAGATTAGGGGCGGCGCGGAAAGCAGACTGGGCCACTTTGGCAGCCTGGCGAGCTGACTTGGGGACTGGTTCACGCCGGTGCTTCACAGCGTGGTGCGGCACGGGGCGCGGACAAGCGGAGGTGGCGCTAGCGAGGAGTCTCAAGGTGCGCTAGCGCACTTTCGGGGCGGAATCTGGGGCCCAGATGGCACTTGGCTGAGTCGCGCGGCTAGGCCTGCGGTGTGGTTAGTGTGGGCAGAGTTCCAGCAGCGGCCCCGAGGGCTAGTGCAGCAAGTGGTCTGCACACACCGGCCGCCCTGCTCGCCCAGAGGGGCCCGGCACGGACGGCCCCACGGCCGTCAACGGACCCATTGCTTGCAGACACGCCCCGTCTTGATTGCGCGTGTCAAGGAGCAGCCCCATGCCCAACGGTCGGGACCTCCGTTTGACCCATACAGCGAGTGCCCTTGCCACTGGGCCCTGGGTGAGAGGCTGGCCTGCCACCTGATCAGTGATAGAGCAGCTTGGTGGTTGGCAGCGCCTGACATGCTCTCACAGGCCTGTTCAGCGTAGCAGCCGTGCGGCGCAATCTGGGCCACGCCAGCTATCTCGCAGATGCTGGGCCCCGTTTGGCAGGAGGCTCAGCTGTGCCTGTGTTGGACGTACTGACGGGCACAGTGTGGCGCTGAGTTGAGGCAGTCGAGGGATGCATCTGAGCACGCGTGGCGCCACAGCTCCTGTGCTGCGGGAGAGTGCAGCCGCCTTGCTTGCGTGCCTGCCCGCTGTCGCTGCAGAGCGCGCGTTGGCAGCACCCACACAGAGCCGTGCCAGGCTCCGAAAGGCCTAGCCGGCGCCTGCGTGTAGCGTTGGAAGCTACGCCGGCCGCCTGTGCTTGGTTGCAGCCGCGGTTGCTTTGGGCGCGCAGGCAGGACGTGCGGCGCACACGCGGCGGAAGCTGCGCGCAGCAACACACGCGGGGCCACCTGGCTGGGTGTCAAGAGCGGCTCGCTGCGGCGTAGGTGCGGGCAGGGCGAGGGAGGTAGCGGCTGCGAGGCACGCGGCGGGAGCGGGCGCGGGCCGAGATGAGCGCGCAGATCACCAGCAGCCCCGGCCTGCCGGGCCGCGGCGCGGCCAAGCCGCCGCAGGCCGCCGCCGGCCCGCCGGTGGACAGCCACGCGGTGACGAAGCGGCTGCAGAGCGAGCTGATGGCGCTCATGGCGGGCGCGGACCCCGGCGTGTCCGCGTTCCCCAGCGGCGACTCGCTGTTCGCGTGGGTGGGCACCATCCACGGCGCGGCCGGCACCGTCTACGAGGGCCTCAGCTACAAGCTTAGCCTGCGCTTCCCCACAGGCGCGGGCCGGCTAGCCGCGTGAGGCGGTGGATTTTCGCCGTGCGCTCAGGCCTTGCAGAGCAGCGCGTGCGAGCTACGGCACGCCGATGCGCGAGCTGAGCCAGGGAGCTGCGCAGATGAGCACACCAGCTGCGGGCTTGCATGTCATGCAGGCTGTACTGCAGTGGGTCTTTCAGTATCAGCCTGATGTCACCATGTGTTGCGCCCCCATAGGCAGCACAGGTGTATCAGCAGTTCTGGGGTGAGGCACAGCGTTCCAACACATGGCACCGGATGCAGATTATACCCGCAAGCAAGGTGCGGTCGCACTTGCATGGGCGTCGCCAACCTTGCGGCGGCGCGCGGCAGAGTACCCGTTCAAGGCGCCGCTGGTGCGCTTTGAGACGCCCTGCTTCCACCCCAACGTGGACCACCACGGCAACATCTGCCTGGACATCCTGAAGGAGAAGTGGAGCGCGGCGTACTCCGTGCGCACCGTGCTGCTGTCGCTGCAGGCGCGCGGCGCGCGCCGCCACAGGCTCGAGCCCGTGTCCGGGCGTGCAAGCGTGCTGTCGAGGGGCGCTGTGGCGCGCGCTGTCCTGCGCCGGGCTCCAAGCCTGTGGCCGGCTGGGAGCTAGGGCGCGCCGCCTGTCAGAGCCCACGTTTGGTTGGTTCGGTGAGCACGGGGCGCGCGCCTGAGGCGGCGCGGTCGTGACGCGCGCAGTCGCTGCTGGGCGAGCCCAATAACGACTCGCCGCTCAACGTGCACGCGGCCAAGCTGTGGGCCAACGCGGACGAGTACAGGCGCCAGCTGCACAAGAAGTATGCGGAGGCCGCCGCCAAGTGAGCTGCCGCGCGGTCGCTCTGGGGCGCGGGCGGACAGCCGGCGGCCGCCACAGCGCCGGCGACAAGCAGCCGGGACATTGCTTTGCGGTGAGGGTGACATAGGGCAAGGCGTCCTGGGCTTGGGCGCTGCCCAGGCCCGCTCGCAGGGTCAGCCCGCTCGAGCGGAGCAGGCTGTGCCGCAGCCGCTGTGGCCTCGCTCGAGCGCGCTGCACAGACGCCCGCGCGTCCTGCAGGATGCAGACAGTCGGGGGGCCGCAATGGCGAGCTGCAAGGGCAAGCTGGCAGCCATGCAGGTGGAGTGGATGAGCGGAGGCCATAGTGCGGGCGGTAGACAATGAGACTAGGTGTCCCTGGCCCCCTGTGCCCTGTTCAGTGCCTGCCATGCTTTGCGCGGCCCTGTTTTCCCCTGGTGTGCACTTTTTCTTCATGCTTGCTTTGTGGACACCATTTGATGCTGGCCTGCCTGCTGGCGCCCGCCGCTCTGCTTGGAAATGTGTGGCAGGCGCTGCTCTGGCAGGCACCGGGGTGGCCTCGCACCCCCAGCAACATGCATGTAGCACACACAGCATGCAGCAGCCTTCTTCTCATCCTGTACGGATGGTGTGTGGGCATGCAATGTGCAGAGCACATGTCAAAGTATGGCGTCCAAACGACGCTGGTGAGCACGCAGGCCCGGCGCCTCGGCCGACAGACTTCCTAGTGCGTCTGCGATTACACCAGAGCGGGCTCACTGACAGCGAGCCTGCCGAGCCGACTCAACTGTCAGGATGCATACGCCGCAGGCCCCCCGCCGCTCACTGCTCAGGCCGCGCGCGCTTGCGCGCGGCGGCCTCACCCGGCCCCAGGAACACGCGCTTCTTGAGCTGTGAGTTGAGCTTGAGCGCGGCCAGGCTGGGTGCGGCGCCCGCGCCGTCGCCGTCAAAGTGCGCCTCTAGCGCCGCCGCCGCGGCGGCAGCTGGGCTGTCCGCCGCGTCCGCCACATACCTCTGCGGCCGCACATGCACCGCATCGCCTTGCAATGACTGCACCGGGGCCTGCAACCAGAGAGCCTGCAGTAGACACGCTAGCGGGGCTACGCACGGCATGGTCGCATGTGCCAGCTGAGGCACACATCGGCCGTAGGTGTGTCCTCGTGTGAGCCGCAGCATGCAAGCACCAATCTGTGCGTACGCTGACAGCACCCGCATGGATCCACAGCACCCGACGCGCAGCGCCCAGAGCTCCGGCGCCCTCACAGTATAGGTGCTGCCCTGCTCATTCGTGCCGCCCCTGCCGCTGCACACCCGGAAGGCCCTGGCCGGGCGCGCACCCCGTCGCCGCCGCGCACGGCGACGCGCACTGTCAGCGCGCCGGCGGCCGCGCCCTCCGCCGCCACGCCGCCAGCCACCCAGAGCCGGCCGCCGCCGTCAAAGGCGGCGGCCGTGGGCGCAGCCAGGCCCGGCAGCGCCAGCTCCTGAGCCAGCTCCAGCGTGCCAGCGTCCGTGTCCACCGCCAGCAGCAGCACCTCCGCCCGGCCCTCCACGGCCGCCGCCGCGCAGCGCCTACGCGTCCGCGTCCCGGCTCCCACGTGAGAAACGGTGTGCTCTGCGGTGCCGGCTTACTCTGCACCCAAGCAGCGCGCCGCGCGGCTTGACCCGTCGCGCGCGCCGCGGCCTGGAGCGCTGCTCATTAGCTGAGGGCTGGAGCCCCGCCTGGCGGCTCACCGGCGCAGGGGCAGGACGCAATCGCCACTGGCGCTGCAGCGGCGCTGCGGCGCTGGAGGCTGGTTGCTCGTGAGGGGACCAAGAAGGGCGTGGAACGGACAGGAGGCGGCGGCGCGCACCCGTCGCGCGCGGCCGCGACGCACAGCACGGCTGGCGGCAGCTCCTCCAGCTGCACCTCGCCGTACCCCGCCTCGTCCTGCTCGCCGTCCGCGGGCTCCGCCGCGCCGCCGCGGCGGCGCGCGCCTCCGCCAGGCGCGCCCCCTGCCACGCCTGCCTCATAGAGACCGCCAGGAGCCTCGCCGCCAACTGGTGCAGCGCTCCCGCCCGCATGCGCGCCGCCGCGGTCAAGCGCGGCCTCCGCGCCGGCGGCGCCGGCGACGGCGGCACCGCCGCCCGCACCCGCCCGGCCAGGCGCGCCCGCCGCTTCCGCCCCCGCCGCGCCAGGCTCGCCCGCGCCGGCCGCCGCGGCATCCCCTGCGGCAGCGCCGCCCGCTGCACCGCACCCGCCGGCAGCGCCGCCTGTCCGGGCAGCGCCGTCACCGGGCTCGGCTGAGCGCGCGCCCAAGCCGCCGGGCTGGCCCGCCATGGGCGCGGCGGGCGCGGGGATCGTGGACACGACCAGCATGGCCAGCAGGCGCCCGGACTCCGGGTCCCACAGCCTGGCGGGCGCATGCGGCGGTCAGGGCGCGCGCGCCGCCGCCGCTGGCACCGGCCGACCAGCGCACGATGCAGACGGAGAGCCGCCCTGATGGCACAGGACAGGCAGCAGGGGCGGCGCTGCCGGGGCGCCCGCGCGCCGCAGGCAGGCAGGTAGGCCACAGCAGAGGTCTGGGGGCGGAGCGCGTCGCGCGCGGGGCCTGCCTGACCGTGCCATCGCCCGCGCCGGAGAGCAGGCGGGGCGCATCCGGGCCGCCGATGAAGGCGGCGCAGCTGGCAAACGCGGCGTGGCCCAGGCACAGCGACTGGATCTCCGGCGCGCCCTGCAGGCCGCGCGACAGGCGCGGGCCGGTGAGGGGGCAGGCCCGGCGGGCAGGCGCGCAGGTGGTTGCTGCATGGCACATACCATATAAAGACACATCGGCATGCTCGCTCGCAGGGAGCACGAGCTGCATCGAGGTGCATGGCTGCTCAGCAGCGGCTCGCCTGTGCTCCACACACGTCAGCACGGCCCGCTGCCCGTTTGCGCCGTTCTGAACGGTTTCTTCAGTTTTCCCATCTGGTGGCAAGTGCGGCAGCCCCAGCGCCTGTGGGCGCACGCCAGAGCGCGCGCACCAGCAGCGGACGGCGCGGCAGCACGCTCACGCGGACCTTGGCATCGCGGTCGGCACTGGCCAGCAGGCGCCCGCCCGGCGCCACAGCCAGCGCCGTCACCGTGCTGCAGAAGTGGCCCAGCAGCAGCGCCGGCTTCACGCGCGGCCCCGCCGCCGCGCCGCCGCCGCCATTCCGCTCGCCCGCGGCAGAGCACGCCGCCGCTGGCGCACTCTGCGCCTCGGCGGCGGCGCCGCCCGCGCCCGCGCCGCCCTCGGCAGCAGGCGCGCCGGCCGGCCCGGCGCCTGCGGCGGCGGGCGCGGCGGGGGCGGCCGCCGCGTCCGGCTCCGGCGCGGCGGCCACCAGCACGTCGCCGAACTTGTCGGCGAAGAGCGCCGCGCGGCCGTCGCCCGAGAATGCGACTGCGCTCACCTTCTTGGGCGCCTCCCTGCCGCGGCCGGCGGCGCACGTCTGCCCGGCGCCCCGAGCCGGCGGCCGCCATGACGGGCGGTCGGCAGCGCCCTGCCGTACATGCTCCTTCTGAGGCGCTGGGCGCACCAGGTCTGGAGCAGGCGCCATGTTGCCGCATCCCACACGCGCGCGCACTTGTCGTCGCCGCCCGCCAGCAGCAGGCGGCCCGCGGCGTCAAACGCCACGTCCCGCACCGCCGCCGCCTGGTCCGCCGCGGCCGCGTGCACCACGTCGCGTGTGCTGCGCGTGCAGCACGTGCGGCTGTGAGCTTGCATGGCGAGCACGCCGCACCACGCCACACACTAAGCACCGTTTGGTAACTTCATCAATACAAACTCCCTGCTACAGCGCAGGGAAGCAGACGCCGCATGGGACCTCAAGCAATGACCGCGCCACGCAGCGGGCATCCAGCACCGAAAGTCGTAGACGCGGAGGCGGCCGCCGAGCGCAACCGCCACGGCGTGCCCGTGCGGATGCAGCGCCAGCACCGCCCGGCTGGGGTCCGGGGCAGACACAATGTGTACAGCCGGGGGCTTGCTGGCCGCGGCAGCATTGTGCGGGGCCTGCGCCGTCCCTGCACTCCCCTGCGCCTGCCCCTGTGCTGCGTGATTGTGCTTTTTGCCTTTGCCCATGACCACCGCTGCGCCACCGGGCCACTGTAGGACCCAGTTGTTGGGCCAGGCAGCCTGGCCCAGGCTACCAAAAAAGTTGCAATGGAAGGTTTGCAGGCTTCTATTTGCAGGCTTCCTGGACCTGCAATGTGTATGCACGCTCTGTGGGACTCCCAGACTGGGGAGTTTCCCACTGTTCATCACGCAAGCCACCCCAGGGAAAAACAGGGCACCGCGCGGCAGTGAGCGTAAGCGCCCTCCAGCGCCTCCACGTGCGGCTCTGCAAGGGCGGGGCACAAGCTCGGCAGGCGCCGCGCGCCGGCTCTGGCCAGGATGCCGGCAGGCAAGAAGGTGACGCACCCGCTGGCGCCTCGCATCAAGCGCATGATGCAGACCGACGAGGATGTCGGCAAGATTGCGCAGCCGACGCCCGTGCTCATAGGTGCGTCGCCTGTTGTTGGGGCTTGCTGCCCCATCCTGGCCACCCGGCACGAGAGGCCTGCTGTTGTGAGGCCGGAGCGCCGGCCGAGCAGGCCGCGCCGTGGAGCTCTTCGTGCAGAAGCTGTGCGGCGGGGCGGCCGCCGTGGCCACCGCCAAGGAGGCCCGGACGCTCACGGCCGCGCACCTGTGCGCCCCCGCGCGCGACCCGCTGCCTGCACCGCAGGCCGGCCGCTGCTCGCCTTGACCGTGCAGCCCTTGGCTGGGCACCTGGCAGCGCACAGACGCCGCCGCTGCCCCGCCCCGCAGCAAGGCGTACGTGGGCTCGGACGCCAACATGGACTTCCTGCGCGATGCCGTGGCGCGCGCGCCCGACCTGGCGCCCGGCGGCGCCGACGGCGAGGCCGCGCCCAAGCCCAAGCGCGCCAGGCGCGCCCCGGACCGCAGCCTCGGTGAGCCGTGGCGGTCCGACTCCCGGGGCACGCCGACTGCGCTGACGGACGGCGGGTGACCCCTCCGCCGCCCTGCAGCCAGACTCCTGTGGCGCCAGGCGGGCCACACGCTTGCCTGTCACCGCGCTCAGCCGGCCCTGACGGCGTGGGCGCGGGCGGGCGCAGGAAGTCTGGCGAGGCTGCGTCGCCGGGCGAGCGGGGCCGGGGGCGAGGCCGCGGGCGCGGGCGCGGGCGCGGCGCGCAGGATGCCGCCGCGGAGCCCAAACCGGACTCCGACGCGCCCGAACCTGCGGAGCCCGACCCGCACGGCGCCGCCGAGCCGCCCGCGGCTGCCGCGCCGCCGGAGCCAACGGGTGGCGCCCACGCGCCTGCCGAGGCCTCGGGCGCGTCGGGCGCACCAGCGGGCCAGCAGCCCGCGGCCGCGGCGGCCACCGCGGCAGCGCCTCCGCCGTCAGCGGCAAGTGTGCCGGGGGACCCAGGCGGCGGGTCCGCGGGGCCTGACTCGGCGCTGGGTCAGGGCGGGGCTGCGGTTCCGGCCCTGGCGGCCGCGCTCACGGCGCATGTGGAGGAGGACGACTACGACGCCGAGGAGTGAGCTTGTGTCTTGATCGCAGGCACAGCCACCACAGAGCTACCTCTTGCACAGCAGTCCTGCAGTCTGTGATCCGTGCTGCAAATCAGTGTTTGCAATGTTTTGGTGGTGGCAGGATCATGCACCAGCATTTGTATCCCTCCGCTGCACAGTCGAGCCGGACGTCACTGGCCTGCTGCTCGACCACACTGTGCCAGGTGCAACTCAGCTGCGACGGCGATTGCGGGCACATGCACACCAGCATGATTGATGCAGGACAAGTCACACAGACTCATCACAGAGGTGCACAGCACTGGGTGCACCCTTCGACACACAGGCGCTCAGGGCCACGCCAAATAGCTTAGGAAGACCAAGACTCGACACGCAAAGCAGCATGTACATTGCCGAACATGTCCACTACTGCACATGTTGTTGAGTCCTCTGTCAGCGCCCTGCAATGGCGCCACCGCGCCAGCTCCAGGCGGCGCCACACCCTGCTCAGCATCATACGTGAGGTCGGTCCACCCGCGTGGTGCGCTTGGCTGCGCCCGGAGCATGTGTGCAGCCGTGCTTGCGCGCACTGCGGCGCGCGCCAGCCTCGCCCAGCAGGGCGTGCAGGCGCACGCCTGTCGGCGGGTCCAGGACACTGCAGCGCAGCGGCGGCAGCTGCAACCCCGGCTGCTGGCCGCCGCGCGTGCGCCGCCGCGCGCGCGCGGGCGCCTCGCGGCGCGCGTCGCCGCGGCGCGGCCAACGAGGCGCCGCGCCGGGCCGGCACAGGCATCCGGCCTCAACGGCCGGCCTCAGGCCGCAGCAGGACCGTCACGGCGCCCGCGCTGGCCTCGCACTCGAGGCCCAGCCACGCCACGGCCGCCAGCAGCGCCGGGCGCACCACCGCGCGGCCGCTCGCGCTGTGCAGGCCCTGCCCCGTGATGAACACGAGCCGCATCGTGCCTGCGCGCCCCGCCGCGCGCCCGCGCGTCGACGCACCACCGCACGCCAGAGCTCGCGGCGCCCGGCCCGGCCGAGTGCGGTGGCCCGCCGCGCCGGCGCGCACGCGGTGACGCGCGGAGGGCTGCACAACAGCTGGACCATGCAAGACAGCCGGCCATGCAGGGCAGCCCGCAGGGACGGGGCCGCACTGTGCCCGCCGGAGAACTTGGCTAGCGTGTTGTGCACAGGGTTGCATACCATACCCTACCCTAACCATAGCCAGCGGGGCCGGGCCCGCACTATGCTCGCCGGAGAACTTGGCCAGCGTGTCGTGCAGCGCGTTGACCGCCTGCGCGGCGTCCAGGCCGTGCAGATCCACCTTGTACTCGTTCTCCAGCAGCTTGTTCCTGCGCATGCGCGGTGCCGGTGGTTGCCGGTGGGTGCCACATGCTCGAGCTTACGCGGCAGCGCCACAGACATACTGCGCTGCATCAGGAGCCGCCGCCGGCGTATGGCCTTTTGGTGGTGGTATCTCCCGGTGAACAGGCGCGCCAGGCAAACGGACCACACGCAGATGCTGTGGCCAGCGGTGCAGCGGGGAGCACAGGCGGGCGGGCCGCGCACGTGCGCTGCTTGATTCGGTGCCGCGCCTCCTTTGCCAGCAGCCACGCCTGGTCGCGGTAGTCGTGCGCCTGCGTGGCGCGCGCGCCAAGACATCAGTGCGAGCGCAGCAGGCCTGCGCCGCGCCCGGCGCGGCGCCCGGCTGCGCGGAAACCGCCCTCGCCGCCGCGGGCTCCCGCGCGCGCCGCATGCGCCTGCAAACCAAGGAGGCCGACCTCGGCATGGCCACGTATATTCAAACCAAAAAGGCCGGCCCAAGCACGGCCGGCGCGCGCCTCAGCCTTGAGCGCCGACGCCGTGGCGAAGTCGCGCGCGGTAAACGCCTCGGATGCTTGCGCCACGCGCTCGCGGTACGCCGCGCCGGCAGCATCCGCGCCTGACGCCGCCATCTCCTCCTGCGCGCCGCCGGCCGCCAAACCCCCCATCAGCCGCGCGCGCCCGTCCCAGAGACGCGGGACGCCGATGCGTCTGCCACTGTCCGAGAGGCCGACCGGGCCGCCCCTGCCGGCATGCAAACGCCCAGCGGCCGGCGAGCCTGCAGCAGGCGCACGCAGGAGCGCGAGCGGCCTGGCCGTAGGCCACCGGGTGCACGCTCCGGCTAGGCAGGGCTGGACGGGCGGCGGCACCAGGTAGATTTGCTGCTTGACGCGGCTGCACTCGGCTGCCGCCGGCGTCTGCTGGTACGCCGGCGCGCGCCACCTGCCCGCGCCGCCCGCAGCGGGCGGGCGCTTGGCGAGCGGCGCGGGCGCCGCGAGCGGCGCCACGCTCTCGAGCATTGCAGGCGGCGGCGGCGGCGGCGGCAGCGGCGCGCGTGGCGCGGCGCCGCGCGGCGCCGCGCCGCCGCCGCCAGGCGCCGCCTCTTGCAGGCCGGAGTCGCGCAGCATCTGCGCGGCGGGCGGCCGCCGCCTCAGCGGCGGCGGACGCCGAGCAGAGCTGCAGACACGGGCAGGGCGACGTCCTGCCTGTGCACGGCTCCCAGCCAGGACAGGAGAGTGAAAGCTGCCGGCCTGGCGTCGCGCCCAGTCGAGCGGCGCTCGGCGCTGCTCGCACAGCGCCCTACCGCGCGCTGCGCGGGCTGTGACACGGGCGCGCGCACGCCCGACCGCCAGAGTACTGCACAAGCCCGGGCGCGCCTTGTGCGCGGCGCCGTAGTCCAGGTGGGCGATCAGCAGCGCGGACAGCAGCACCTCGCCGTCCGCGTCTGGGAAGGCCGCGCGCAGGCGCGCCTGGGCCGACGCGCCCACCCGGCACAGCTTGGTGTCCCATGAGCCCTGCAGCGGCGGCCCCCCATCATCAAGCGCGCTCCTGGGAACAGTGCACGTTTAAGAACATGCCCTTAGCAGCAAACGCCTGTCCGCCAGGACGTGTGCGCGAGGCGCCCCATGCCAGGCTTGCATGACTCGAGAGCCGCGCCTGCGGTCCGGCGCTTGCGCCGGGCGCGCCGGGCTCCGCGGCGGCGCAGGCGGCCGAGGCGGCCGGGGCCTGCCCCGCATTGAGTTCGCGCGCCAGCTCCTCCGCAAACTGCCGGTCGCGCTCGCGCGCCCGCTCCTGCCGCGAGTCGCCGGCCTGTAAATCCATAGACATCGCAACCCTACCCTGGCCGGCGCGGCTCAGTCCACTACTGGCCGGACCACCGGACACCCCGGAGACCTCTGCAGCGTGCGCGGGCACCTGGCGGCCGTACACAATGCAGCCGCTGGCGACGAGAGCAGAGCGGGGCCGACACGCGGCCGGCGTGACAGCAGCGCTCCGGCCGCGGCGGCCGCCGCAGCAGGCACTCCAGGCACGGCCACGCCACACGCCGCCGGGCGACCCGACCCATGCCCGCACCTCGGCGCGCGCGTCCGCGCCCAGCACGAGCGCGGCGGCGGTGGCGTCCACGTCGCCGTCGTGCGCCAGCAGCGCCGCCTCCACCTCCGCCGCGCCGTAGCCCGGGTGCGCGCCGCGCAGCGCGGCCGCCTTCTGCTCCAGCGTCAGGCCCTGCGCCGCGGCGCGCGCGGCTCTCCCAGCCGCGGCACCTTGCTGACGCTGCGATGGCCCTCACGGAACGCTCGCGGAGCAGCACCGCCTCTGGCGAGGCGCGGCTGCGCACCACGCCATGCGCGCTGGTCCTGCCAGACAGGACAAATTGACAGGGAGGCTTTGACCACCGTCAGTTTATGACACGCCCACCAGGGAGGAGCCAACCAACCCTGCTCACGGCCGCGCATGCCCCGACCCCTTCTCGACGTGCTCTGTGCGCTGCCCATGGGGGCGCGGGCAGTTTGTAAGCTCACCGTGTAGGTGTAGTCGTTGGGCGTGCCCGACACGTCCCACTCGCCGCCGCCGGCAGGCGCCTCCCAGCCCCCGGCGGCCCCGCCCCCATCGCGCTCAGACCCACCGCAGGAGCTGCCCTGGCTCGTCGCGGTGTGCGCATTGTTCTGTAGCCCCGCGGCGCGCCCCGTCAGCCCAGCCTCATCCGCAGACTGCTCCGCCAGTGAGTAACAGCGGGAGTGTGGCATCGAGGTGCGAGCGGGCTGGCAAAGGGCCAGGAGACATAAGCGAGTACAGCCACGCACAGAGGGACAGGGACAGTTGCCAACACATGGGCAGATGCCGGCGAGCGGGCGCGGCTGACGCGGGCCCGCGCGGGGCGCCGCGCCTGCAGGTCCATGAGGCCAACGAGCGCGGCGTCAAAGTCGCCGGCGCACGCGCGTAGCACGTCAGCCACCAGGTCCGGCGCCACCGTGTCGAACATGTCCACCAGGAACGCCAGCGCCTGGCCGGCGTCCACGGCCTCGACCTCGGCGCCGCCGCGCGCGGCGGTCACACCCGGGCCCGCGGGCGGCCGCTGCGAGGCGCCATCCGGCCCGGCTCCATTGACGAGCGGCGGCGCGGCCGGGGCGGGGGCGGGGACGCGGGCCGCGCCGCGGGCGCGCGGCCGGGGAGGCGGCGTATCGGGCCGCGGCGCGGCGGCCGGCGCGGCGACGGCGGGCGCGCCGGCGACCGGCACGGGGGGCCCGCTGACGTCGCACGCCGGCCAGTACGCCCTGCACCTGGCCGGGGCCGCCGGCTGAGCCGGCCCCGCGCCGGCCGCTGCGGCGCCGGCCGCACCGCCCACGGGCGGAGAATACCTCCCCTTGACCGCACGCGGCTCGGCGCCCGCCGACGCAGGCCCGCGGGCACCCCCCAACATGGGCGGCTCGCAGGCAGGCCGGCCCATGGCCCGCGCATCGCAAGGAGGCCCAGCTGCTTGAGCGTCCAGTGTCCGGCGTGTGCCGCGCGGGGCACCGCAAACGTCCTCGCTATCAGAGCCCGGGCGCATAGCAGGCTTATATGGCGCCGCGGCCTGCGCTGCCCTCCCCGGCGTGCCCATCGCGGCGCCGTCACCGTCCAGCTGTAGGCTTGGACACGGCCAGGGGTCCGAGCCGGCGCGGCGCTGACCGGCGTCCAGCAGGCAATGCGGGTCGCCGGCGACGCAAGCAGCCAGCGCGCCGTGCGCGTCAACAGCATACGTCCGCATCCACGCCTGCGCGCCGCCCCGCCGCAGGCTCAGTGTCAGCAGCTCGTTGCCTGCCTGCTGCAGTGTTGGGCAACCCCTGCAATAACAGCTCCCTGGCCACCGTACAAGGTCTTGGAGCCCCCCTGCTCGTGTGACGTTTGCGGCAGCAAGCTATGGGTTCGCGTGCGGCCCTGCAGGCCCGCAGCGCCCAGGCAGCCCGCGCACGAGGTCACAGCGCGCGCGTTTCTGCTTACCGGCCTGGCTGCCAAACCGCGCAATCAAGCGCTTCAGGGCGCTGTAGCAAGGTTCCAGGCCTAACAAGGCGCCGCCCGCCAACATTTTCAAAAGGCCAGAGCTCCGGCGAGGCCGCGCAACCTTGGCACATTGATGCGGCTGCCCGAGTGCCGGCCAGCGTCGGCGGCGCTGTGTGCCAGCCCCAACAGTCCCCATGGCTCACTTCAACCCCTCGACGTCAGCTCCATGTGATACACGCTGGGGCGGCGCCGGGGCGCCGCGAAGCCAGGGGCGGGGTTGCGCACCTGTTATCACACGGGCGTTCGCAGGGTGTCCTTAGCAGCCCGCCGAGCCAGTCGCCGTCAGGCCCGCTTCCTATTCGCGCGTGCACGGGCGTCAGCAGGCTCTGCATCCCCCGCTCGGTCTGCCGCCGGCCGCGCTTGCTGCTCGCCCGTCTCACGCTTCCCCGGGCCTCGCCACATGCGCCCGCAGGTGCATGGATTTCACCGTGTCTCCCAAAGTGCCGCCTGCATGCACGCCAAACTTGGCACGAGTCCGCTGCAGACAGGCAAAGCAATCGCTCCTGAGCGACCAGTGTCCCGTGTCTCAGCCGGAAGAGCAGGGCCCGCCACGATGAGGCCCCTGGAGCTCGTGCGCCCGTTCCTGAGCGTGCTGCCGGAGATCCAGAAGCCGGAGCGGCGCGTGCAGTTCCGCGAGAAGGCGCTGTACACGGCGGTCGCGCTGTTCGTGTTCCTGGTCTGCTCGCAGCTGCCGCTGTATGGCATCAAGACCAACTCCGGCTCGGACCCGTTCTACTGGGCGCGCGTCATCATGGCGTCCAACCGGTGCGGCCCTGCCGCGCGGCGCGCGCCCGTGGCGGCTGATTGCGTGATCAGGCCTGCGCGCCCGCGATCAGCCCGGCCTGCAGGCGCGCGGCCGCCGCGCCCGCGGCGCCAGCGGCGGCGATCTGCGCGCTTGCGGGCGCGGATGCGGGCGCGCCGGCCGCCTCGTCGCGCGCGCGCGCTGAGCCGCCCGCGCCTGCGGCGCAGGGGCACGTGCATGGAGCTCGGGATCAGCCCAATCGTGACGTCCGGGCTGGTGGTGCAGCTGCTGGCCGGCTCAAAGATCATCGACGTGGACAACAGCGTCAAGTCCGACCGCGAGCTCCTGTGCGCCCCCGCCCCGTGCCTGGCGCGGCCGCTGCCGCGCACGCGCCCGCAAGCGCCAGGGCGGCCGCGCGGCGTGCACCGCGGCGCCGCGCCCCTGCTGCTCCGCCAGCGCCGGCCGTCTCGCGCCGCCAGGCCTGTGCCCGGCCGCGGTGGCGCCAGGGCGGCGCGTGGCTGCAGGGTGGCGCCGCCCGGGCTGACCCCGTGCTGCGGCGCCTGGGCAGGGCCGGCGCGCAGAAGCTGCTGGGCGTGCTGATCACGGTGGGCGAGGCGGTGGCGTACGTGATGAGCGGCATGTACGGCGATGTGCGCGAGCTCGGCGCCGGCAACGCGCTGCTGATCATCGTGCAGGCGCGCGCACCGCCGCCCCGCCGCCCGCCGGCGCCCGGCCGCCTGCATCCGGGCGCGCGCAGCCGACGCGCGCGGGCGCCGGCGCGCAGCTGTTCTTCGCGGGCATCATCGTCATCTGCCTGGACGAGATGCTGCAGCAGGGCTACGGCCTGGGCTCGGGCATCTCGCTCTTCATCGCCACCAACATCTGCGAGAACATCATCTGGAAGGCCTTCTCGCCGTACACCGTGACCGGCCCGCGCGGCGCCGAGTTTGAGGGCGCCGTGATCGCGCTCTTCCACCTGCTGCTCACGCGCGTGGACAAGGCGCGTCCGCCGCGCGCGCGCGCCCGCCGCCCCGACCCGTCCGACACAGGCCCTGAGCCTCCTTACAGACAACGAAGGGCGCCAGAGCCGCACGTGCGTTCGGTGCAATGCGCTGGACGACAGCGACAACCTGCTTTTCTTGGCAACAGAACGCGATAGTGGCAGACCTCGTGCAACGCGCTGCCCGCTGCCCGCTGCCCGCTGTTACTGCCCTGCTGCGTGCGCGGCCCGCGCGCCGCTGTTTGGCGCTCCCGCAGGCGTCCAGCCGCCGCCAGACAGGGGCCGCTGACGCGGACACGGCACCGGCCGCGGCAAGCACCGGCGCGGCGGGCACGCGCGCAGGGCCGTACGCTGGGGCCAGCGGCCCGCGCGTGGGGCCCGGCATCTCCGCGCCCTAACCCTGACCCTATAACCAGCGGGCGGCGCGCGCGCGCAGGTGCGCGCGCTGAAGGAGGCGTTCTACCGGCAGAGCCTGCCCAACGTGACCAACCTGCTGGCCACCGTGCTCATCTTCCTGGTCGTCATCTACTTCCAGGCGCGCGCCGATTAGGGTTGGGACGCGCCAGCGCACGCCGCGCAGCCGCCTGTGCAGCGCTCGCAGCGAGCGTAACACATGGCCATCAAAGCGTGCAGAGCATGCCTCGCCCCGCGGCAGGCCCCGCGGCTGCGCCCGCAGCCGAGCCCTGCATGCATCCTGTCGCAGCGGCACTCCCTGCGGCACAGCAGCGTGATCTGGCGCCCGGCCGCGGCGCCGCCAAGACGCCGATGCGCGTGCGCGGGGCCGCGTGCGCAGGGCTTCCGCGTGGACCTGCCGGTGCGGTCCAAGCAGCGGCGCGGCGCGCAGCAGAACTACCCCATCAAGCTGTTCTACACCAGCAACATGCCCATCATCCTGCAGTCGGCGCTCGTGTCCAACCTGTACTTCATTAGCCAGCTGCTGTACAAGCGCTACGGCGGCAACCTGCTCGTGCAGCTGATCGGGCGGTGGAAGGCGCGCCCCCCCGGGCTCGCGCGCGCGCGCCCCCTCCGGGCCCGCGGGGCGCGCCAGGCGGGGCCGGCCGCGGCGCCCGGCGTGCATGGGCGCGCCGGCCGCCGAGCCACCCACTGCCTGTGCTTGCGGCTCGGCGCCCTGCTCTCGAGCTGCGCGCCAAAGGGCTGGTGGCGCGCCGGGTGGGCAGTTGAGCCGGGGCCCCGCGCGACGGGGGCGGCCTTTGGCGCGCGCAGGAGATGGGCGACAGCGGGCAGATGCACCCGGTGGGCGGCCTGGTGTACTACATCTCGCCGCCGCACAGCCTGGCGGAGGTCGCCGCCAACCCGCTGCACGCGCTCGTGTACGTCGCGTTCATGCTGTCAGCGTGCGCGCTGTTCTCCAAGACCTGGATCGAGGTCTCCGGCTCCTCGTCGTCCGACGTCGCCAAGCAGCTGCGCGAGCAGCAGATGTTCCTGCAGGCGCGCCGCCTCCCCCGCGCGCCGCCGGTGGCGAAAAGCATGCGCTGCCGGGCCGCGCCGGGGCGGCAGGGTCCCGGCTCCAGCCAGGCGCGCCGCGTTTGGGCGCGCTGCGCGGACCTCCCCCGCGCGCCGCTCCACCAAACAGCGCACAGCGTGGCGCAGAAGGGCGGAGGCGCTCGGTGGGTGGGGGACCGCATGCGTGCGCCGGGAGTGGTGCGGAGCGCGTGGCGGCGCGCCGCGGGCCGCCGAGCGGGCTGCGCCGGGGCGCCGCAACGGACGGCGCACCTGCCTGGACTCCGAAAATAAGCCCTGCATGCGGCGCGCTGAGGCGTTGCTGGGGCCCGCGCAGGGCCACCGCGACACGGTGCAGTCGCTGAAGAAGGAGCTCAACCGGTACATCCCCATCGCGGCGGCCTTCGGCGGCATGTGCATCGGCGCCCTCACCATCGTGGCGGACTTCATGGGCGCCATCGGCTCGGGCACCGGCGCGGCCCCCGCACCCCGCCCGCGCAGCGGCCTGGCGGCTGTCCGCCCGCCCACAGGCGCCCGTGCGGGGCGCAAGTGCCGACCCCGCGTTCGAGGCCCATGGCCTCAGCGGGCGCTCTGGTGTCCATGCCTGGCATGGCTGCAGGTGGCGGTATGCCATGACGCAACGGGCATGAGCCCGCCTCTGGCAGGACCGGATGAGCTGCACGTTTGCCCGCCACGTGCTGCTTACTCGCCAGCTGCCGCCTGAGATGCAGGAGGCGCCTCCAGCGGCGACGCCGCGCGTCGGTAAGGTAGGGTACTCGAACCTGACTCAAGCGAGCTGCCTGCGGCGCGCGCAGGCATCCTGCTGGCGGTGACCATCATCTACCAGTACTTCGAGACGTACGAGAAGGAAAAGGCGCAGGCCGGCGGCGGCGTGCTCTTCTGAGCGCGCCGCGAGCTGCGCGCTCTTTTGAGCGCGCGCCCCGCGCGCGCGCGGCCCGGCGCTGCCGCGCCTGATGGCGCGACCCTGGCGCCGCGGGCGGTGCGGGCGGCGCTAGAGAGGACCTGGCGCGGCGGGGCGCTTGCGCCGAGGGGTGGGGCGCCTGTGCGCGCTGTGCACGACCGCCAGTCGTCGGCCCCGGCTGCGGGCCTGTCCACAGGCACAGCAGCCCATGGGGCAGCTCTGATGATGGTGTGCGCCTGCATGCGCGCGTCTGCCGGAGGCAGCAGACGGGTCTGTGCGGCTGAGCGCGCGCGCTGTGCACGGAGTTAAGCGCGGGGCGGCCTGGCCGGGCGGGGCCGCACCGAGGCCGTGCGGGTGGGCGCGCCCAGCCTCCGGGGCTTGCAGGTTTGGCCGCGCGGCTTGGTGCCCGCCGCGGCTGGGTAGTCTGACAAGGGGCCTGCCTGTGGGTAGGCAGCAGGCCGCACGAACAGCGAATGAGTGCGCAGGAACTGTTGGCTGTGCATCAGCACGGGCGTCTGGGCGCCTGTCTCCTGGGCGTGCCCCAGGCGCTTTCTTTGTGTGGGTGTGCCTGCTGATCATAGAGACTGTGAGCTGGGCTGTGCTGCGCCCAGCGCCCTGCACTGCGCTGCATCCGTGCATGTTTGCAGGGTTCCTACCAAACGGGGCTGCGAGGCGCGCGGCCACCGGCTGTCCTGCAATTGTAGACACGCCGGCGGCGCGCGCGGTGCTTTAAGCCTGCGCCTCCGGACTCCCACCCCGTGCACACCCCCTCGCACGCAAAGGACCCTGCCCTCCATCGGGGCACATATTCGTGAGCGGGCACTCTCCAGGCCCAGGATTACAGGAGCAGGACAGAGCTGCAGCTCTCAGACACTGCAGCATGACCAATTGCCATGAAGACCAGCTCAATTGTTCAACCACAATAATGCAAACCAAACATAGCACCCTGAAAGCTGACAGCTTCAAACGCAGCACCCTGAAAGCTGACAGCCTGAAATTGTTGGTACCCGCATGGCACCTGCCCATAAATTAAAGGCACTATAATGGCTATATTTCAGGCTCATCGCGGAGTGCAGACGAGGCCCCGAAAGAGGCAAACCCAGCCATGCGGGCGGAGGGGGGGGGGTCCAGGGCGGCCGGCTAGCCGTCCCAGGCGGCGTCGACGGCACGCTGGCGCTCGGCAGCCGCGGCCCGCCGCTCCTGGCGCTGCTGCCGCAGCTCTGCCTCGCCAGCCTGCGACAAGGCAGCCGCCTGTGTGTGGGCTGCCGCGCACGCCCGCAAACAGTATGCTGCAGCGCATGGGCAGTGGTGCGCCCTGTGCAAGCTTGGGCGGCGAACTGGGCGCCGCACTCCAGTGCAAGAACACCTGCGTCGTCCCCGCAACTGCTTGCCACCCCAAGCCGCGCCTGCTCTGAGATGGCTGCATGCCCGCATTACTCCAACACAACTGAGAATCGTGTGCACGAGCATGCCTGTGGACAGGCCATGCGCGTGGTGAGAGCGGCGGCGACAGGGCAGCCGACGCTGCAGCCCTCACGGGCCCGCAGCGTGCGCGCCTTGTCCCGCAGGCCATTGACGTTGCCGAGCGCGGCGCCAATGAGGCGCCGTGCGACCGCGGCGCTCGTCTTGGGGCGCGGCTGCGGCGGCGCCAGCTCGCCCGCGGGCAGCGCTCGAGCCGCGTCCGATGCCTGGCTGGCCCCAGCAGCCTGTCAGGCTCGCGCAGGCACCACAGCCCGATGTGTCACACAGGCGCATACTTCTGCTCCAGGCACACGCCGCCAGCGTGTGCCACAACTGTAACCTGACTGTACACGTGGGGGCGCTCGTACACCGGCGACATGCCGCCGAAGAAGCACAGCACGTGCAACGAGAGGCATCAGACGCGCGCTGTCCTGGAGTACCAGCCAGCGGTAAGGCAGCGGGTGGCACTGGGCAGAAACCCTGTAGGATATGGCGCGCCTGCGCAAAGCTGCGCCACCGGAACCCGGACGCGGGCGCGCGCGCGAGCGCCGCCCGCGCGTCGTCGGGCGTCGCAAATACTGCCAGCGCGGAGTCCTCGTTGACCCACCTGCGCGCCCCGCACGCTTGGCAGGCCCGGCGCAGGCTGCCCGGCACGCCCGGCCGCCCATGGACTCCCAGGTAAGCGCGCAAACCGCCACGGCCTGCTCTGGATATGCCACTGGCTGCAGCGCTTGCGGAGCGCGCGCCAGGGGCGCGCCTGAGCACCGGCCCCAGCGGCCGCAGGTCCAGCGACTCCAGCCAGGCCTCCAGCTCGGTGCTGGTGGTGGCGGACGTCAGCCCGTGCGCCTCGAGGACGTGCGCCCCGTCAAACACCAGCCCCCCGTCCGGCGGCGGCGGCGTGCCGGCCCGGCCGTTGCTGCGCGGCGCGGCGGCCGCGGGCGCCGGGGGCGGCTGCCTGGGCCGAGCCGGGGGGGTGCGGTGAGCGCGCCGGGCCGCGGCCGCGGCTGCAGGGCTGGGCTCGAGCACCAGGCGGTCCAGGCGTGCGTCCAAGTCCTCCCAGTCCCCGTCTGCCGCTGCACGGCGGCTGCGTGTCACGCGCTGCAATGACTCGGCGGAGGCGGGTTTGCCTGTCGCGCGCGTCTCGCACCGGGGTGCCCATCCTCCCACGTGTCCTTCTGCTCAGGTGCCTCTGCGGAGCCCCCGGCAGGCCCGCCGGCCTGCCTGGCCTCCAGCGCCTGCAGGAACAGCGCCTGCGCTTCCGCCACGGTGCCCTGCCGGGCGCATCTTGTCAGGGAAGCTGCAGCCATGCAGCAGGGCGAGCAAGGGCAACGCGTGCGTCCGCGTGGCCCGACCTGCTCCAGCTGCTCGGCAGCGAGGTCGCTCAAGCGCGCAGCATGCTCGGCAGCGGCGCCTGCTTCGCTGCCACACCGCTGTGACATGGCACGGTTGCTAGCACAACTGGTGGACTTGTCGTATTCTGGATTACCGGGCCTCTTCCGTGTGCATGGAGCGGCCCTTGTAGCAGCATTTCCCCTCTGCAAGGAGACTACATGTTGGTGGGACATGCACAGGTGCATGCTGTGCGGCCAACACAACCAGCACCCAAAAGGCAAAATCGCCCCCCACAGCCCTGACAAGGCAGGCACGTACAGGGCCGCACAACACGCACGTAAGGCTCAAGACACGCACCGGGAGCAGCGGGAAGAAAGCAGCGACTGCAAAAGACCCGTGGCCGCTGCGGGGCAGCGGCCGCAGCGCAAAACACCCAGCGAGCGCTCATGCGTTCAAGCAGGCGCGCGGCCAAGGCCGCACACGCCCCAACAGCCCCGTCACTTGGGCGTCTATGCTAAGACAAGACAACACACACTCTCACTCTCCACCCCCTCCCGCACGCGCGCCACACCCTCCACCATCAGGCCGCGCGGGGCCCGCCCGCCTGCGGCGACTCGGCCAGCTGCGCCAGCAGCGTGCCCACCTCGCTGCTGCCCGTCAGGAAGTACCTGCGCACCGCGCGACCCGCCGGTCGCCAGGGTATCATGTCCAGGGCTTTGGCGCACGCTGCCAAGCAAACACTGTTTGCCAGACAGTGCGCCACCGAGCGCACGTAGCGGCGCCACGCCGCGCTGCGCGGCTCGTCGGCGTTCGGCCGCCCAGGCGGCCGGAGCGTGCCCGCTCGGCGGCGGGGGCGTGCGCACCGGGCCTGCGAGCGATTGCGGCCGACGGTGCACGTGAACAGGTGCTCCGGCGGCAGCTTGAGCGGCAGCGGCGGCCCGGCCTCGCCCGCGCCGTCGCCGTACGGCGCACCATACGGCGCACCGAACGGCGCTCCGAACGGCGCGCCGTTGCCGGAAGGGTCCAGGTCGAGCCGGTGGTGGTGGTGGTGGTGTGGGTAATGCCCTGCGCGCAGGGCGGGCAGCCGTTGGTGCGGGCGCTGGGACCCTAACCCTGCCGCAACGCTGGTTGCGGCGGGCAGAGGGGCGCCTGCCCCTGGCTGCGCGCCCTGGGCTCCCGCTCCCGCAGAGCGACGCGCACTGGTGTACCGATCCTGGCGCGCTGGTGAATTGGGCAGTTGGCAGGCTCGCGGACGTCTCGAGCTGGACGTTGGCAGCGCCTGCTTCCCGACCCGCTCAAAGGCACTGCAGCCCGCCAGGAGCGGCGGCGCACGGGGAGCCGCCTCCCCCCTGGGGCCCCGCGCGCGCACCAAACTTCCCCGACGGCGACGGGAAGCCGGAGGAGGTCTGCGCGAGGTTGGGGTGGTTGTCCGCGCTCGCGCGCGGCACAAACGCCTGCCGCCCAGCGCTGCACGTCAGACCAGGCAGGAGGGAGCGCGATGCAGCAGCACGGAGTTCTCCCCCGGCATGTGTGCGGCCGCTGCGCCCGCCATGGCTCCGTGCCGAGCGGCGGACACGCGGCGCCCGAAAGGAGACCGCCCTTGCCGCCCGGCAGCTCTGGCAAGCCCGCTCTGCATGGCTGCTTCAGAGGGTCGAGAAGCGAAAACTTGAGGACGCTGCGCCGCCAGCCAGCAGCAGGTGCGCTCGGCCTCGCGCAGCGGCGAGGCGAGGGTGGGGCGGGGGCGGCCGGACCTGCCGCGCGCGCGGGATGGGCATCGGCCCGCCGGCCACGTCCGCGATCGCGCCCGACGGCTCCGCCTCGCTGCCGAGCTCCGGCAGCGCCGCCAGCGCGCGCTCCCCGCGCGCGGACGACCGCGCCTGCGGCCCCGGCGGCACCGAACCTCGCTCCCCGGGCGCGTGCTCGCTCGCGCAGCTGGGCCGGCGGCGGCCCGCCCTGGCTGCCAGGCCGGCTGAGCTCATACAGCCGCACGGCCCGCCCCTGGCACACTGTGCAGCTCGCCGCGTGGCCGGGCCCGACGATGCACGCAGCATGGCGCGCGTCCGGGGGGGGGCGCCGCGCGCGCCTTGAGCGCGTGACCCTCGAAGAAGGTGAACAGGTTCTCGTCGCGCGCCAGGAAGTGCCCCGCCGCGAGCACAAAGTCGGCGGCCACCGCGCCCGGCCCGCAGCGCTCGGCCATGGCGGCCAGGATGCGCTGCATGGCCAGCCCCTTGCTGATGCCCATTGGCCGCACCTCCACGCTCTTCGCGCCCTGCGCGCCGCGCCCGCGCGTCACGGCGCGCCATGGCCCCGCGCGGCGCGCGGCCGCGCTGCCACCGCGCCTGCGCTGTGCTGCAACCCGCTTGGAGCCAGGGCAGCACCGCAGCCTGCTGCTGGGGTGAACCCCTGTCTCAAGTATGAAGCTCTCGCGGCGATGCGGCGTGCGCAAGCCCCCGCACATGCAGGCGGGCCTACTTTTGTGCGGGGGACTGCATGCTGGGGCGCGGGCGGGCGCTTGCACAGGCTGCGCGGTGCGCGCCTGCACGATGTCCACCGGCGCGTTCGAGATCGGCCCCGTCCACAGGTGCTGCAGCAGGTCGCGCGCCTGCGCGCGCAGCGCGCCGGGCCCCCGCTCACCCCGCCGCGCGCGCCGGCCGCTCCGCGCGCAGCGCCTAGCGGCCCGAGCTTTGCCCGCACGAGCCCGCACGCGCACTCGCTTGGCAGTGACAGAGCGCGCGGACGCGACAGCTGCAGGCCGTTCCCCGCCCGCCCGCGCGCGCGTGCGCGTCAGCGCGCCTGCAGCCGCCCAAACTCCACGTCGGCGTACTTGTAGTTCCACACCACGCTGCTCTCGCGCAGCTCCACGAACGAGCGCGGCGTGCGCTCGCAGAAGTAGTCGAAGACCAGCCGCACGCTCTCCATCCACTCCCGCTTGGCCACCTGCGCGCGCGCCCGCCGCCTCGGCGCCGCCGCGCCGCGGCCGCAAGCCGCCCGGCCCGCCGGCCCGTGCCGAGCGCCCTGGGCGCTTGGCGTGTCGCCGCATGCCGGACCAATACCGCACTCAGGAGCGCCCTCAGCGTGCAGGGAGCAGGGCGCTGGCCTGGCGCCGCGGCGCCGGCCGGCTCAGGACATGCGCCGCATGCGCGGGTGCGCCGCGCCGCGCCTGCAGGAGCGTGACCCAGGCGTCGCCGGGCGGCCGGATGAAGACGCCGTTCTCGGCCGCCAGCCAGACCGGCAGCGCGCCAAACGCCTCCTCCAGCCGCCCCTGCGCGCGCGGGCCGCGCGTAAGGCCGGGGCCGCGGCGACGCAGGCGCGCCACACGCCCCGGTCAGCCCGCCGAGGCATCACAGGCACGGCTGCTGGGGTGCGAGGCGCTGCGGCCTGATCGCGACCCGTGGCCATGGCCACCCCGCACGCGGCCATGCCCTCACAATGTCAGATCACGACAGCGCGCGCGCGCGCCTTGTCGCTGCCGCTGAAGATGACCACCGCGCTGGCCGGGTCGGCGGCCAGCGCGGCCACGCACTCGTACACCGCCGGGTTGACGCGCGTCAGCGCCTGCGCGCGCATGTCTCGCCGCGCGTCTGGCGCGGGCGCGGAGCGCCCGGCAGCACGTCTGCGCT
>JAABUV010001476.1_pt1 | contig 34122 bp, 32 predicted proteins | sample 5559971 | NCBI WGS metagenome assembly JAABUV01 (sample SAMN10711881, study PRJNA513362) | rock metagenome | isolation source: Antarctica rocks | place: Antarctica: Victoria Land, Knobhead nord | collected 2015-12-19
AGACGCATGCGACAAGGCTGGCGCCACGATTCGTGAGGGTGTGCTCGATCACCGCGTGTTGAGCGCCTCTCGTGCCCTGCTCTGCTCGCTCAATAGCACGATGCAGTGCATTGGCAAGCTCAATCTGGCGAGCGACGTTTGTCCGTGCGAGTGGGTCGTCAGGCTGCGTCAGGGGGCGAGTCGCATGGAGGCCTTGGGCAAGCCAATATGCGCATTTAGCAAAAGGCATGTACCTGGTTGCTGGCGGCACAGGTTGCAAAGTAGGTGACTGCGTTGCCACGCTTCTTAGCAGCTTTTTCGGTGTTAGATTCGCGCTGGAAGTATCGAGCGCAGGAGGCACAGAAGCCAGCTGCTGCGAGCACACAGGAGCCGTCTACACAGTTGCACTGTTGGGTGACCCATTTCTTTCCTTTGGACCAAGCTACATGGATAGTGCCAAGCAACATTTATCCATGCATTATGATGTTGCTATCATTTTATGCTTTTAGGAGTGTGCTGTAGTGCATTGCATTGCATGTGTGCATGGACATAGTCCTATGGCTGCAGGGGAAAGGAGGACTGCTTCCAAGCATGTGGTGCGATGACGTGTATTGACAAAGTATTCTGTAATTTAGCCATCTGACACATGTTTGATGGAGGTGTGCAAGTGTTGTTAGCATGTCTGGTGGTAGCTGGGTGGCTTGCAGCTCCGGCAGCGGCAGGTCTGTGCCTGTGGTGGCTGCGTGCGTCGCGTAGCTGGCGTCCCAAGGTAAGGGCCTGTAGACTCTTATGCTGTGCTTGCCTTGATTTGTAGCTGATGCAGTCTTCTTTTCCTGAAGACGTCTTGCTGCTAAAAGTGCTGCGGCATGCAGTATCTGTGATGAGGTGTTTTGTTCTACAGTGCCTTCTCACCTTAGTACGCAATCTAGCCTGGCTTGATGAGCACAGTGTCTGTGGAGTTTTTCAGCATCGTTTAAACACGCGTATGCCTGGTGCAGGTCCTTGCACGGCAGTGCGGTGGCCAAGCCTGTGACGGACTGCGGATGCTGCATAGACCATGCCGTGCTGCGTTTGATGCATGGAGGATGACGTGGGCGGCCATGTATGATGTAATGTGGTTCGCATAACATGGCATGCAACAGTCTCACTGTGACTGACGGCGACAGGCTGCTCATCTGCGCTTTGTCAAGGGCTTAGTAGACAGTACGCAGGAGACATCTTGAAAAATCCAGCAAGGCAAAGGTTCTCAGAGTTATATTTGTGAGTTGACACAGTGCATACCCTCGATGCACGGCGCGCACCGCAACGCGTAGCTAAGAGATGCGCTTGAAGTACAGCCATGAATGTCACCAACTGCTCTTCAGAGGGTTATGCAGCCGCTGCGGCATCAAGCTTCATGTGCTTGCAGTCTGGTACAGTTTATAGGCGTGTGCGCTGATAATAGAAGCAGAATCCATGCCCAAACTAGTAGACAGAGGGTAGGGAGGGTGCTGACTCGGCTGAGGCGAGTCGTGTTTTTTTGCCCCAGCACTTGCTGCACAAACAAGTTCTGAGTTGACTTGCCGTTGCTGTTGGTTGCAATGGCACAGGAGCGCGTGGCGGTGCTTACCCGGCACCTGGTGAGCGCGCCGTTCGCGTCAGAGCTGCCAGAGTTCGACCCGGGCGAGGTCTACCTGTTCCTGACACGCGACAACGTGGAGCTGCGCGCGCGCATGCTGGATCACCTAAAGGTGCGGCAGAGGGACGTTTATGACCTGGTGCGCGTGAGTGCAGCACGCTGCAAGCCAAGCACCTGTAGCCATGGACGCTACACGGTGTTGTGCGTAGCAGGTGGTCCCAGAGTCCCACAGCGTGACCGCAACATTGTTTTCATAGGCAAGCAGGCGCACCTGGGTGTTGAGCATAGCTGCGCGTGTGCACAGGACGAGCTGTACAAGCCGGACTACCACTTGAGCATGTACGAGTTCCGCGACCTCACCCTGCGGCGCCTGCAGCTCTTCGTGGCGCAGCGCTTCTTCTCCGTGTTCGACTACCTCAAGGGTGCGCGGCCATCGCCGCTGAAACAGGCCTTGAGCTGCCAACCGTGTACACAGAGAGTACCTGAGCGCTCTTGCTTCGCACGGGATGTGGCGAGCGCGCCAGCGAACAGCGAGTCACGCGCGCGGGTGGTCGTGCAGACCCGCTGCGCTTCATGGCGGGCCTGGAGACGCTCGCGTCCGTGGACTACAGCCTGTGCATCAAGGCCGGCGTGCACTTCACGCTGTGCGGCGGCACCATCGCCAAGCTGGGCACCGCGAAGCACCACGCCGCCTTCCTGCCTCGCCTGGACACGCTGGACCTGCCGGGCTGCTTCGGCATGACCGAGCTCGGCCACGGCTCCAATGTCATGGGCATCGAGACCACGGCGCGGCCCTGCTCGCTGCAGTGTCAGCGCGCCTGCACCCACGTGGCACCCGCCACACTGCTGCGTTTGCGCAGCCGCGCTCACAGCGCACCCCACACGCTGGGCGGACGGGCGCGCAGCGCAGCACAGAGGAAGGCAGCGCATGTGTTCCACCGCACGATGGCTGGTCCTGAGCAGGGGTAGCAGCAGCAGGACAGGAAGGCCCGTGCCACCAGGCTGAGGCATGCCCCGCCCGGTGTGACGGGCGCGCGCGCGGCCGCAGGCGGAGTACGACGAGGCGGCCGGCGAGTTCGTCATCCACACGCCCACCAACACCGCCAGCAAGTTCTGGATCGGCGGCGCGGCGCAGCACGGCAAGGTGCGCCGCCCGCGCCCTCGCCGCAGCGCCGCCCGCCGCCGCCCTGCCAGGATCGCGGGCGCCGCTGCAGCGCGAGCCTGGCGGCGCTCTTGGCGGGCGCTTAAGGAACATGTCAGCCGCCTGCGCATGAGGGGCGGCCGGCCGCGCGCGCGCAGGTGTGCACGGTGTTTGCTCAGCTGACCGTGCAAGGGCAGTGCCAGGGCCCGCACGTGTTTGTGGTGCGCATCCGCGGCGACGCCGGCGAGCCGGTGCCCGGCGTGCGCATCCTCGACAACGGGCCCAAGGCCGGCCTGCAGGGTGAGCATTTCTCACTGCTGCCCTGCTGACCCAGGCTGCATGCCTGCAACGCGCTTTTGCCAGCAGGCCTGTCAGTGTAGCCAGGCAGGCAGATGTCCCGTGTGGCCCTCGGGTGCATGGAGGTCGGCTGCAGGCCGGTGCCGCCCTGTGCTCATTGAGGGGAGACACAGCGGTCCAAGAGGACAGGTGTGGCCGGCGTGAAGGCGCAGGACTGACGTGAAGGCGCATGACTGACAAGCAAGGAAGCACGGAGCGCATGCAGGGCCATGGCAAATTCAGTGAGCGGGGTTGCTGGCAGCAGGCATGCTGCGCGTTACGACAGGTGGGCGCCCGCGCGCGCAGGCGTCGACAATGGCCAGCTGTGGTTCGACCACGTGCGCGTGCCGCGCGACGCGCTGCTGGACGCGTTCGCGTCGGTGGGCGCGGACGGCGCGTACAGCAGCGCCATCCCCTCCGTCTCGCAGCGCTTCGGCACCATGGTCGGCGGCCTGACCACCGGCGCGCCCCGGCCCCGCGGCCGCTCGGCGGCATGCCTGTGGTGAGAGTCGGGAGCACGCCCCTGGACGGTCACCCCTTGTAAGAGTTACGTATGAGCTGGCCACTTTGGAGAGGCATAACGAGTACAACATGCGCTTCCAGAGCTGGCTTGCTGCAGTGCTATATAATCAGAGCCTGCTAGGCGATTGTAGATGATGCCAAGGCAGCCTCGGGCCTGAAGCTTGTGCTGGCGGGGGCGCCAGGGCGCATGCTGATCGCGCAGGGCGCGATCGACGCGTGCAAGATCGGCGTGACGATCGCCGTGCGCTACGGCTGCATGCGCCCGCAGTTCAACGGCAAGGTCGTGATGACCTATCTCACGCACCAGCGCCGCCTGCTGCCCGCGCTGGCGACCACCTACGCGATGCACCTGCTGGGCCTGCGGCTCAAGGCGCGCGGGCGCCGGGCCGGGGGCGCGCGGGCGGGGTGTTTTTGCCGCTGGGGCCGCCAGGACGTCATGTGGCTGGAAGCAAGAGCGGTTTAATAAGCTGCCGGGGTGGCCAGGATGTCATGTGGCTGGAAGCCAGAGCGGTAGTCCATGCTGACCGACTGCGGTGTGCACCCTGAGTACATGCAGTTGGCTCGGGCGCGTGCGGCTACCATCCACGGGCTCGCCCTTGCTGGCGGCGAGGTGTGCGACAGAGGCTGTGCTTCTCCCCGAGCAGCGGGGCGTGCAGCCAACATGTCTGCGGGCAGCCCGGACCTGTGACCGGCGGGGCGCCCCCGCTCTCGACCGCCGGGCCGACACCCCGGCTGCGCGCAGGGGTGCCTCTGGCTCCCGCCGCCGCGCTGACGCCTGCTTCTGCGCGCGCGCGCAGGCGCTGTACATGCGCAAGCGGCCGCAGGACGGCAAGGCGATCCACGTGATGAGCTCCGGCCTGAAGGCGGGCGCGACCTGGTCCCGCGTCGAGATCCTGCAGGTCTGCTCCCCGCGCCGCCCTGCGCCGCGCCGCCCCTGCTCGCCCTGCCGCCGCGCGCTGCCGGGCATGCTGTGTGCGCGGCGCTGTCCGGCGCACACCAGGTCGCTGCGTCGGAGCGGCGCAGGCTGGCGCGGCGTGCCTCGGCCCGCGACGCGCCTGCCTGGCGTGCGACACGCATGCAGCACATGGGCAAGGCGTGCTCGTGAGGCGGCGTGTGGAAGGTGGGCGCTGGTGCGGCAGGCGTGCCGCGAGGCGTGCGGCGGGCAGGGCTTCCTGGCGGCCAACAAGATCGGGCCGCTGAAGAGCGACATGGACGTGGACGTCACGTTCGAGGGCGACAACACGGTCATGATGCAGCAGGCGCGCAACCCGGTGCAAGCGCGTGTTCGGTGTGCCCCAGGCAGGGTGGCCATGCAGCAGAGGAGAGATTGTGTGCCGAGCAGGGGGCGGATGCAGCAGAGGAGGGCGTGGCTGCTTGGCGGACAGCACGGGGGCCGCAGCGATGTCCAGGGTTGGAGGCGGGGTTAAGAGGCGGGGTGCATGCGCAGGTGGCCAAGGCGCTGCTGGACAGCGCGCCGCGCGGCGGCGGCGGCGCCGCGCCCGCGCCGCCGGCGCGCGCCGCGGACGCGTGGGCGCCTGAGTCCGTCCTGGCGCTGCTGCGCTTCCGCGAGGCGGCGCTGACGGCGGAGATTGCCGCGGCGATGGGCGCCGCGGCGAGGGCGGCGGCGCCGCGCGGCAAGAAGACAGCGGCGGCGGCCGGCAACGATGCGTACGAGGCCGCGCTGGACCGCGTGCTCGCGCTCGGTTGGGCGCACGTGGACCGCATTGCCTTTGAGGTGCGCGCACATGGGAAGACCCTTTCAGAAATGAAGCAGCCCCGAGTTTGCTGCTGTGCGCTTTTTGGGTCGGTGCCGAGTAACCTGTGAGCTGGAGTGGGTCATGTCAGGGCTGTGCAGCAATAGTGTTCTTGTGGTTGGAGCAGACTCAAACTGAGGGGCTCGGAGGCTTGGTGGGCGCCGTGCCGGCTGCAGCGGGGGCGCGCAGACTGCGCAGATGTGTGCACGGCAGAGTTCACACTTAGATGCAGCCTTGGCACAGCTGTCAGGAGCTTCAGAGGTCATGACGCGGCCCAGGGCTGCGCACTGAGCCCGCCGCACGCCCTGTTTGCAGGGCTTCGTGGAGGAGCTGGGCGCCGCGCCGGCCGCGGCGCGGCCCGCGCTCACCGCGCTGGCGCGCCTGTACGGCCTCACGCGCCTGGAGCGCGACCTGGGCACGTTCCTGGCGGCAGGCGCGCTGGCGCCTGATCAGGCGCCCGCGCTGCGCGCCGAGGTCAACGCGCTGTGCGCCGCGCTGGCGGCGCGCGGCGGGCGGCCCGCGCTCGCGCTGTGCGCCGCGTTCGGCATCCCCGACCACTGCCTGGCCGCGCCCATCGCGTTTGACTGGCGTGCCATTGGCGAGTGAGCAAGGGCTGGCTGACACATTGCTCCGCATCGGTCTCTAGGGCTGCGTGTTCAGCGGAGCAGTGCTTTTCACAAAAATTACTGTCACTGCAGCGTGTACCCACATCTGCATGCGTTTTTATAGTGGGTGAGATGGTTGCCCGATCACACACTGCTGGTCGGTCCAAGTACTTGCTAATGGTTCTCAGTCACTTTGTTGGGTTCCCATTTAGGAGCAGGCTTGCAATGTCAGCTCATCACAGGTGCATTTGCAGAGTTAGGAGAGTGTATGCCTTCAGCGCGCTTCTTAGGAGGGGGTGCCAGGTTCAGGTTCAGGGTAAGACAGGCAACGCCGGTGTTGACCCCGCGCTTTGTCAACATCCCCTCTGCTGGCCTATTGCTGGCACATGCGTTGCTGTTTTTGGGCATAGGGCATCAATGCATGCGACTCATCTTGAGGCCGTGTTGTGAGTTCAAAGAACAAGTGGCCGTTGCAGGATTTGTTACAAACATCAGCCCCACCCACTGGTCTTGTGCATGAGCATGCACTCTGTGCACAGCACAGACACAGAGCTACAGAGCTGGTTGCACGACCAACAGGCACGCCAGCGAGCAGGCTGCATGCTTCTGGTGCTGCCTCCACGAGGCGCCGCAAAGGCGCAAGCTGACAGGTACAGGGAGACTCGGATGAAGGGGTAACAATTGGCGGGAAGGGGTGACGCGCAGAAGTGCAGACGTGCAGAAGCCTGCGGCACAAGCTGCCGGTGTCGGCGCCGGTCACTCGCTGTCAAAGTACTTGTCCTGCGCGTCCTGGTCAGCCAGGCCATGCAGGTCCTCGTCCAGGCCGGCGTCGCCGTCGATCGCGCCATAGTCCACGTCGGTCTCCAGCCCCGACAGGAAGCGCGCGCGCATCAGCTCGAGGAAGTCCTCCCGGTCCGCCGCTGCCGCGCCGCCAGGCCCCCGACCGGCATGCCGGGGCTCTTCTCCCGGGCCGCCGCCGCCGCTGCCGCGCGCGTCGCCACTGGGTGTGACGCCCGCTGCGCTGGTGCTTGCGGCAAGCTCACGCGCGCCGCCGCCGCCGGTTGCGCCATCGTGGCTGGCGCCGCCGCCGGTCGCGCCCTCAGGGCTGGCGCCGCCGCGGGCTGCGCCCGGCGCCGCCGGCGCCACGTCCGGAGCGGCGCCCGCCCCAGCACCCGCGGCTTGCCCATGCGGCCGCGCATGCTGGGCTGCGGCCGCGCGGTTGGCGCCCGCGCGCCCCGCCACATCGCCCTGCCCGCCGCGCCTCCGTGCGCCGTCCTCGTCGCCCGCCCCCGCGCCCCGCCGCTCCTCCGCCTCGGACCCCTCAGACGCCTCAGCCTCCCCAGCCTCCTCTGACAAGTCGGACTCAGACTCCGTCTCCTGCTCGACCTCCGCCTCGCGGTCCTGCTCGGACTGCAGGCGCTCGCGCGTGAGCGCTTCGTCGTGCTGGCGCAGCAGCAGGTCGGAGAGCCGGCCGCCAGCGCCCTCGCCGGCCGCTGCGCCCGCCGCGGGCTGGTACCCCGCGCCCAGGTACTGCTGGAAAAGCAGCGGCGCGCGCCGCCGCATTGCCTCCTGTGAGCACGACGTGCGTGAGAGCTGCAGTCCTCGCTCTCGGCGGCAGCTCGGCCAGCACTTGCACTTGTTTGTGCTGACGTGCGCTGAACCTGCCGCTCCAGTAAACTGCCGTGACCACTCACCGCTTTATCACATCACCAGCCTGTGCAAGGGCGCAGCACGTGGCCGCGGTGCAACCAATGCCGGACCAGGCCAGGTGCGGGCGCAGGCGCGGCGCGCGCCTCGCCAAAGTACTCGCCGCCCTGCTCCAGGCGCCGCAGCGCGGCCCAGCGCCGGTTGCGCGCCTGCGCGCCCAGGCCCGCGCCCGCGTCCGCCGCCGGCGCCGCCCGGCGCGCCTCCTCCGCGTCCTCCAGCACGCGCAGGTGGAAGTCGACCTCGTAGTCCGCGCGCAGGCCCTGGAACAGGCCGCGCTCCCGCGCCGACAGCTTGCCGCCGTACCTGAGCGCGCAGCACACCGTGTACTTGTTGGAGTGCGGCGTCTCGAGTCCTCGCGGAGGACGGGAGGCCAATGCTTGCTGCACTGCGGCGCAGAGGACAGGCGGCCGGTGCTTGGCGGGTGAACAGCGGCGCAGAGGACAGGAGGCCGACGCTCGGTGGGTGGACGGCGGCGCAGAGGCAAGGAGGCCAAAGTTTGGTGGGTGACCAGCGAGCAGCCTGCCGCAGCGCGGGCGGACGCGGCCCGGGGCGCGCCGCTCCAGGAAGACGCCGCTGTCGCGCTCCAGCAGGGCCACCAGGTACTGCTTGACCAGGCCCTGGTCGTGGCGGCCCTCCAGGCTGCGCTGCAGGTTGGCGGGCAGCACGAGCGACGCGTCGCCCGCGAGCTTCTCGCCCAGCTCCACGGCGGAGGCGTGCGCGAGGTGCGCCATCTGCAGCCAGCCAGCAGTCAGGATCACTCCTCCGGGCAGTGTTGTGCACAGTGCTCTAGTAGCAGTTGCACAGCTAATTATACACACCCTGCTTGTTAGGAGAGGCGCAAGCAGCTTGCGGCAAGCTACAAGAAGCACCAGAGGAGGGCGCCTGCGGGGCGCGAGGTCATAGCGGCGATGAGGCGCACGGCCCGCACCGTGCTGCGGGCTGCAGAGCGGAGGGCGCACTCGGCGGCGCAGCACGAGGCAGTCGCAGGCGCCCAGGCGCGCCCTGTGTCCGTCGCTCTTAGCCTTCCTCTGCTGCGGTGTAAGCGTGGCGGCGGCAGCGCCGCGTCGCAAACATGCAACGGCATGCAAAACATGCTTGCGCGTATGCTTGTGCACCTCGCCCTGTTCACAGCTGCTTCAGCGGCACACGCAGGGCGGCCTGCGCGAGGTGCCTGCGGAGGTGGCGGAGCTGGTCAGCCGGCGCACGCTGGGCCTGATCGAGCTGCCGGCCGAGCTGGAGGAGGCGTTGGCAGATGCGCTGCGCACCGGCGGCGGCATGCGCCTGCTGCGCCGCCAGACCGCCGCGCTGACGCAGGAGCTGAAGGCGCGCTCGCGCACGGAGAGCCGCGGCGGCGTGCACGCGGCCGCGGCGCTGGCCGCGCCGGACGCCGCGCCGCGCGTGAAGCGGCCGCGCCTGCAGGCGCGCCGCCGCGCGGCTGGCACAGCTGCACCACTGCCAGCTATTCTGCGCTGTGTGTCGCCCGCCTGTGCACAACACCCAGGCACGGGCAGCCTCCCGCAGCAGCGAGTGGGCTGCAGGCATGCTGCCCAGTCATGTGGCTGGCGTGCGTGTCCCGACGAGCCTGCGTGACAAGGAGGCAGGCTTGGCAGCCGCTTCAGGCCGAAGGGCACAGCAGACAGCAGCGGAGCACTGCGGCTTTGAGAGCGGGGCCTGACAGGCACACGGCGCGCGCGCAGGAGGTGGAGTGGCGGCGGCAGGCGCGGCTGCTGGAGCTTGCCGGGCCCATGCGGCTCGCCGACTCGCTGGCCACCCTCGCCGGCGCGCCGTCGGACTCCGAGGACGAGGATGACGAGACGTCGGGCGACGAGCAGGGCGCCGGCGGGGCTGCGCGCCGCGCCGCCGCCTCCCGCAGCCGCGCCGCTGCGAGCCAGGCGGGGCTGCAGCCGCGCGGTGCGGGCGCGCGGCGCGACGCGGCGGCCCTGGCGCCGCCGCCGCCGACGCGGGTTGAGTATGACAGTGGCCAGGTGAGCCTGCCTGCCCTGCCCAGGGTCTGCATGGCGCTGCACGCGCACCTACGGCTTTTGTCAGCGCAATAAAAGTCGCCGAGTCGCTGAGCTGCACAGGACGTTCCTGTGCTTGCTGCCTGGCGTGCAGGCGGCTTGAATATGCGGAGGCCGATCTGATGGGTTAGTAAGCGGGACTGGGGCGCGCGCTCGACGAGCTGCATGTGCACAACACCGATTCCGCAGTTCACAGTGCGTTGCCGCCTGGAAACACCGCACAAGCGTATGCGCGGGCTGGCCGCCCATAGCGAGGCCGTGCGCGCAGGTGGCCGCGTATGCGGCAGCGCGGCTGCCGGCATGCTACGCGGCGGTCGCGCGCGTGCTGGATGAGCTGCGCCTGCGCCTGCCAGGCTTCACGCCGCGCAGCATGCTCGACTTTGGCGCGGGGCCGGGCACCGCGGTCTGGGCCGCGCGCGAGGTCTGGGACGGCCAGCCGGGCGACGTGCTCGCGGTGGAGGCCTCACCGGCCATGTCGTGGCTGGGCCGCCAGGTCGAGGCCGCGCTGGATGACGCGGCCGCTGCGGCCGCCCGCGGCGGCGATGCGGCGGAGCCCGACCGGGCCGGCGCGGCGCCCGGCGCGGGCGCGCCCCCGCGCGCGCCGGCTGGCGCAGTAGGCGCTGCTGTAGCCCCAGCACCATGGCCGGCGCCGGGGGCGGCGCCGGGCGTGCGCTGGGTGCGGCGGCTGCCCGCGGCGCCGGGCGCGGGGGGCCAGGCGGGCGTGCTGGGCCTGGACCCCGACGCTGGCGTGCGGCGGCGGGGCCGCGAGGCGCCAAAGCGCCGCGGGCGCCCCCAGGCCGACGGCTTCAGCCGGCAGTGCGATTTGGCCTCCATGCACACACGAATGCCCCTGTCGACGGCAGGGCTTCGGTGCTTACTGTCTGTCACACGTACAGACGCAAGTAGGCATGTTGACCACCATATGCCGACGCCCTGTGTCTGCGACGCGCACCTCCCCCGGCCGAGGCTCAGGTGCAGGGCAGCTGCAGCCGTAGCCTGGCGCGCAGAGGGCTCCGCGCGCGAGCCTTGGTGTGGCCGCCGCTGTGCTGGGCGCGCTTGGCAGCCTCGTGAGGGTTTGGGCGCGGCGCGGCGCAGGTACGACCTGGTCGTGGCCGCATACGTGCTGGGCGAGCTGGGCGGGCCGGGCGAGCGCGCGCGCGCGGTCGCCGCGCTGTGGGCGCGCACGGGCGGCGCGCTGGTGCTGCTGGAGCCCGGCACGCCGGCCGGCTCGGCGGCCGTGCGGGACGCGCGCGCGCAGGTGCGCGCGCGCCCCGCGCCGGGCGGCCGGTACTCGCCGCCAGCCTGCTGACAGGCTCCGCGTCGCTCGCCGTGTTCTGTGGTGTGCAGGGTGGCAAGCAGGACGCTGGTCAGGGTGGGCGCGAGCAAGCCATGGAGCGCGGCTGCCGCAGGTGCTGGGCGAGGAGCAGCGGCGGGCGGCGGGCGCGGGGCCGGGCGCGGCGGCGGCGGCGCACGTGATTGCGCCCTGCCCGCACGACGGCGGCTGCCCCATGGACGGCACCGGCAACTGGTGCCACTTTGCGCAGCGCTTCCAGCGCAGCGGCCTGGGCGTCGGCGCCAAGACGCGCCCCGGCGGTGGCCGCGCGCGCACCTACCAGGCAGGCCCCGGCCCGCCCCTGGCGCGCCTGCGCGCCTCCTTCACGTATGCCACACGTCAGTGCTTGTTTGGGTCTGCCCGCCGCGCCAGCAACCCCTCGCATCGCAGGACTTGCTCAAGGTCAAGCTCGCGCACAGACTCGGTGAGCACCTGGCGTGTGTCGCAGGACGAACGCTTCTCGTACGTCGTGCTGCGCCGCGCGCCGCGCCCGCCGCTGCCGGCCGACGTGCGCGTCGCGCGCGCGCGCGACGGCGAGGCGCCGCCGCCGCCCGAGGACCCGGCAGGTCCTCCGCCACGTGCCTGGCGCCAGCGCGCCGCCGCCGCCGAGGCGGCCGCGGCCGCCGCACGGGTCGAAACCCTGGAGGGCCTGCTCGACGCCGAGCTTGGCAATGGCGCGGACGCGGACAGCGACAGGGAGGAGGACGAGGAGGATGCGGCGCTGGAGCGCGCGCTGCGCGAGCTGATGGTGGGGTCGGTGCGCGGCAGCGACGACGAGGACGAGGCCGGCGCGGTCGGGGCCGCCGACGCCAAAGCTGACGCAGCCACCGGCCGCGCCGGCGGCCCGAGCGCGGCGCTCGCCGCGGAGCTCGCGGCGGAGCTGGAGGCCGCGCGCGCGGCGCGCGGCGCGGCCGCAGCCGCGCGGCGGCGCGGCGGGCCGCGTCCGGGGCCGCCCGCGCTCAGCCAGGGCGGCCGAGGCGGCCGCGGCGAGGAGGCGGAGGCTGAGGTCGGAGGCGAGGCGTGGGGGCGGCACGGCGCTCTGGAGCCGGAGAGCCCATGCGACGCGCGGGGTAGTGCGGCAGCTGCAGCGGCGGTAGAGGCGGTGCAGGCAGAGGAGGCCGATGCAGACGAGGAGGAGGAAGAGGGGGACGAGGAGGAAGAAGAGGGGGATGCGGAGGAGTGGCGCAGCTCGGAGGACGTCTGGCGCGAGCGCGACGCGCCGGCACTCGCCGCGGCCGCCGCGGCCGCCGCCGGCTGGGCGCGCATCGTGCGGCCGCCGCGCAAGCGCAGCGGCCACGTCGTGCTCGACCTCTGCACTGCCGCGCGGCGGACGGCGGCGCCGGACGGCGACGCGGCGTCCGGAGGCGGCGCGGGGCCGGAGCTCGGGTCAGGGTCGGGACCGGGGCTTGCGGGCCGCGGCGAGCTCGTGCAGCAGGTGGTGGCGGCGGCCGACAAGCGCGCGTGGCTGGGGCCGGCCGGTTATCGCCTGGCGCGCAAGGCGCGCTGGGGCGACCTGTGGCCGCGGTGGTACGAGGACCGCGCGATCACCGTTCGCGGCGGGTTGCGGGTGCCGCAGGAGGGGCAGTAGCTGCTGGTGTCCCTTGCTGTGCTTTGTAGTCTGCCTGTTGCTGTTCTCCCTCTGCCACCACCCTGCTAGGGTGCACGCCTCCAGTCCAAGCATTAATGTTTGATATTTTATTATCAATCAGGCTCTTCTGGCTTATCATGTGTGTACGTGAAAACGTGCATATTGCAGTGGAACAATAGCATCTTGCGAACTGGAATGAGTAACAAGGCTGTGTGGACAAACCTGAGTGGGACTCGGTAGCAAAGCACAGGAGCGCCATGCATCATGTGGCCAGGCTGCTGCGACAGCTCACAAACAACCGCTCAGACACAGAGTCTGTCTATGATGCGCTGCCGTCTGTCGCGCCTGACCGGCCCAAGACGTCCAACTTTGGCGCGCTGCCGTCTTTCGGGGACCTGGCAGTCATGCCGCTGAGCACCAGCGCCGGCAGCACGCGGCGGGAGTGGCTGCACATTGACGCCAACGGCAACCCAACTTACCTTCAGGCGCGCATCCACGCTGGAAAGCGCTCTGCGCTTGGAGTGTCCATGCCGGGTTTGCAGAGACACGGCGTCCTTCCTGAAAATAACACTGGCTGCAAGTCACAGAGAAGGCGGGTGGGCCGTGGCGCATCTGTATGCTTGTGTTTGCGGCGGCCTTGTGCTGTTCCGTTCCACGCGCGTTGACTCCCATGGGAGAACGATGCACAGCACAGACGTGCTCTGCCTGCCATTTAACCAGCATGCTGCCCATCAGGGCCGAACAGGGAAGTGCGATTCGACAGTTCTGCAGTGGGGTACAGCACACTCGCTCCGCACTCAGTGCAGCGCGATATCTCTGCAGCACCTTGTGGACGGCGCCTGTGGTGAACGGGCGTGTCTCACAGTGAAGCGCTGTTTCCGGGTGTCCCAGCGCCACTGCTCGACAGCCCCACTCGCTGCCCCGGCCAGCCACAGCGCAAGCTGTTGATATGACCGCGGCGCAAGGTAGCACAGCCAGGTCTCTGCTTGAGGCAAGGGCAGAACTGTGGGCGGGCCACAGTGGCGTCGGTGCAGACAATGGGCAGTGCTGCGGGCCCGCTGAACACAGCGCAGACCTTTGCTCACCCGCTATCAGGGGAGGCCGGTCGCAGCTCCTTCCTTTAGTCTGCAGTCTAGCTTCTTTGACGCGTCGTGCACACTATCCCCTGGCGCAAGCCAGTGCTTTGTGGGGCGCCTCACTTAGGTGGCAGCAGCCCCTGCCCCTGCATGCTCTACTCGGCATTTCCCCGGCCTGCGTGTCTTGCTCCCACGAGACCGCTGGGCCACGCCGTTCAACGGTGCGTGCTGCGTGGGGATGTTGCCGGTCCCGCTCGCTCCGAGCCCGCTTCACTGCAGACCTGCATGAGCACGGCTTTTGCTCAGCAAACGCAGTTGCGTGGGGCCCTGTGATGTCTGCGACGGGCACAGTGGAGCGCTGTCAGATGCCGCATGGTTCTGCATAGGGTACCCCTACCCTATACCCTACAGCCTACACCCTACCCTACACGCGGTGTGCGGCAGGTGGACAAGCACCGGCTGGTGTCGGAGCTGGGCGTCAACTACCGCGACGTCCGCATCCTGGACCCGATGGTGCGCGCCCGGCCCGCGCGCGCGCCGGCTCGCCCGCCCGCGGCGCCCCTGGAAGCGCCGCCCACCAGAGCATGCCCTACCCTAGACCTGTTGTTGAGGGCGCGCGCGCGGGCGGCGCAGGTGCCGACGCCGTCGCCTTCGACCATCTTCATCCGCGACAAGGCCATCCTGGTCAACCTGGAGTCGCTGCGCATGATCATCTGTCACGACAAGGCGCGCCCATGCATCGCCATCCTGCAGGCTAGCCGCGCGGCGCCGCATGCCCTGGGTGTGACGCGGACAGGAGGGCCTTCAAACGGGCCTTTAAACACGGCCCCTGCTCAATGTCTCGGGACATGGTTGCCTGCGTGCCGTGCTACAGCGATGCCGGGGCCATCATTCAGCAGAGCCTGCCCCCCAGCACCCCGGGGCACTCTGTGCGCAGGTAGCGGCCGTGTGGCCGACGGCCTGGCGGCGCGCAGGTATTCCTGCTGAGCGCGCCCATGCAGGGCCACCCGCTGACCGTGGGCAGCTTCCCGGCGATCGAGAACTCGTTCGTGCGCGACCTGTGCACCCGGCTCAAGCCCGAGCGCATGCCGCGCTCCGGCCGCGCCACGCCGCTCGCCACCGACCGCAACCTGCCGTGCGGCCCCGCCCGCGCCGCCGCGCCGGGCCGCCCGGCGCTGGTCAGCCGATGCGAGCGCCTGTGCACGCCTGCATGCCGGTCATGCCCATCGCAGCGGCGGGCGGTGCCGCCCGCTTGGTGGCTGACCAGAGCCGGGTGGAAGCGCAAACCGCCCACCCACTGGTTTGGTCTCGCCTGCTGCGGCGCGGCGCAGGTAGTGTAGGGTGTGGTTGTGTTAGGGTAGGGTATGCCGCGGTGCGCAGCTAAGCTCTTAATTTGACCCTGACGGCGCGCGGCGGCAGGTACGAGCTGCGCGCGGTGGAGGGCGCGCTGGCGACCGCGGTGCGCAGCTACGAGGCCGAGGTGGCCGCGCTGGAGGCGCGCCTGCTGCCCTGCCTGCGCAGCCTGCTGCACAAGCTGTCGCGCGGCGAGCTCAACGTGCTGCGGCACTGCAAGAGCACGCTCAACAAGCTGCTCGGGCGCATGCGCCTCTGCCGCAAGGTCCGCCGCCCGCCCCGCCGCCCGTTTTGTTTGAGCTCCATTGTTGCTGTGTGCGCGTTCAGCGGCGCACTGCTATACAGCCTCCCACTGCCGGGTCAGGGCCGCCTGGCAACGGGGCTGCATGCATCGTCTCGCCCTCTCGCTGTGGCGCGCATGCAGCGTTGCGTAGCGCAGGCCCTCTTACACCCACACGGCGGTCTGACAGCGCGTGTGCTCACTTTAGAGCCTCGAATCCATCTTAGACGATAATGACGACATGGCGCTCATGTTCCTGGGCCGCCGCGAGCGCGCGCGCGTGGCTGCCGAGGCCGAGCGCGCTGGCGCGCCTGTCCCGGGTCGGAACGGCGCGCGACGCGCGGCCGCGGCCGATGACGAGGAGCTGGTCTCTCTGGCGCAAGCGCAGGCAAGCTTAATACTCACGCCCTGTGCATGCTTCTGATATGTAGGCCGCCTGCTTGTAATGTGCTCGGCTCGTGCCGGCGCGATCGCGGGCGAGGCGAGCGGCTGTACCCTGGGCATGCTGCACAACTGCGTGCAGATATCACAACAAGCAGAACCATCACAAGCAGAACATGACAAGCAGCCCAAGGTAATGGTATCTGATGCGTGGGGCGCCAGGGCGACGAGGGCGCGGACGAGGACGAGTCAGAGGAGGGCGATGAGGAGGAGGAGGCCGACCGCGTGTCGCCGCTCACGCCGCACCAGGCAGCCGCCGCCGCGTCCGCTGCGGCGCAGTTCAGCGCGGCCGGCGGCGGCGGCGGCGGCGCTGAGCTCGAGGCCTACGGCGCCGGCGGCGGGGCGGGCCCCAGCCGCAGCGCTGGCGGGCCCCCGCGCGAGGGCGCCAGCGGTCCCGCCGGCGGCGGCGGTCCCACGGCCGTGCCCATCCCTGCAGGGCCCGCCGGCGGCATGTCGCGGCGGGCCGAGTCCGCGCCGGCGCCGGACGTGCTCTTGTCTGGCGGGCCGTCGGCCGCGAGGTCGCCGCCGCAGCCGCGGCCGCCGTCGCCGCTGGGCGCCCCGGCGGCGGCGCCGGTGGCCATCCCGGGCGCGGCGCCGGCCGACGACAGGGCGGCGGGCGCGCCCGCGCTGTGCCCGGCGGAGAGCGCGCCGGCGACGCAGTTTCCAGCGCGCGAGCGCGCGGCGGCGGCGGCGGCGGCGGCGGACAGCGGCGGCGGCGGCCGGCGGGGCGCCTCGCGCTGGCGCAGCGGCTCGTTCCGTGCCAAGCTGTCCGCGCTGATGCAGGCGCGCCCGCCCGGGCGCCCGCCGGCGCATGCCCGGCTTGCGTGTCGCCACGAGGTAGTGCACGGCTCGTGCCCATGGCGAGCGCTGTCGGAGGACGCTCACGCGTGCGCGATATGCAGTCATCTCGCGGCCAGTGTGCGCACAGCAAAGCCGCGTGCTGTGCTCGCAGGCCGCGGGTCGAGCTGCGCGAGCACGCGCAGCCCTAACCTAACGTAACCCTGCACCTGGCGCAGGCGATCAGCGTGCGCGAGCACACGCTGGACGACGACGCGAGCAATATCTCGTCGTGCGAGAACCTGCTGGAGTCGTACTTCATGCAGATCGACTACCTGACCAACCGCCTGGAGACCCTGGACGAGCACGTCACGAGCACCGAGGAGCAGCTGACCATGGAGCTGGACCACCGCCGTAACGAGCTCGTCGCGTTCGACCTGTTCATGACCGGCGCGCCCCTCCTGCGTGCGCTCTGCGTGGGGAGGCGCCTGCGCCTGTCTTGCCAGGAAGCAGCATAGCACCGCCCTGCAGGGAAACTTGACATCGGCCGCCTGCGTTGACAGCCCCAGCGGCGGGTCTGAAGTCCTTGTCGGCCTGCCTGAAGCTGGGCCACCCAGCACCCCCCTCATGCGTGGAAGGAACCGCCTCGCAACAGAAAGCAACACGATGGCGTGCCTGCCCGTTGCGACCCTGTCCGCTGGCTGACTGTTGCGCTCAAGGGGCGCGGTCTGCTGCGGCGCAGGCGTGGCCACCATCTTCGCCGCGGTCTCCATGATCGGCGGCATCTTCGGCATGAACATGCCGCTGCCCAAGAAGTTGCAGGTGTCCGAGACCGCCTTCATCTGGGTCACCTTCTACACCTGCTTCGCAGGGTTTGTCATGTTTGTCGGGTTTGTCGTCTTTGCGCGCTGGAAGAGGCTGCTCTTCATCCCGTCGGCCGGCCTGGGCGAGCGCTGAGCGAGCGGTTTCTGGCTTGGGGACGCCTTTTTGGGTCACGGGCGCAGGTTGCGGGCGCCGGTTGGAAGGGCTGCTTGTAGCTTGGCGTGGGGCTGTGACGGCCTCGCCGCATCAGTTTTGCAGATGCAAGTTGTGTTGCAGAGACTGGTTGAAGAGCGTGTGTATTGGAAAGTGAGGTACGTGCCGTGGCCTCAGGCACCAGCCTCCCGAAAGTGCACCATTCTTTGGCCTGCCCGTTCTGTATTGTACAGGCCACTTTTTGGTTAAAGGCCCGTGAACGCGCCGATGGGAGTGATCAGTTGGGGCTTTGGCGCTATGGCGTTGGGCCGCATCTTTGCCCGACACAAAGTTGCACTGAGCTCGCATGCAAGTGCTGCAGATGGGGGCATGCACTATTGTGGCATCCTCGTGCATGCTGCGCACGCGATAGCCCCGCGGCTGCATGCCTCCTTGCGCATTGCAATGCGCAACATGGCCTGCTGCGTGTATTTCTTGGATGCTGCCCAGCATTCGCATTGATATTGTGATTAGAGGCGTGTTCAGTGTGTGATATCTCTGTGCGAAGCTGTGAAGCGCACTTTGTCTGCATTTCTGTCGCATGACAGTCACTGCCGCTACAGATGCATAGAACAGTTCACCTTGCATATCGCTTAGTGGCAGTGTCGCCGTTCAGACTGTCTCATTTAAAGAGAACATATTGCAGGAACAAAGAAACTGTGTTGCCAAGATCGTGCAGGGCGAGATCGTGCAGGGCGAGACACTGTTGTCTAGCATGATGGCCATGCGTCACTACTATATCTGGACTTCGGTAGCAACTCCACAGCTGCACGCCTGTTACAGCCTTCAGCAAGGGCACCAGCGACTGCACACGTGCAAGTCAGTCCCTGAATCAAGCTCGAAAGCAAACACGTTCCGCTCAGCACGCCGCGCGTTACGCCTTGCATCTCTCCAACATTGGCTCGTCTGCGAGGCCTTCGCAAGCCGTCTGCAAGCGCACCGACCCCAGCCCCGAATCGGGCGCAGCAGCCATCACGCCGTCCGCTACGCGCACTGCGTCGGCCGCGGCGCGCGCATTGTGCATGCGTACAATGTTGGCGCCCGCGGCCACGCACAGCGCCGCGGCCGCCGCGCTGGCCACATCGCGCTCTGCCGGATCGTCCTGCCCTGCACGCACACGGAGCGCCACAAGCTTTCAGCGCTTGACACGCAGCCGCCATGCAGGAGTCCGCTCGCGCACCTATGTCATACACTGCATGAGCCTACGCTGTGCGGTCGCAGGCAGCGCCGCGATTCTGCTCTTGTAACACCATCGATGTCTGCATTCTATCAATCCAGCATGACATATCACTGCGCCTGAACAGGCTTGGAGCGTGAGCAAACCCTGGCGGCCGCTGCTGCGCACCCGTCAGGCGCCCCAGGAACTTCTTGCGCGACGGCCCCACCAGCAGCGGCGCGTTGCGCAGCGCGCCGCTCAGCTGCGCGCGCACGCGCGGCAGCCCCGCCACCAGCGCGCAGCTGCCGGCGCACGTCTTGGCAAAGCCGATGCCTGCGTCCCGGGACTGGCGTATGGCGCAAGTACAGCTTGGGGGTTACTACAGGCTGCCGGCATGCAATGGTCGGAAGACGCCAACACATGTGCGTGAAACCGATGTGGTGTCTTGGAGGACAAAAGCAGGGCTTGCGGGGAGGGGGTTGATAAGTGGGGCTGCAGCCTCCAGCCTGTAGTGACACGCTTGCGTGGACAGCACATGCTAGGAGGCTCAACCGTCATGCCCAAGCCTTCTCCCACGCCCGGTCCACCGGATCAGGCACCAGTGACTGGTCTCAGGCGCCCGCCAATCCCACACGCGCAGCTGCACGATGAGCTGCCGAATGCAGGCAGCTCTAGGGCGCACCAGGGTCCAGGATGATGCGCCAGGGCTCAATGCCGGCGGCGACCGCGCGCTCGGCCGCGGCCGCCAGCTCGGCGCCCACGTCGGCGCACACGTCCGCATACGCAGTTCGCTCGGGCGCCTGCATGGTAGCCGGCTCGCCGCGCATGTGCATCGCCACGTATGGTGTGCCCAGCCCCGCCACCTGGCACGCTCTTGGACAACTGCGACATTTGCTCGCAAATACGCCCATTATAAACGGCGCGTCCGGCCCCGCCACCTGGCATAGACAACATGCTTTTTGGTGATGAGACCGGCTTTACAGTGCCCAGGGCGTGGCGGGCATGCGTGCGGCTGGCACGCCTGGGTCCCGAGCTGCCCCGCAAGCCGCTTGCTGGCACGCCGCATGGGCGTTCGTTCTGCAAAAGAGTAGGCGATGCACGTCCAACGCGCTCAAGGACAAAAAGAATACGAACAATTGCCTGCCGCCCGCCAACTCGATCACGCCATACCCCCAGCAGTACCAAGGGTGCGCGACGCGGGCTGCGCACCACGGCGTGCATATCGCGGTCCAGGCTGCCGCCGGCCACGTCGTTGACGATGTGCGCGCCCGCGGCGACCGCCGCGCGCGCCACCGCGCTGTGGAACGTGTCAACGGAGATCAGGATGCCGCGCAGCGCCTCGTCCGCCGCGAGCGCCCTGCCCGGTCAGGTAGCATGACGGATTCAGGGTACATGGATAGGATTAGTGTAGGGCACAGCCACTTTGCGAGCCTCCCTGCGCGGGCTCCTGTGAGCAGGAGCAGCGTCGCAGCGCATGCCCGCTCGCGCACTCGGGCGCCCCGCTCCTGCCGATGCCGCAGGCAGTCGCTGCCTACCAGCGAGCTCTGCCCCGGCTGCGCGCCTGATGACGGGCACAACGCGCGCAGCCTCTGCCTCCGCGCCCACGCGCGCCGCGCCGGGCCGTGTGGACTGGCCGCCGATGTCGAGGATGTCTGCGCCCGCGGCTGCCAGCGCGCGGCCGGCGGCCAGCGCGCTTGCGGCGGACGTGATGCGGCCGCCGTCGCTGAAGCTGTCTGGCGTCACATTCAACACGCCCATCACGTGCGTGCGCCCCTGCGCCGCAGCGGCCCGGGCGGCCCATCGCACACCAGGAGGGGCGTGCGCAGCCCTCCAGGCGCGCTCGCACATGCACGCCATGCACCAAGCGCGCATAGGTCCTGTGGAAGTTATCTCCCATTCGACGCGTGGTGGGTGAACACACATTCTGTGTCCGATTTGCAAGCACCTGGCCTGGTGCCATCTGGTCTTCCACCGCGTTAAGCACATTGGCACGTCGCAGCAGCACTTGCACGACAGCATGGCCGCCCAGCTCATGACGCTGTCGGGTATCACCTGCCACGGCCAGGAGCGCCCGTCCGCGAGCGGCAGCACGCAGCGCAGGTCCGCGCCGCCCAGGCTCGCCTCGCCGCCCGCGGCCGCCCACGCGCGGCGCGCGGCGCGCAGCTCCCGCGCCAGCCCCCCGCAGCCCGGCAGCCGCGCGTCCGCCTCGCTGGCCAGGTCAGCCAGCGGCGCCTGCGCGGCGCCGACGCGCGCACGTCTGGCAGCGATCGGGTGAGAGGCAGGACACACATGTTTGTGCGCGTCCTGAGGAGCTTGTGGATGAGAGTACCTCTTGCAACCTGCTATATGCCAATTGCTCAATAACCCTACCATACTCCCCACCAGCAGCCAGGCAGCCGGGCGCTGCCGCGTGAACACGCGAAGATGGCCAGCGCGGCGCCCGCAGCATGGAACTCGCGCCTGCCGCTCTTGGCCAGCTGGGGCAGGACAACATTCATTCAATGCACAACCTTCCTGCAGAGGAATATCACAAGACCAGCACAAGACCGGGAACGCCGCGTGGTGGCGCTCGCGTGCTGTCGCTCGCAGCTCGGGCACGTTCACGCAACCGCGGAGGCTGATCGCTGCGCCAGGCCCATGGGCGGCACGGACTGTCCAGCAGGCCCCTCACCATGACAAACGTGCGCTCCTGCCAGCGCGGGTGCGGGATGTCCAGGCCGCCGTGGGCGACGCGCGCGCCCTCGTAGAAAATGATGTCGAGGTCGAGCGGGCGCGGGCCAAAGCGCTGGCCGCCCTCCGCCCTCCCGAGGCCCCTCTGCCGCCGCCGCGCCCCAGGCTGTCAGTGGGGCCTGTGCCCGCCTACCATCACCTGTGGCGCAAGCCTCCATGTCACGTCTGGCATCAGGTGAGCTGCAACTGTTGACAAGCATGCGGATCATGACCTGCAATCATGACCTGCGAGCGGCAGGTGAGCAGAGCGCACGCCTCGATCGTCTTCAGGGCAGCCAGCAGCTCCGGCGGAGTGAGCGAGGTGAGCGCCAGCAGCGCCGCGTTCAGGAACGCAGGCTGCTCTGTCACGTATGCGGGCGCGCTCTCATACAGCCGCGACAGCCTGAACACCTGTGCACACGACGTGTTCAGATTCCTCTACAGCACTGACAGTTGAACAATATCATCCTCACTGAAATGAGTTTCAAACACCGCAACAAGCTTGCAACCGCCCTCGCTAGGCCCTTGCTAAGACTGGCTACCGTACCAGGCAGGCACTGCGTCCTTGTCCCTCAGGCAGCCAGAGGGTTGGGACTGCAAGGGAGGTCTGCACTGACCAGTGTGCTGACACAACGTGCCACAACTTCCACGGCGGCAGAGTCATGTGCAAACAGCTGCAGCTCGGGCCTGGCCAGATTCCAGACAAGGAAGGCCGCGCCTGGCAGGCCAGGCAAAGCATCAGGGCCTGCGACGTGACGCACCTCCACGCCATGCAAAGGCAAGAGCCGCAGCGCCTCGCGCAGGTTGCTCACGCGGTTGCCCTGCGCCAGAGAGTGTCAGTCGCATGCGCCTGTACGGGGCACGCTCGGCCACAGAGCAGCGCAAGTGGCGCACCATGTTTGCTCCCATAGCGATAGCTACTGCGCAGCGCACGCCCACGCTGCCTGTGGCTGTGCTGGCGGCCGCAGAGCTCGTGGTGCATAGCGAGTGCGAGCGCTGCAGCACGCTCCCCGTCCTGCCAGAGCAAGCAGTGCGTTGGACAGACCGCGGTTTTGCGTAACCTTGCTTGCACGTAACCTTGCAAAAGGCGCACCTCCCGGAGTGCATCAGTCCCGTACAGTAGGCTGAACGCAGCTTCGCAATCCACTGGGGGAGTCGCCCCAAAGAGCTCATCGGTTAATACCGCATACGTGTGCGAACGCAGCCCCGCCTATACATTTACATTCTGGTTTGCAAAGCTTTATATGTGGCATGCGCCTTATATGCTATGGTGCAGTCGTTACTAGCACTGCACAGTACCAGGCATATGCATGCAGGTAAAAGCAGTTATACGGCGTACAATGTGCAAAACCACAGAGTATTTTATAAGGGTACATGTAGTTAACTAAACGTTTGTACTTGCAAGGCTGCAGCCTGATCAGGCATTGAGTGTGCCCAGGAGGCAGTAAGTACTTACCTGCCTCCCGCTACGTAATTCTGCTGCTGCTATGCACTGCGCAGTTGCGCTGCGCCACCCGGGCAGGCCTTTGCTCTCTGAAGACAGAACTAGGATGCACTACAAATTGTCGCCACACAGCCTTGGCAGACCACTTGATTTTGGATGTCACTGAACTGCATTAGAGGCAGCCAGGGGTAGCCGCAGTGTGTCCAGCGCATAGCCAGGCGGGCATGTTGCGGTCAGCGCTCCGGCTGGCCGTGCGGCTGCGCACACGCAGCGGCGCCTGCACAGGCGCCACGGCTGGAGGCCTGGGACCCCTTTTGGAGGCCTTCGGGCCGGAGCGCATGGTTGCCAGAGACGCCAGGAGCGCGCAGCCGTGCTTTCTGCGGGGCGTCAGAAGTGCGCCAGATATTCCCGAGCGCTGGCTGCGCTCGTCGTTGCTAGGCCGCTACCAGTGTGAGCACGCTTCTCAGAACGCAAGCAGCCGCGTAGGCAGGCGGCGCACAGCAAGGCGCTTCGGAAGGCAGGGCACAAGACGGAGGTGTGGCAGCCCCCGACCGCCACGGGCCGCACCGTGCTGCCTTCAGAAGCGCGTTATTCGACCTGCGCGAGTGGCGGAGGTGAGGCTCCCCTGCCCCAGTGCACTGAGTCGCGCTAGCGCGCTCCTGTCACGCAAGTGCTGAGTGCCTCACCGACCACAAGGCTCTGAAGGCCTGCATCCAGTCCGCTGCTGCTGCTGCTGCTGCTGTGCGCACTGGCCTGAACTTGCTGTGATGCCAGGGGCCAGCCTGCGCACAGTTACTGGGGCAAGTCGCCAGAGGTGCTGAGCTACGTGGAAAGCGCGCGTGGCCAGCTGCCAGGCTGCACTGGCTGGGAGCTGTTCGAGTTCGCTCTGTTGGTGTCCATTTTGCGACGTAAGCACAGCTTTGAGCCGAGCAAAGCGCTGCTCGGCAACCTGGCAGCAGCACTGGCGTCCCTGCTGCCGCGCGAGCCGTGGCTGTGCAAACGAGGAGCTCTTGCAATGGTGCTGAACGTGTTGAGCCAGAGCGGCTGGCCGCTGAGCGTCGCGCTGCACGACCAGGCAGCGAGCGAGCTGCTGCGTGCCGCAGCTGATACTGCAAGTGCGAACAGCAGCAGCACGGGGCCCGCCCTGACAGCAAAGCAGGCAGAGGCCGTTGTGCACGCGTGGCTCGCTTTTGCAGCCCAGCCTGGGTCACCAGCGCGGGCCACGCTGCCCACCGTGCTGCGAGCCATCGGAGCTTTGCCGGCGGCACCGATGCCGAGCAGCGTGCAGCGGCCCCGCCGCGCTGGCGCTGCCAGCGAGCTCCTGCCAGCCATCCTGCACCAGCTCTCCTCAGCACAGAGTGTGGAGGCGGTTGCCCGGGTCCATGATGCCGCTGGCGCGTACTTTGGCCGCGAGCACGTATGCGCAGCCATCCAGCGGCTGGCCGCGCTGTGCCCCCCGCGGTGAGCGGCCTGGTGTGCGTGCATGCCCGCCATCGCTGCTGCATGGCCGCATGCAGCTGCGCCTGCGAAGCAAGGCGGGGCTGGGCCGGCGGAGGTGTGCTGTTTGGCATCCCGGCGTTGTGCTGTGCGTTCAGGTCCTCAGTGTTGCGCGCAGGCATGCGAGGGGCGCGCGTGAGGAGGCGGAGCGCGCGCGCGCGCTTGCCCTGCTGCAAGGCCTGCGCGAGGCGTTCGAGCGCCGTCTGCCAGAGTGCTCAGCGGGGGAACTGAGCACCACAGCGCGGCACCTTGCCGGCTTGGGGCTGCTGAGCCATGGTCTCTTGAAGCGCATCGCTGTCTGGTTCGAGCAGAGGCTGGCACGTGCGGACAGCAGATCAGGCCTGCGATGCGTGGCACACATTCTGCGACTATACAGGGATGCCGCGCCGCTGCGGCCCCGCCCCGCGCTGCTGGCCTCCATTGGCGCGCGGCTGAGCGCTGCGCTAGCCTCAGACGAGGCCGCAACAGGCGAGAGTGCAAGCAAATGGCTCGTGCCTGTTTCGCCTGCTTGCGCTGCTGATATATTATTTGCCTGGGCCAGTGTGTGCGAGGGCACAGCACTGCCAGTGACTGTTGTCAGGGCGCTGGCGGGTACTGCTGTGGCCGGCGCAGATGCGGCAGGCAAGATCGGGGTCAGCAGGCTCGCTTGCGTGTTGCATTCTGTGGCCTGCGTGGTTTAGGCAGCGCCCCCTGCTGTGCCTGCGACAGACAGCAAGAGCCCGATGGCTGGGTTGCGGACTGATGTTGGCAGGTGGGCGAGCCTGGTGATTGAGCGTGTCCAGCCAGGCCGGCCGGATGCCGCCCGCCACCTGGGCCGGGCACTGCATGCGTTGCATGCGCTCGAGATTGCGCCGGACGCAGTGACGGCAGCCGCGATTGTTGCCAAGGCGGCCGTGGTGGCTCCCAAGTGGACGCACATCGCCTGCAGCGTTACTTAGGTGGGCTGGCCAGGCTGCTGACCGCGTGGCACCGCTCCGGGCTCGTGTCGTGCGAGCCGGCCGCGCGCGCGCTGTGCGCCCGAGCGCCCGAGCTGCTCGAGCAGGCCAGCGGCAAAGGGCAGCAGGGCGAGGTGCTGCGGCGCCTGCGCATGCTGGCATCCACCGCGCGTGTGCATGTGCCCGAGCTGGCAGAGCCCTGGCGAAGCCGGGCGAGCGGCGGCGAGCCTCAGGAGGCGGGGGTCCTGCCGGGCAGCGGCGCCGGCGGGGGCCCTGTGGTGCGTCAGCAGGCCCCGCGCTGGACTGCCGGGCAGCAGTCCATCACTCCCCAGGCAGGCGCCCGGGGGGTGGCGCCTTATGCTTGGATGCGCTGCGCCTGGAGGACTGCTGTCGGCCAGACAGGATGAGGTCGGGTGGCAGGCACATGCATGGCAGGCTGCTTTACCAGTTGTCAGTGAGGCAGGCAGCGGCGAGTGCCGGCCTAGCTTGTCTCAGGCCGTCACTCGTGGAATGCTGGAGCAAATGCTGGTGCCCTGGTCTCACTGAGGGGGAACAGAACGCGGCCAGCAGCCGTCCTGATCCAGCTGCTTCTTTCCTGCGCGCATGCAGCGCCTGTTCATGCACAGGGCGGCATGCGCACCTCACGTCAGCTGAGCTGTGCTGCATGTCGTCGCTGTATGCACCGGCGTATGTAGCACACATGAAACCTCCTGAGCAGCTCAGCCACCCCGTAACAAGGCACCCTTCCCACAGCGCTTGGTATCGAGCGCACAGCATTGGCAAAAACTATATCATGCAGTGGTAGTGAAATATGTTACAGGGGAGGTCCTCCCCTGTGAAGTAGCATGCCCGCACGTGAGGTACATGCCCGCCACATGTGTAGGACCGAGCTACTGCATGCATAGCAGGCATGCTTTGATGCTGAACAAAGCCTCTACAGCTGCTGGGTGGGTTAAAAAAGTACTTCGAGATCATACATGTTCGCTTTAGTGTGTTGCAGTGTGTTGATGAGTATTTGCAGCTCAGATGTGTGCGCTCTACAGGACCATGCAGACCCACGGCTGAGCTTTGGTAGGGGCTGCCAGGTGAAGGTCTGCTGCCGACATTCCACATCTACACAAACAAACTTTCTCATGTTGGGTGGGGCATATTCTTCCTCGATGTTGCCGCTGTGATTGTGCAGCAACGTTTTAAAAGGAGCACTCAATTGTACTTGCAATGGCTGCAGCAGTGCCCGGAGGCAGCTGCGACCCTTTGCATGCGCCATGTTTGCCATCGAATCATATTAGCCAGCAGTGCAAGGCGGCGACAGCTATGCTGTCTGCTACTATTCATGCACTGCGCAACTACGGTGCGCCACCGGGGCTCCTCATTTCATAGGGTTCACTACAGAAGTCATGGCCACTGCCTTAGCAGACCACTGGACTTGAATATCACTACGCTGTACTGCCTTTAAATCACCACCTGGCAGCAAACACGTGTCCACAATGCTTCCTTGCCTTTCATGTACAGACGCTGTACATTTTCCGACACTACGCTGTTCCTGGTGTCACAGGAGCCACCGCACATACGGGCACCTTTGCCCCTGCACTTTCACAGAACCATGAAAATGAGCTCTGGCGCAAGCAAAACAGGCACTCAGGGAGGTTTGACAAGCAGGTGCTACAAACCGTTGCGCTGCCCAGGCTTCACAGCGTGGCGCACGGGCGTGCCCCCCACAGTGCACATTCCGGCAGGCCACCCGTGATGTGCATACCCTGGTGCATGCGGACAACAAAGCACATGGCCTGTTGCAGGTCAGCTGACCTGGATGTGGCCGGATGTCTTCCAGCCCTCCTTTGCCCCAGGCCCCTGGGCGCCAGGCCGCGCTGCAAGCAGGACTGGTAGCGTAGCCTCCCGCTGCACAGAGGCCCTGCGGCCCGCGGCGCAGCCAGCGGCGAGGTCAGGGGCCGGCACGGCGGGCACGGCCACCATGCGGCAGCCGTCCTCGGCCGCGCCCTCTGCGCTCACGAGCGCCGCCGCCGGCCGCTGGGTGTAGCGGTACGCCTGCCGCGTGCGGGGCGGCCGCATGAGCGGGAGAGCCGGATACGAGGTCCTGACACGGGGCCACCTCATCGGCTGGGGGGGCAGGCATCAAGATTCAGAAGCGCTCCCTGCTGCACGCTCCATATTCAATCCTCCTGTAATCGCCGCTCTCAATTCCAACCTCGCCTTGGTCTATCGGATCAGGGTCAGAGCTCCGCCATCAGCTGCATGCCCCAGAGAGCACTCCCAGCGCAACAGAGGGCACATGGGCGAGCATGGGGGTGCGAACGTTCTAAAGCACACCGCCTTGCGACTGCCCTGGCGCATGACCGCACCGACAGCACCTCCCGCGCCGGCCGCGTCCCAGGCCGGTATGCCAGCGCCGCGTCCAGCGCGGCCAGCCACAGCGCAACCGCCGCGGGCGTCGCCGGCAGCCACGCCAGGCCGCCCGCGCCGCGCCCGGCCCCGGCCCCGCCGCCCTGCTCGGCGCCGCATGCGCCGACGGCCGCGCCGCCGGCCGCGCCGCCGGCCGCGCCGCCGGCCGCGCCGCCGCCCGCGTGCACAAGCGCGCCCGGCGCGCACGGCTGCGGGCTGCAGCAGGGCCCGCACGCGAGGGCGCCGCAGGCTGCGGCCTGGGCGGCGCGGGGCCCGCCCGTCGGCGGGTGGGCGCGCGGGCCGTGCGCCCGCGCCGGCTCGGCGGCGGCGCCCGCCGGGCGCGGCTCCGCGGCGTCGCCCGGGCCCAGGAGCCCGCCGCCTGCCGGAGCAGCTTCAACAAGGTCAGTAGCATGATGTGGCCCTGGAGCGGGCGCATGGTCTTGAAAAATAGATGTAAAGGGTTGGCGCGCAGGCGTGCGGGGCCAGGGCGCCTGGGCGCTCGCTGGGAGCCGCGCCTGTCAGGGAGGCAGCTGGCGGCAGGCACCACACACAGGCTCGGCAGGCAGCGGGGCAGCGGCGGCGGCATGCGGCGGCTCTGGGAGTGCGCGCCTGCGGACGGCCAGGCGCCTGCGACGAGCGCCGGGCAGCGCGCGAACAGCGGCGAGATGAAGCCGGCCTGCACGGCAGCCTCCAGCTGCGCGAGCGCCGCGCGCAGCCCCCGCGCGCACTGGGCCTCCCGGACCGCCTGCGCACCCCCGTCGAGGGTTTGGCAGCCCCGACCACAAGGGCCACGACTCCTTGGCGTCTGAAGCTCTGCGGCAGTGCAGTCATGAGGCGCGGCAGATGGCAGGCCGGGAGGCGGGCGGCCAGGCTGCCAGGCATGTGCACGCAGCTGGCGGCGCGCGGCCGACCACCTATGCGTTGTCATGCAACACGCTGACCTCCAGACATGCAACGCTTTTCCGGCCTGCTTCCCGACGGGTGTACGCACGCGGCGCACCTGGCGCCAGGCCTGCGCCGGCCAGTCGGCCGCCAGCGCCTCGCGTGGCAGCGCGGCCTCCACGCGCAGCAGGCCGGCCGCGATCCGCGCCAGCAGAGGGTCCTCCGCCGGGTCTGGTGGGTCTTCCACACCCTGCGGCCTCGCCGGGTCCTGGCCGAGCCCTGCCACATTGCCCTCGCCGACCCCGGCAGGCGGCGGCGCGGAGCCCGCGGCAGCGTCCTGCGCGGCGCCCGGCGGCGCGCTGCGGCCTGGCTCGGCCGGCGGCGGCTCAGCGGCGCGCGCGCTCCCCGCGCTCGCGTCGCCGTGCCGGCCGCCCTCGCGGGAGGCTGCAGGGTCCAAAGCAGGGTCTGCAGAAAATGCGGCCGCCTGCAGGGGCGGCGTATCCAGCCACAGCTGCGTGGCAGCGTTGCCAATGCAGCCCACGCCGGACGCCCTGCGCCCGCAGCACCCGCGTCAGCATGCCGCGCAACAGTGGGGCCCGCACTCGCACCCGCGCAGACATACAGCAATGCATCAGCGTCCTGGCCAGCAGGCCCTGCTGAGCAGGGTGCGCTGGTGAGAGCAGCGCAAACAGCCGGCCCGCGTGGCGACGCATGCATCAGACACGCCTGGCCTGCAGGGGCGGCTGCCCGCGCCGCGCACCGCGGGTCCGGCGGCGGCGCGCGCATGCGCGCCAGCAGCGCGTCGCGATGGCGCAGCAGCGCGCTGTGCAGCGGGCCCTCGCGCGGGCCGCGCCGCTCCAGCGCCCCCATGAGGCCCTCCAGCGCCTCCACGCTCGCCACCTCCAGCCAGCCGCCGCCGGTCATGGGGTCGTACCCCGGCGCCGCGCCCGGCCCCAGCGGCAGCCCCGGCTCGCCGCGCGCGGGCGCCGCGGCCGCGCCGCCGCCGCCGCCCTCGCCGCCGTCCCGGGCAGGGGCTTGGACAGGGTTGCAGCCCGGGCCCGGCGCCGCGCCCGCGGCAAGCTCCACGAGCAGCCGCCCCGCGGCGGGCTCCGCGCCGGCCTCGCCGCCGGCCAGCAGGCGCCAGTAGCGGTTGAAGCGACGGTCCTGCCCAAGCGGCTCCGCGCGCACCGCGCACGCCTCCTCGCAGCGCCTGCGCGGGGCCGGCCGGAACCGCCACGTGACGCCGATCTCAGATGTTGGGCACAGTCACAACAACGCCCTCATGTAAGCATGCTGGCTGGAGGGCGGGTGCGCTTCCCGCTCTCAGGCTGGGCGTCTTTTCACACATGCTTTCTCCCTTGGTTTTTTCCTCCTGGCCTTCCCAGCCTCTTGCTCCGCTTGGAACATTCATTGGTCTTACCAGGCCTCCTACTCACATTTACACCCTGCGTGGGTTGCAGGCAGGGCAGCCTCATGGCCTGCCGTGTGCAGGCACCGGGCACAACCTGCGCACGGCCTGCCGCCGACGCAAGCGCGTGCGCCCCGGGGCGCCCGGGCGCGCACCGCGTGGTCTCCGCGCGCTGCTCGTTGCGCGCCTTGGCCGCGTCGCGCGCGAGCAGCGCCCCCGGGCAGAGCGCGCGGCGCACGTCGCTCTCGGCGAGCGCGCCGCGCTTGCGCTTGCGCCCGCGCGCGCCGCCCGGCTCGTAGCAGCTGGCGGCGTCCGCCTCCGGCGCCGCGTGCGAGCCCTGCCGGCCAGGCGGGCGGGCTGCCTCGCCGCACGAACACCACGCCAGGCACTGAAAGATGTAGCGCGCAGAGCGTGGACTGTCAAATGCCCCACAAGCGAGCGCGCGTGTTCCCATATCCAGGCCAGTCTGCGCGCAGCTCGGCCTGTCACAGCATGCGTAGCACTGCGCGCGCGCCGCACCTGCCGGCTCAGCGACGCCTCGTCGCACTCGGCGTCGGACGCGCCGTCCGGCCGGCGGCACGGCGAGGCCGAGGAGCCGCCGCCGTCGGCGCCGGCAGCCGCGTCGGGCCACGGCGCGCCGGCCGCGAGCGCAGCCAGGCGCGCGCGCTCAGCCGCGCGGAAGCGCTGCAGCTGCGCGGCCGCCTCGTCGGCGGCCGCGCGCGCGCGCTCCGCCGCCGCCTCCTGCCGCGCGCGCTTCTCCACCTGCGCGCCACGCGCGGGGCGTTCGAGCGGCGGCGCAGGTCCATCGGGGCGCTCGCGGGTAGTAGCATAGGGTTTAGGGCCTGCGCAGGCAGGGCCGCAGCGCGCTTGACCACGCGGCCGAGCGCGCGGCGTCCGCGCATCACCCTGCTCAGCGCGCCGCGGCGATGCGGGCCTGGGGGCTGATTCGGCGAGCCGGGCGCCGGGCGCGCGGGCCGCACCCTGTTGTCGTCCCACTTGCGGCGGCGCATGCGCGCGCCCTCCTCATGCCGCGCCTCCAGCGCCGCGCGCACGCTGGGCGCGTCGAGCACGAGCTGCACCAGGTCGCTGAGCGCGGCCAGGCGCTCGCCCGGCGGCAGCGCGTCGTAGGGCCCGCGCGCCAGCGCGGCCACCCACGGCCGCCCCTGCTCGCGCCGCGCCTGCGGCCGGCCATGCTTGGTCAGGCACCCGCGCAGCCCACGCGATGCACACAGGGAGGCAGTCCCAGCAGCCTGAGGCACGCACCTGAGCTGCCTGCATGCAAACTCGGCCCCGCTTCCGACCACTGTTCACCTGAACAGGGTAACGCTGAGGTGGGCATGCATGCGAGCGCCCGGCCGAGGCAAGCCCTGTGAGGGGTCCGCCAGCCCTGCCTCAACCAGGGGGCCAAGAGCGGCGCACGTCGCCGGGCGGCGCCTCGTTCGCGGCGCGCGCGGCCTCCTCTTCCTCCTCCTCCTCCGCGCCGCTCAGCTCGCCCTCGTCGCCGCGACCGCGCGCGCCGTCGTCGGACTCCGTGTCCTCGCTGGACCCCGGCGAGCGCGGCGGGGGCCCCGGAGCCCCACCAAGCGCGCCAGGGTCGGCTGCGGCGCCGGCCCCGAGCGCGCCAGGTGACGCATGCGCGCGCGCGCCGCCCGCTGCCGTGGCGCTGCCCGCGCCGCCGCCCGCGGCGGGCGCGGCGCGGGCCGCCAGCGACTGCAGCGCGTAGGTGCCCGGCGCGACGCGCGCGAACACGGCGTCCGCAGACAGCGCGGCCACGACCGACGCCTTGGGCGCCTTGGACGTGCGCATGTCGCGCAGGCCAAGCGTCTGCACGCGCTCTGCGATCGCGCCCACCGGCAGCCCGTCCGCGCCCGCCTCCGCCAGCACCTGCGCCGCCACGGGCGAATGAGCCGCGAGCACATCAACCGCAGGTCGGGCCACCGAGTGGGCTGCCTGCCGCAGAGCGCCGGACAGGGCGCTGGCGCCGGCACGAGCAGTTGGATGACGGGCAAATGACCCACAGGTCAGGCCGCTGCGCGGGCCGCCTGCCGCGGAGCGCCGGGGAAGGCGCCTCCGCCGGCGCCGGCGCCGGCACCAGCCAACCAGGCGACCTGCCGCCGCGCAGCCCGCCGACCGCGGGGCGCAGAGGACCGAAGGGGTGCGGCGCAGGCTGGGCCGGCGGCGCTCGAAGTGCCCGCAGGGGGCGGGCGGAGCCGGAGCGGGCGCCGCGCCTGCCAGGCGGCAGCCTTGACGGTGCCGTGCGCGAAGCGCGCCGGCAGGCGCAGGCGCAGGCCGGCGCCGGGCGCGCCGGGCGCGGCCACGACGTCGTCGCCCTGCGCGCCCTGCTTGGGCCGCAGCCGGCGGCTGCGCCGCTCCGGCGCGGGCCGCGCGGGGCCCAGGCCCGCCGCGATGGCCACCTGCCGCAGCACCTGCGCGCAAGCGAGAGATGCCGCGTCCATGCGGGCTCCCGCGTTCACCGCCTTGTGCTGCGCTGACGTCGCGTTGCCAAGCCGCCCGCACCGGCCGCCGGCCGTGAGGCTGCCCAGGAGCGCCCCCTCCAGAGGTGCAGCGGGGCGATGCGGCCGCTTCGCAGCTGCGGGCCTGGCTCGCCCGCTCGCTTCCGCGCCCTATCGCGACATCATGGCAAAGGCGCGCGCGCCCGCCGCCGCGGCGCACAATGCCCGGTGCCAGGGGCACGCAGCAGCAGCAGCACATGGGGGCCCGGGGCCGGGCGCGCCTCCGGCCAGGTGAGCGCGCCGAGGTGCGCGCGCCATGCGCTGACGTCAAAGCCCCAGGCCCAGGCCTCCTCCAGCATGTGCGCGGCCGCGCTGGCCGCGCGGTCCGGGCCCGCGCCCGCGCCGGCCGCGCCCTGCGCGCCGGCGCGCTGCCGGCGTGAGCGGCGCGCGCTGCTCGGGCGTGCCAGCGAGCGGCCGCGCTGCTCTCACACGCTGCGGGGCCTGAGCCTGGCCATGGAGGCTACAGCATGTGGGCTCGGATGAAGAGCGCCTGCAGCGTAGCGCCGGGTGTCAACTTCCGCGCAGAACGCAACAGCAGACGCAGCCCAGCATCTAAGCGATTGAGCGCCCCAAGCCTCCATCCCTGGTCCTTCAGGCTGGGCGCGCTGGCAGCTGCAGCGCGCCGCCAGCGCCCGCATCCCGCACCTAAAAACTGGCAGGCGCTGCACCGTGTGAGGAGAGACCCTCGACCTGGTTGTGCTGGAAGCACTTGTGCTAGGGTGGGGCCCTAACCCTAAACCCTAACCTACCTGCAGCGCGCCGCCCGCGTGCGCCTCCTCCATGTCGGCAAGCAGCAGGCGCAGCAGCGCGACGTGCGCCTCGCCCAGCAGCCGGCTGGCCTGCCCGGCCGTGAGCGCGTCGCCCAGCTCCTCCAGCGTGGCCGGCCACAGGCCGAGCAGCCCTGCGAATGTGCCCAGGAACGCCCACGCGGCCAGCAGCTCGCCGGCCGCCGCCGGGTCGGCCGGCGCGCCGCCGCCGGCGCGCGCGAACGCCGGCCGCAGGCCGAGCGCGGCCGGTGGGAACGCCGGCCGCTCGCTCACAGGCACCCAGGCCGTGGCTGCGAACATCGGCAGGTCATCGTCCTGGGCGCCCGCGCGCGCGCGGCGCCGCCGCGCGGGCGGGGGCATGACGTCGGGGTCGCCGCCGCCGCCGCCGCCGCCGCCGCCGCCGCCGCCGCCGCCGCCGCCGCCGTCTGAGTCCGTCTCGGCGTCAGAGTCGTCTCCGGGCAGGGCGCCGGGGTCGCCGGCCGCGGGGCCGGGCGCCGCCCCTTGCGCCCCAACTGCACTGGCATCCAGCCCTGGGGCAGCGCCCTGGATGCCATCGGGCTGCCCGGAATGCGTGGCGGGCGCCGATGCAGCCGCCCGCGCGAAAGCCGCCCCGGCGTCCCCGTCTGCGCGCGCGCCGGCGCCGTCCACGGCGCCGCCCCGCTGGGCGGCCTCCGGCGCCGGAGCCGCCGGCTCCGGCGCGTCATCCTCCTCGGTGTCCATGTCGTCCGCCAGGCCGTCGGCCTCGCGCGCCGCCGGCGCGCCGGGCGCCAGGGCGGCGCCCGAGGCGGCGCCGCCCCCGTCCGCGGCCCTGGCGGCGGCGGCGGCGGCCGCGGCGAGCAGCGCGTCGTTCTCGAGGTCGAGGTCGT
>JAABUV010001480.1_pt1 | contig 34073 bp, 62 predicted proteins | sample 5559971 | NCBI WGS metagenome assembly JAABUV01 (sample SAMN10711881, study PRJNA513362) | rock metagenome | isolation source: Antarctica rocks | place: Antarctica: Victoria Land, Knobhead nord | collected 2015-12-19
CAGCCGATGCGGCGGACGCCGGCCCGCCCGCCAAGCGCCAGCGCGCGGGCGCCGGCGCCGCCCCGCCTGCAGCGGACGCGCCCGGCGCCCTGCCCAAGGGTGCGGCGCCTGCCGTACGTTGGGGGCTCGAGCTTCAGGCGCTCTCGGGGGCGCTGGGGAGCGCTCCCTGCAAACTTTGAGCGGGCTCGGCAGAGAGGCGCGGGGATGTGCTGCTGCGCCCGAGCCAGGTGATGTGACGCAGCAGTTCCTGTTGCAGGGTGACTCGTGACAGGTTGTCATGCCGTCAGGCCATGACCCAGGCCATGACCCCTGAAGCAGGCCGGTGCCCGACGGAGGCGGGCGCGGTGCCTATCACCGCCAGGGGAGCCGCTCCGTCACGATGCGGATGACTGCTGAAGCGCACCGCACCTCGCGCACGATGCCGGCCCCCACGCGCCGCGCGCGCCGCGCGCAGGCTTCTTCCAGGACAAGGTTGCGGACGCGCGCGCGCGCGGCGAGGCGCCCGCTAAGAAGCGGACCGCCGCGGAGGAGTACGCTGATTTCATGACGGGCGTGGCGGCCGACGTCGCGGCTGTGGAGCAGCGCGAGGAGGCCGAGGCCGCCGACGCGGCCGCCGAGCGCGCCGCGCGCGAGGCGTTCGAGCAGCAGTGCGCGCCCGCAGGCTGCAGGGTTGCGGGGTCATGACCCTGGGCGCAAAGGTCACACGCCCGAGGCCGCCGACGCGGCCGCCGAGCGCGCCGCGCGCGAGGCGTTCGAGCAGCAGTGCGCGCCCGCAGGCTGCAGGGCTCATGGCCTTGAGCTCGTGGGTCGCACGCCCGGGGCTGCCGTGCGGCCGCCGCGCGCTCCGTGCTCGAGGCTGCAAGCGGCACTGAAGGATGTGTGTTGGGCGTTGTCCTGGGCCACAAGTCGGGCTGGGGCATGCAGCCCGTGCGTGAGGCTGTCAGACGCTGAAGGACTGGTCGGGAGACTGCGGGGTCGAGGAGGGGGAACAGCAGCTCAAGCGGCAGCGCCTACTTGCGCCCAACGCCTAGCAAGCGCCCAAGCAAGGAAGGCCACGTGCTACACACGCGGCGCACCTTTGCACTAGTGGTTGGGGGCGGTGCGCCTGACCCGCGCATTGCGCCTGCGCGCGCAGGGTGCGCCTGCAGCGCGTGCTGGGCCTGCGCGCGGCCGTGGACGCGCGCGGGGAGCCGGCGCCGGTGCCGCTCGCCGTCGACCCGCTCTACGCCGCAGAGCCCGTCTCGGCCGCCGCCGACGCGGACGCGGGGGCGTTGGCGCTGGGCCTGGGGCCGGAGCCGGCGGCCCGCCAGCGGCGGCGCGAGCTCGCCGCGCTGCTGGACGGCGGCGGCGGCGGCGGCGTCGGGGCGGGGGAGGACGAGGAGGAGGCGGAGGAGGATGAGGACGCGGAGGACGCGCTGCTCGACTGGCGCGCCAAGGCGTTCTGATCAGGCAAGGGCGGGTGCTAGACTTGCAGAGCGTTGTGGTCCCAGCTTGGCAAGGGCGCCATGGTGCAGATCCAGGGACCTGCGAGCCCGCGGGCAGGTGTTGCGCGGTCTGTCTGAGAGCGCAGGCTGCGGCCATGCTGCAATTTGGGCAGGCGTGCACGCGCTTCCAACGGCCTGAGCAACATGCAACACCCGTTAAACCCGTTACTCATAACGACCAGCATGCAGCCACGTCATTCGTGGGGTGCTAGGGTCTGTTGGTTTGAAGCCGGGCTGGCAGGCGGGCAGTGAGATGCCTCCCCGGCCACCGTGATTGCGTATCTAAGAGCTAACGCTCTCCTGCAACGCCACTGCCATTCGCGCTGCCATCCACACTGATCAGTACTGACAACGAACAGCAGGAGACTCAGGGCCACGCGAGGAGAGCGCGTCTCGGCCTGCTCGCTTCACTTGCAGCTTCTCGACGCCGGACAACGCCCGGCCACACGAGTTCGCTGAAAGCTGGTCCGTCGAACAGCTCTGGAAGCCACCAGGCCCGCTGCGACTGGCTGCTCATCGTCTGCGCTCAGGCCAGTAACCTGTCTGTTGCTATTTTGAGCTGGTGTGCATTTGAATAGCCCTCGAGGTCAAGGGTAGCTATGACTTCCGAGGTTGCAGCTGGTCATTCACCTCCCGGACCTAGCGCAGTCCGGCAGGCGTGCCGCCCTTTGCATTTACTGAAGTTACTACCTCGTGTTCTGTCCAACAGCAGCCCTGCAATTCGTCCAACTATCTTGTTGATGCTCAGTATTAGCGCGAAAGTGTGTTCTGTATATAAAGCAAACACTACAAGCTGCCGGCACGGCAGAATCCTGGAGTTTTGCGGTGAAGAGCGCGCTCGAGGACGAGGCTTGCGCCGCTGAGCGTTTCAGGTCTTGCCCTGCCTGCACTGGTTGCTGCAGCCGCACCCCCGTGCAGCACTTGCAGTGCTCCTGAAATCTATCCTCAGGCCTTGTCTTTCAGCGCTTGCCACCCATCCTGCAGTAAGCATTCTGACACCATTATGCGCCGTAGCAACGTGCTGAGCTGACTTGTAAGCGCAGACACACCCTCCGGGCTACGAGCGAGCCGTGAGGCCGGTCAGGCTGTGGCAGGTCTGAGAAGCGGGCAGCAGGAAGCAATGTTGCAGCGCACGCTACCAGCACACGCACCGGCGATCACTGCGCACCTCGCCACTGCAGTGCTTTGCGCCCTGGTGTGCGTAGCTGGCATGCGCACCCTGGAGCAGACTGACTCGGACGCCTACCCCGGCGCCTCTCCGGCTGATATGGCCACACAGGCGCAGGCAAACATTGCCCCTCTTGAGTGTGCTTCTGTTGTGTATGCTGCGGCCGCAAAGGCTGCACTGCAGCCGACCCACACTGCAAGAGAGCCCTGCTCAACACTAATGATCAAGATTTAATCTCTTTGCTTGCTGTTGTACGGCGCGCTTTGACTTGGCTGAAAAGGTCAAGCGGCAAACAGAAGCATTGGCTGCAACAACTGAAACTGTTGGCAGCCTGCACTGCGCAGCTTGGATGATCATCAGCTGACCTGTGTGCTTTGTGCTAGGCAATGCGGCGGCTGTCCCAGCACTGCAGTGCTGCGGAGGCAGCTTCCAGCATGCTTTTGTATGCCAGCGTTCCTGGCTCTGCCTCTGCGCTCTGGCAAGCCTAGGCAGCTGGACCACGTCATTACAGATCGCTGGCAGACCGCAGGTGGAACGCGCCGCTCAGCGCGCCGCGCGGCCGCACTCTGCGAGCAGCGCTCAAGCCATGGCCGGCCGCACAGGAGGACCTGCGGGCAGCGTCTCTGCTCTGGCAGCATCACCAGGCGCGGCTGCCCATGCGGTAACAGCAGGCTGGAGTGCCCCACTGCCTGCAGCAGGCTGGAGCGCCCCGGCGGCGCTGGAAGGTGCAGGCCCTCCGGCAGCGCCAGCCCCGGCAGCGCCGGCCCCGCCCGGCACGAGAGCCACGAGGATCACACCGACGAGCACTGCGCGGCGCACTCTGGCGGAGGTGAATGCACGCGCGCCGACGTATACAGGCATGCACCTCCATTGCTGTAACTGGCAAGGCACTCACAGCAATGTCGTCAGAGAAGTCTACACTCCTGCCTAAAAAAGTGCCTGCACAGCCGCAAGTGAAAGTGGCCACACTTGCAGTGACCGGGCGCGGTCCCAGCAGCGGCTATGCCTGGGTGCGCAGACACCGTGACGGGGTACAGCGTGCGCCCGGTCGCATCGTCTGCGACTGCCAACAGCGCAGCGCCCACGCCAACCATCCCTGGCGGCGCGTCAGTTGCCGCGATCAACACCAACAGCCTGTCTGCCAGCCAGGTGTGGCGCATCTCTAGCACCCCAGTCTCAAGCATCAAGGGATGGCAGGGCTGCCGACGTGTTTGCTGCCAACAGCCTGTCAGCCCATGCATGCAGTGCGCCCAGTAAGACCCCAAAGCTTCAAGTGCAGACACCTCCATTCAACATGCAGCCACATATGAACCACGCTCGAACATCCAGACAGCAATGCCTTGGCAGACCATGTAAGCACACAAAACAAGTAGAAGGGCTGCGGCAGGAGTCAATCACTGGGGAGGAGCCAGCTGCGGGCGTGGATGACACCACCTATTCTGGCGCGTACAGCTCAAGTGCACTTGGCGTTCGCATGTCCACGCCCTTATTTGGCACTGGCTTCAACGCATGCATAGGCGCGGCTGCTGGCCCTTGGTGTGCTTAAGCGCGTGTGTGCGTGCCGCCAATAGGCACTTGACACTCCCGATGCCCGCTGCAAACCTGGCCAGCTGGTACACTATCATCTGTCAGCGCTCGCTCAGCACTTTAACGCAGTCATTTGAAGACGTCTGAGGCTGCTCAAACAACATCCTGGCAGCAATAGCCTGGCAACTTCCGCACTTAAAGCACAGCGTGCAAAAAGCGGCTGCATGGCTGCCGCCCGACCTGTGGGACCTGACGCACGGCCATGGCGCTGCTGGGTGCTGAAAGTGACAAGGCTGGACACAAGCCTGCGCTCCAACCTAGTGCATGGTAGGTTTCACCCTGTGGGCCTGTGTGCGGGCGCGGCAGACCGCTACTTTGGCAGCTTCCCCAAGGTGGGCGTCGTCGTGCCGGCGGCGGCCGCATGGGTGCTGCCGGAGCTGCAGGACATGGCGCGCACGCTGACCACCACGCTCGACCTGCCCTTTGAGCTGGTGCACGGCATCTCCGCGGAGCCCACCAGCGACGGCTTCCTCATCTACCTGCCCTCCAGTGCGGCCCCTGCTGCAGCACACGGCAGGCCCCGCTGGCTGACAGAGTGCAAAACTCACAGTGATTCTGTACTTGATCTCGCATGCAGCCCTTCTGGGTTGGATGCAGCATTGCCAGTGCCCGTTCTACTTACTATTGGGTAAGCCCTGGGCATGTGAGGCACGGTCGCTTCTGGTCCGGCACAGCCAGCCACAGCAGCAAAACGCGCACCAACTCTGAGGGCTGCTGATGGCAGCCTGTGCGCACGCCCGCAGTCCAACCCTCGGACACCTCAAACTTTGGCATCACCTACGGCATCCAGGTCGGCCAGGCGTTTGGATTTCAGTTTGGCTATGGTATCCTTGACAACGTCTGCTCGATCAGTTTCGCCATTGTGTGAAGGTACATGCAAGTGCAGGCTTGCAATTCAAGCGCAGCCTGCCTGCTACCTGTGCCGCTGTAGCTTTGACGCTGAGAGGCCAACCCCGAACATGTGACATACGCTCACACTTCCGGGGAAACTCCTAACCTACCCTGGCATGCTTGGTTTCATCAGCTTGACTTACTTCGCAGCCGTTAAGAAGACAAATGTTCCTGGCAAGGACATTGCCAATATCCACCCGGATGCATCCTGGTGCTGGTGTCAATATCAGAACATCAAAGTGCTCTTGCTCTGGCCTGCCACGGCACGAGCGCCATGCAGCGCCCTGGGACCTCATAAGGTGGGCCACTGGCTCGCTCCGTTGTGAAAGTTCTTGTGCTTGCTGGGGCGCAACAGCTTTGAGGCTAAGGAGGGCAGCTCCTTGCACTTAAAGATCTCCACGACTTGGCAGCAGTGTCACTGCACGCTCAAGAGCAGCGCTTGGCTAGTAGCTAAGCACAGACCGGCTCACAGGCTTCACGCTGTGGCCGCACAGGAGAGATGCAGTGCTTTTAAGCGAGCACCGGTGTGCGGACCTTTGGTGCGCTTGCCAACTACCTGAGGCAGAAGAAAGTTGCTGCAGGTGCGGCCTAGCTCTTCACGGCTGAGTGTATGTTCAAGGCAGCCACGAGCGCTCTGTGTTGGATGACTGTGCAGTGGGAGGCTTACTGGGGTGCAGCATTGGAGGAATTCCTAGTTGCAAAATTCCTGTGCAGCAGGCAGGCTCTAGGTGGCCGCTTCAAGTGGAGGGCTGACCTCACGTGATCAGTGAGTGTGCGTGAGGAGATTGCTGCCTTCGCACTCTTGTTCGGTAGTGGTTACTAGAGCTGGCTGTAACTATGGCCAGAACTGCAACAGTGCGCTTGCTGACGACCACTAGCTAGCGGACTGCCGTGGGCACGACCCGAAAGCGTTCCGGAACCCCTTGTGGAGCATTGTGTGCTGACTGTGGTGCTGTGTGGCGCCTACAGCCTTGACGCGCGGCGCGTCCTGCCCTGACACCTCATGAGGTACGCACTGCCCAGCGGCAGGGATGCTCAGAGGTCTATCACAGAGACACACTGCGTTCTTATCATTTGACATTTGCCTGCTGTTGGGATGCCCCGGGTTGCTTGGGCAGGCAGCGGCGCGACCACCGTGCACCTGCGCGCCCCAGGGTCGTGCCCGACGAGTACTGCGACACGCTACGCCACATATCCGTGCACGTCTCCGGCATCGTCCCGGCAGACTGCTACCGCGTGTGGGCGGCTGTGCGCGACTTTGGCTCGGTTGACAAGTGGTACCCGTCCGCGGAGGGCAGCTGCCTGCAGGCGCGGCCCAGGCCTGCCAGGCTTCCTCGGGAGAGGCGGCGTCCACCGCATCACATCTGTGCACGACATACCTGCGGAACTAGAGCTGGTTTTGGAGCATCGGGCGCTGTGCAGACGACAGCTCTGAGGTACAGATCATGGTACACCAGTCGCGCATGCCATAAAATGCTCATCATGATGGCTGCGCGTGCTGAGGCTGTGCTGTCCATGCGCCAGGCCGGGTACCACAGCTCGGCAGTAGGCGCCATCCGGCAGGTCGCGTTCCGAAAGGCGGGCGAGACGCGCGCCTTCTTCGAGCAGCTCATCGCGCTCGACGAGGCGGAGCACCGGCAGTGCGCTCCCGCGCCGCGTGCAGCATTCTGAGGCGGCTTGCGCTCGCTGCATGCAGCACTCTTGAGGCGGATCGCGCTCGCCGCATGCAGCATTCTGAGGCAGTTTGCGCTCCTGTGACCCGCTGCAAAGGTGCCAGTGCCCTCGCTGTGCGCCTTCTGTGCGCCCGCCGCGCGTCCGCCAAACGTCGGTGCATCTGCCGCGCAGGACGTTTCGCGTCATCTCGCACCCGGGCAACTCGAACCCCTGTCCGGTGCGAGCCGTCGGCTGTGCTGCCTGGCAGGATGTGACGGTTCTCAGCAAGAGGCTGTTGGGTAAGCGGACACATAGCTTGCACTGGAGGACCCCAAAGCTGGGCGCTGCTGCCTGTCTTTGAGCTCTGCGCGGCGCGCGCGCGCCAGGGGTGCTTCCTGAACTATGTGGCGACCGTCCGCCTGTACGAGGTGACCATGGGCAGCCCGTCCGGCGGCCCCGCCACGCTCGTCGACTTCCACGGCAACTTCGACACTGACCCGCATGTGCGCGCCGCCCGCCTGCCTGTGGGCGAGCGCCCGGCCGCAGTAATGCCCGGCCACAGCATGCCGGCCACAGTATGCCGACACGCCTGCAGAGCGGGACGAGCTCTTGTGTCCAGCAGCAGGCAATACACAAGCGTGTTCACCCCGGACGTCCTGCAAGTTCAGACGCGTTGGGTGCCTTTGCAGCATGTCTCGCTCAGCCGCACGCAAGCGAGGTTCCGTGGGGGTCCTGTGTCATCGCACCCTGTCAGACCCTGTCGCACGCACTGCTGCCCGCTGGTGAGGGGACACATGCGGAGCAGCCTGCATGCTGCCAGCATGCACAGCCAAGCAAACCCTCATGCATTGCACCCTGCTCACGCGGGCCCTGACCTGCTTTCTCTGAATTCCCGAGACTGGCGGCGCTCTTGTGCCCTCGTGACCTGACCAGGCCTCGGCCGCGATCGCGCGCAGCTGGCGGCGCACATGCGGCGCGAGCTGCGCGGGCGGTACGAGGCGGGCGTGCGCGGCCTCGCCAGGCTCATGCGCAGCCAGGCGGGTCTGCCGCTTGCTTGCGACGCCGCGCCGCCCCGCCGCCCGGTCATCGGCGTGCTGCGGCCAAGTGAGCGATGCGGTGCCCGGGGTTTGTGACCAAAATTTCTTGCAGCGGTGCAGCCCCTGTCTCGTGGGGGTCAAGCACGTGGCCGGTTGCGGCTGTGGGCTAGGCCAGGGGCCGAGCGTGCAGTGCCGCACGGCTGCTGGGCAGGCGCGCTTACCAAGTGCTCCCCAGCGCCGGGCAGGCAGGTCACATGGCGTGGGCTGTCATGCGGCAGTCCGCGTTGCCTGCTGTGAGCTGGCCAGATGCCTTCTGTGCTCTGCGATTGGTCTCTCACAGCTACAACGATGCCATGACGATATGGCCGTGACATATCGAGGTCATGCATGCTGTTGTGTAGCACTGCAGTATGAGGCAAGACAAAGCACGGTATGAGCATGGCTGCATCACCGTGCTCGCATGCAGCAGGGACCCTAGCGGGCCCAAGTGGCGCGGCGGTGTGCTGACCGCATACGCGCGCCCCGCAGGCGAGCCCGGCAAGGCGGCAGCTGCGGGCGCTTGGCTGGACGCGGCGGGGCTGCAGGCGGCCCGCGCGCTGTCGGACAGCCTGAGCACGGCGCCATCGGGATCGTGGTTGGGATCGGACGCGTGCGGCAGCACGGCCGTCGACGGCGGCGCAGGCCTGCGGCTGTGCGGCGACTGCGGGGCCGCCTCAGGCGGCGCGAATCGCATGGTGCGCGTGCGGCCCGGCCCCGATCTGCAGAGTCGCGCAGGGCGTCCTTGCCTGGCACCCCGCGCCGCCCCGATCGGCCTGATGCTGCCTGCGCGCCAAGCCCCGGTAAGCCAGTGCGGGGCGAAGCCTCTGGCAGTACCCTATACAGGGGCCTTTTGCACAAGATAGGGTTAGGGTTAGGTTCACAGGCAGCTTTGACACATGCGACCAAGCGCGCCGCTACCGCGGCAGAGCTATGCGGAGCTGCTGGCGGAGAACGCCGCCATGGCGATGCCCGCCATGCGCAGCCCGTTCTCGGCAGCCGCGCCGCAGTCGTCGCCGCTGGGCCCGGTCGACGAGGGGCGCCCCGCGAGCGCCGGCCGCGCCGCGCCCGGGGCCGCGGGGCTGCTGCCCCAGGGCTGGGCGCAGGGCCTCGCGCAGGGCGCTCCGCAGGACGGCCTGCCGCCAGCGCACAGCAGAGCAGGGATGGGGCAGCAGCGCAGGCGCGCGCAGGGCGCTGGGATCATGTCGCAGGGCTCGGCGCCTGAGGCGCTGGCTGCGCAGGCGCAGCTGGCATACCCTAGCTTCGATGCCGCTCGCCGCACCACGATGTCGACGCCAGGTCCTCTCCCGTCATATGCGCTCGGCGCGCCGGCTGTAGCGGATGGCAGCGGCGGCGCGCCGCATATGAGTTGGGCCCCCGAGTCTCCAGATGCCAACCTCAATCACATGGCATTCCCGCAGGGGCCCACGCAGCCCCAGCTCCCTGCGACGCCCCCTCTGGTGCCGCACATGGCAAGCCAGGCGAGCGGGCTGACCTCGCTGGGCTCTGGCGCGGCCGCGATGCTGCAGCAGCAGCTGTCAGGGTTAGGGTCAGGGGATGGGTCTGTTGACATGCTGTGGCTGGAGCGCGCGGGCTCCGCATATGCCGCATATGAGGGCACAGCTTTGGCGTAGGGGAAGGATCGGGGCATGTCTAGCAACACGTAGGCGCTAGCGCATGTTGCCTGTGCGGGTTGCGCCATCGAGACGAAATAACAGGCTTGTGCACATGCGGCCGGGGGCGTGCGCTCTATGGCGGCCGCCCGCGGTTGCTGGGCTCCTGGCAGGCTTTGTTTGCGCTGCAGAGCTGCACCCCAGACAGCCTCCAAAGGTGCTTTTTCAGGAAACTGAGTAGCTTGAAGTCAAACTTGAGCTGGACGTACCCCGCTCGCTCATGCGGGCGCTGCTCGGAACGTGGGCGCGCGCTCTGCGCGCCCGCGTTGCGGCGGCGTGCGCATGCAGGTTTTTCCAAGGGCCGGGTCTTGCTGGCCCAGTTTCAGTGTTTTTGTTGCTGATGGATGCAAGCAGAATATTATTCTGCGCCTGGCTCTTACAGGAGGGCCGGTACAGCGCAGCGGCGCGCTGCCATGCATGCGGCGCGCCTGTGAAGTGGACGGGCGGCAGGATGAAGTTGTGCAGGCGTTGCCTCAGAGGCCAGTAGGGCAGGATGTAGGGTGCTGTCAGCAGAGTGGCCTCAAGAAGTGGCGCGTGACATGGGGGAGAGGTTGCCAAGCCAGCATGCAGGGGCAGTAAGCCTCCCGGCCCCTGCATGGCTGGACGGCATGCCGGGCTGATTTGATGTTGCTGACACTTGACGCAAGCCCACTGAGGGCAGCACGCCGCTGTCGGCTCAATGGCTGCGTCCCCGCTCACTTGACACTGGGGGCCTGCAGGCCACAGCCTGCATTTCCCTGCGCTGGCTGGCTGCGCAATGGCGCGGCATGCTGCACGCACTGAGCAGGAAAAAGTGTCACACGATCAGGATGCTTTTGGTGAGCCCCAAGCGGGGGCCCCAAACATTTGTGGAGCAACTGAGTGCTCTGTGTACGCTGCTCTTGCCATGCCAGTGTTATTTAGTCATTGGTCAGGATCACCTTGAGGCGCTTGTGTTGTTTTGGCTGGCCTTGTGAGTCCCCGCATGCAGGCGACCATGTGGGCGACCATGTATGTGCGCATGCTATTGTCAAGCGACACAGCAGAACTTACGTGTTGGGATTTGTACCACAGATATCAGCACATGCGTTTTTAGTGGTGATGCTTGTCAAACGCTGCATGCCTCCCTGAGGAGAGCAGGCCTGGCTGCAAGTAGCCTGGGCCACCGTCATGTTGAATATGAGTGTGACAGAGCCAGTGTTAGAGTGGCAGGCAACATGCTGCCTGCAATGTCTGCAACAAAGCGTGCCCTCTCACAAAAGCAGGCTGCCTGCAGACGCTGCCCCAGCGCAAGGCACTGCGCAAACCGCGCACTGCAACACACGCCTGCTGCGCGCCAACTGCACTACGCGAGTCACCGCGCACGGCGACCAGAGAGTGCACGGCCACCAGGGGCCCGCGCGGAGCGGGCCGCGCCTGTGGGCGCGTGCCGCGCATGGGTGCGTGCGGCTACGCCTGCACGGGCGCCGCCGCATCTGTAGCGCCCCCGCCCGCACCCTCCGCCGCCGCGGCCGCCGCCGCGTCCTGCAGCGCCCGCAGGCGCGCCTTGCGCCGCAGCAGCGTGCCGACCGCGTCCGCCACGCCCGGCTCCTCGTTCCCCAAGCCCTGCTCCTCCTTCAGCACGCGCACGAAAGCGGCCTGGCCGCACGCCGGGCACCAGACATCAGTGGTCGCACACCAGGGCAGCAAGCAGGGCACTTCCCGGTCGGAGCCGGTCTGAGCCTGGCGTCAAGGCAGCGCGGCGCACAGCTGAGCAGTGCCTGCATGCGAGCATGAGCCTCATGCCAGGAATTGGTGCAGCAATCCACTCTCGCAGACACAGTGTCCACCAGGCAGTGCCCAGCCCAATGCATTCATCCATAGCGGCACGGGCTTTGCTAGGCGGCCCACAAACGCTCCCAGCCCCCTCCGCTGCAACCCCTCCGATGCACCATGCAGCGCACAAACTAGCAGTCCCGGGCGGGCGGCAGGCGCGCCTGCTCGGCAACCGCCTCTTCCGCCGCCGCGACGTCCGCCGCGCTCGGCGGCCCGGTGTCCTCCGCCGCCGCGGCGCCACTGTCGGGCCCGCCCTCGCGCCCGTCCTCAAAGACCCAGCGCCTGATCACCGCCGCCTGGCCCACCTTCTGGCCTGCAAGTTGGGGGTTAGGGTGAAGGCCGTGCGGGCATGCGGCTGCAGCCGTGAGTAACAGCAACCGCTGCGCCCCTCGCGTAACCCCTGTGCCCATGCGGCCAGGGTTCCTGGCTGTCCGCACAGAAGAGCAAACAGCCTGCCTGCTGTCAGGTGTTTCTGGGTGCGCTTCTAGTCAGCGCGCCAAAACTCTTTTCACGCAAAGGCAGCCAGCACGCCGACGCAGGCGCGCCTGTTGGGGCTTCTATGGTGAATAAGAGGCCGTCTTGCACCTGCACAGGTGCCCAGGTCAGGCGCCCAGGTCAGTGTGCATACATTTTGACCGGTCGCGTCTCAGCAGCCGCCCAGAGGAGAAGCTCGAGGACTTTTCAACATCTGCAGCACGGAGCAACCCAGCCTCTCCACTGCTGATACAGGCCAGGTACATGATTTAGCACTGGCGCCCTTGTGGCGACAATGGTACTGCGTAGACCACTCAATGCACACAGGACACGCCGAGCTGACACCCAGTGCAAGCCGCTCCGGAAACCAGAGGGGTTTTGCAGCAGACCATAGCATGGCACAGGTCATGCTCTGGCTTCCCGCCTCTGTCTCATCAAGCGCCCAGAACGAGGATGCGCGCGTACCTGAAATCGCGTGCCCTTCAGCGACCTTCGCCATGCCGTGATGCCGCTGAGGTGACCCATATCTGCGGCCTCATCCAGGACGCCATTCCGCGCCTCCTGTGCCTAGTCACGCCACAGAGCGGCTTGCAGAAGCTCACAATCCCTGCTGCACAGCAGCAGGCGCGTGCACATTGCGGGCGCGCATAGTGCGCACAGCCTTATTGACCTGCGGTGCGCAGCAGTGCATACCTTTGGCCAAACTGCCTAGGCTTGCAGCATCATGCGCTGTGACAGATGCGGCGCACTGCAAAGCTCTCACGTTAAGGCTGACCAGCGTGGCCACAAGCGGCGTTCCTGTCCCCATCCTCTGACGCAGCGCACCTGCGCGTCATCATCCGCGCTGACCCGCGAGGGCGTCCCGATGAACTCCTCCCAGGTCGCCTCGAACAGGTCCAGCGCCGCCTGCCGCCCCAGCCAGCATGGTACGGGTTTTACACAGGGCTCTGCGCGGCTCTGACCCGCCAGACACACTCTGTCGCGCCGGTGCTGCGCCGCGAGGCAGGCACTGTATTATTGTGCCATTTGTGGCCATGCCCCGGGCGGGCCAAGGGTGGGCACAACAGGCTGCATGGCATGCAGCGCCGGGGTGAACTGGGCATGTTCAAGTCGCGTGGCTCTGCTCCTACCCCACACACAAGCCCGCGTCGCCCCTCGCCCAGCGCCAAGCGCGCCTGGTTGGCATAGGTAAAGACCGGCTCGTCCGACACGAACTTGTCGTGCGCGAGAACGACAAAGGGCGCCTCATACAGCGCGCGCGCCGCGTCCGCCAGCTCCACATCCTCCAGGATGTACCTGCGCTGTTTGCTGTTATGAGACATGCCTCCCTGCATGCCGCTTGAGAGCGGGGGGCTCTGCTGCCTCATGGGTGCGCCGGGTCTACAAGCCCCGCTGCCTTCAGGACGTCCATTGATACATTGAGATACTTTTTACTGTATTCATTGTTGTCAGCCGCTGGGATGCTGCTGCATGTTACTGTGTGCGACTTCAGCTACACGTAATATATACGTTACTGCAAAAACGGCATACACAAAGGTGACTCGCATGGCGCTGCTACTGTAAGACGGGACAAATGTCGACCGCCAGCACAGGCGCGTGGTGATGTTCAACACAGCAACACAGCTGCCCGGATACCGCGAGGCCGCCGTATGCATGCGCCAGCACACAAATGCGGGCACGTCAGGTCAGCCGGAGTGCGGCGGGCGCGCTCAGCCGCACCCGCCGACCTTGCGCCGGTACGACTCCACCAGCAGCAGGTTCTGCATGATGACGGCCGTCTCCTGGTATGGCAGCCGGGGCTTGCTGTCCATCAAGCTCCCCGGCCCCTTCTTCTGGCCGCCCTGCTTCTTGCCCCCGCCCTGCAAGGCAGGCCGGCACGGGTGCAGCGCTTGGGGCTGCACAAGCACGTGCGGTGCTCCTGCCACGCCTTGCTGGGGACGCTCAGTGCCCTGACAGCAAGCGACCTGCGTGAGGCCCTGTCAAACGTATGGAGTGCGGCAGTGGGACCGCGTTGCAGGGCCAGCTCTTGAGGTGCAGCCACTAGGAGATGTTGCTGTCTGGCGGAGCTGGCCTCTTTACTTGTCGAGGACCAGTTCAAAGCACGCAGCAACAACTTTCTTTCACCGTGGGGGAGAGCGGGTTCACAGTGTGGGAAAACGCTCCGATTGTCCAACCATGCACAACAACTAGCATGCGGCGGCAACACCCAGGCCGCCGCACCTTTTTTGCAGCATACACGCGAAAGGCTCTGCGGCATTGGTTGACTGGACGAGCTGCACGCATGAAACCAGTTCAATTACGTTGCAAAGCCTGTAGAGCTGGGAACAACCAAGACTGCCTGGGCACGTACCTGACCGCGGTGCTGAGCAGAGACAAAGGCCAATTTCCCTGCGGCAAACCTCCGCGCTTCTCAGTCTCGTGTCAACCTGACAGCAAGACAGCAGCATTGAGGCCCTTGCCTGGACAAGGAGTGCATGGCAGCTGATGATGCTCCACAGGTTGCGCAACGGCCCAGCACGCTGATGTGACCTGGGTTCATCTCCTTTACGGCAGTGCGCAGCTACTCAAGCGCTCTCTTTTCTGAATGCAGACAACAATTCAGTAGGAGGCTCCCTCAATGCGGCGACAGATTACGATAGCATCCACTGAAAGAAGCACCAATGGTGTTGTGTTACTTATTTCTTACAGACTGAGCAGCGTTTGTAATCATGTGCGTGATGATGCCCACTCCCCTTCACATGCCGGAAGGTCCTGCCTGTAAAGTTTCACGATGTCTGTTACATACTTTGAACAACATGTGCGCCTGTCACGTTGTGAAACTACCAAGTACATGTGCATATACAATCTAGATTATTAATACACATGGTACACACGCCAACCAGGCACCAGCAGCTAGGCTGCTGCCGCAGCACGGCTCAGAGCCGATGGCACAATGACGGCCAGCATATGGCCGTCGTCGACCTGCGCGCCTGCCAGTGCTGCCAGCGCTGTGACCTCCCCAGCGCATGGCGCTCGCACCTGCGCATCCCACACAAGGCCAATGACGACTGCAAACTTGCTGTGACACCTTGCTGCATGCCCCTCGCCGCTCAGGAGGCAGCAGAGGCGACACATGTGCTCCGTCTCACAGTGGCACGTGCAGCCGCCTGGTCGCCGCTTTCCCTTACCAACATGCCCTCTCATAGTGCTCACTACCAGCGCATAGCATCTGGCAGGGGTGCAGGTCGCAGCATGCCAGCGACGAATGCGCGTCCCAGGGCCGGCGTCCGCGCACCGTGTGCTCCATCTTCATGGCCTCCAGCACGAGCAGCGCGTCGCCCTCCGCGACCTCCGCGCCCTCCTCCACCAGCACCTGCGCCGCCTCCGCACCTCACGAGAGCCTCCAGGCTCCCAGGCGGCATGCGGCCCGCTGCCTATGCGACCAGTAAATTAAGCGGGGGCAGCCTCGCAGCGTCACAGTGAAGTCGTTGTGACTACACATGACAAAGTCCCAACTTCTTCACATGTGTAGTCAAAGTGGCCGCTGTGCTTTGGTGGCACAGTGTGGTGAACTTGCATGCCCACGTGTTCTCTACATGCTTCTGGCCACGAGAAGACACGCAGCAAGTCTGCAGGCTTGCGCGACATGATCGCAGCGGCTGCGCGCGCCTTGATGACGCGGCCCGGCATGGGGGTCACAACGGAGCCCGCGGCGGCAGCCGCGGCGCCCTCACGCGCCCACACGCGCGGCACCCGCGCGCGGAACTCATGCGCCTCCCCGCCCACCCACATCTCCAGGACCTGGAGGATGAAGAGTGGACCCCGTGAGGCTCAAAGATATTTCGGTACCCATCTACTGATCTACCCCATCGTCTGGATCTTCTGCTCAATCTCCGGGAAGTGCATGCGTGCTGTGCGGCCATGACTGCGAGCGCAATGGCATATGTCTGACTAGGCTGCTGTCAGCAGGGTGGGGACGCAGAGAGTACATGGAGCAAGCAAGGTTCAATGCGAGGCTGGCTTCAGACACTCTGCTGCCTGGCAGTAGGTGTCAGGTGAGGTCAGCGTATAGCAGCGCTGCACTCAGCCACGAGCTGCGCCGGAGGCTGCGAGAGCTCAAGGGCAGCAGCGCGCATGGTCGCGCCTGCTCGTCGCCGTGCATGTGGCTGTCCAGCGCGGCCGCAAGCTGCTGCCCGTCCAGCTCCGCGGCCAGCGCCCCGCCCTCTACACCGATCGCTAGGTGCCGCGCGGTGATGTCAAAGTCCTGGCCGCAGGCCCCCTGCACGCGCCGCATACGCTACCAGGTCCACTCTCGACATCCAGTGCACTGATGGAGAGCCAGACATGTGCCTTTTACTGCCAAACAGGTGGGGACTCCACCCCTCAGCGCCCAGTCCCTGGTGGCAAAGTGCGCAGAATTCTCTGCTCCCACCACGGCACCTTGGCACTTCTAGCCGCAGGCGCCTCACCAGACGCGCGCAGCGCTCGATACAGCGCATATTTCACGAGTGACAGCAAGCGCACTTACAGGAGCAGCCGCGGCGGCACATCACCTGGACGCGGATGGAGCCGTCGCGCGCGGGGGTCAGCCGCGCGGTCAGGCTGGCATCGTCCGCCGCGCGCAGCAGCGGCCCCACCGCCACGACAGGCTCGTGGCCCAGGCGCAGTGAGTCCGGGACGTCCCAGGCCGTCAGCGGGCCGGTGCTCGCGCCCGCCGCCGCCTCCGCCGCCTGGAAGGCTGATGTCTGACTTTTGGCATGGAGCTGAGGGCTTTTGACATGCATGGCAGATCCGAGCACTGCTCATCAGGCAGCACCCTGTCCATGTGTTCATGCAGCATGAGCCACGAGCTCAGGTCAGGCCGCGCTGCGGTTGCTGCACTTGGCGCAACCGCAGGTGGACCTCATGTCTGGCTACTGCCAGAGGGAGCAGGGTCTCCCAGAGATCCTGCTCACCCCGTGCACGGACAGCGCATGCGCCGCCAGCGCGGCGAGCGCGGCCGCCTGCGGCGCCAGCGGCGGCACCGCCGTCAGCTCCGCGCCGTGGCGCCCGATGAAGGCGGTGTCCAGCTCGGCGGCCGCAAAGGCCGGGTGCGCGGCCAGGCGGCGCAGGAAGGCCTGGTTGGTCGTCAGGCCGCCCACCTGCAGGGTAGGGTTCAACGTTCAAAGTGCAGGAGGCGCAGGCCCAACTACGCTCTCCTCAGCGATGTAGAGCTTGCAGCATGCCCATATTTGCGTGCGCGCGCGCAGATGTGCAAGGACGCGCCTCACGTCCGACCTCGGCAAGCACCGATAAGCAGACGAGTGGCCGTACGCACTCACATACCAGCAGTGTAATACTGGTGATTCTGTGCACAACTCTTTACGTTACATGTTCAGACTACTGAGTGGCATGCACGGTTAAGCGTACATGAGATGCACAAATTAGCTTGGATGTACTTCAAGTGCGGTTTCATGCTTGTACAGTGCTTCACCGTATCACATCCCTGGTGTGTCAGGGCGTTCAGCCACGCATTTGCTTCTCAGTGCTTGCCAAGGGCGGATGTGCGGCGCATACTCATGCATCTGCGAGTGCGTGCATGTTTCCAAGTGCTGCAAAGGGCACTGGTGCCTCATGCCGCACCTCCAGCTCAGTCAGCGCGTCCTGCAGCGTCGCGAGTGCGGCGTCGCGGTCGGGCCCGCGCGCGAGCACCTTTGCAATCATGGGGTCGTAGTGCTGGCCCACCTGTTCCTCGCCAGGCTGACCGTTGTCATCCAGGGCGCGAGCAGCATCTTTGATAGCCAGGTTAGCACCGCGCATTGGCAGACGCCTGAGGTCCGGTGCATCTGCTCTTAGCAGACAGAACGCTGCGAGCTGGGCAACCATAGCTGTAAGCTTGCTGGCACGACCACAGTGCACCAGGCTGCGAGCGCGGGCCTCACCGCGTCGCCCTCCTGTACGCCGCTGTCGACGCGCACGTCGGCGTCCCAGGCAAAGGCGGCGGCCGCGGGCGGCGGCCGCCAGCGCCGCAGCGTCCCGGGCGACGGCAGGAAGCCGCGCGCGGGGCTCTCCGCATACAGCCGCGCCTCAAATGCGTGCCCCTGGCGCATGCCGTGCGAGTCAGCAATTGTGTTTCGATCTCCCTCCCTGCCTGGCCGCTCTGCACAAGCTAGAGTCACGTGCCATGTCATGGTGGCAAAAAGCGAATGCTGCCCTCGGAGCGCATCGCGTGGCAGGCGGCAACAGCTGCCTCCGGCCAGGGAGCAGCTACTATCTCACCACCCAGACCATAGCGTGGGCGTGGCTGCCCCCGGCTGCAGCCACATTCGCGGCAAGGCACGCTTGCGCCGCAACGCACCGTGAGCCGCAGCTGCGCCTGCGCCAGCGGCAGCGGCTGGCCGGCGGCCACGCGCAGCTGCCACTCCACCAGGTCCACGCCCGTCACCGCCTCAGTCACCGGGTGCTCCACCTGGCGGCCGGCGGAGTTTGGCAGCATGGCCCTACCCCACCGCCCATCACCCTCACCCAAAGCTTACACTCACAGGACGGGCGTACGGCCGCGTGCACCCGCACAGCGAGAGTGGCATCATAAGCAAGGCGCAGTCTGCCTCAGGTGCAGGCTAATTGGGATGCGGTCTTGGCCTGCGGCGCTCACCACGCCGCGGAAGCCTGCACCCGAGGGGTATGTGCAGACCCAGAAGCACATTGCGACCAACAGGCACCAGCCCTCGATTGTTCATGCAGGCGCGCGGCTTGCCTGCAGGCGCGTGTTCATCTCCATGAAGTAGTAGTCGCCAGAATCCGTGTCAACAATGAATTCGACTGTACCGGCATTGCGGTAACCCACGGCGCGCGCTGCAGCCACCGCGGCTGCGCCGATGGACGCCCGGAACGCAGGGTCGATGCCGGGTGCAGGCGCCTCCTCAATGACCTGCGCCCGGCGCCGTGCTGGAGCGTCCATGGTGCGGCTACGCACAGCCTTTGTTGTCGGCTTGGTGTACCGGATTGCGTAGCATGAGGAGCATGTCGATGAGGTGTGGAGCATTAAACACTGGTTCGCTTCACACATGAAGCAGCATGAGCCGGCTCAGCACCTTTTGGTGCCGCCGCTGCATGCTGCAGTCACGCTCGTACAGGTGCACGATGTTGCCGTGCGCATCCGCAAACACCTGGTGGCCACCGACTCGCATCACTGCACAGCGACGGACTTGGTATGCTTGTCAGCAGCATTTGCCGCCTACCAGCAAGGCCACGCAGCAACTGGTCAGTATTCTGTGAGCCCCAGCAGTCAATCACCCCCCTGCCCGACGCCCAGACTCGCCTGACTGCTCTGCTCCAATGGTCTTGGCGCACAGGCTCGCCGGTCAGGCAGCAAACTGCCGTTTTATACAAACAAGGGCTACATGTCCACTGCCTGTGCATGACATGTAGCATGCATGCGGCACGTAAGGTGCAAGGTAGGGTCACAGCCTAACCTGGACTTCGATGTGCCGCGGGCGCTCGATGAAGCGCTCCAGCAGCACGCGCTCGTCGCCGAAGGCGGCCGCGGCCTCGCGCTTGGCGGACGCCAGCGCCTCCTGCGCGCGGCATAGGGTAGGGTATCCGCAGGCGCGCTCTGCGCCTGGCGCTGTAATAAGGCGGGAGCATGGCTGCTTGCCAGGCTGTGCGCGTCTGGCCCTGTGGCGCACAGCGTTTCCTGCCGCTACGCGCAGCGGCACTGTCTGGCTGACAGAATGCGCAGCAAGCACTACGCACTCCTATACGACACAGTGCTTCCATGGGACGTCCTGGCGGCGCGCAGGGGCCGACGCATTGCGCACAGCGTCCAAATCACCCCCATATTCAAAGACCTGATGTCACAGGAGAGGCCGAGAGGTGTCCCGGCGCGCCTCCAGCTCGTGGGCCGCCCGTGCGAGCTTCATGCCCTTGCCGCCGCCGCCGAGCACGGCCTTGACCAGCAGCGGGAAGCCGATGCGGCGGCCCTCCTCCACCAGCCTGCCCGTGCAGCGGCGGCTCACTCAGACTCAGGAGGTTCACATGTTGAGCTCAGGGCTTGGCAGGCGTGAGCTAGAGCGGGGCGGGCTCCGCAGTCATGGGCCCACTGACAGGGCGTCCGTCACGGACGGTGCGCTGGCTTAGAGCGAGCTCCGAGCGGGCCTGAGCGAGCAGGCCTGCTGTATGTGTATCCGAGTACCCCAGGACACACCTCGTGGTTGTGCAACACCACGCAGCAGATCTGGTGTGGTCTACAGGGTCCCAGGCTGCATACGCAGTCACGATCTCTGCACAGGACGCACGCGGAGCGCGCCCCGGCTTCTTTGACTCGAGGAGCTCCCGCATGCGTGTGCTGTTGCTCGCTGCATGCACAGCCACCCTGCAGCGACGCCGGACCTGGGCAGGCTCTGGTCCTGGCCATGGTAGCCGGGAACGACAGGCACGCCCGCCGCGGACATGAGCGCCTTGGCCTCGCTCTTGTTGCCTGGCCGCGCGCAGCCAGGCGCGTCAGGCATCGGGCACGTGACATGCACCCGGTTGCGGGCCTGAGGAGGCAAGCCCCTGCGCCGTCCTGAGCAGGACGGCTGCACACCCAGTGGCATACCCTTGTCACCTTCAGCGCACAATGCATGCATGTCTGGCGGGTTGCCACACACTAACATGATCAATCCCCCCATGGGATAGCCGAGACCTCGGCCAGCAGTTGGGTTGCTCACTACTGCAATCCGGGTGTAGCTTTCATCATTGACAGCATTAGCTGACGGCGGTAAGCACAGCATGCCCGCATGCCCAGTCCATAGAGCGGACATGGCCGAACGAACTAGCAGCGCATGGAGCTGCTGATGCAGCCCGCGGGCACAACGGTGAGCGTGCCCACCGGCGCACCCATGGCCGCGATGGCCGACGCGGGCGGCCCCACGAAGACCGCGCCGCCCGCCTCGCAGGCCGCGGCGAAGCCCGCGTTCTCGCTCAGGAAGCCGTAGCCGGGGTGTATGGCGCGCGCGCGCGCGCGGTGCGCCACCTGCGCCGTCCGGGAGCCTGTGCCGGGCTGAGGCGGCCATGCCCGGCACACTAACGGCCTGCTGCAGCGGCCGTTGTCTAGCAGAGGCCCTTACGTTGCGTGTGCCAGAGCGGCACGTTACATATACAGTGGCTTCAGGCTGTACAGGAACGTTGGTGAACAGTTAAAAAAACCTGTGCAGGAGCCAGCTCGGACGAGTTGCCGGGCTGACCTCGAGGATGCGGTCGCCGCGCAGGTAGCTGTCCTGGGCGCGCGCAGGGCCGATGCACACCGCCTCGTGCGCCATGCCGACGTGCACTGCGTTGCGGTCGGCCTCGCTGCAAGGCCCCACGCAGGAGCAGTGTCAGGGAGCTTCTGCGTGCCCCAAGCCAGCACTGGCATCTGGGGTGCTTGAAAGCTGCAAGCCAGCGGCGGGCACCTGTACACAGCGACGGTGGGCAGGCCCAGCAGCTGCGCCGTGGCGAGCACCCGGCAGGCGATCTCGCCGCGATTGGCGACGAGGAGCTTGCCAAAACTGCCCGCCAGCTCTGCACCTGCGCAGCGGTCAGCACGCCTGAGGCAATGGCCTTCGCTGCTTCTATCGCACTCAGGCACTTATGCCCAGGAGGGGGGGCACGTGAAAGGAGGCTGCGTGTGCTGCGCTTGAGCAGCAAAGCACTTGAAGTGATGGTCACCTGCATCATTGGTGCTGAGCAACCGTTTGCAGCTGTAAAGTGCTGTGCTCTTGAGAGTGCAGAGGCTGGCACTGACTGCCTGGCAGCTGTGGCGCATTGCAGCAGCACTCACTTTGTCATTTGCTTCTGCTTTCACATTGTAGCGAACGCACGCAAAGGGAGGACGCTTGCTTGCTCATAGTATGCGCTTGCCACCATGCACCACTTCTATTTTCCAGCGCTAATGTGAGTGTGAGTGTGAACAGCGCTCCAAAAAAAATGCTGACAGTGCGCACTGACCCAGCCCCACGGCGGTACCCAGAGATGTTGGCATTGCTGGGACCCAGTGGTCTGCATGTTGGCGTTCATCACTCGCCCAAACGAACACTTAGTGCTTGCTTCCACTGACCTAGAAGTAACAGACGCATGACCATGGCAGAAGAACCAGCCTGCAGCCCATCAGTGTTTCCTCGCTGTGGCGTACTGGTACCCCGCAAGCGCTGCTTGCCCCAGTGCAGCGGCGAGCAGGCTCCCCGCGCGCGCGCCCGGCTGCAGCGCGCCACCGAGGTAGGCGCGCACGAGGATGTTGCTCTGTGCGAGGGACGCCACAAAGACTGCCAGGTTCAGCGCCTTGAATGTGCTCGCGCCCAGCCGGCCTCGGTCGGCTGCGTCCTGCGGGACGTGCACTCCGGTAAGAATTCTCCTCGTCAGCGCGTGCCACTAGTGGAACGGTACAAGTAGGAAGCGCCACTGTTGCATGGTGGGCTGCACGCCGCTGGTTCGCTTGTGGCATGCATGGTATGATTGTGGCATGCATACGAGTACAGCCAGGCACGCAGGCACAGCCTGCATGTGACAAGCATGCACAGGGCGCGGCGCTGGCCAGAGAAGCCAGGGCGCAGCACCTTGAGCGTGTACAGAACGACGGACTGGAACAGCAGCCCCGCGCCGAAGCAGCGCCGCAAGAATAGCGAGCTCGCTTCGGCCAGCGCCCCGCTGCCCTGTCGCAGCGCGCGTGCGCGGCGTTGAGCAGTGGATGACAGGAAGAGGAGAGCAACTAGCCTATCAGAGCATGCTACCCTTGACATCCACTCTAAAGCACCCTTCCCATCAGTCCATGCTGATCTGGGAACGGCGCGCACATCACAACAGACCCCAAGTGTTGATAGACACTGCACCCTTCAATGATCGTGTTTGAGGACTACCCTTGTGAGGACTTCGGCTAGCAGGCAACAGGCTCCCTGCCGCTGCTCGCACGCGCCGCGCGCCTCCACAACACGCACAACAAGCACGCCCCTGCGCGACCGCGGCCTGGACGCGCACCAGGCTCGCGCCGAGGAAGGACGCGCCCAGAGCGGCCGCCGCGGCCGCGGCCGCGGCATACCCGGCCGCAACCGCGTTCGCGGGGCTGAGCAGGCCGGCCGCGCTCTCAGCCGCCCCGGCCAGTGCCTCGCGCAGCAGCGGCAGCGGCTGCCGCACCTTGGCGGTCGTGACCCATGCGGAGCCGGCCGCAGAGAATGCGAAGGGCGCGAGCGCAATGAGCAGCCTGGCACGCGTTCCGCGAACGGGGGTGAGTCACTGCAATGTATATGCGCAGGAAAGGCAAAGAGCGCCAGCGCGGTGCAGCCTGGCAACCGCTGGTCATGTGAGCCTGTCCTGCGTGTGGACTGGAGCTCGCCGCGGAGGCAGGGGAGCACCAGTGCAAAGAACAGCCTAGCGCACATTCCACACCCATGCCACACAATCACCTCCCTGCACCGCCTGATCCATGAGTTTGGCGTATGGACAACGCATACGGCCTGGAGGGCGCACGCGCGGAACCAGCGGTTGAGCGCGTCCTGCGGTGCAGCGGCGACGCTGGCCATGAGGACGCCAAAGTAGGCCACCACGCCCAGGTTGAGTCGCCGGTACGTTGCGCTGGCCAAGCGGTCGTGCCTGGCCGCGTCCTGCTAGGCCCGAAGGCCGCGTCAGCCCCCTCCCCGCTCGGCGCCATAGTGCGCCGGGCAGTCACCCAACCAACGGTGGTGCGTTAACGAGCATGTGCATGAGACGTGTGATCGCTCCCGCGCAAGGCCAGCTACCAGGCGTCGGCTTATACTGCCACGGCTGCAGGGTCCGCCTGGCGGCTAAATGCGGAGGGTGCGGCTGCAGCGAGCAAGCGCTGCCATGCGTCGGCCCGCCACCCTGTACGCCTGGATGATGTGCTGGGCGGGCGAGCGCCGGGCGGCGCACCGCGAGCGTGTGCAGCGCCGCGCAGGGCAGAAGCGCGCACGCGCCGCCCAGCTGCGCCAGCGCCGGGCCCAGCTGGCCGGCGGGCGCGATGAGCGTGCGCGCGGCGAACTGCGCCGGCAGCGTCAGCTGCACGCCCGCCAGCGTGGCCAGCGCGGCTGCCAGGAACGGGTACCACACGCCCAGGAAGCGGCTCTGCGCGCCTGCCGCGGAGCGGCCGCTCGGGTCGCCGCCGCCGGGGAGCGCTGCGGCTCGGTCAACAGAAGAGCAGGCCTGCTTGAAGCGTGCCGGCAAGCGCAGCGCTGCAGATGGTGTGCTGGGCTTCTGTTGATGCTGGGTAGGACAGCGTCTGCAGCAACACTGAGCAGTCGTGCTGTACGTCGAGCAGGGCATGTTGAGCAGGGCGGGGTCGCGACAGGGACTCTGCAGACACGTTTTGAACACGCGCTCTCAAGGGGGCCGCACGCGGGTCGGCTGGCGCCGCTGCGGCCTCCTGTGCCGCGTCGCCGCCTGTGTGTGCCAGCGGCTCTGGCTCGCCGTGCTCACCCTCCGCCTGCACAGCTCGGGCTGCCCCACGCGCCTGCGCTTTGCAGCGGTCTCACAGACTAAATGCAGCAGCCGCACAGGCTCTTAAACAATGACCAGCGACTGGCAGACTTTCACGTTAAACAGCAGCGGGAGTATGCCAAGGGAGCAAGCGCGTGAGACATGCCAAACATTTTGAAGTCGAGTTGGCACAGGAGCCAACCTTGGAGCCTCTGCTGGGGCCTTGCTGCAGCCTTGCAGCACCACGCCGCGTCCACGCACAGCGCGGGGAGCGCGTATACGGCAAGGCATGGCCTGGTGCGAGCCCCAACACAGAGTTTTCATGGCGTGCTGGGCCAATGCTGATACAATACCGTGTCGACTTTGGCACGCAACCTTCCACAGCAGCAAAATGCCCCGCTGAGTGCACCTGTGCTCCGTTCCTTCTCATTCAGCAGAGCCTGCGCTCGAGATGTAGCGCCACTAAACATAGCGCGGCAAGTCATGTTGCCTGGAGCACCCAGCGAGCTGTCTCTCAGGCACACGTGCCGGTAGCTCTGGCTCTCGCCAACACAGCGCCAGGGGAGCGGACAGCCTAGCTTGGCAACCCTAGCTGGGCCAAGAGAGCTGGCCTTCTTTACCTTCTACCTGGAGGCCTCCCTTTCCAGCGTCCGTCCTGTGGAGCCCTGCGCAGCGCAGGGGAGGTCGGCGCTCGCACCCGGGATGGCGCGCGACGAGCAGGCGGGCTCGCTGGCGGACGCGAACGGGAGCATGGAGGGGGCGCCCGGTGCCGAGGCGCATAGCAACGGCCCGCTGGCGAACGGCGGCGCGCGGAAGCTGACTGCGGCGGAGCGCGAGCAGGAGAAGCGGCGACGGGCCGCGGCGCGGAAGAAGCACAAGAAGGCGGCCAAGCAGGCTGAGCGGTGCGCGCCGGGCTGCCCTTCCCGCCGGCGGCTGCGGCAGGCCTGTCCGGCGCGCCCGGGCGCGGCTGATCAGGGGCCCGCACGGCGAGGGCGGCCGCGCCAGCCGCGGCGCAAACCCGCTCTCCGGCGCCGCGGCGCGCCGTTCGCGGGCTCCGCGGCGGGGGGTGGCGCTGCGCCAAAGCACCACACCACTGCGCGGGGCCAGCGCGCTGCGCGCCGCGCTGCGGCTATTGCGCGGGACGCGCGTCCGCGTGCTGGCCCGTGCAAGGCTCTGACGGCAGCACTAGCTTCTTGTGTGCCTGCGGCAGACAAAGCGACAGGGCTAGTACCGCTTGAAGGCCGTGGCTGCGGCGTGCTGAGCCATGCGCGCGGCCATGCAGGGGAGCATTGGAGGCGCGGCGGGGGGACGACGACGAGCGCAAGCTGTCCAAGGTGCGTCTTCCTCTGCCCGTCGCGCGGGGGTCTCTTTTACTGCCGTTCTCTGAAAGAGCCGGGGTGCCGCAGCCTGTGGGGCCCGTTTACTGTCAACGACATAGAGCTTCCCGGCGGGCCTGCGCACCACCTATTTGCCGCCGAGTCGCACCGCCAAAGTCTGCGCGGCCGGAGGCTGCCGCCGGCGCACGGCGAAGGCCGCGAGTCATCCCCCTGCGCCCGCGCGCGCCAGCCGGAGGTGGAGGTCGAGTACGTGTCCGCGCCGCGCGAGTACGAGGGGCTGCTCGGCACCAGCGACGGCGCGGCCGCGATGGACACCGACGGCCCGCTCGGCGACGACGGCCCGGCGCCGCGCGGCGGCCTCGGCGCGGGCGCCGCCGCGGGCGGCGGGCTGGGCTTTGTGGCGGCCGGCGCCGCCGTGGGCGACGGAGGCGTTGGCGGCGCTGGCGGCGGAGCGGGGCTGGGGCTGGGCTTCACGCCGGGCCTGGGCGCGGGCGGCGCGACGCCGGGCCTCGGGCTGGGCTCGGACTGGGGCGGCGAGACGCCCGGCGGCGCGGGGCTGGGCCTGGGCGCCACGCCGCGCCTGGGCGCGGACGCGGACGCGGGCGCACCCAGCGCGTCCGCGGTGCGCCCGCTCGTCGAACCCATCGCGAGGGAAGGGCGCCGGGTGTCTTACTACCTTTCAAAACGCGCGCGCAAGTGCATCCAGGGTGGTTCTGTGGCATAGCACAGCCTGCGCTGCATGGGTGGGCTCGGCCTGGGTGTGCCGCTGCTCTGGCGCGTGCTGGGGCGATGCGGCACAGACGGCCGGCGTGCTGGCGCAACGCTCACAACCTTGCCCAGCCGCGCCTAGAGCGTCCTGACCCTGAAGCTAGTGCGCGCGCGCCCGCGGCAGCCCGCCAGCAACCCGTACGAGGACTTCCAGCGCGTGTTCAGCAAGTTTGCGAGCGCGGAGGAGGTCACCGGCGCGGCGCCCGCGGAGGGCGAGGGCGACGAGGAGGCGAAGGCGGAGCCCGTGAAGGAGGAGGTGCGGGCCGGCGTGGCGTCAGCACTCGGCAGTCATCATCACACTATGTGGATCGATGATGCGCGGGTTGCCGCTGCAAGGTTGCTCTCGAGCGAGGAGGCGGCATCCGTTGCGCGAAGCGCGCTGCTGGCTGCTGGCGCCATGGAGCCGCATTCATGGGAGCCTCGCGGTGGGCATGCACAGAGGCGGCAACGCAGGTTGCATCAGGGCGCTCGTGTCCTGGCGGCGAGCTCCAATGGCGCAGAGTGGCGTTGCCAGACAACGCCGTGCGCATGCGGACACAGACGCAGAGCGCGCGCGCGTGCTCAGCCTGCAGCGCTGCGCGCGCGCGCAGGAGGCAGAGGCGGGCGCGCGCGGCGACGCGGACAGCGAGGACGAGGGCGACGCGGAGGCGCGCACCAGCAAGCGCAAGCGCAAGCTGGAGAGCCGCCTGAAGATCGCCGAGCTGAAGCAGAGCTGCCCGCGGCCGGAGGTGGTGGAGGTCTGGGACGTGACCGCGCAGGATCCGCGCCTGCTGGTCTACCTGAAGGCGCGGCCCCCCGGTGTATGACGGGGTCTGCGGCCACGGCAGGGTTTGCTGCGCTGGCAGCGATGCCTGGGCGGGCGTATAATGGTCTGTGATATGAACGCGCTGACCCTGCGCGTGGTTGTCCAGGAGCTCTCACGACCTCTGTGTTGCTTGTTAGCAAGCTATGAGCTAGTTGGCCCCCGACACACCGTCGAGTGCACGCTCGCCGGACCAAGCTGGGGAGGGGGTCTGGGGCGGGGGTCGGACAGGTGTAGTGCAGGGCTCATTCTCTGTCCGCGGGTATGCTGCATGAGACATGTCAGTCAGCCATGTGCGTGCAGGGCGCTTTGTCAGGGCGCCGCTCTCGCCGGCCTGGCAGTCCGGGCCCGGCGGCGAGCCCGCCCGCGCGCGCGCGCAGGCGTACCGGAACAGCGTGCCGGTGCCGCGGCACTGGAGCCAGAAGCGCAAGTACCTGCAGGGCAAGCGCGGCCTGGAGAAGCCGCCGTTTCGGCTGCCCGAGTTCATCGAGGCGACCGGCATCGGCGAGATGCGGCAGGCGTACCAGGAGAAGGCGCGGCCCCGGCGCACTCGGGAGCCCCGCGGCCCGCATGGTTGAACAGCTTATGGGTGCCTGTTCTTGCTGTCAGTGCACAGGCGGGCAGCAGCTGCAGAGCTGCTGGCTGGCCGTTGGTGAACCACCCGACGCAGAACGAATGAAGAATATCTGTTGTGGCGGAGGGCTTGCCGGCGCGCTGGGGTCGATGGTGCGCGCGCGGCGCAGGAGGAGAGCAAGAAGCTGCGCCAGAAGCAGAAGGACAAGGTGCAGCCGAAGATGGGCAAGCTTGACATCGACTACCAGGCGCGCGCGCCCGCCCCGCGGGCCCGCCTGCGCGCCCTGCGGCCCGCTCGAGCGCGCGCAGGGCGCGCAGAGGCCAGCCCGTCAGGCCTGTCGCCCCGGGAGCTCCATGTTTCACTCCTTCGTTGTTTTGTGGCCTTGGGAGCGCGACCTAGCCTCCCACTATGGCCTCATTTGTTAGATGAGCTCACCAGCGACGGTCATAGTATGGTAAATGCTTCACAAATATTTTCCCTGCCTGGCGGCGCCTGGCGCTCCGCTCACCGCGCCACTGCCCCTCCGCGTGACGCGCTGCGGCCGCGCGCGCCCAGGTGCTGCACGACGCGTTCTTCAAGCACCAGACCAAGCCCAGCCTGACGCCCATGGGCGCGCTGTACTACGAGGGCCGGGAGTTCGAGGCGCGGGTGCGCGCGCGGCATGGCCGGCCCCGCGCTCCCCCGCATGATCTGTGCGCTGCTGCCGCGCCCGCGCTCCCCCGCGCAGGCTGCGCGATGCTGCTGAGCACGCGCATGCCACGCGTTGTGTGAGCTCAGCCGAACCCGTGCTCATCACATGCGCGGTGTTGCACCTGAGCCCATGCACCTTACACACATGCAGAGAGACCCAGATGCACACGCACCTTTCCTGTAAGCATTTGCACATGCTTATGCGGCTTGTAATGCAACCAATGGACAGTAGCATCTGCTTCTGTGCGCTGCCTGACGCAGCGCGAGCGGCGGCGGGCGCGCAGATGCACGGCGCGAAGCCGGGCGTGCTGCCGGAGGAGCTGCGCAGGGCGCTGGGCATGGCCGAGACTGCGCCGCCGCCCTGGCTCATCAACATGCAGCGCTACGGGCCGCCGCCATCCTACCCTGACCTGAAGGCGCGACGCGCATCATCACATGGCAGCAGCGTCTTCACCTGGACTGCTTGACCTCTTCCTTGACAGTTGTTTCTTGTTCTGTGCTTCACATGTTTCTGGAGGAATCTGGGCTTGAATGTACTACACCGTGGTAGTACAAATTGCTACAGATGATGACACGCTTATGCAGGAGCTGTGTAGTCTCGAGTGTCATTTCTCCTCGCGGTGCTCTGATCAACAGCGCTGCGCAGGTGCCGGGGCTGAGCGCGCCGATCCCGCCGGGCGCCCAGTTTGGCTTCCAGCCGGGCGGCTGGGGCAAGCCGCCGGTCGACGAGGCCGGGAACCCCCTGTACGGCGACGTGTTTGGGCAGGCCGTGCTCGACGGGGACGACGATGTGCGCGCCCGCGCCCCAGCCAGCTGTGTGCTGGAAGGCTTGTGCGGCAGTAGCATTTCGGCCTGCAGGCCCTCATTGCCTTGACGAGGAGTTGTGGTTTGTTGAAGGGTTGGTGTTGCGGGGATTCGGGGTGTTGCTCGAGACGCCAACAAGCTGTGGGCGGTGGTCTGATAGCCGCACATGTATGCTCCTGCCACCCGGCTGCCCAACTTAACAGCAAATCCGCATCGTTAGCCTGCGCAGGGGGCGGTGGCGCAGCAGGCCCCAGCGGCCGCGACCCAGCGCAGGGTCCCAGGGCGCCGGGCGCGCGCGCAGGTGGACAAGACGGCGCGGTGGGGGGACCTGGAGAGCGACGAAGAGGAGGAGGAAGAAGAGGACAAGGACGAGGAGGAGGAGGAGGCCGCCGGCGACGAGGCGCTCGCGGACGGCCTGGCCTCAGTCGCGTCGGGGTACTCCTCGCTGCCGAGCGGCATCGAGACGCCCGAGGTGCTCGACCTGCGCAAGGCCAAGGCCATCGGCGGCGGTGCGCTCCGCGCGCCGGGCAGGCCGATGTAGGATCAATGGTAACATCAAATCCATGCGCTTGCTCGTTGTCTTTGAGAACAACTGGGCGCCCAGGTGGCACAGTGACTGTGGCAATGGGCTACTGCTTGCTGTCACAGCCGGTCGTTTTTAGTCAGGCCGGCTGTTGCTGGACCACAAGCGGCAGGGTGCCTGCGAGCACGCAGGGTCGGCCAGGCCTGCGTGCAGGGCGCCGCACGTATCGTGCCCCTGCAAGGGGCGCTACTCGGTCGCAACCGCGCCGCACACGCGTGCGCACAGGGCAGGGAGTGGCACAGCAGACAGAGCTGGTCTGGGGGGTGGAGTCACTGCCGGGCGTTGGGGTAGAATCACTGGGCGGAGCGGACGCGGCCGGCCGGGCGCGCAGGCGTCAGCGAGGCGCGGCCGCTGTACACGGTGCTGGAGCAGCAGGCGGCGGCAGTGGGCGCCAACCTCATGGGCAGCGACCACACCTACGTCATCCCGCCCGCCGCGGCCGCCGGCGCGACGCCCGCGCCGCGCCAGCCCGCGGGCCAGAAGCGGTGCGCGCACGCAGGGAGGCCCTATGTTGGTGGTGTCCATACCCTGATAGGCATAGAGCGGCGCGGCAGCCTGCACACCAGGTGACACACCTGTTGCTTTTGGTGGCCGCTTGTCACACGCACACAGAGCGCCGCGCGGCGCGATGCGGGGGCCGGTGGCAGACGCATTGCGGCCCGCCTGCCTCCTGAGCGAGCAGCTTGCAGCCGGAACCCTAAACCTAACCTACACCGTTCCAGGGTGGACGCGCTGCGGCCGGGCGGCGCGCCGGGCGACGTGGAAGTTGCGCTGGACCCCGCGGAGCTGGAGGGACTGGACGAGGCCGGCGTGCGCGCGCTCTACGAGCAGCGCCTGGCCGAGCAGCGCGCGGCGCACTCGCGCGAGGCGCGCCTGCCCAAGCCTTATGCGGCGCAATTGACTTGCATGTAGGGTTAGGGTGTATATCTGGGCCTGGCGGGTGCTTCTTGCAATCCCGGCTGTATGTGGCGACCTGGCTGAGGCGGAGTGTGGCTTCTGTGCATGCCAGAGTCTGTGGCCCCGCGCTGCTGCCCTGTCTCGTCCCAAGCTATCGATTGGTGTGTCTCTTGGCTGCTCTTCAACATGGCCACATGCATGCTGTGGGCATGTGTGCTGGTAGCGTGCTGGCCGGCCTGACCGCCCGTGCGTGATATAACCTCGCCGCCAAGAAAGGGCGAGCGGCCTGACACCGGCGTGCGCGGGGGCGGCAGGACTTTTCGGACCTGGTGGCGGCCAAGGCGGCGCAGCAGAAGCGCAAGGCGGCCGAGCGCAAGGAGGCGACCAAGGGCAAGAAGTCCAAGGAGACGTTCAAGTTCTGAGCGGCGCCGTCCGCGCGCGGCCGCCCACAGGCCGGGCAGGCGTGTTTTGCGCGGACGTGGCGCGCGCGCCCATGTTTTGCGCCAACACGGGGCGCGCGCTCGTGTTTTGCGCCGACGTGGCGCGCGCGCTCTGGCTTTGGCAGCCGCTCTCTCTGTGGCGGGGCGTGGCTGTGCAAGCGCGCGCCGGCCCACCAGGGACCGTTGACGTGCACGCACTAGTGATCCTGGCGCGTGCTGCGGTGAGCACCGGCTGCTGGCTGGACCTGACTGAGCCCGGGTTGTACCGGCGGGGGCGCGTGCTGCCGTGGCACTGAGTGCGCGTGTGCCCTGCTGCGGTGGGCAGCACGTTGTTTGTTTATAGACATAGGATCCTTTCCCTCTGCGTCCGGCGACCCAGTGCCTCTGCGCGATCGCCGTGTGCGGTCCTGCACGCGCGTGGAGTGGGGCTGCGCGGGCGCATTGAGTGCGACTTGTGACGCACCGGCAGTGTAACATACTGGGTGGTTGGTGGCGTGGCCGCTGTGGACCCGGGCAGGACGGTGGCGTCATACGCGCGCTGCACAGCGCACGCTCAGCGCGCCTGGGGCGACTCAGATCATGCGCCCCACACATACGCACTTGCATGCACATGCCTGTTTGTCGTGATCGAAGACAGCAACTGGAGCCGAGGTTTTTCAGAGGGTAACTTGTCTCAGCTACTCTGGCGTGGATGCAAGCCACAGGAGGGAGAGCCGTGAGCAAAAAGGAGCGCCAACCGCATCGTCCGCCAGGACAGAGCGAGCGGACGGGGCGTGGCGCGGCAGTTGACAGATTGGCGCGGCTTGCCGTACTGTCGAGCGGCTCGAGTCGACGCCTGGCGACGGAGGAGGGGGCTGAGGAGGGGGCTGCTGCGGTGGCGTGTACAACCGTCGGCCCGGCTGCAGCGTGCAGCGCGGTGGTGGGGGCCGTCCAAGGAGGAGTGACCGGCAGCGTTGGTGGTCCGGCCTGCGACAGGTGCGTGTCATGCCGCTGCCGCCAGCTCCGAATGGGCGGCCCGGGACGCTGGCTGGGAGCATGGAAGTCCAGCAATTAGGTGTGCTGATGGCTCAGCATCTAGTCTATTTGAAAAGGCAGCCCCCAGCGCCGGCCAGCATGGCCGGGCAATTACGCTGGGATACGTGCCGTGTACATGTGGCGCCACTGTGCGTTTGTGGGCCGCTGGCGGACGTGGATGTGAAACGCAGTGCGCATGCGCATCGGCCATGCGGCGCAGCGTTGGGTTTCTTGCACACGCCGCTGGCGCCAGGCTTGCCGCAGACAGCCGACAAGCATGCTCTTGGCGTAATACGCACATCCAGCGCCTGGTGGCGCGTTGGCGCGGCGATGTCGGAGGCGCTGTGCAAGGGGCTGCGCTGCACGGGTGGCGCTTGCGCTGCTGGAGTTGGAGGCGTGAGCGTCGCTGTGGTGGGAAAGTGTGGGAATGCGCGCGACAGAATGCACTCAGGGCTGCCATGTTCGCTGATGCAGACGGATGTCGGACTGCCGCGCAGTAGTCAAGCTCCTGACTGAGGCGTCCGGCACAGCAGAACGTATATGCAACTGCCATGCGCAGCAGGCGGACTCCAGCGCAGGCTGGGCCTGCCGCACTCGGCGCTTGTTCTGCCGCGCCAGCGCGAGCGGCTGTCGCCTGGCACAGAGCGAGGCCGCACAGCACCAGCCCTCCTTGAGCTGCTCGAGCCCCTCGTCCGCTTCCTCCGGCCTCTCTTGCTCGTGGCTGAGAGCGGCTCGAGCGCGCAGCTGGCGCAGGGACGCCGTCATGGGACAGGACGCCGTCTTGCGCACACTCTGCGCAGCGCTCTTGCCACGCACGTGGGGGGCCGCGGGGGGCTGGACACCTGGCTTGGCGACGCTCACAGCGTGTGTGCGCGTGCGCAGCCCGCGGCTTGCCGAGGAGCGGGTGGACGCGGCGGGGCGGCCGGCCGCCCGCGGCGCAGCCCGCGCTGGCGGCCACATGACGAACTCGGGCAGCGTGCTGCTCTCGCCGCGCGAGGAGCTCAGCCACGTCACCCTGGTGCGCGCCGCGGCCCGCCGGCGAGGGCCGTTCGCGCACGCACGGCTCGAGGCGCTGGCGCTCCTTGCGTTCTGCTGATTGCTGCCAGGTCACCACCACGGCAGCAAGCACAAATAGGCTTGCACGAGACGCCAGCACACGGGGTGCCGGGCGCGGCAGGGGGTGACCGGGGCGGTCAAGTTTGCGGGCAGCCCCAAGGACGTGCTGTGCCTGCCACCCGGGTGCGATACGCCGCTGGAGATCCTGGCGGAGGCAAACACGCCGCGGCTGCTGCCGCACGCCGAGGCGCGCCTGGCCGGCTCGCCCGCGCCGGAGCTTTGCGTGCACCAGAACGGCGGCGGCGGCCACGAGCAGCACAACGGCGACGGCGTGCACGAAGCGCCGCCGCTCGCGCGCCCGGCGTCTGCAGCATCGTGCTCGGGGTGCGCCGACAGTGTCACCCTTGTGTCCGACTCATTACTACCTTCAAGCATTGTCTGTGCCTGACTCCTTACCACGCTTGCAAAATGGCAGCCCCACAGCTAGGGTGCGGTGTGGGAATGGTGGATGTGAGTAGTCGGCGGGCCAGGCTCTGCCTGTTTTACAGGTCTGCAGATGTCGAGGACATGGCCTTTTCTGCTCAATTGTGGAAAGGATGCATGCATGCACATGCAACTCTGTTGCTGCCCGCCAGCATGCGGTCCATGGTAGGGCATGCGAGGTAGCCACCCGTAGAGCCTTTCTCACATGCTTGGCCGCTTGCGTGCAGGGAGGCTGCTGACACGGCGGACGCAGAGCCCGCCATGCCGCCGGAGGCCTTGCTGCCGATGGAGCCGCCCGTGCAGCCAATGTCGCCTGCGGCTCCCAGCCCCGCAGCAAGCCCGCGCGCGGCGCCAGCCGGCATGCCGGAGCCGCAGCGTGCAGGCGCCAGCAGTCAGGGGCCACAGGCCGGCGGCCAGGGCGGCGGC
>JAABUV010001481.1_pt1 | contig 34061 bp, 24 predicted proteins | sample 5559971 | NCBI WGS metagenome assembly JAABUV01 (sample SAMN10711881, study PRJNA513362) | rock metagenome | isolation source: Antarctica rocks | place: Antarctica: Victoria Land, Knobhead nord | collected 2015-12-19
TGGGGCGGCAGGTCGCCACGACCAACCCCGTCTCGGGCACGACGCTGACCACCTACAACGCGACCGAGCAGGTCTCCACGCAAGACCCCCAGGGCAACACGACGACCAACAGCTACGACGCGGCGGGCCGGCTGCTCCAGGCCACCGACGCCCTCACAGGGACCGTCCAGTACGGCTACGACGCGGCGGGCAACACCCGCGCCATCACCACCGGCGACACCTCCGGGAACGTCATCCAGGTCGAGACGCGCCAGTACGACGCCCTGAACCACGCCATCGCCGACACCGTGGCCGGGCCGGGCGGCGCGTCGCCGCAGACCACGACCACGCGCTACGACTTGGACGGCAACGTCTACCAAGTCAACCAGCCCACTGGCACGACCACCGTCAATACGTATGATCTCGCCGACCAGTTCGTCACCTCCGAGACGGACGGCGCGCCGGTGTTGAGCGCGACGCATCAGCAGCAGACCACCTATCGCTACGACGCGGTGGGCAACCAGATCGAGACCGTGGACCCCGCCGGCCGCGACACCACGACGAGCTACGACGCGGACAACCGCGTGACGCAGAGCGTGGACGTCACCGGCACGAGCACGATCACCACGACCAGCCAGTACGACCCCGACGGCAACACACTCCAGACCACCACGCAGACGCAGAGCGGGACCGCCCCCGTGCAGACCACCACGGACACGGCGACGTACAACGCCGCCGACTGGACGGTGAGCGCGACCGACAACGGGCTGACCACGAGCTACGGCTACGACGCCTCCGGGCAGCAGCGTACCGAAACGATCCAGAACGGCGGCTCGACCGTCGCGACCACGCTTGACCCGCAAGGACGGGAAACGGCGCTGGCCGAGGGCGGCTACACCGCCAGCTTCGGCTACAACAGCAACGACCTGCCCCTGACCGCGACCTTGCCTGGCGGGACGCCGGGTATCCAGGAGGCATTCACCTACGACGCCAACAGCCGCCTGACCGGCCTCACGGCCAATGGGCCGACCCAAGTCCCGGCGACCACGACGCTGCACAATGCCTACGGCTATGGCTACGACGCCAGCGGCCGGGTCAACAGCACCACCACGCTCTCGGGCACCGACAGCCTCAGCTACGACGCGCAGGGTCGCCTGACGCAGGAGTGCGGGCCGCAGGTGGTTATCAAGGGCGGGGACGGCTGCTACCACTACACCTACGACGCCGACGGCAATTTGCGCACGGCGGCCGACGACCATGTGGGCGTGACCGACCTCTACACCTACACCAACCCGCTGCAGCCCGACCAGCAGACGCAGGGCGGCGCGACCACCTCCCCGGCCACGGCCACCATCGCCTTCGGCTACGACGGCGCGGGGAATACCACGAGCATCTCTGACCCCGTGGCGCTGGCCGACCCGAGCAGCGCGCCCTACAAGAAAGACGCCCGCAACGACAGCTTCGGCTACGACCCCTTGGGCCGCGTCGTGCGCGTGACGCGGCTGGAGAGCACCAAAGTCGGCACGGACACCATCGTCACACCGTTCACGGCGACGATCTCCTACAACGCCGCCGGACTGCGCTCGGACTACCTGCTCACGCCGGACCCGCGCACGGGCAAGCAGCCGGTGGACACGCGCTTCAGCTACCGCGACGGTGAGTTGGCGCAGGCCGTCATCGTCGCGGTCACGGGCACCCTCTACACCAACACCTTCGTCTACCGCGCCGACGGGACGCCCTATGAACTGATCCGCACCGACCCGACGGGCACGACCCGCTACTGGTACGAGACCGATGGGATGGGCAGCGTCGTCGCGCTGACGGACCAGAACGGCAAGGTGATGGACCGCTACGGCTACGACAGCTGGGGCGAACCGGTCACCGACGACCGTGTCAACGAGATGGTCCCGCAGCAACTGCGCTACCGGGGCTACTACTACGACGAGGCGCTGACCTACTACTGGACGGGCGACGGGCGCTACTACGACCCTGAGGCTATGCGCTATCTCCAGCCCGACGCCCCCGGCGGCAGCTACGTCTTCGCCGGCGACAACCCCGCCACTATCTCTGACGGTGTCCAAAGCTTGGCTGATGCCTACAAAGGGGACGCCGGCAATCTTGGAGAGGCTTTCTTGGCGAGCGCTGCCGAAGCTGATGCAACTCATCTTGACAAGGGTAGCGTGAAGATTCGCTATTTGGCTCAAGACAAAGGGCGTTCAAGGGGAGCGGACGCTCTCTTTAGTGGGGGGGCACCGGTCTATGGTAAATCCGGCATTCCGAGAAACATCCTCCCGGATTTTAATGGGTTCAAGGGGGTATTCAATAAATGCCATGTTATTGGAAGAGCTCTTGGTGGACCAAACAACGACTCGCTCAACTTCTTCCCGTGCTTCCGTGCGGTCAACTTTCCGCACATGTACAAGTATGAGAACATTGTGAGGCAAGATTTGTCCTCAGGCGATGAGTATGATTACTCAGTGGAAGTGAACTATGGTCCTTTCCTGCATGCTGTTGGTCCTTACTCCCCCCGCATATTGGATCAACTGCCTTCCAGCATTCTGCTGACATTGGTCGACTTCACAAGACTGGACGAATCGCTTCAAGGTGGGAATACAGATGCTATTGTCTTCTCTGTTCGTATCCTAAACGACCCGAGCGGGACCGAAATCCCGATTAAGTCGCCATTCTGAGAGGGTATGCCGAGCCGAGGGCGCGTAACGGTGCGGCGATGCGCCCACGGCTCGGCATACCCTCTCGGAGACATATCCTTTTAGCCGGTTTCCAATCGAGAGCTAATACTACAACGTTACTTCGCTAGAATCACCCATAGCGACCGTCAGACAAAGGGGCCATCCTGCCGCTAAACTGACCGGTTGCACGCCTGCTTCCAGGTCGTTAGCACGGCCTTAGGAGACAAGTAACGTTGTAGTACTAAGACATGGTTCAAAAGAATTTGACAGTGTTGCGCCTGTCCGAGGTTCAAGCTGTTAAGCTGCGCCAAGCTCGCGCTTAACCATGCCTAAATTTGTATCCCTATGTCGCATACCGTAGGTGTCCAAACGTTAACCGCTCCAAATGTTCATTACAGCCCGCGCATTCGTCAACGCGAACATAAATGGTGCTCGTGCGGTATGCTCGAAGGTAGCAGTCGCTCGTTTCCCAATCCCGATTCGCTGTGGTGTATGCGAAGAGTTGGAGGATTATAGATAACATGACGCATCATCCATACCTTGCAAAAATCCTGCACAATCTCCTCCCGCAAGCGCTTGAGGATAACCTAACGATACAGTCTCAGGAAGAGAGCATATCTTTGCGGCAACGTCACGCTGGCGAGCTGATCATCACCTCCGGTCGCATCATCGCTTGGGATCCCCTTTGGATAGACGAGCGGATTCCTCCATTTGCAGCAACCGTCGCCCCTGGGAAATATCCTGTCGTGTTGAGCATTGCCCAATCTTCGATAGCGGGGGAGCGTCTGGCATATGCCACGCTTCGCTTGCAGGATCGACAGCCCGTCAGATGGGAGGTGGCCAGATTCGATGACGACGAGATTAGCTTGTTGGATGAAAATGAAGATGTTATAGGATATCCCGTTGACACCGGTATCGGTTGCTTCGCGGACCTTGATGCCGCCCGTGTCTTCATGCAGCGTTTGCAAGAAGACGCGGAGTACCACATGGTCATCGTGCGCGGGATGGATGAAAGCGATCCTTTGAATATCGGCTGGGGTTGGGGATCTGTCGACTTAAAGCCGGACACCTTGGCAAATCTAATCTTTTTCACGGCGGGCGAGGGCGATGGCACCTATGCCTCGTACTTCGGATTTGATGCCGACGATATGCCCGTATGTCTCACTACCGACTTCGGCTTGCTCTGGCACCTGCATCAATAACAGCCGTACGTCCTTGCTTTAGAGGTGACTGGAGATACTTAACTGAAAAAAGGGCTGTGATCGACGATTCTTGTTATACCTTTATCAAAACCATCAATGAATTATCCGCTGAAACGCGTCCTTATTGGCGACTTGTGAGGTACAAATCTATCATGCTATTACGACGATGTGTCCTTATATGCACCCTGGTTGGCCTTACTCTAAAGCCCTTCACTGTTGCCTATGCCACACGCTCACCTGGCGGAGGCGTAGCGATCTTCCCAAGGTATCACTTTGCCACCGGCCAACGCCTCTCCTACAAAATTGTCAACACATCGCAGGTCACTAACAGCCATCAGGACAGCAATAGTGTTACCAACAGTCAATCACATTTTGGCCCTGTCCGCTCAAGCATTTTCATACAAGAGCGCGTGTTGAGCGTCGATTCCAGCGGCAAGGCGATACTTGCCGAGAGCGAAATAGACCCGGCTGTAGCAGGCAGCCAATATGGTCATTCGAATCGTGGCGAATTGGCAGCCAGGGCTGTAATTGTTGCGATCGCGCCGAATGGGACCGAGCAGCGCATAGGACCTTCGGCAAGCAGTCAGCGCATCCTTGTCAGCACAATTGGGACACTACCGCCAGGACCTGTTCGCTTGGGCGCACATTGGTCATCTCAAGCGATCGCCCCAGGGATGCAGGTCGAGGGCAAGGCGATGCTGGTCATGCGGGGAACTGTTCAAAGTTCACTCGTGGGATTTGGCTACGCCGATAGCGAACCCGTTGCCATTATTCGTAGCGTTGGATACTACCATACGTCTTCAATGAGCGCCGTTTTCATTACCGGCAAGCCGTTCCGGCAACAAATCACCGAAACGGTATCGGCGACTGAGCGCCTACTCTTCGGCCTCACATCTAGTCATCTTGTGTCGAGTCAGCTACAGACGGACGCCTTCCTAACCTTCCATAGTCAAGGGGTTGGCAGTAATGGCATATTGCAAATACGTGCCAGCGAACAAACTCTTATACAGCGCGTGAGCATGTAACTGGTGGGTTACATCACATTTAACCTATGGGGTAATTGCATACGACGACCACGCGCTACGACCCCGACGGCAACGTCTACCAGGTCAACCAGCCCACCGGCACGACCACCGTCAATACGTATGACCTGGCCGACCAGCTCGTCACCTCCGAGACGGACGGCGCGACCACGACGCTGGGCTACGACGCCGCCGGCCAGGTGCGCAGCGAGACACCGCCGGGCGTGGCCGGCCCGGTGACGCGCGCGCTCGACCTCCAGGGCCGCGAGGTCGGCCTCTCCGAGGCCATCAGCGGCACGACGCCGGGGACGAGCGCGACCGGCTACAACGCCAACGACCTGCCCATGACGTGGACCGTACCCGGCGGGACGGGCGGCGTCCGCGAGAGCGTGCAGTACGACGCGAACAACAACGTGACGCAGGTCACGGCGACGGGGCCGGGCGGGGCCAGCGGCAACGCGACGCGCGCGCTCGCCCGCACTGCACAGAGCGCCGCCTACAACCCCCAGGCCGTGACCAACCCGACCCTGAACTCGACCTACGCCTACCACCGCGACAGCGCCCAGCGCATTGACCGGCTGACCACCATCTCGGGCACCGACACCCTCGGCTACAACGCGCAGGGGCGCCTCGCCTCCGACTGCGGGCCGCAGGTCGTGGCCGTGGGCGGCTGCTACACCTATCAGTACGACGGCAACGGCAACAGCACCGTCGGCGTCAACCGCGACGGCCACCTCAACCACGGCGTCTACAACACCCTCAACGAGTTGGTGCAAGGCTACACCGAGAGCTACCCCGCCACCGCCACCGTCTCCTACGGCTACGACGCGGCGGGCGACACCACCGCCATCACCACGCCGGTCGGCCTGACCAACCCCACCGACCCGCACGCGCTCAACACGCACTTCACCTACAACCCCCAGGGCTGGCTGATGGCGGCGACCTACCTCTCAAAGGGCGCCCTGGTCACCCTGACGCAGGCTTACAACGCGCAGGGTCAGCGCTCGCGCTACAGCCTGAGCAGCAACGGCGCGCCCGCCCTGGACACCTTGTTCACCTACGACAGCAACGGGCGCGTCAGCCAGGAAACGGTGATCACCAACACGGCGACGGGGCCCAAGCTCGTGTTCGACAACCTGTACCTGTACACCCAGGACGGGCGTCCCTGGATGTTCCTGCACACCGACCCGACGACGACCCCTTCGACCGTGCCCTACGGGTTCGTGCTCGACGGGCAGGGCAATGTCGTGGCCGTGACCGACCAGGGCGGGGCGGTGGTGGATCGCTACGCCTACAACCAGTGGGGGCGCGAGACCGGCAACGACGCCGCCGATGAGGAGGTCCCGCAGCAGCTGCGCTACCGCGGCCTCTACTACGACGAGCAGCCCGCGCGCTACTGGATGAGCGACCACCGCGCCTACGACCCCGCCCTCGAACGCTACCTCCAGCCCGACGCCAACCGCAGCTACGTCTACGCTGACGACAATCCCACTGGCGCCTGTAGCCTATCGGGACAATGCGAGATTCTGCTGCATCGTGACAGCGTGGTACCTCCAATAAAGTTACCCTGTGACGTCACGCTACCAATCGGGCCGGGATTACCTGTACCGTTACCGACATGTGGAACATACATCGCGTTCTATCATCTGTACTTGACAGTACGGCAAGGTCAGACGGTGTGGATTTTCCAAGGCAATCCATCGTACTATCAAGAACAGAAGGTGTTTGGTAAGAAAGTGCCACTCGGAGGTGGGCTCCTCATCGCTGATGGATCATCAACTAAGCCATTGTCGAAAGGGATAAACGATGACCAGTATACGAATAGAGGAAAGCAGCGGACGACGGTCTCGCACATCCCGACCAATGGTAGGTCTTGTAAGCAGTACGTCCAAAGGTTTGGACAGATTGGAGATAATGTCACCAGTCAGTTGCTGTACTATGCATTCTACACCAATAACAGCAACTCAGTCGCGTGGACCTATCTCAAGTATGCGGGCTTGTACTCTCCGCCCTTAAGCGTTGCTAACTACCCAGGATGGGGAGTCGATGTGTCATCCGGCCGGTAGCCCTATTTGTTGTATTATCGAAGAGGGGGATAAGTAACACCGAACGGTGGGGTTTAGAGTGCCATTCAAGTAATACGTATGTCCTAATAACCCGCGTTGGGAAGCGACTAGGCCACCACCTTCGCACGCCTAATTAGGACGTCGCACGGCCGCCAAAAACGCCCGCATTTAGCGCTTGGCCGATTACTTGAACGGTACTCTAGCCCGTGCTTATCTACTCCCTCTCTATGGACGAGCGCCAGCGCCTGACAATGCATTACGACACAACGTCGTCACTACGGAGTACGTTAACCCTATGAGCATGAAGACGGCGATGTTCTACGTGGGAGGTGTGGGTATTGGCTTAATTCCCCCCCTGCTTCCGGTGGCGTATGGCCTATTGTCTACTTCCGCTGATATGACAGGCAGCGTCATTGTTGCTGTATTAGTATGGTTTGTAGATGTGTGCCTGATAGTTTTTTGTCTCATCAGAAGAGAGAGATACGTAAAGGCTGTCGGGCTCGGCATCTTAACCAGCGTTATCCTACTAGTCTTCCTAGGGTTAACAGTCCTGGCAGGTCTTGATGCTCGTGCCGGACACCCGTAGCATCTAGACGCTTAGGACACCGGCATTGACAAATTTTTGTCGATCTTTCTGCTCCGCCAGTCCCCTTAGAAACGGATATGTATTCCAAATGCTACAGGCGAGGAGTGTCGATAAGCGTGACGATTAGGCCGGTAGCGCGGTTACTTGTCGGGCTTGCGTTTGTCGCGAGCGTTGGCCCGCGCGTGATCTCTCAGGGCGCCACCTGGCGCGTGCTTACAGACTCATCTCCCGCGACGCGCACCGCGTCCACGGTAATGGTCCCTTGCTGGTGACGGCAACCCGCGCAGGGACAACCGGCGAGACACTTCTCTCTGTCTATCCGGGGCAGGCTCCCCAGGCCCTCCTCTCCGGTCTCCCATCCGGGACGGGTCTTGGCGCCTCGCCACGCGGACGCTATGTCGCCCTGGCAGAGGGCCGTCGCGGTCTCTGGATAGTCAGGAGCAATGGATCTGGTCTCTATCGCCGCCTCTTGCCGCCATCGCCCACGCAACGGGTCTATCCGCTGACGATCGATGCCGTGGCCTGGTCGCCCGATCACTATACCCTCGCCTACCTCGTTGGTGAAGACCTCACCGTGGCAAAGGGGCCAGGGCCGATTGGGTATGCGGCAGACGCGCATGTCGGCGTGTGGATCGCGCGCTATGACGGTGGGGCCGCGACGCAGATCGCGACGGATACGCAACTTGGCGACGCGCTGCTTGGGTTGTCGTCATGGTCGAGCGACGGGCGGCGCGTGGCCGTCGTGACTATCCTGGGAGTGACGGTGGTGGACATCGCGACCCATCGGGCGAGTTCGATCTTCGGACAAGTCAACCTAGGCGCCTTCTCGCCCACTGCCCCAATATTTGCTTATGTGCTATCAGCGGGGCAGGGCTCCACGTCCAATACTAGCCAATCCGGCGCCACCTTCCGTACGATAAACGATCAGGGACGGGGCCGCCCGCGGTCGGTTGGACATGACACGACGGCTGACAATATCCGCAATAGCTTAGTGTGGTCACCTGACGGGAGATATTTAGCGTACGCCGTGTCGTTGTCCATGACCCATACGCGGGGCGACGCGGAGGGGCATGCGTTAGCCCCAGTGATGACCGTGGTGACCGAGGTTCACATGCTGGACACTACGACGGGACGCGTGCGGGTAGTCCGTATTGCATCACCTTGGCGTTTTGACTCAGTTAGCAACCCTGGTCTATCCTGGCTTCACGTTCTTGTGTAAAGCGGAGTATGCCACGATTTGACAAGGTTCGGGGCCACCATGGCCCCGAACCTTGCGTTGCGTCCTTAGCGTTGCCCTGCAGTATTAGACGGAGCGGACTGGACGGTTATAGTAATGACGGGATGAAACTATGCCGGAATGGACGAGGAGCCAGGCCAAAGGGTTATTTTTGGCGCCCATGCTTGCCCTAATCGTCAGCCTGTGTCTCCCTCTACCTCGCCACGGTGACGCCCCGCTCATATCACGCATCCCGATGAGAGTGAATGGTCCCCTGCTCGTGACAGCCGTCCAGCGGGGGACGAACAGCGCAAGCGAAACGATCCTTGCTGTTGGCCCAGGGCAAGCCTCTCGCAGTCTGGTCTCCAATCTTCCTGCAGGGACGGGTATCGGAGCCTCGCCACGCGGACGCTACATCGCCTTAGCCGAGGGTGAGAGGGGGCTATGGCTGGTCAAGACCAACGGGACGGGGCTGTACCGCCGCCTCTTGCCCCCGTCGCCGACACAGCACGTCTATCCTTTGACCATCAGCGCGGTGGCCTGGTCGCCCGATCACTATACCCTCGCGTATGTCGTCGATGAAGACCTCTCCTCGGCTACAGGGCCGGGGCAACCGGCCTATGCAGCGGATGCGCATATCGGCGTGTGGATCGCGCGTTACGACGGGGGAGCGGCACGACAGGTCGCGACGGATACGCGGCTTGGCGACGCACTGTTCAGCCTGTCGTGGGCGAGCGATGGGCGGCGCATCGCCGTCGTCGGTAATGGGGTGACCCAAATCGTCGATGTCGCGACCGGCCGGGCGCACCTGGGTGTCGAGGGTGTTGGAGCCTTCTTGCCGACGAGCCCGGTGCTCGCTTACACAGGAGACGCGTGTGACCATAGCGACTCGAACGGCGGTAACGCCTTTTGTGTGGTCAACGAACAGGGGAATCATCAAAGGGTTGTCGGGCACGATACGGCGCAAGGCTCTAGTCCCGGCAATGTGGTGTGGTCGCCAGACGGGCATACGGTGTAGCGCGCGGGGCGGCGGGTTGCCGGTGAGGTGGCCGCGTGCCAGACGGACGGCGCATGCCTCGCACCCGCACAGACCTTTTAAGGTCCGTCCGCTGCCATGACCTTTCAAGGTCGGCCGCCTCTCACAATCATGAGGTGCGTCCGATCGCGCGGGGACGCGGCGTGGCGCTAGCGAGCCGGTACACGCCGGCGGCGCTGCTTGGGCTCAAGCCGCCGCCGGCGCGTACCGATCGTGCTACGACGCGGCGGCGTAGCGGTCGCGCGTCTGGGGCAACTCCGTGGGAACGGTTTGGTCTCCCTGGTTCTCCAGCGCGCGCAGGATCGTGCCAGTGACGGTGTCGATGGGCTGGAGCGCGTCGACTCGCAGCAGCTTGTCCTGCCGCGCGTAGTAGTCCTTGAGCGGCTCGGTCTCGCGGTGGTAGATCGCCAGGCGATGCTGGATGTTCGCGGGCTTGTCGTCGTCGCGCTGCACGAACGGGCCGGGGTCGTCGGCGGGCGGCGGATTGCCGGTGAGGTGATAGATCACGCCGGTCACCTCGCTCGTGCGGCGTCCGCTCAACCGCTCGACCAGCACGTCGTCGGGCGCTTCAAAGGCCACGGCGGCGTCGATCTCACACCCCGCCGCCCCTAGCGCGGCGTCGAGGGCTTGCGCTTGCGCCCGCGTACGCGGGAAGCCGTCCAGGATCCAGCAGCCGGCGCCCTTCATACGCTCCATGACCATGGACACGATGATGTCGTCGGGGACAAGCTCGCCGCGGTCGTTATAGTCTTTGATCGTGCGCCCCAGCGGCGTCCCCGCCTTGATCTCGGCGCGCACCAAGTCGCCGGTCGCGACGTGCCGGGCGCCCGTGGCCCGCGCCAGCCGCTGCGCCTGTGTCCCCTTACCGGCCCCCTGCGGCCCGATCAATAGAATCTTCATAGCGTGTGTCTTCTCCTACCGGCGTCATTGCCGGTTGCTAGTAGTTAGTAGTTAGTAGCTAGTAGTTAGTAGCTAGAAAGCGATTCTAGCTACTAACTACTAGCTACTAACTACTGAAGAAGGTTGTACCCCGGTACGGTCAGGAACTCCACGAAGCTGTCGCTCGTGGTGAGCCGGACGAATAAGTCGCTCGCCTCGTCGTAGCGCCCCTGGGCGTACCGTTCCGCGCCGACCCTGGCCTTGATGTCTTGCAGCTCGTCGTCGAGCATGCGCTGGAACAACTCCGTCGTGATCCTCCTCCCGTCGTCGAGCACGCCGCACGGGCTCCTGATCCACTGCCATACTTGCGCGCGCGAGATCTCGGCCGTGGCCGCGTCCTCCATCAGGTTGTTGATCGGCACGGCGCCCGAGCCGCGCAGCCAGGCCTCGATGTACTGCGTGCCGACACTGATGTTGGTACGCAGGCCCGCCTCCGTGATCGGGCCCGCGGGGACCACGAGCAGGTCGGCCGCTGTAATATGCGTGTCTTCCAGTTTGCGCTCGATCTGGTTCGGACCCGGCATCAGCCGGTCGAACACCTCCAGCGCCACGGGGACCAGCCCCGGATGCGCCACCCAGGTCCCGTCGTGGCCGTCGCGCGCCTCGCGCTCTTTGTCCTCGCGCACCGCCGCGAAGGCGCGGTCGTTAGCGTCCGCATCGTCGCGGATCGGGATGTAGGCCGACATGCCGCCGATAGCGTGGATGGCGCGCCGGTGACAGGTCTGGATGCACAGCAGCGAGTAGGAGCGCATGAAGTGGGTGGACATCGTCACCAGCGCGCGGTCGGGCAGCACGATGTCCCTGTTGGCGCGCAACTTCTTGATGTAGCTGAAGATATAGTCCCAGCGCCCGCAGTTGAGGCCGCCCGAATGGTCGCGCAGCTCGTACAGGATCTCGTCCATCTCGAAGGCGGCCAGGATCGTTTCGATAAGTACCGTTGCCCTGATACTGCCTTGTGGGATGCCCAAGAGGTCCTGCGCCGCCACGAACACACTGTTCCAGAGGCGCGCCTCCAGGCGGCTCTCCAGCTTGGGCAGATAGTAGTAGGGACCGGAGCCGCGCGCCAGCAACTCCGTGGCGTTGTGGTAGAAGTAGAGACCAAAGTCAAACAGGCTGCCTGAGACCTCGGCGCCGTCGACGCGCATATGCTTCTCGGGTAGATGCCAGCCGCGCGGGCGCACGATGAGCACGGTCGGCGCGTCGCCGAGCCGGTACGCCTTGCCCTCAGGGCTGGTGTAGTTGATGGCGCGGCGGACGGCGTCGCGCAGGTTGAGTTGGCCGCCGAGCGTGTTCTCCCAGGTGGGCGAGTTGGCGTCCTCGAAGTCGGCCATGAAGACGTTGGCGCCCGCGTTGAGCGCGTTGATGACCATCTTGCGGTCGCCCGAGGGGCCGGTGATCTCCACGCGGCGGTCCTGTAGGTCGGGCGGGATCGACGCGACGGTCCAGGCGCCGGCGCGGATCGCGGCCGTCTCAGGCAGGAAGTCGGGTGCTTCGCCGGCGTCGAGCTTGGCCTGACGCTCGTCGCGCCGCCGCAGTAACGCGGCGCGCTGGGGTTCGAAGCGGCGCGCCAGGGCCGCCACGAACCGCAGCGCGTCCGGCGTGAGGATCTCGGCGTACCGTGCGGAGACGGAGCTGCGGATCTCGACGCCCTCGACGCTTGCCGCTGTGCTTGTATTCATATGCTGTTCGCGCCACCCTTTTTCCCCGCGTCACGCGCTTAACGCGGCTATTTTGGAAAGACTATGCGCACTATCGGGACCAAAGACGCGCCCGATCACGTCTTAACACCCGCGCGACTATGATCATTGCACGCCGCAGCCTATAGTGTCCAATACCAATACCTGGTGATGTTTATAGCCCCGACGTTATGGCAGGAGATGACATCATCTGGCGTCCGCGGCTGCCTACCGGGCGACGCCCCCCTCGGCCACGGCTGTGGCGTGACCGGACGCCAGCAGCAGTCCATCACGCTCGGAAAAGCGGATGAGCGCCCCGCCTATGAGCACGCAGAGCCCGAAGCCACCGGCCATGACAAAGAGCGGCAGCCGGAAGTTCAGGCCATAGAGGGCGCTCAGCGTGTTCGCCGCGATGAAAGCGCTCGCCAGTCCCACGGCGCTATAGACGCTCTGCGCGCGCGCTCGCGCCTCGGGCGGGGAGGCGGCCGCCAGCGTGGCGTCTACAGCCGGCTGCATGAGCGCGTAGACGGCTCCGTGCAACCCGAATATGAAGATGACGGGCGCGATCGTGCTCGACAGCCCGTAGGCCGCGTACAGGGGTACCTGCGCCAGCCCGAAAGCTATGATCAGGCTGGAGCGGCGCGCGCGGTCGGCGAACCGGCCGCCCAGCGGCGCGCCGACGATGTTGGGGAGGGCCCACACCGCGTAGGCCAGCCCAATAGCCGCGACCGGCGCGCCCAGGTGTTGGCGCATCCACAGCGGCATCAAGGTGAGGTCAAAGCCAAAGTAGAGGTTATCCCCGAAGACCAGGATGTACGCGCCGAGCAGCGGCCGTGTGAAGAGCGCGCGACGCGGCGCGGCCCGTGCGCGGAGACGGGCCGCGCGCCGGCCTTGCCCCTCGTCCCGGACCAGCGTCACCACGATCACTAGCGCGGCCAAGCGAAAGACGCATGAGCCGACAAAAGCGCTGGCGTAGCCGGTCGTGGCTAACAAGCCGCCTAGCGCCGGCCCGAGCAGGAACCCGGCGTTGAGGAAGGCCCCGAAGATGCCGTAGGCTTCGCCACGGCGTTCGGGTGGGACAATGTCGGCCACCAAGGCGCGCGCCGCCGGCAGCACGGCGGCCGCGAAAGCTCCCTCGACAAGGCGTAGCGCGACAAACGCAAGCGGATCAGTGACCGCCAGATAGACGAGTCCGAGCGCCGCCTGCGCGATCAGGCCGCAGACCATGATGCGCTTGCGTCCCCAGCGGTCGGAGAGCCAGCCCACGGGATATTGGCAGAGGAAGTTGGAGAGCAGGAAGGCGGAGGCCATGGCGCCGATGATCGCAAGCGAGGCGCCGCGCGACTGCGCATAGAGGACGCGCACGGGCACGACCATACCAATGCCGATAAACGTGATGGCAACGACCAGCGAGATCGCCAGCAGCGAGCGGTCGCGGAGCATCACCATCCTCTCCAAGCATACGCGGCGCGGACCTCTAATCCGCCAACTGACGCGGACGGCTTCTCTGGAAGCCTCCCGCTCAACACCGGCTTCTCAGGCAACGTGTACGGTAACTCGCTGCATTGGCGCCTAACTATCGACTTTCGACTATCGTGGCGTAGAGCAGATTGATGCGCGCCATGACGCGGGGGTCGCCGCCGTGGTCGGGGTGGTGCGCGCGGGCGAAGGCGCGATACTGTCGCTTGAGGTCGTCGCGCCCTATATTGGGTCCCAGGACGAACGGCGCCCACGGATTGGCGGGAGGTGACGGAGCAGGTTGCGCGGGTTGCGCGAACCGTTGGCCGCTATAATCCGCGCGGGCGTGTGGGCGTCGCGTATGGGTATAAGTTCCATAACGCGCGCCCGCCGGTTGGGCGTGGCCGCGCGGGGACGGGGATGGCTGGTGGGGCGGCCGATAGTGCAGCGCGCGATGCGTGTAGCGCACCTCGGCGCGGATCAGGCCGGCCATCGCGGCCAGCACCGTCCCTAGCAGCGCGCACCCTGAGAGCAGCACAACGTCCACGTCAGAACCCCTCTACGGATTATATTATCGTGTTTTCGCGGTGAACGGCTGCGACGCGACGTAGCAGGGCTACACGCTATAAATTCGCGCTGAATTCGTCCGTTGTCACATGGGCTTGCTGTAGGATACCATGCAATGTACCGACCGCCAGTTCGCGATGCAGCGGTACAACGCATCCCACCGCGCCATCCGGTGTCTGTTTCTTCAGGACGACGTGACTGCCGCGTTGTCTGACTTGCATGAATCCCATTCGCTCCAGGGCGCGAATCGCTTCGGTGCCTGAAACCTGGGGCAAGCTAGGCATAGACCGCTTCCGCTTCGAACGTCGTTAATAGTGGATGCGAGCTTTCAGGCAATGAAAACTCTTCGAGGTAAAGCTCTGTGGCTTCCTTGAGATTCGCGATAGCTTCCTCGATAGTATCACCCTGGCTGACTGTCCCCACTTCAGCGCATTGCGCCACGTATAAATCGTCCTCTTTATGCAAGATCGCGGTAAATGTCCGTACTGCCATATTCCCGTCCCCCGTTATCAAAACTTGCAGCCATTGTGAGGGTAGCATATCATGTCGGGCTCAATCGGCACCGGCTTTGATGAGGGGGCTTTGATGGGGTGCGCGCCACTTCTTCGCGCTGGTCACTGCGGCACGTGTCGTATCTACTGGGAGCCGCCGTCAGCGCGAAAAACTGGCGCGCACCCCTTTGGCGGCGGATCACGCCGCTTCGTCCACCTGGCTTGGCACGGCCGGCAGGGCGACGAAGAAGGTCGCGCCCTGCCCTAGCTCCGATTCGACCCACACGCGCCCGCCATGGCGCTCGACGATGCGCTTGCAGACGGCCAGGCCGATCCCCGTGCCCTCGTATTCCTCGCGTGTGTGCAAACGTTGGAACATGGCGAAGACGCGCTCGACCTGGTCGGCGGGGATGCCGATACCGTTGTCCCGTATGGCGATAACCCACTCTTGGCCCACCCGCTTGGCCGTGATCCGGATCTCCGGCGCCGCGCGACAGAACTTGAGCGCGTTGCCGATGAGGTTCTGGAAGAGCTGGCCCAGTTGGCCCGCGTCGCCCCGGACGACCGGCAAGGCGTCATATATCACCCGTGCGCCCGTATCCGCGATGCGGGCCTCCAGGTTAGCCACAGCGTTCCCGACCAGGGTCGTGCAGTCCACCGGAGCGAACGCCACGCCCATCGTGCCGGCGCGCGAGTAGTCGAGTACGGCTTTGATGAGCGCGGACATGCGCGCGGCGCCGTCGGTCGCGAAGCCGATGAACTCGTCGGCGGTATCGTCCAGCGTCCTGCCTCTGTAGCGCCGCTTGAGCAGCTGCAGGTAGCTGGTGATGGTCCGTAGCGGCTCTTGCAGGTCGTGCGAGGCGACATAGGCGAACTGCTGCAACTCGGCGTTGGAGCGTTCCAGTTCGCGCCGGTTCGCCTCCAACTCCTCCTCCAGCCGCTTGCGCTCCGTCACATCGATAGAGATGCCGCCGAGCAGCGTGCCGGCCGTCGTGCGGATGGGGAACTTATAGCTCATCCAGTGGTGCGGTACCCCGTCGGGGGTCGGGACCGTTTCCAGCGCCTCCAGTGACTGACCGCTGGTCAGCACCGCGCGATCGTTGGCCTTGTTCTGGGCGGCCGCCTGCGGGGTGAACAGGGCGTCGTCGGTGGCGCCGCGGACGCCCTCTGGCCGCACGCCGAAGAGACGCTCGAAGGCGGCGTTGATGTAGGCGAAACGCCCCTGCTCGTCCTTCATGTAGGCGACGGCGGGCATGTGGTCCATGAAGGCCGCGAAGCGCTGCTCGCTCAGGTGCAGCGCCTCCTCCACGTGGGCGCGCTCCGTCACGTCGGTGGAGACGCCGACCGCGCCGCACACGCGTCCATCGGCATCGTGGACGGGCGCGTAGCGCGCCTCGAAGATGACGTTTCCCAGCTGGACGACGGCGGTGCTTGATTCACCGGCCAGCGCCCGCCGTACGTACTCCCGCGCGTCGGGCGCATCGGCCAGAACCTCGAAGATGGATTGCCCCACGGTGCTGTGGGGGGCGCGCCCCAGCCGGGAGAGCCCGAGCCCCGAGGAGAAGGTCACGACGCCCTCCGCATCGATGGCCGTGAGCGCGATGGGCGCGTTGGCGATGACCGTTCGGAGGCGTTCCTCACTCGCGCGCAGCTCCTCCTCCGCGCGACGCCGCGCGGTGATATCGCGGCTGGTGACGATGATCCCACCGACATCCGTGTCGTCCAGGCGATTATTCATGACAGACTCGACGGCACGCCACGACCCGTCGGCGTGCCGTAGGCGCAACTCCACCGTCACGATCGCTTGCGCCGTGCGCACGCATGCGCCGAAGGCCTCGCGCACCCCGTCGACGTCATCCGGGTGAACGTAGTCCAGGACCGCGCGTCCCCACACCTCCTCGGGCGTATGGCCAAGAATGGGCAGATGCGATGGACTGGCGTAGCATATGACGCCATAGGGGTCGACGACCGCGACCAGATCGGCGGCGTGGGCGGAGAGCGCTGCGGTGCGCCGTCCCTCATTCGCCCACGGCGCCCTCTCCGCGCGGCGCGGCACGGCGCGTGGCCGGTCCGCGGCAAGCTCGCGGGCGTAGGCGTCTACGGCGGACGGCATAAAGCGATAGTAGCCGCCCGGCGTGCGGTGAGTTGGGACCAGGGCGCCGTCGCGGATAGCGCGGAGGACGGTATGGCGGGACAGCCCCAGCCGGCGCGCCGCCATCCCGGTCGATAAGTACCCCTCGCTCAGTCCGTCTGTGCCCCTCTGGCGCATGCTCTCGTCCCCTTTCCATCGCATCTGTCGCAAGCATAGGCGAGGAGGTGGACGGGCTCTATCCCCCGAAGGGGTGATCGGCTCATGCTTTCCAAGTTTCCTTGACGCCAAGATAGAGCAATGCTACTCTAATCCTCTCTCGACCAGTTCACGCATGACGGGAGGATCATTGCGTTTTAACAACATGTTCTCTCCCCGCTCTCAGGGGCAGGCTGTCTCTGAGCGCGCCCCGGAGCGGGACACACCTGTGATCCTCCCACCACGGCAGCCGGACAAAGGTCGGCCGCGCGCCTTTACCTCGTTACGCCAGCGCAATTTTCGTCTGTTCTGGTTCGGCCAGATGATCTCGCTGACCGGCTCCTACATGCAAAGCATTGGGGAGGTCTGGCTGGTGCTGGAACTGACCCACAGCCCCTTCCAACTCGGCCTGGTGGGCGCGCTGCAAGCCCTGCCGGTGCTGCTCTTCTCGCTCGTCGGCGGCGTCCTGGCCGACCGCTGGCCCAAACGGCGCATCTTGCTCTGGACCCGCTCGGCGGCCATGGTTCAGGCTCTGCTGCTCTGGGCGCTGATCGCCACCGGAACCGTCCAACTCTGGCATGTGTATGTTCTGGCGCTGCTGCTGGGGCTCACGAACTGCCTGGGCCGGCCGGCGGGCCAGGCGTTTGTCGTCGAACTGGTCGGGCGCGCGGACCTGCCCAACGCCGTGGCCCTGAACTCCTCGCTCTCCAATCTGACGCGCATCGTGGGTCCCGGCCTGGGCGGCGTCATCATCGCCGCCAGCGGCGTGGCCGCGCTCTTCCTACTCAACGCGGTCGCCCCAATTCCTCCCCCTCCTTCAGGCATGGGGAGGAATTGGGGTCACCTCGCTTGCTTGTGTTGAACATCCTATGCTGCCGATGTGGTAAAACAGGAGTATGAGCATACGGACGATCGCCCTGACACTGGCTCCGACGGAGGCCCAACGTACCGCTTTTCTGCGGCTGCGCCGGTCGTTCGCGGATGCCTGCAACCACATCTCCGGCATGGCCTGGGACACCGGCACGTTCAACCGTGTGCGGCTGCAACAGGCGACGTACGGGGAGGTCAGGGCGATGTACGGACTCATGGCGCAACATACCTGCCAGGCCGTGTCCGTCGTGGCCCAGGCGTACCGGACGGACAAGAACACCAAGCGGGTGTTCAAGCCGACCATGGCCGTGCCGCTCGACACGCCGCGCCTGTATCGCCTGGACGGCAACCACGTTGACATCACGACGCTCGACGGTCGGCTGCGCGTCAAACTGAACATCGGCGGCATACAGCGGGAGTGGCTGAAAGGGGCCGCCGCGCTCAAAGAGGCCGATCTGGTGTGCGACCGCAAGGGACGCTGGCGGCTCATGGTCAGCGCCGTCTACCCCGATCCGCCCCCCATTGACACCGACGGCGTGATTGGCGTTGACCTGGGCCGGACCGCTATCGCCGTGGCCAGCGACGGCGACACGTTCAGCGGGCAGCAGGTGACGACGGTCAGGGATCGCTACAGCCGCACACGCCGGATGATCCAACGCAACGTCTCGAAAGGCACACGGAGCAGCCGCCGACGCGGGCGGCAGACTCTGGCACGGTTGTCGGGGCGCGAACATCGCTTTCAGGCGCAGGTCAATCACACCATCAGCAAGCGCATCGTCAATGGGGCTGTCGCGTCGGGGCGGGCGATCGCCCTGGAAGATCTGACGGGCATCCGCGCGCGGACCACGAGGCAGGCGCGGACCAAGACGGAACGGCGACGGTCTAACAGCTGGGCCTTCCATCAGTTGCGCTTGTTCCTGGCCTACAAGTGTATAGGCGCGGGCGTCCCCCTGATGCTGGTGAACCCTGCGTACACAAGCCAGATGTGCCACTGCTGTCTCCATATCGGTGAGCGCTCCGGGAAGCGGTTCACCTGCCTGAACGCCGCTTGTCGCTGGTGGGGCGACGCCGATTTCAATGGGGCGCGCAACATCGCGCTCTTGGGGTGCTCCTTAAACGCGCCTCATGGTCCGTGGCTGTGTTGCTCGTACCAACCCGGTCGCAGGGCTCTTGAAATCCCCTGCCTTTAGGCCTGGGGAAGTTTAACGCGCTCAGCTTCATCGCGGCGCTGGTGGGCCTGGCGTTGATCAACTTTACCACGCTGGCCGTGACCATGCTCCAAACGGTCGCGCCGGACCACCTGCGCGGACGCGTCATGAGCGTAGCTATTCTCTTCTTCGACGGCAGCCTCCCGCTGGGCTATCTGCTGATGGGCTGGCTGGCCGGCCGCTATGGGGCGCCCGGTGCGCTGCTCATCGGCGCGCTGCTCACACTGCTGGTCGTGGGAGCGGGGTGGATATGGCGCCAACCAGCGGAGCAGGACGCCGCGGAAGTGGAAAAGGCTATGGCCGGGCGGCGTCACGCGTGAGGGGGAGAGTGAAGGCGACGCGGGCGCCGTGGGGGATGGCAGGCTCGGCCCAGATGACGCCGCCGTGCGCCTCGACGATGCCCTTGCTGATGGCCAGCCCCAGGCCCGCCCCGCCGTGCTCGCGTGAGCGCGACTTGTCGCCCCGGTAGAAGCGCTCGAAAACGCGCGGCAGGTCCGCGGGGGCGATGCCCGCGCCGCTGTCCGTCACCTCGACGCGCACCGCCCCGTCCGCGCGACACGCCTCCACCCTGACCTGGCCGCCCTCGGGGGTGTGACGCAGGGCGTTGTCGACGAGGTTGACCAGCACGCGCCCGATCTGGCGCGCGTCGAGCGGGAGCATCGGCAAGCCGGGCGCGGCGCGCCCGTCGAGCGCCACGCCGCGCGCCGTGGCCTGCGGCGTCATGCGCTCCAGCGTCTCTGAGAGCAGGTCTTCCAGCGACGTCGGCGCCGGCGTGAGCGCCAGGGCGCCCGCCTCGATGCGCGAGAGTTCGAAGAGATCGTCGATCAGGCGGCTGAGCTCCTTGGTCCCGTCACGCATCGTGCGCAGGTAGCGCGTGACCGTTTCTTCGTCGGTCACCACGCCGTCGAGGATGGCCTCGATGGTGGCGCGGATGGCCGCGAGCGGCGTGCGCAGATCGTGCGACACGGCCGCGATCAACTCGCGGCGGGACTGCTCCATGCGGCGCTCCTGACGCGCCACGTCCGCGAGGCGGCCGGCCATGAGGTTGAGGTCGGCCGCGAGGTCGGCCAGCTCGTCACGCGTGTCGACGGCGACGCACGTTTCCAGGTCACCCTCGGCGATGCGCGCCGCGCCGGCGCGTATCGCGCCCAGTGAAGACGCCAGCGAGTTAGCTAACAGGTAAAACAGCGCCAGTGACAGCACGGACGCATAAACTAGCAGCACGGCAAATAGACCGTCGATAGGCGGATCGAACGGCATCGCCAGTTTATTCTTGGCCGCCACGACCGCGGCGACGAACGCCGCGGTCTGCCCTACGACGAGAGCGGCGAATAATTTGAGGCGGAGGCGATGGATGCGCCCCAGCAGATTTAGCCGCAGCGCGACGAAGAGAATCGGCGCGATCACCAACGTGATATAAAAGAGATTGCTCTCCAACTCAGCGAACATCGCCACGCTGTGACGTGTATGCCCTTCGACCAACGCGCCGATCCGCACGGCGACCCATGTCGTCGCCAGCATCAGACCGATAGCAAAGGCTGTCGCGCGCAATGGGCGCAGCCACGCGTTCGTGTTGGTCACGCGCTAGACCTCGAAGCGGTAGCCGACGCCCCACACGGTGGTGAGGTAGCGGGGCTTGGCCGGGTCGAGTTCGAGCTTCTCGCGCAGGCGGCGCACATGCACGGTCACGGTGCTGTCGTCACCGTAGAAGTCGTAGCCCCACACGTCGTGCAGCAGGCTCTCGCGCGTGTAGACGCGGCCGGGGTGCGCGGCCATGTGCGCCAACAGGTCGAACTCCTTGGCGGTCAGGTCGAGTGAGGCGTCGCCGCGCAGGACCCTACGCGTCGCCAGGTCGATGCGCAGGTCGCCGGCCGTGATTGTCTCAGCTGGAGTTGGTTCGGTCGTCGCCGTGGTGCGGCGCAGCACGGCCTTGACCCGCGCCACCAACTCGCCGGGACTGAACGGTTTGGTGACATAGTCGTCGGCGCCGAGCCCAAGCCCGAGGATCTTGTCGGTCTCCTCACCACGCGCGGTGAGCATGATCACCGGGGTCGTTCCCCGCGTGGCGCGCAACTCACGGCAGATCTCGAGGCCGTCGCGGTTGGGCAGCATCACATCCAAGATCACCAGGTCGGGGCGGAAGCTGTCGACCGCCGCCATAGCCCGCGCGCCGTCGGCGACATGCCGCACGCTGTAGCCCTCACGCTGCATGTAGCGGCCCACGACCTCGGCCATCGTGGCCTCATCCTCGACGATTAAGATCTTCATAAGTTGTCAGCCATCAGCGATCAGCCCTCAGCTTTGTGCCGGCGTCATCTTGCCCAGTCTGCCCAGACCTACCCTTGTCACTCTCAGGATGGCTGACAGCTGATTGCTGACGGCTGACAGCTTCCTCCTCGGCCACCCACTTGGGGTGGTGCAGCCGCGCCCACGCGCGGCTAACGCGGCCGCCGAAGATGCCGGCGAGGCCGGGGCGCGTGGTGGGATGCAGCGCGGCGAGGTAGATGTGCCCGGCGACGAGCGCCGTCGTAACCACGGCCAGAATGTCGTGCAGGTTGACCGAGCCTTGCACCGCGAACCCGGCCCAGGCCGGCAGGTGGCTGGACTGCCACAGGATCAGCCCGGTGACGCCGAAGCCGATGGCGGCGGCGGCGAGTAGGATCGTGTTGATCTTCTGCCCCGCGTTGAAGCGCCCCGCCGGCGGCCGGTCGTGGCCCTCGGACAGGATAGCTCCCGGCTCGGCCAGGAAGCGCACGTCGTCGTCGTCCCACACGTCGAGGGCGTGCAGGTCGCGGCGTAGCGAGCGACGGTCCCCCAGCAGCCAGAACAGCAGCGGACCACCAATGTAGAAAGCCCCGCTCAAGACATGCAGGTTGAGGATCGTCAGGTGCGCGAGATACACCTTGGCGGCCAAGTCGCCAAGCGCCGGGAAGTACAGGAACAAGCCAGTGATCAGCAGGGCAAAGAAGCTGGCCGAGTGTGTCCAGTGCAAGCCGCGCTCGGTGCGGTTGAAGCGCTCAATCGTCGGGGCGGCAGCCATCTTAGAACCCCCTTTTGCACCACGGAGACACGGAGGCACGGAGGTCCTTTATAAAAGACCGGGATTTACCCGTCCGCGCCGCGGTGTTCGCGAAAAAGTTGCTTTCCCTCATTCTTTTCTCCGTGCCTCCGTGTCTCCGTGGTGAACTATTCGGTGCCGAGGTACGCGTCGACGGTGTAGCCGTTTTGCTCCCAATAGCCTAGCACCTGGTGGTCGCTAAATTCGACGCGGTTGACCCACTTAGCGTACTTATAGCCGTACATCTCGGGCACGACGAGACGCAGTGGCGCACCCTGCACGGGCGCCAACGCCCGGTTGTTGAGACTGTAGCCGAGCATCACATCGGGTTTGAAGGCCTGTTCGGGTATGCGCAGACTCTCCGAGTAGACGCCGTCGGCGCAGTAGAAGTTGATAAACTTGGCGCTCGCGCTAGCGCCAGCGATGCGCGCCAGCGTTTGCAGCGACACGCCTTCCCAGTGGACCTGCGGCACCTTCCAGCCCGTCACGCATTGATAGTCACGCACCTTCGCCACGCTGGGCAGGTTGAGCAGCTCATGGTACGACAGCGAGAGCCGGTGGGCGACAAGGCCTTCGACGGTGAGGCGCCATGTCTTGGGGTTGAAGACCGGATCGGGCGCGACCCGGTAGATGGTAAAGCCTGGCGCGGCTCCCGAGGGCTCCGTAAGCGTCTTCACGCCCCTGACCGCCCCGCTGAAAAAGTCACCCGACGCCACGCCCAAAACCCCGACGCCTAAAGCGCCCAGGAAAACCTTGCGCCCGATGCGGCGTTCCTCACCAGGGTAACCCGCCCCTACCCCGCCGGGGGCCGCGCCGCCAGCGTGCGCATGTGTCTCCATATCCGTTGCCTGTCCCTCTCGACACATCCTCCCGGAGGCCGTGTCCCTATATATCGCTCTCTATATATTGTAGTATGACCGAGATACGCGGTATGGCCGCCGGCGCTGATGCCGTGGTCTCTCTTTATAGTATGACGGGCGGCGCTTACGTTGTGGTTGCGGAATTCTTACAAAACTCTTACAGCTAGCTACTGCGTACCACGGTGCTGCCAGTCCTTCGCGACGGCATCGGCCGTTGTCACGTCCAGGGCCGCGCCACTCGCGACGAAGCCAGTACGGGCCTCCATCAACAGAGTCAGGGCGAGAACGCCAGTGTCGTTTGCCGAGCCCGCTCCGGGCGGAGGGGCCGCGCTCGCGTCCATCCGCCAGTACGTCCGCGCTAGGGCAAGGCGCGTGCGGGCGGCTTCCAGGTGAGCGCCGTCCTCGATCTGCAGCGCCAGGGCGGCGCGCAAGTGATCCCCGGCCTCGTCATAAACGCCGCGCGCCAACGCGCACTGTCCCAACAGACGCCGCGCCAGGGCGTCATGCCGGCGCCACCCTCCTCCGACGGCCATGCGCCGGACTTCCTCCGCCGCTGCCCGCGCCTCGGGGAGCGCGCCCTGGCGCAGATGCAGCATCGCCGTGAATAGCGTGGCGAGCAGAGCGTGACGTCCCATGTGGTGCGTCGTCGCCAGGATGCGGCCGTTGGCCAGCAGCGCCCTGGCAAGATGAAGCCGCGCGCCATGGAGCGGACCCGCCGGCCCTCCCTGCAAGAGGGTCCACGCATGGAAGACGGAGCAGATCGCTTCCGCATCGTGGTCGCCGATGCGCCGGGCCAGCCGGCGGCCGGTGCGCTGCCACCGCGCCGCGACGGCGAGGTCGCCACGCTCACCGGCAATGATGCCGCCGCGGCCCCAGCCCAAAGCGATACTCCGCTGGCTGCCCACGCGTCGGGAAAGCAATGATTCGCGCTCGTAATATCTCTCCGCCGCGGCGAGGTCTCCCCGGAACCAGGCATTCATGCCGAGGTCGGTCAAGGCGTTTGTGACGCCCATGTGGTCTCCAAGGCGCTCCGCCGCGTCCAGGCCGCGCCGGCCATACTCCTCCGCGCCGGCAAGGTCCCCGCGAAAGGAGGCGATGCGCCCCAGCGTCCCCCAGGAATCCGCGACGAGCGCCTGGTCGTCGCCACGCTGCGCGAGGGCCAAGCAGCGACGGGCGCACTCCTCCGCGCGCGCCAAGTCGCGCCGCTCGAAGGCCAGCATACTTTGGGCGTGCGCCACACGCGCGAGGAGCCGGCTGGATGCTTCATCGAGGTTATCTATGCCCAGGAGCGCTGTCGCCCGCTCCAACGCCGCCTCCGCCACGTCGTACGCTCCTTGCGCCCGATACAAATCTCCCCTGCTCAGTTCTAATGCCGCCCGCACAGCGCCAGGCAGCACGGTCCCGCCATCCGACGTTCGTCCTTCATCTTCCACCGCCGCGAAGATCGACAGGGCGCGCGCATACTCCCCACGCGAACGCCAGGCGACGCCCTCTTTGCGCCCTAACTCCGCCCGCCGCGCGGGCTCCGTTTCCAGCGCCCGCGCCCGCGCGAAATCGTCTCCCGCCTGGGCAAACTCACCCAGGCGCGTGCGCAGGTCGCCCACTTTCTCGTCGAGGCGGGATAGGCTCGCGCGCGACGCCGCAACGCCGGCCTTGCCGGCGCGCAACCGCTCCCCCCCCGCGGAGTAGTGCTCCAGCGCCGCCGCATTGGCAAAGCCGGCCGCGGCGCGGTCACCGGCCTGTTCCAGCCAATAGCCCGCCTTGGCGTGCTCCCGCGTGCGCGCGTAGTGGTAGGCGACAGCATCGGCGGGCGGGTTATCGGACGCCCTTTCCAGCGCCTCCGCCGCGCGCCGGTGCAGCATCGCCCGCCGCGCCGCGCCCAGATCGGCTTCCACCACCTCACGGATCACGTCGTGCGCGAACTGATACGCATCGTCCTCTATCTCCACCAGTAGACGGGCGTGGCAGGCCGCATCGAGCGCGTCCAGCGCCTCCCGCTCTGGTTGCTCGGTGACGGCGGTGAGGAGCGCGGCGTGCACGACGCGGCCCATGATCGCCGCGCCGCCCAGCGCCTCGCGCGCGCGCTCGGGCAGGGCCGCTACCCGTTGGCGCACGCTTTGCGTCACGTCCCAGGGCGCCACGTCCTCCGCCCCGCCGTCCACGGCGCTCGTGCGCGACCCCTGCGCATAGCTCAGGAGGAAGAAAGGCACCCCGCCCGCGCGACGCAATATCCGCTCCTGCAACTGCGCAGGCCATCCGCGCGCGTCATCGCTCACCGGGATCTCAGCACCCAGGACCCCGGCGAGCAGCGCCGCGATCAGGGCGGTGGCGTCATCGGGCGCCAGGGGCTGCAGGCTCTGCTGCGCGGCCAGCCCCGCGTGCGCCAGGTCGGCCAGTGTGACGGCAAGCGGCGTCGCGGGACCGGCCTCGGTATCACGATAGGCCCCGACGACGCGCAGGCGCGCCTCGGGCGTCGCGTGTAGCAAGGTGGTCAGCAGATCGAGGGCGTCGGAGCCGGCCCACTGCAGGTCGTCGAGCACCAGCAACGTCCCCGCGGTCCCCGCCACATTGCTCAGCAAGCGTCCCACCGCCGCGAACATCAAGCGGCGTTGCTGCTCGGGCGATAGATGCCACGGTGGCAGGGGCTCGATCCGCCGCTCCGCCAACTCGGGCAGTAGGTGGACCAACCAGGCGCAGCCTTGTAGGTCCTGCCGCGGTTGCGTGGTGGTCTGACGGCGCAGGTAGCTCTCCAGCGCCTGGAGCAGGGGCGCGTAGGGTTCCTGCCCGCCGCGCCGCTGGCAACCGCCCTGCAGCGTCTGCCAACCCAGGCGCGGCGCGCGTTGCATCGCCTCCCGCAACAAGCGCGATTTGCCGATGCCCGGCTCCCCCGCGAACAGCAGCGCCGGCGGACCCTCTCCGGCCAGATGGCGCTCCAACAGGGCTACCTCATGGGCGCGCCCGACAAGGGCAGGCGGAGCAGGGCCGCCAGGAGGATGGGCGATCGCATCAAGGGGAGCGTGCGGCCGCCGGCGTGGCACGGCGGCTCCAAGCGCCGCTCGCTCCGCCGCCGGCAACTGGAGCGCTTCGGCGAGCGTTTGCACCGTGTAGGGGTGCGGACGGCGCCGGCCGCCGCGCTCCAGCAAGCTGATCGCCTCGGCGCTCAAGCCAGCCCGCTCGGCCAACTCTTCCTGGGTCAGGCCGGCCGCGTCGCGGTACTGCCTGAGCAGGCGTCCAAAGACTACCGTCGCATCGCCGTCCATGACCGCTGCCCTCTTGCGCCGGTCCGTAGCGCGCGCTATCTCTCCGTTTGGTCGCTTTACGTGCCATGATAGCACACAACGCAGCTATCAAACACGTTGTCCGCGTCAATTGTTGGAGCGATTGTTGGGATTGTCCGTAGCAAAAAGGACGGCGAGGACGCATGATGGAGACACGAGGATACGGCGGCGCTACGGATGCCGCCCTTGGTGTAAGGAGGTCCGAAGTACGCAGTCTGTTCACAGCGCTCTGCTAGGTCGAATAGGTCACATCGTGCGCCGGTTTTTGTGTGACCGGCGCCAGTAAGGAGGCTCATCATGACATGGTTCTCTCGTCGCGGACGGGCCGCGGCCCTGTTCTCGCTGCGGCTCACCGCGCTACTATTCATCGCGGTCCTCGCGCCGGGTCTCTTTGGCGCGAACCCCGCCGCCCGCGCGGCCTATCCGGGTGAGGGCAACGGCCGGCTTGCCTTCGCCATAAATGTGAACGGCAACGTCGATATCTACGCGGTGCGGCCGGACGGCCGCGGCCTGCGCCGGCTCACCGCCGACCCCTCGTTCGACGCTTGCGCGAGCTGGTCGCCCGACGGCAGGTATATCGCCTTCTGCAGCAACCGCGGTGGGACGTTCGAGATCTGGACGATGAGGGCGAACGGCCGCGACCAGGAACAGGTGACGCGCCTGGGCGGCTTCATGACCTTCCCCAATTTCTCGCCCGACGGCCGCAAGATCGCTTTCGGCGGCTCGCTGCCGAATAGTACCAGTAACAATATTTTCGTCACGAACACCGACGGCAGCGGGCTGGTCCAGCTTACCGCCGCCGGCAGCGACCTCTACCCGCGCTGGTCGCCGGACGGGAGCAAGATCGCCTTCATCAGCGCCCGGACGGGGATCGGGCAGGTGTGGGTGATGAACGCGGACGGGAGCGGCCAGACCCAACTCACCTTCGACGCGGGTGTAAAGAGCCAGCTGCCCGATTGGTCGCCGGACGGCGCGAGGATCGCCTACGAGAGCGGTGACGCCAACGGCAACGGCCACATCTTCGTCATGAACGCCGACGGGAGCGCACAGACGCAGCTCACCAACGGGTCCGCCACCGACTTCGGGCCGGTGTGGTCGCCCGACGGCACGCGTATCGCTTTCGTCCACGGCCTCGACGCAACAGAGCGGTACGTCTACATCATGAACGCCGACGGGAGCGACCAGCGCCCCGCCCATCCGGGCGGCCTGCAATTCGTGCCAAGCTGGCAGCCGCGCGGCGACGATTGATCTCTCCAGCGCAACGTATAGCCTGCACTATTCATGAACACCCATTGCACCACGGAGACACGGAGACACGGAGATTTTTTAGGACTTCATGGCGCTCTGCCCGCGGCCTACCGGGGACGTTGACCCCTTTTCCTCTCTCTCCGTGTCTCCGTGTCTCCGTGGTGAATAATTCAGGATAGATGGATGGAGTGGACATGAGACAGATCGCACGCCAGAAGAGCAGGCAGGTGGATGGCGCGGCCGGCGCGGCGACGCTGGATCTCCTGGCGGCGCGGCTAGACGCGTTGGCGCACGAACATGCCCGCCTGATCGCGGAGCTCGCCGCACTGAAGGAGGGAAACGGCGCGCCGGCGATCCAAAGGACGGATGGCGCGGATGGCATAGGCGTGACCGCTGACGACGGCATAGCGCTACATGTGACGGGCGCCGACGGAATGATCGGGGTGCGGATCGTGACCGAGCGCGGGCCGGGAATCCGTATCACGAGCAGTGGGACCGGCCTGCAGATAGAGAGCCTGCGGGGCGGCGTGTACGTGACCAGCGTGGCGGGACCCGCCGTCTATGCCGAAACGACGGGCGCCGACGCCGTCATAGCCAGCAGCCTTGGCGCGCACGGGGCTGGACTTCACGCCCTCGGCGGCGGCGTCCGCGGCGGGGCAGGGACGAGCCCGCGCCCCTGCGGCGTGTTCGCCGAGGGGGGCAGCGGGGACGGCGTCTATGCCACCGGCGAGGACGCGGCCATGCGCGGCGTGAGCGTGACGGGATACGGCGCGGTCCTCGCCGGTGGCACGGCCCCGTTGCGCCTGGTACCGTCCGACACGGCCGGGGCGCCCCACACCGGGGCGCATGTACCGGGAACACTGGTCGTGGACGCGCATGCGACCCTCTGGCTCTGTGTGGACAAGGGAACACCGGGCGTGTGGAAGCGGATTGTCGTACAGTAGCGCCCATCTCCCTACGTCCGCACAGGAGACCACTACCAGCAGGAGACCACGCTCTTGCCAAACTGCCTTGAAGGGTGTAACGTCAGCCTAACATCATGTACCTTGGGAGGACACTAAAATGATAGTCCGATTCTCACCGATCTGGAAAGCTTCACGGCTACTCGCGGCGCTCCTTACGCTGGGCGCACTCCTCCTTCCCGGCATGGCATCGCGCGCCGGGGCACAGCGATCGAGCCGCGCCGGCGCGGCACGCCGGCGGCGTCATCAACGCGGGACTCTTCTTCGAGCCCGGGTGCCTCGACCCGCTCAAGTACACGACGGGGCTCAATGACGACATCTGGGCCCAGGTCTTCGACACGTTGCTGAGCATGGATGAGCGCGGGCTTGTCCGTCCCGATCTGGCCCTCACCTGGACATTCAGCCATGGCGGCAGGTGGATCACGTTCGCCCTCCGCCATGGGGTGCGCTTCTCGAACGGCGATCCGCTGGATGCGCGAGCCGTCAAATACACGCTGGAGCAGGATGCCAAGTGGGCCCCCGTGGGGCGCTATCTGGGATTGATCGACAAGGTCGAAACTCCGGACACGTACACCGTGCGCCTGATCCTGCCCGCGCCCTCCCGGCCCTTACTCGATAATCTGACGAACAGCTATCTCGGTATCCTCGATCCGCTGGCCGAGCCGCGGTTGGGCGAGAATGCCTGCCTGTCCCCAATCGGGAGCGGGCCATTCAAGGTGGCGAGCGTGGGACCAGGTTACAGCAGCGTCACCCTCACGCCTAATCCACTGCATACCTGGAATCCACCCTGGATGCGTCAGGGTCCGCCGCGCCTGTCGTCCCTCACGTTCAAGGCCGTCGTCAACCCGACCACAACCGTGAGCGAACTGCTCACGAGCGATCTTGACGTCGTACGCGTCCTTGGTCCACAGCTCCCGCGCGTCCAGCACAACCCCGACATCATCTTGCACCAGTTTGACGAGTCGCAGGAGCAGTATCTCGGCTTCAACACGGCCCGCGCCCCCTTCGACACGGTGGCGGTCCGCAGGGCCTTCGCGGAGGCGATCGACCGGGAGACGCTGGTCAAGGTCGTGCTGGCCGGCCAGGGCACGCCGGCGTACAGCGTGGTCCCGGCGTTGGATCCGTTCTACGACGCCCAGTCCAAGCGCTATGCGCCGCTGTACGACCCGGCCGACGCCAAGAAGATCTTCGCCGCCAACCACATCACTGGCCCGTACACGCTCCTGGTGTACAACATCCCCGCGTGGCCAACGTCCGCGGAGTTCATCCAGGCCGAGTTGGCGCAGGTGGGGGTCACGGTTGACGTCGTCGTCAAGTCCGTGTTGGACGCCCAGACCCTCTACCGGAAGGGGGCGTATGATATGCTCATCCAGCCTTTCAGCGGCAACGACCTCTATGGCTCCTTCCATTCCAGCCAGGTGGGGTTGGCCGGCAGCTACAATTTCACGTTCTACCGTAGCGGCGCCTTGGACAGCCTGATCACGCAAAGCCGCGACACGATCGATCCGAACGAGGCCGCCAAGACGTTGACGCGGCTGCAGCGGTTTATGAATGCGAACGTCGTCGTCGCCCCGCTCTTCAGCCGATCGATCACCATCGCGACCCGATCGCGCATCAAGGGCTGGCATAGGCGGGCCGGGGGTCTCTTCCCGGTGTTCCGTGACGTCTACGTCGGCACGTAACGCGCGCCTGACCATGGAGGATAACGACATATGATCCGGCACATCGCGCGGCGAGTCCTGCTGGCGATCCCGACCCTGTGGCTCGTGTTGACCCTCGTGTTCGTCGCGTTCCGGCTGGTCCCCGGCGACGCGGCCGAGGCCATGGTCGCCCAGGCCCAGGCGCCGCAGGGTGGGTCGGCACGCGCCACGGCTCAGGACGTGCAGAGCCTGCGGCGCCGGCTCGGCATCGACCGGCCGCTGCTCGTCCAGTACGGCGACTTCCTCGCCCACGCCGCGCGCCTCGACTTCGGGCGCTCCTTCGCCGACAATCGGCCGGTCGTCCAGGAGATCGGCGAGCGCCTCCCCTACACCGCCGCGTTGGCCGCCTGCGCGCTGCTGCTCGCGACCCTCGGCGGCCTTCTCGCCGGTATCCTCGCCGCCGTCTGCCAGCGCACGCCCCTGGGCACGGCCATTGCCGGTCTGGCCGTGCTCGGCATCTCGGTCCCCAACTTCTGGCTGGGGACCATGCTCGCGCTCATCTTCGGCGTCGAACTGCACTGGCTCCCCGTGGCCGGCAGCGGGGACGTGCGCCACATCGTGCTGCCCGCGGTCACGATCGCGGCGTTCATCGGCGCCGTGCTAACCCGCTATATGCGCGCCTCACTCTTGGGCGCCCTGCAGCAGGAGTTCATCCGCACGGCGCGTGCGAAAGGTCTGGGCGCGCGGGCCGTCATCTTGAAACACGCCATGAGGAACGCCCTCATCCCGGCGCTGACGGCCCTCGGCCTCATCCTGGCCGGCCTGCTGAACGGCGTCATCATCGTGGAAAACGTCTTCGCCTGGCCGGGCTTGGGGACGATGATGCTGAATGCCATCAGCAGCCGCGACTATCCGCTGATCGAGGGCACAACCTTCTTCATCGCCCTCGTGTACAGCACGGCCAATCTCCTAATCGATATCTCCTATACCCTACTTGATCCGCGCATCACCGACGCCTGATGACGGCGAGAGATCGAATCGAAAGGAGAGCGAGATGGTCACTGCTAACACACGGTTGACACCCGTAGAGGAACGCCGCGATGAAGACGGCGCCGGCGCGGTGGTATCCTCGTCGGGGGGCCGGCTAGCGCTGCGCCGCCTGCTGCACGACCCGAGCGCCATGAGCGGTCTGACGCTGCTCCTGCTTATTGCCGCCCTGACGCTCCTGGCCCCGACGATCGCCCGCTACGACCCGAACAGGTACCACGATTTTCTGGCGATCGATCAACTCCCGTCGGGCAGCCATTGGTTTGGCACGGACTACCTGGGTCGTGACCTGTGGTCCCGGGTCCTCTATGGCGGCCGCATCTCCTTGCCGCTCGGTCTCGGTGTCGTGGCGATCGAGGCCGGGATTGGCGTTTCGCTGGGGCTCGTCACGGGCTACAGCGGGGGCCTTTTGGACGACATCCTCATGCGTCTGGTCGACATCGAGCTTGCCCTCCCCGGCCTCCTCCTGCCTCTGGGCGTGATTGCCATGCTCGGCCCCGGCGTGGCGTCGACGGTCGTTGCCCTCGGCGTTGCCGGTATCCCGCTGTATGCGCGTCTGGCGCGAGCGAGCACACGGCAGGTACGAGAGCGGGACTACATCACCGCGGCGCGCGCCGTTGGACACGGCAACGCGCATATCGTGTGGCGTCAGGTCCTGCCCAATGTCCTCGACCCGCTGATCGTGCAAGTAACGCTGAGTCTGGGTAGCGCTATTGTCGCGGCCTCGGCGCTCAGCTATCTGGGGGTGGGGACACAGCCGCCAACGGCGGACTGGGGCGCGTTGCTCAATGCCGGGACGGAACATATGTTCGAAGCGTGGAGCGAAGTCGCGTTCCCCGGCCTCGCCATCTCTCTCTCCGTGCTCGGCATCAACCTGTGCGGCGACGGCCTCACCGATGCGCTGAACCCACGGTGATACATGGGATCGGAAACCCACGGCGGTACATGGGATCGGAAAGGCGCGCCGTCCACGACCTGAACCGCCCGCCCGCGCAGTTTACCCGCGCGGTTTAAAGGATGTCGCGTTTTTACACAGCCGCCGCGATTGCCCCCGCCAAACGGGCGAACGTCCATTGTCAGCCGGCCGTCCGCATGCTACCCTATGCGGAGTACCTCCCTGCCGAAACCCAGTCGATGGTCGATGGTCGATAGTCGTTAGTGACTCGCTCACAATGGACTAACTGGGCGCCTAATGTAACGCTGCCCCTAAAGACGTGGTGAGCATCGCCGTCCTTAACTATCGACCATCGACTATCGACCATCGACTATCGACCATCGACCATCGACTAAGGACACATGATGACGACCGGCGAGCAGATCTGGCAAGCCGCCCTTGGCGAGTTGCAACTTGTCCTCACCAAAGAGAACTATGATACATGGCTGCGAAAGACGTGCGTCGTTTCCGAGGACGACAGCGCCCTGACCATCGCGGTCCCGGAGACTTTCCATAAAGAATGGTTGGAACGTAAACTAAATGGAAAAGTGACGAGCGCGATGCAGCGCGTCGGCCACGGACATCGCGCCGTGCGCTACGTCGTCGCCCCGTCTAATGGCGGTCAGGGGGGCGGCCCCGCGACGTCGACGCACAACGCGGTGTCCATGCCGAAACGCCCGCATCAAGAGAAACCTACCATGACTCTTTTCCCACACACCCAGTCCTCGCTCCTGCCCGACTACGTGTTCGAGACATTCATCGTCGGCGCGAGCAACCGCCTGACCTACGCCGCGGCGACGGCCGTCGCCGACGACCCCGGCCAGCAGTGGAACCCGCTCTTCATCTGGGGCAATGTCGGGCTCGGCAAGACGCACCTGTTGCACGCCATCGGCCATAAAGTACGCCAAAACTTCCCCGACAAGCAGGTCGTTTACACCACGAGCGAGAAGTTCACCAACGAGATGATCCAGTCGTTCGTGAAGAAAGAGCAGTCGTACATCGACGATTTCCGCGAGCGCTACCGCGGTGTCGACGTACTGCTCATCGACGACATCCAGTTCCTGGCTAACAAAGAGAGCACGCAGGAGGAGTTTTTCCACACCTTCAACGAGCTGCACCAGAACCAGAAACAGATCGTGATGACGAGCGACCGCAAGCCCAACGCGATGAGCACGCTGACTGAGCGCCTGCGTTCGCGCTTCGAGTGGGGCCTCATCACCGAGGTCGACCTGCCCGACTTCGAGACGCGCGTGGCGATCCTGCGCACCAAAGCCGAGCGCCAGAAGGTGCCGGTGCAGCCGGCCGCGATCGAGTACATCGCCCGCCGCGCGGGGCAGAGCAACATCCGCGAGCTCGAGGGCACGCTCAAGAAGGTCATCCACACGGCGCTCACCCTGGGCGTTCCCGTGACCGACAAGCTCGCCGCCGAGGCGCTCGACGCGCTGGCCCCCTCGCACAAGCGCAAGGTGACGGCGCCGGAGGTGCTAAAAGCGGTGGCGCAGTACTACCAGACCGAACTCAAGGTGCTGGAGAGCCCTGCCCGCGACAAAGCGGTGTCCCTGCCGCGCCAGGTGGCGATGCACCTGATGCGCGAGGAAACGGACGCCTCGCTGCCGGGTATCGGCCAACTGCTCGGCGGGCGCGACCACAGTACGATCATGCACGGCTGCGACAAGATCGCCAAGGAGCTCAAAAACGAGAACCCGCAGCTGCGCAGCGACATCCGCGCCATCCGCGCCAT
>JAABUV010001482.1_pt1 | contig 34037 bp, 30 predicted proteins | sample 5559971 | NCBI WGS metagenome assembly JAABUV01 (sample SAMN10711881, study PRJNA513362) | rock metagenome | isolation source: Antarctica rocks | place: Antarctica: Victoria Land, Knobhead nord | collected 2015-12-19
GCGCAGCCTCCCAGCGGCGCACATTCCCAAATCATTCAAGCCACTCTGGCCATACACAGGCTGCCCCCGGCCCAGCAGCAGGGTCGCCCACATACAGCGGACGCGCTCGTGCGGCGGCGGGCGCGGGCGCAGAGGCGGCCCGGCGCCGCGCGCACCGGTGGTCGGCTCGTCCAGGAAGAGCGCGGCCGGGTTGGCCACCAGCTCCACCGCGATCGTCAGCCGCTTGCGCTGCTCCAGGCTGAGGCCCGTGCCGCCGGGCGCGCCGACGAGCAGGTCGCGCAGCGGCCCCAGCTCCACCAGCGCAAGCACCTGCCATGCGCGCGCCCGCAGCGTTAGGGTTTCAGGGTTCTGCTCTCGTTTGGGGCACGGTGCCGCGCGGCCTCAGAGCTTTACCCGCGTCTGGCGCGCGCCGCCGCGGCCTCAGGACTTCGTGCGCATGCACGCACACGCGGCAGGCGCGGCGGGCGTGCGCAAGGCAGCCGGGCGCGGCTCAAGCGCATGCCGCCGGTTGCAGTGCAGGCACAGCAGCTGCAGGAGCACAGCGTGCGCGCCGTCTCGACAAAGTCGGCGCGCGCGGCCGCGCCCACGCTGGGCGGCAGGCGCAGCGCCGCGCTGAACGCCAGCGCCTCCCACACGGTCGCCCGCGGCGCGTTGACGTCCGACTGCTCCACGTAGCCGGACACGCGCGCAAACGCGCGCCGCTCCCAGGGGAAGCCGTTGACGCGAATGTCGCCGGCAATGCGCCCGGCTGCGAGCGCGCGCGCCGCGCGTCGTCGGCGCTTGCCGGTGCCGCGGCGAGGGGCGCGCGGGAACTGTGTTGGTGCAGCAGCTTGCGGCAGCGCGGATTGGCTACATGGCATGCTCCAACAGAATGTGTCAGCCCGCTGCGGCTCTGAGGGCACGGCCTGTGCGCGCGCGCGCGAGCACCCCGTTCCATGCGCCGGAAAAACCCCGCCTACGCCCTTGCACCCCGAAGCGCCGGGCTCGCGCGGCGCGCAGCTCGCAGGCGCCGGCCCGGGCGGGGCCCGCACTGGTCTTGCGCCCGGCCAGCACGTCCATGAGCGTCGTCTTCCCGGCGCCGCTGACGCCCACCTGCGCCCGGCCGGCCGCCCGCGCCTCAGGCCCCGGGCGCAGCGCCGGACAAGCGCTTGGAGAGCGGCCCCGGCCTGCCGTTGAAATGCATGCTGTCATGTCTCGCATGCAAGGCAGCCCCGAGCTCGCCCGCCAGACATGCGGCCCGCCGCCCGCGCGGCATGCGGCGCTGCCCTGCGCTAGCTAAAGCCGAACCGCACCAGCGCGGTGAGCACGCCCGGGCGGAAGGTGCCGGTCACGCCGCGCAGGATCTCCAGCTGCTGCCGCCCGGGCCGCCGCCCGGCGGACGCGGCGGCGGACGCGCCGCGCGCCGCGTGGCCCGGGTTGTCCGGGTCGGCCAGCAGGTCCACCTCCACGCCCTGCCAGGTTTTCAAAATTTAGAACCAACCCCACGGATCGGAGGGCGCGCTGGTCGCGCTATTCACAGAAAGACTCGCGCCACAAAGAAAGAAGGGCGCGAGAGCGAGCGCGCGCGCGCCCTGGGCAGCTCCACGGTGTAGCAGATGTCCCGGAAGGCCAGCGTCAGCGGCTGGAATGGCAGCGCCAGGCCCCGCGTGCCAACGCCCGCCGCCGCGCCCGCCGCGCCCGTTGCGCCCGCCGCGCCGCCGGCCAGCCGGCGCCCTATTGGGGACTCCCTGAGCGCCTGCCTGAGCGCTTGCAGCGGCAGGCCTAGGCCGCGCGCGCCCGCCGCCGCAGGCGCCCCTGGCGCGGCCGCGCCCGCGGGCGCGGGCGCCGGCGCGGCGCCGGCCGCCGGCGGCGCCGCGCCGGCGCTCCGCGCGCCGGCGCCCGCGCCGTCCTCCACGCCCAGAAACTGGCAGAGCTCCAGGATCTGCGAGCGCGCGGTGGACATGCAGTCCTCGGAGCCCGCGCGGCTGGGCCGCGCGCGCGGCCGCTCGCCCGCTTCCGCGTACACGACCACCGCCTCCACGCCGCCCGGCGTGCCGGGGCCCGCGTCGCCGTCCTCGAACGCGCCGCCGGCCGGCCCGGGCGCCCAGGGCGTGCGCGGCGCGCCCGGCGTCTCGGCCGCCACCTTCTCCGCGGCGGCCAGCAGCGCGGCGTAGGTCTGCGGGTCGGCGCCGGGGCCGGGCGCGAGCGCGTGCACGGGCGCAGGCGGCACGCCCGCCATGGGCCCCGCATGGCTGCTGATGCTGTGCGCGCGCGACTTGGGCTTGGCGGCATCCGCGGCGGGCGCGGCGGGGCCGGCGCGCCCCGCGCGCGCGGCCTCGCGCTCGGCCAGGCCCTCCACGCTCAGCACGGACACCGGGCGCTCGAACGCTGCGCCGCGCGGCGGCGCGCCCGCGCGTCAGCTCTGCCCGAGCATGCCAGGGGCGCCCGGCTCCTTTGCTCAAACATATCGCGGCGGGCACGCCGCCAGGATGCGGCAGCGGGGCCCACTTTCACCTGGCGGCGCGGCTTGGGCAGCGATTCACACAGTGTGCGCGCAGGCAGCGCAATAGAACAAGAGAGCCCCGGCGTTGCCGCGGTCCAAACTGGGTCGCGGAGCATGCGGATCGGTGGCGCACGCTGCATGTAGCGGTTGTACACGACGGTGAGCGCGTTGAAGACGACGATGCAGACGAGCTGCGCCGCGCAGCCGATGCCGACCCAGCGCTGCTCGCCGCGGAAGCCGCGAATCTGCGCACGCGCGCGCCGGCCGCCTCAAGGGCGCTCGCCGGACCGCACGCGCGGGCCATGTGTTGCCGCCGCAGCATCGTACGCACAGGCGTACTAAGCACCTTGCCGTGCATGCGCACCCGCGCGACGGGCGCGCTTCACGAGTGAATGCATGGCAAGAAGCGCTCTTTCCCAAGCAGGCGTGCCGGACGTCGAGGAGCAGCGCGAGCGCCGCGCGCTGCGCCGCTGGGGCAGCGCGGCCCTGCAGGGCCGGGCGCCACCAGCAGGGCGGCCAAATGGGGCCGGGGCGCGCACCTGCAGCGCGGCCTGGCCGAGCGTGGTGCTGTCGCCCGGGTCTGCGTACTCGTACGGCACCGCCCAGCGGCTGGCGGAGAACTCGTTGGCGATCAGCGCCTGCACCGCGTACGCCAGCGGGTCCAGCCAGGTCGCCCACCGCCAGCCGGCCGGCATGTCCGCTGCCGCGCGCGCGCGGGCACCGCTGTCAGGCTACTTTCCTTTCAGGCGCGGGGGCCGCGAGCGCCGCGTGCGCCGGCGTGCCCGCCCCGGTCCTCCAGCAGGCCAGCGTGATCGCCTTCGCGCGCAAACGTGGGCGCAGCGCCGCCACATGCTGGCAACGCTGGGTGCCGCGGCGCGGCTGATGGACGGCACGATCTGGGATGCCGTCAAGCGCGCGGTGGGGAAATTGTGAGGCGGCTGTGCGCGGCGATGGGCATGGCGCCGCGTAGATGCATGGCAGGGTAGGGTTAGGGCAGGGCCGGCCGGGCGCGCGCACTCTGCGCGAAGATGTAGCCGGAGAGCATGAGGAAGACGACCAGGAAGCAGGAGCCGACGCTGTTGGCGAGCACCATGTCGCGCGTCAGCGCGGCAAACATGCGGAACATGGCCAGCGCGTTGCAGTGCACCAGGAAGAGCACCGCGTAGAAGCTCAGGAACCTGCGGCGCACCCGCGCCCTGATCATTGCTTAGACCCTAAATCTAGCTCGCGCAGTGGCGCGGCAAACATGCGGAACATGGCCAGCGCGTTGCAGTGCACCAGGAACAGCACCGCGTAGAAGCTCAGGAATCTGCGGCCGCGCCCGCGCCCTGCTCACGCCCTGACCCTGACCTTGGCTCACGCGCGCCGCCGCAAAAGAGAGGCGGCCCGGCAGCTTGCTGCATCGCACAGCGAGGCCGGCGGGCGGCGCCCCCAGGGAAGGGTGTCACAGCCCGCAGCTCGCGCGGCGGCCCCGCCGCCGCCGGCTGCCTGGGCTGGCGGGCGGCGCCGCCGCGGCCTGCGAGGCTGCCGCGCGCAAGTCGCGCCGCGCGGGCGCACCGGCCGAACTCGGGCGCAAAGCCGACGGTCCAGTACACGATGAGCGACCAGACACCGGCCTCGGTGGCCGAGTAAAAGACGCGCAGGAACGTGGTCGGCAGCGTGTACGCCCAGGCCGGGTACAGGCGCATGTCGCGCTGCTTGTAGAACACCGGCAGGCGGTCCACCTGCGCGCGGCGCGGGGGCCCTGGGCGTCGGCGCGGCCGGCGGCAGGGTACAGGGTTGGTTTGAGAGCCGGCGCACGCTCCGGCTGCCGCTTCTGTAGCCGGCCTCCGTCGTGGAAGTTGTCGCGGGCTGCATGCCCGTGCTCCGTGTCAAGCTGGCGGGCCATGCGAGAGCTGCCTACAGCTGGTGCATGGTGTGCGCTCAAAATTATATCCGAGTGAGGCGCATGGGACGGCAAGTCGGCAAATTGCACAGGAGGCGTGAGCTGGACAATGCACGCCAGCAATGTCCCTGCATCAAGAAGCGCTCGAGCAGCTGTCCTCACAGTCAAGGCAACCCACGCCCGGCAGGCGCGCGCAGCCGCGCGGGCGCGGCCGCGCACCGCGATGGTCATCTCCGTCAGGCCGTTGAACATCATGATCATGACGGAGTAGAAGCACACGCTCATGTACATGGAGCCGTTGATGACCGAGTCCGGGCGCACGCGCGTGCGCAGGAACATCGTGCCGGCGATGATGCCCATGACCGCGACCTGCACGCCAGGAGTGCGCCCGCATTGAGTCCAGCCCTAGCCCTAGCCCTAGCCCTACCCTACTTGAGGTGGTGCGTGCACACACAGCAGCGGGCGCCGCTGTGGCAGAGCGCATCCAGGTCGAGGGACAGGCAATGCGGGGGTGATGCCCTCCAGTATCAAGGGGTTGCGTGGGCATGAGATCACACGGCAAGACAGGCGCATGTGCAGCGACTGAGCCCGAGCATCGCACAGGGTTATGCACACACTTTGTGCGTCAGCACGGGGCTTTTTATGCGTCGGCGCTTGTTTGGGCGCCAGCTCAGGGGCGCGCAGCTGACTGTTGCAGTCTCCAGCAGGCGGCAGCACAGTTGGTAACGGCCGTGCGCGTTTGCGGGCGCGGGAGGACAACCGCGCGCGGGCGCGCCTGGGCGACGCGGAAGTAGTACAGGAACGAGTAGCGCTCCGTCAGCACCCACTCCCGCTGCAGGCACGCCTTGAACGCGCGCCAGCCTGCGCCGGGCGGTCGAGAGCGGGACCGTGGGCTCGAGGCTGGTGCAGAGCACTCACCAGGAAGAGTGCCTCCAAGAGCCTTCGAGAGCCTTCGATGCATCCAATGCAACGAGATGCGCAGGCACCCCGCGCCTCTGGGCGCGCCGCGCCCAGGCCGCCGGCCGCGCACCCTGCAGCGCGTAGGGCGCCCAGGCGAGCGCGGCGTCGCCGTCGCGCGAGGGCGGCAGCGGCGTAGCGAGCGCAGCCGCGGCCGCCAGCCCCGAGCTGGAGCAGCGCCAGGCGGCCGCGATGTCGCGCACCGGCACGTGCGCGTACTCGCCCTTGCCCGCCCAGAATTGCTGCGCGCGCAGCTGGGCTGCGTCGGCGCGCCTGATGTGCGGCTGCCTCGCTCCAACCTCTGGCCGCTGCTCTGAGGCTACTACAGGCATGCTGTGGGAGCAAAGTGTGGTGGCAGACATGAGTGCATGTTGTATGAATCACCATGCAACACAATGCACTGCCGCCCGGCCAGTCATTGTACCACGACTGCTGAACGGGCGCGTGAGCCACAGGCACAAACACAGCCAGCAGGCAGCCGCGCGAGCCGGGGGCGACGCAGCCGCAGGCGGCAGGCCGCGCGGGGCCGGGGCGCACGGCCTGGTCGCGCGCGGAGCTGACCTCCTGCAGGAAGCCCGCGGGGTCCTTGCGCGGCGGGCAGGCAAAGCCCAGGCGCGCGAAGAAGGGCAGCGCGTCGGGCCGCGGGCCGTGGAAGAGCACGACGCCCTCGCTGATCAGCATGACGTCGTCGAACAGCGCGAAAGTCTCCGGCGCCGGCTGCTGCAGCGCCGCCAGCACGGTCGCCTGCGCGCGCCGCGCGGCCGTGGACTGCTTTCCTGCAGTCCCGCCACGGGGCGGGCGTGCAAGGCGCCAGACTGCGCTCGCGCGTCGGGTGCCAGCTGCTGCAGGCGCGGTCGGCATTATTGCTGCCCGGCTGGATGCCCTGTTCGGCAGATTGACTGTCATGATAACACACTGAAGAAAGCTTTGGCCCCTTGCCGTCCCGCACGCGCTTGCAATCACATCACAGTACCCGGGTGGCGCCTCGCCTGTGAGCATGCATGCCCTCACGCATGGCGCCACATGCGCCCCAAAGGCTGCCAGGCAGTGCACGTCTAAGCAATCGAGGCCCGGCGGCGCGGGGCGGCCCAGGCGCGCGCACGTTCTCCAGGTGCGCCAGGTCGCGCAGCACGGACACGACCTGGTGCGCGGTCGCCGAGTCCAGGCCGGTGGTAATTTCATCCAGGAAGTACACGCGCTGCGGGCCGACCAGCGCCTCGCCTGCGCGCCCAGCGGGCTTGGACTCGAGCGCGGCGCGGCGGGCCGGCGCGGCGGGGCGCACGCGTGCGTGCACGCGCGCACGGGGCGGCTCATGCTGCCGGCTGGCGCAGCCGGGCCCAGCGCGCGGAGACGCGAAGTGGCAGCCCAGGCTCGGTAGGAAGGGAGGGGATCGCTGCAGGCGCCGCCCGCGCCGTGCCATCACGCCATCGTACACACAGGCAATAGACGAGTTGCCAGCGACGGCGCCTAGGTCTGGCGCGCACGGCCGCGCGGCACATGATGTGCCTGTGCTGCTGACAAAGCAGCGCGCATGCGCATTCAGTGCGCGCGCGCGCGCAGGCGCGCTCAACCTGGCCGCCCTGCGCGTCACGACAGGCATGGGTTGTCGGAAGCGTGGCGGGGGCGCGGCCGGGCGCGCGCCCGCGCTCGTCCGCTTGACCTGCCCGCCGGAGACGCCGCGGAACCAGCCGCCGCCGACGGCTGTGTCCTGGCAGCACTCCAGATCCAGCAGGCGCAGCTGCAGGTCGGTGGCCAGGCTCTCACGCCGGGCGGGCAGCGCAAGCGCCTTCATGAACGCGTCCACCGGCCAGTCCACCTCGATGCCGGCGCCCTTCTCGCGCCGCCGCAGCTCTGCCACCTCCGCTGCGCGCGCACGCGAGCTGGCAAAATCAGGGTTAAGGTTAAGGGCAGGGCATCTGCCGCAGCTCTGCCACCTCCGCTGCGCGCGCACGCGAGCTGACCAAATTAGGGTTAGGATAAGGGCAGGGCATCTGCCGCAGCTCCGCCACCTCTGCTGCGCGCGCGCGCGCGACGGCCGGCGTGCTGAGCAGCGGGCGCGGCCGGCGCGGGGCGTCTGCCGTGTGGCATGCCCGGACGCTGCCCGTCATTGCTCGTGCGCCCCGGCTGGCCGGCTGGCTCGGAGCGGATCAAGGGTGAGGGCAGCGCCTGCATCGCGGCTGCGTGCGCAGCCCCCAGCCCGCCTAGCAGGAGCTGGAGCCTTGCTCTGCGCACTGTGCACGCGGCGCAGGACAGCGCACGCGCAGCAGCGCAGGAGCGCAGCAGCCGCGCACGGGGCCGGTTCCACGTATCATCGCGCCGTCCCAGCACGACGCAGCCGGGCCAAGGCATCTCTCAGCGTGTACAGCGTGGTGCCGCGCACCCGCGCGGTTGCCGGCGCCCTGGCAGCGCGCGGAAAAGTCCAGCGTCTCACGCACGGTCAGCTGCGCGACGTGCGTGTCGCCCTGCTCCACCAGCGCGGCCGTGCGCCGCGGCTGGAACTCGCCCAGCTCGCGCCCGTTGTACGTCACGCGCCCGCGCACCTGCGGCGCCCGGCCGCTGACCGCCCCCGGCTTGTATGGCCTTGCGCATGATCTCTGGGCTCCAACAGCCGGCCGGGTGGGCCAGCTGCTAGGCCCCATGCATCAGGTGTGAGCGGCTGATGCGCGTGAATGCTGGGGGGACATGCGAAGCGCAGCACGCTGAGCGACTGCGCTGCGCCGCGCTCGCCAGAGCCTGCACGGCGCAGCCTCGCGCGCGCGGCGCCCGCGCCATGGCGCTTAGCCTGGTTTGGGCAGGCGGGCGCGCCTTGAGCGCGTTGCCGTGCAGCGCGCCGGCCAGCGCGTGCAGCAGCGTGCTCTTGCCGGACGCGGGCGCGCCCAGCAGCAGCGTGAGCCGCCCCGGCGCCAGGCGGCCGCTGGTGCGCTCCAGGATGCGCAGCCGCTGCCGGCCGTCGCCCACCAGGCCCGCCGCCACCAGCGGCGCCTGCGCCGCGCGGTCGCAGGGCCCTGACAATGACGCGTAATAAGGTATGTTCAGACAGGCACGCACCCACACTCGCACAGGCAGGGACGGCGCTCTAGCGCCAGGCACGGTTGGCGCGGGCGCGGGCGGGGCGCGGGGGGGCGCGCCAGCAGCGCATTGCGGTAGAAGCTGAGCACGGTCGGCCGCGCGCGCTGGCCGACCAGCACGCGCGCCTCCACGGCCAGATCCTCCCAGCGCACCTCCACGCGCGGCCGCGCCAGGCCCGCCCTGCGCGCCCGCGCGCCCCGGCGTGAGCCAGCCACTTCGACGGGCGGCCTCCGCGGCCTGACGCGTCCGCGTGGATGCATTATGGGGTCCGCCCCGCGCCGTGTGCGCGGCCTGGACATGGCGGCGCGCCGCTGAGACAGGGCGTGGCTCCGCAACCTGCGCGCGGCGGCGGCGCGGGCGCGCAGCGGCGGGGCCGCGGTCAGGCCCGCCGGAATGGGCCGTGGCCGCCCCCCGCCCGCAGCGCCAATTGACCAGCTGCGAGCTGCGCCGAGCGCCAGCCAGCCAGCGCGTCGGAGCACGGCCGCCGGGCTTCGCCCCTGCCAGGCCCAGCGGGCCCAAACGCAGCCTGCTACCCCAGCACATGCGCTGCCGCCCTGCGCGGCTGCGCCGGTCCTGCACAGGCCTTCACGAGAGCGGCAGCGCGCAAGTCCCAGGAGGCGGACCAACTTTTGTTTGAGCAGAGCGCCATCGGCAGGACTCCCGGCCACTGCCGGTTGCAGCTAAGCAGGGCAAGAGCTGCGCAGCCGCGCAGCTCGCTGCCGCAGCCATAACACACCTTCGCTGCCGCCACAAACACCACCGCAGTGCCGACTGCTGCTTTGCTAAAGGACGTGCGTGCAAGCTAGCCAGGTACTGTGCGAGCAACAGAGCCCGGCCAGCCCCTTGGCGCGCAGAGCCGCCCAGTTTCTTGGCCGCGCACGGCTGAGGCGCAGTGTGCTCTGCCAGCAGACACCCCTATATTCCAAGATGTGCCGCTTGCCCCCGCTAGGCAAGTGTGCTCCGGTGCCCGCCGCGCTCAGAGCAGGCGACCTACACAGGCCAGGGCCTGCGCGTCTGCGCACGCCGGCAGTGCACATGCGCATGCACAGCTCGACCAGGCGGGGCGAAGCAGGCGCACACACTGCAGCGCGGCTGCGCTGCAGGCTCTGCAGCGCAAGATCCCCAGGTTGCAGGGCCCCGCGCACGCCAGGCGGGCGGCGCGCTTGGCGCGGCGCACGGCACCGCGAGCGGGCTGTGCAGTGGCCCGCTCATGGCGAGGACCGGGTGTGTCGCCCGGCGCCCCGAGTCAGCTTGCGGACGCACGGGCGCGCTCGCGCGGGCGCTGCGGCAGGGGTGCTTGCCTGTCCAGGCGGTCCTTGACGCTCTGGCGCAGCGGGCGCCCGTCCTTGCCGTTCTCGTCTACCACTCTGTCCAGCAGCACCTTGCGCTCCGCCCGGCTCATCCTCGCCTCCACCGTCCGCCCGCCCTCCTCCGACTGCATGTTCTGCTTTTCCAGTGCGGCGGTGGTCGGCCTCCGGCCGGCGGGCGTACAGCAGTGGTCGTTCTACAAGGCCGCGGCCTGCCCACTGCCGCGGCGCGGCGGCAGGGGGTCACCACGGCACTGCCCGGCGGGATGCCCACCTAGATCTGGGGTGCACATCCACCGCTTGCAAGCCGCTCTAGGCAGCCCCAGCAGCGTGCACGCCGTGCTCAGCCCCGTCACGCAGCAGGGGAGGCACGAGCACGGGCACGCAAGAGATTCATCCGGCTTGGAAAACAGGGCTAGCCGGTTGCCCTAACCGGCAAGGGGCAGTCCCGCATTGTACATGCCCAGGCTTGCATGGTGCAAGCTTGCAATGTTCCACTCACAAGTCTATTCTAGTCATCCATTCACCTCAGCGTCGCTGGGTGTCACACGCGTGTGCCGGAGCAGCGGCCACCACCACGCCGGCGCGCGCTCGCTGCCGGCGCGCGCTCGCTGCGTGCCACCAGCGAAGTCTGGAGCAGCCCAGCACCGCCTGCGCTCCCCTGCAGCTGCCCTGCCGCGCCTGCCGGCGATTCCGCTATTGCATGAGTCGCGCAGGGTCGGGGCGCGGCCCGCATCATGGTGCCCAGGGGCACGCAACCCAGGTCAGGAGCCCTTGCACAGGGCCAGACCGGCGCATGCTGCATGCTGAGCCCCTCGCCCCAGCCAAGCGCCACCGGGGATAGCCCCTATCCCCGCCTGACCTCTGCAGCAGGCACAGCCACAGCGTGCGCCGCCGCCGTCCCCCTTTCAGGGTCCAGCTGCGCAGCCCGGCCGGCCAGCGCAGGGGTCGCTCGCACACGCGCGGCGCCCCAGCGCCGGCGCGGCTGGCCTAGGCGCCGGGGGACTCCAGCGCGGCGCCGCCGGCGACAGCCTGCTGCGGCGCCGCCTCCTCGGCGGCCGGCGCAGCCTCGGCGTCAATTGCCGTTGCAGCCTCGCAGTGGCGCCGCAGCCACGCGTCCTGCTCGGCCAGCGTGTGCAGCACGCTCTCTCGCGCGCGGTACCCTGCCCCGCGTCGCATTGCACAACGTTGCACAGTGTTTGTTTGCTGCATGCCGAGTTCAGCCAGCTAAGGCTGCGTGCATCGCCTTGCTCCGCGCACCCGGCCTCCTTTGTCCACGCTGGGGAGCGAATGCATGGCTGCTGTGAGCATGGTCTGCACAACACGCGCCAGGATCCAGCACCGGCATCGGGCTAGGCTACCAGGCCTGCGCATGATGGGCGCCACGCAAAAATACCAACGCCCTGAGCAACAGCCAATGCAGACAGGGAACAAGCATGGCTCTTCCAACTGTGCTGCATTACATGCTAGCGTGGGGTACAGGAGAACAAGTAAGGGAGTTGACGCGCTGCGCATCGGCGCCCGCACCATGCGACTCGTGCGGCAGCAGCACCAGGCGCGCCGGCGCGCCGTGGCCCTTGAGCGCCGCGAAGAAGCGCTCCGACTGCAGCGGGTACGTGCCGGTGTTGTTGTCATCCTGCGGCACGGCGCGGGCGAGTCTGCCACACATGCGGCCGCATGGGCCTGTTGTTTGGCTGGCGCGCTGCCAGTTACTCTGGGCTGCGAGACGCCCAGAGCGTCCTGGGCGCACACCCTGTACTGGACAGAACTACCGCCCGTTGCACGCAGAAATGTGATGCAGGTTACTACCAACCCTCCATGGCAGCACCTGGCCTACGCCAGCGCGCCCTGCGCTCAAGCAGGCTCTCAGCACCCCTATGTTCATGCGGCCCGAGCCGGCGCAACTCGCGCGCCCGTAAAACACGCACTCAGCGCGCCTGCAGCACGGGAGGCCCCGCACCTGCCCGTGCACCAGCAGCAGCGGCTGCTTGATCTTGTCCGCCTGCCAGCGCCCCGCACACAGCGATCGGAGCGCGCTCACAGCCGCAGCAGAGCTGGCAGATCATGCACAGCGCAGGCGCTGCAGGGACCTGGCGCGCCCTGGCCGCGCCAGCTCCCTGCCCGACACTACTTGTGTGTTGTGACTGGGGTTTGGCTGCCACACATGCGCGTCGTGCGGTCACACGGGCAGCCGGCAGACACGACTGCCAGGCGCACTGAGCACGTCATCAAGCACATGCACACCCGTGCGCTGTCCCAGAGCAGCAGCGGCAGGCCACGATAGCGTTCGGCCGCGGCGCACAGCGAGGGGCGGGCAGGGACCTGAGCGGCATGGCTGCATGCACGTCCAGCAAGCACTGCACATGCCGCGGCTGCCACCACATGCCGCGTCCGGTGGCACACGCGACGTCCGCCAGGCGGCGGCGCGCGCCGCAGGCAGGGCCCCGGCCGCCCACCTGCATGAAGGGCGACATGGTGATGTACGTCTGCGGCGCCTGCCACAGCGTGCGCTCCTCCGCCTGGAAGCCGAAGGGCGTCAGCGTGCGGTTGTAGGCGCCGCTGCGCGCGGCGCGCGCGACACACGCTGAGCCCGCCGCTCGGCCGCGCGCTTGCTGGCCGGCCTGATTGTGCGGCTCGCGCCGCACGGCCGACGCGCCTGCACTTCTCATGGGTGAGCGCGCGCCGGGGCGCGCGGCGCGGCGTTCTGTGCTGACATCCTCTGACGGCAGATTGTGCTCGGGTTGGCGCAGATGTGCAGCGGCCAGTCGCCCAGGCGCCCGCAGACAACGAGGCCGCGTCAGAGGCCGTCGGGCCGGTCCCCTGCAGGCCTACCTCGGGCTCCGGCTCTGCCACCCACATGTCCTGCCACGCTCGACGCTCGCACTCACGCGGCCGCGCGCCTGCCGCGCCCGCGGCGCATGCAGCGAAGCGGACTGGGCGGGCCGGGCGCGCCTGCGCGCGATGCCGCACGCGAACAGGTCGCCCGCGTGCGCCAGCAGGTTGGCCGCCATGAAGGCGCCGTACCTGCGCCGCACGGCCGGCGCATCGTGCGCCGAGGCCTGGGGCGCACGCCGCGCTCCCAGCACGTGGTGACGTCCTGGCTTCTCGCGCCTGGACATGTACATAGGGTACCGCGGCAGGCAGGGTGCGACATACTGTGGTTTTTTCGCCTCGCTGGGCCTTGCGCATGCGGGGCGGGCATGGCGACGTAGGTGCGCCTGCAGTGAGCGAACACACTCCGGGTCAGCGCTGGGTGTGACATGCCAGCGAGGGCGCACGAGTGGCCGCCGACGGCAATGCGCGCCGGGTCCACCACGCCGCGCCGCTCCAGCTCCTGCGCGCGCAGCAGGCCGGCGCGCCGCTCAGGCTGCCCTGGACCCTGCCCGGCACAGAAACAGACGCCGCCGCTCAGACCCAGGCGCGGCGGCAAGGCGCGCGCCTGCACGGCCGCGCGCGCCGCGGCGGTCAGCTGCTGGACGTAGGTGTCGTTGGGCTCTGCATCGGCGCCGCCCTCGGCCACGATCGGGAACCCCGGCCCGTCCAGCACCGCGTAGCCGCGCGCCAGCCACAGCAGCGGCGACGTCGCCTCCACGCCGCTGAACTCGTGCTGCGAGCGCCGCAGCTGGCCCGCCGCCTCCTGCGCGCACGCGACAGGGTCGCAGCTCCCACATCACAGGGTACGTGTATGCATAATTTTAGAGTTTACAGCTCGCAGTCGGGTGCGCATGCGCGAGCTTTGATCGCCCAAGCGAGCGGCCCGGCGCTGCACTGACAGCGTTGCATGCGCCGGCAGACCTCTGCGCCTCCGCTCTCGGTCACTTGCAAGGAGAGCCCAGCAGCAGGCGCGCGCCCGCGACTTGTACTCGCGCGGGTATGCCCAGAGCAGGCAGGGCAGCGGGCCGTCGCGCGCGCGCTGGTAGCCAGGCGGCAGGTACAGCGTCGCGTTGAGGTCCAGGCCATCTGCGCGCTGGTAGCGCACGATCTCCTTCTGCGCGCGTGCGCGCGTGCCCGCTCTTAGGGCTAGGCTTAGGGTGCAGCACGGCCGGGAGCACGGCGAGGCGCCGCGTCGGCCCCTCGCCGGTGCCCCACAGCAACTACATCACTACTGGGGCCATCGCCCTGACTTGTAGGCTGATGTCTCCCGCTGCACAAAAGCGCCGGCTACCTGCGCAACAGTGCATGTGCTAGCACGCGCAGTACCTGACGCCTGCCACCCCGACAACGCTCCCCCGCTCCCGTGCAGCTCGCTCAGCGGAGGCCGCAGCGGCGCGCGCGCCTGCAGGCCGCGCAGGGTCGGGTAGGGGTGCGGGAAGCGCGACAGCTGCCGCTCCGCCGGCGCGCCGGCGTCGCCGGCCAGCGTCAGCACATGCGTCTGCGGCTGCTCCTCCACGCTCTGCCGCGACATCAGCAGCTGCAGGCCGTCCAGCCTGCGCGCCGCGGCGCTCGGCTCGCGCGCGCCGCCCTCTGGCTTCGGGCCCCACGGGGGATGAGTGCGCCGCCGCCGCCACTATGCGTGAGCGGCTCGCGGACGAACGCGCCCAGCGGGTCAAAGCGCGGCCTCGCGCTGCACCAGGCGGCCCCCGCCATACCCGCAAAGGCACAGCAATGTGCTTGCTTGCCAAAAAACTCGTAGGCTGCAGGAAGAAAGGCCTGCGCTAGAAGAAACAGCGCAGCCGTCCCGACGCGCCGCGCCGCAAGGCATGAGCGCGGCGCGCCGCGCCGCACCGCAGCGGCGCGCCGGGCAGGTCGCTGAGCAGGCTGCCGGTCTGCTCCAGGCGGTCCTCCGCGCTGCGCCACAGGCGCCGGCTGGCACCGGTGCGCACGTCCAGCGCGTCCAGGAAGGGCCGGCTGCCCTCCGGCGACGCGCCCCACCCTGCCGCGAGCAGCCGGCCATAGGGTGTCAGACCCTGGCATGACGCCCTAGCAAGGGCCTTGCGGCGCAGGGCGTGCTAGCGTCTGCTGCACGAGGCCAGCCGCCCTCAGGTGCACCACGAAAGCCTGCCCAAGCGAACCCCGGGTGCTGTTGGCTGTAGAATGACACCTCCGTTAGGCAGTTGTGGCTGACCCGCCACAAGCACACCGCTGCAGCGCGCTCCCAAGCCAGCAGGCCCCAGGCGCTCGCATTTCGGGTAGTTTTGGGGGCCCGCGGGATCTGCCACTAAGTGAGGCGCGCGCCCTGCAGCAGCAGCTCGCCGGAGCCCTCCAGCTGCGCGAGCACGTAAGTGCCGAGCGCGGTCCGCCGGCCAAGCGGCGAGCCCGGGTCGCCGTACGCGTCCTCGTAGTCGCGGTCCCACAGCAGCCGCGGCGGCGCGGCCGGGTCGTCCGGCGCGATGGTCCACACGCGGCTGCGGCGCGTCTTGTACCAGGACTCGTACAGCAGCGCCAGGCCGCCGTCGCCCCAGGACACGCCGCCGCACCTGCGCCGCGCGCCGGGCTGGGCGCACAGGGCGTGGCAGTACGTCAGGCTCGTAAGCCTCTCGCACCAACCCAGCGCTCTGCAGCGCCGGCTGCGGAGGCGGTGCCAGATGAGTCGCCATGCCAGGGGGCGTGCGGAGCAGGCGCGCAGCGGCCGCCAAGCCTGAACCCAGGGCACGCGAGCAGGGCGCTGCATGCATGCCAAACTCTAAACCCACACCACGCGCAGCGACCGCGCGTACCGCAGCTCGGTCTGCGCGAGCACGCGCGGCGCCGCGCCCGAGGTCGCCTCGTCGGCCGGCAGCGTGTATACGATGTCGCGCGGCGAGGCCGCCACCGCCGGGTCGCCGCCGTCCTGGGGCCATCCCTAAGGTCTCAGAACGCTGGAATTCTTTGAGATTCAGCTCCACGGCACTGCTGCCGGGTAGCTCGGTCACGCGTCATGCCGGCCTGGTGGGGTGATTGCTGTCATTGGCATCATGCGCGGTGCCTCATGGGCGCGCGCGCCTGCGCCTCTATCCACTCCATCTCAGCGGGCCGGTCGTCGCGCCAGCCGACGCTGCGCGGGCCGCGGCGGCAACTGTTGTGCGCAATCGGGATGTCCTCCGCCAGCGGCAGCGCCGCCAGCTCGCGCAGCACGGCGCCCTCCCTGCGCGGGCCTCACAAGATAGGGAGGGTTAGGATCAGCCCACCTACCCGGGCGCGCTGCAGCTGGACATGCAGTCCTCCGCCGGCGACCAGGCCGCCAGCCCGCGCAGCGCCGCGCCGCTCCCTGCGCGACCCAGCGCGAGAGGCTCCGCACACCTGAGGGCGGGGCGGCGCGCGCTCCAGGGCGCACTGTCAGCAGCACTCTCGCAGGCTGATGCAGAGCAGCGCTGCTGCTTGACCATGCCCCATGACGTACACCAGTCTGCTCTGCAGCCTTATAGGCTTAATTGCATGCCGGTGGCAAATTCCGCAATGGTAACAGCCCCATCGACTGCACCACGGAGCGGCTCGCGGCGCCCAGCCGCGCGCGCATGCCGTCGCGCCCGGCCGGCCGCGGGAGGGGTGAAAAGCGCGCGGGCGCGCCTATCCCACAGCTGGACGCGCTTGGGGAAGCGCCCGCAGGGCACCGTGTACGAGAAGGGCCGCTCCAGCCAGCCGACCAGCAGGAAGCGGCCGTCGGGCGAGGGCGCGAACGAGCTGTACAGGCGCGGCGGCCCCAGGCGGCGCACCTCGCCGCTGCCCACCTGCGCGGCCGCTTGCCTGCTTACGGCGCTCTATGGTGCAGCTTACCCACAAGGCGCGGCGAGCCCAGGCGCCGCACCTCGCCGCTGCCCACCTGCGCGCGCTGCGCGCCTGGGCAGGACCCTTTACGGTCAGCCCACCTTCTGCTTGTCAGGCCCAGGGCGACCTACGCCTGCCGGCTGGCAGGCCGCGCGCGCGCCGCGCCCGCGCGCCGCGCCCGGCGCAGGGCCCTTGGCCGGCGCCACCGAGGACTGTCAACAAGGCGCCCGACAGCGGCCAGGGCCCCGCTACCCTATCCTGGGCCCGCATCTGCTGGGGCCCAGCATGGTCACGCAGCGGTGGGCGTGCACGAGCGTGGCGCGCACCGAGACCAGCACCAGCTGCGAGGTCATGTAGTGCTCGAAGAGCGCCTCGTCGTGCGGGCCGGCCAGCAGGTCAGGGTATGTCCGCGCCTGCACGCCGCGCGGGGGCGGGTCATTGCACCGGAGGCCTATGCGCGGTCTGCGGAGCTGCCAGGACGCCACATGTTCTGGCACATAGTCGCGCAACCCGCAGGGTGCAGCACTAACTGCCCTCACAGCCGGTGTGTGGCCGCGCAGGGTCGGCCTGCACGCAAGGGGGTAAATTTGCCGGCACCTGGCTGGTGCGGCCGTCGGTGTTGTCCTGGATGCTGGGCCCGATGGGCGCGGGCGGGCGCGGGGGCGGCGGGCCGCGGCCCTCCGGCACCACCAGCGCGGCGATGGTGTCGTCGTCCACCCACTCGTAGCTGCGGCGCGCCAAGCCCTATAGAGTCAGTCCGCGACGGCGGCCAGCGGGCCAGGGCTGCAGCGCGTGCCACAGGGCACGTGGGGTCCGCCCGCAACGGCGGCCAGCGGGCCAGGGCTGCAGCGCGCGCCACAGGGCACGTGGGTCCGCCCGCAACAGCGGCCAGCAGGGCAGGGCTGCAGCGCGCGCCGCAGAGCACATGGGGGTCAGCCCGTGACGGCTGCCAGTGGGCCAGGGCTGCAGCGCGCAACGCAGGGCGTAGGGGCGGGGCGCCGGGCGGGCGCGCGCGCAACTCGTCAAATACGGCGTTGAGGCCCAGCTCGGGCGAGCGCAGCAGGCAGCGCGCGGCGCCGGTCGCCGCGTCCGCCACCCACAGCGCGAGCGGCTGCCGCGGCGGGTCGCGCGGCCCGCCTGCGTGCAGCAGAGCAGAAATTTTGCCTGGGCAAATTTTTTTTCAGAGCGTGCGCCATGTCAGAATGGCGCCTTAAGCAAGCATATTGTCTTATAACCCGAGGTCCTGCCAACGAAAGTCTCGGGCATACTTTGCACACGGGCGAGGTAGGGCGCCTCCACAACAAAGCAGGCTCTTAGACCTGCGCAGAGGGCGCCCGCGAGACATAGGGCCGCAGGCAGGGCGCGCGCGCCCGGGCTGCGGGTGGTGAAGGAGACGTGCCGGCTGTCTCGTGACCAGGACACCAGGTTCAACCAGGCGCCCGCTGGATAGCCGTGCACCTGCGCACAGCGCAGGGTGTGCCGGGTTGACCGTGCAATGCGTGCGATGGACAGGGCATAGGGCCCTGCACCACCCTGACAGGTGATAAACCCTTGGTGCAGGTAATAAATGCTTGGCGCCAGCCAGCACGCGCAGCCACTTGCGGAGGCGCCCGGTCGGTCTGCCCCAACGCGGCGGGCCTGAGCAGCTGAGAGCGCGCAGACGTCCCGGCCGCGCGCGGGCGCTCCTTCTACTCGCACACGCGAGGGATACGCACAGCTGCACAGGAGCGGCGGCGGAACGCGCGCCGCACTGCACCAGTAGGACCTGGTTGAGGGGACACGAGCGCGGCACGCGCAGCGGACTCGGGCCACGCGGGCGGCTCAGGGCAGGGGACCCCCGCGCGCGCACCGGCGTCTCGAGCGCGGCGTCCGCGGGCACGACCAGGGCGTCCGTGTAGTCGACCAGCGCCAGGCTGCGGTAGTGGCCCATGCGGCTCTGCGCGTTCAGCTCGGGGTCCACGCGCACGCCTGCGCGCGGCCGCGCGCGGCCGCTCAGGCAGGCATGCCCGTGCGGGCCCATGGGGCTCGGGGACAGGATGGAAGCTCAGCATGTCCAGGTCGTTGGTGCAGTCCCCCAGCGCCGGCTACGTTGGTGGCTCACGCGGCTCGGCGCCCCTTAAAGGTCAGGTCCGCCCGCACCCCTGCGCACGGTCAAACTCGGCTGCGCAGCCAGGCGTGCCAGCACTTGCACACATACATTAACTACCGTGTTTATGTTCCTCAGGGGAGGTCTTCCGGCTGGGCATGCGAGAGCCGGCCCTGGCCTAAAGAGGCGTCCGCGACGAGGAACGCGGCGCGGGAGCGGCGCGGGCGGGGCGCTGCAGCCGGGGGCGCGCCGGCCAGCTTGACCTCTGGGCGCGCGAGCTCGCTGATGGGCGGCATCGGCGGCGGCCGGTACAGCTGCAGCACGCGCCGGCGGTCGGGCGAGAACGACAGGTTAGGCTCCGGCGGGCGGTCCACCACGTCCAGGATCTCCTGGGGCGGCTGCAGGTACCCGGCGGTTGGCCGCTCGCGCTCGCCGCGCGCGGGGCCTGGCGCGCGCGCAGGGCAGGCGCAGAGGTTTGCAACTTGTAGAGGATGGGTGCAGCTCCACACTGAAGCTTGAAGCGTGCCAAAGCAGGGCGCCATACTACTCACACCGCTCAGAAGCATCCCAGTGCAGCATACCTCGTCGTTCCCCCCACAACATGCGCACCAGCATGCATCAAGTGCACACGCGTGCTCCAGCGCAGGTGCACTGACGGGGCACACAAGGTTGTCGGTGGTGCACCACGCGGTGCTCACCTGCTCCATTAGAAGGCGAAGGCGTGGCTCCGTTGGCCGAGGAGGAGCACGCGCGCACGCTGCGGCTACCATGCCGCCTGCTGTACGCCCTGGAGCTGCCCTGCAGGGACCGCGGCTGGCGGCAGGCGCCGGCTGGCGCGCCGTCTGGCCGCGGGCGGGCGTGCTGGCGCAGCAGGCTGCATGCGACGACCAGCCTGCGCTGGGTGCAGGTGCACCGGCCGCCGAGTACGAGCAGGCAACTGGCGAGCACCATGGGTGCGGCAAGCCGGTTGAATCGCTTGCTGTTTTATGAAAGCGCTTCCTTGTGTTTGGTTGGCTTCGACACTGGCCACCTCCTTGGAGCTCCAAGGTTGCCCATGACGTTGCATGTCCCAATGAAGCTTGAGGGGCCCTGGAAGCAAGGAAAAATGCTGTGCAGCAGTGGTGTTGGTGAGACGGTGAGACGAACATTTCATGCAGTCAGTGACCTCTGCGCTATGCATTGCCACAAGCGCCGCCCCTGCGAATGCTATGCATTGCCACAAGCGCCGCTCCTGCATTTGCGTAGCGCAGAGTCGTGACGGTGCGTGAAGCATGTAACACATACAGTAAAGCACATGATGATTCCTGAGCACAACACATTTCGACTTGGGGCTTGGTTGCCGGAATGAAGCAGCACCCAGGTCCGCTCCAAGGCTGCAATACTCAAGCCGACACGCCTAGGACACTCGCTGGACCACCGCTAGACCACCGCAATCAGTTCAGCCTGTTCCCTGCATTTGTTCCCGCTTGTTTCCATGGCGACCTCAATACCTATCCAAACGGAAGGAATCTTGCGGTGGAAAGCTTGCGTCCAGAGGCTCGTCGCTCGTCAGAACTGCTGGGCAGCAGCAGCGCGGCTAGCAGACTCCTGCAGCGCCCCACTCGCAGGCTGTGTAAATGTCCTGGAGCGGTCTCTGACACACGAGAAAGGTTGTCCAAGACGCCTGAGTGCCACTGCATTTTTGTAGGCCACGCTGCTGTGCAACCACCTACGGGACAAGGCATGGCCGCACGCACGCTTACGCCCTGCGCCTGGCTCGCTGCAGAGCAGGCGCATGTGCTGGCAGGCAGGCTCAGAAGGCGGCATGTTGCGCGCTCTTCATCACAAAAGCAGTCTCACACATACAAAACCTCTGCAACAGAAGTCATACAACTGTGATAAGACGCACCCGGAACTTGGCCTTCATGTCCTCAAACTCGTCCACGAGGTCGCTGAGCGCGGCGTCCAGCACGTCCCGCGGCGTGCGCCGGCCGCGCGTCTGCACCTTGACGAGCATCCGGTACTCCAGCGGGTGCGGCAGCTTGTACCCCGCGAACAGCACCTCCTTGTCGCGGTGCAGCTGCCTGCGCCCCGCCGGCGCCGACCTCGGCGGCGGCGGCGGCAGCACAACTACCCACGCCTGTCCACTGCTTCAGCAAAGCAGCGGGTGCGCCCATTGCACCTCATGCTCGCCACCTCGGCTAGTTGGTGACAAGCGTAGAGCCACAACCCCCGTGCAGGTCGCAATCGCAACTTGCAGGATGCGCTCCAGGAGCTGGCGGGTCTCCAGTTCAGGCTCGACACACTCGCCGCCGGGCTACACAACAGAGCAGCGTTACATTGTGACGCACACACACAGCCCATCCAGGCCCCCGGCACAGCCGCGGTCGCGCACATGCGCAGCAGGTTGCCGACGGTGTGGTCCTCGCGCTGCAGCGTGAACGTGGCCGCGTTGAGCACCTTGGTGTCCTTCTCCAAGGAGATCCTGGCGCAACACACCGCCTGGGTGAGTCTGCGCAAGACAACAGCATCTTGATAAACACGCTCATGCGGGGCGCACTTCTGCACGCCCTCCGGCACCACAAACTTCTCGTAGCGGTCCGGCGCGTTCATGCTCGCCGCGCAGCCGCCGCAGGGCGGCTGCTCTTGCCCAGCCCCGGCTTTGCTGCACTGCTGCCTCAGCCTCCGCTCTCTCCCTCTTCCTGCTCCAACACCTACCCTGAGAGGCGGGCGGTGCTCTGCCGCTGTTTGTCACCGGGGCAAGCGGAGCTCCTTCTAGTGCTTCAGCCAGGCACCGCACGGCTTGAGCCAAACGAGAGGCGCACGCTATGTCTGGGCGCTCCCTGCTGAGCCAGCGGCTGCAGGAGTGCGAGCGTCAGGCGCGTGAAGGGGACGCCCGGCCGGCTGCCTGCTGCGCTGGGGCCCGCGCAGCACCCTGTGGCGCAACCCTGAAGCGGTGCGGTCCCGCCGGCCTGCACGGTGGCCCGCAGGGTGTGCAATCTTGAAGCGCGTTTTCAAAGACGCGGTCTTATAGGTCTGTGCTGCGCCCGCCCCCGGCGCTGTCAGGCCTGGCGTGCACTCGGTGCGTGCGTGCTGTCCGTCCGTGCCAGCCGCGGGCTCCGGGTTGCGGTGCAGACTGTTGCACGCGTGGTCGGAAACGCTCCGGGCCCAGGCCGCTGGCTCTGGCGCGCAACCTTGCGCCTTGGCGCATACCCTGTCCCTCAAGCACAGTTTGTCTGTCGCTGGGCCGACTCCTTCTTGCCTGGTTGGCGATCCCAAGGGGCATGGTGAACGTAGCGCGCCCGGCGCGCGCACACATGGCCCACAACCGAGCGGAGGCTGGAGATTCTTGGAGACGCTTTGCCCCTGTTAGCTGGGTGCAGCCGGCTCGCCAACGAGCCTGAGAGAGCTCGAGCGACATCCTGCTGAGGCGCCTGGCCCCTGGGGCGCGCAGGGGCGAGTCGGAGGCCCTGGAGGAGGCAGCGCTGGACGAGATCCGCTGCATCCTGAAGGGCTCCGCGCCACCGGGTCCCAAATGCTTCGCCTGCAGCCCGCCGCTGCGCGATTTTGGCAACCCGCTCACGCACCCCGTCGGCCGCTGTGTGCCCAAGCTGGCCAAGAGCGCAGCCGCGGCGCGCGTGGGGTCGCACGCGTCCGCCTAAGGCGGCACGTTTTTGGTGCTTGGTCAGCGCCCTGCGCGCCGCAGCGCCTGCTGGCGGCTCTGCAGGCATGTATGAGAGGTGGTTGCGGCGCGAGGCGCGGCCGCCTGTTTTCACGGCGTGCTTCCGAGGGGTCGAGCTTTTGAGGTCGCGCGGCGCTGCGCGGGGACGGCCGCGCGCGCTTGCCGGTAGGGCGCGGCCGTGAAGTGTGCTCGGGGGCGGCAGCGCCGCGCACCCGAACGGATGCGCGGAGGCGTTTGGGCACGCCGGCGGGCCATCCCCGCCGGTCGTGCGCGGTTATGCGGAACCACGGCCGGACGGTCGCCAGGAGGCAGAGAGTAGGGACTAGGGCCGCGTGGGGAGCCTGCCGGCCCTGGCCTGCTGCGGCGGCCCCGGCGCGGTGTATGTACTGTATGCCGACTGTATATCGACCGTCAGAGCTAGGGGACGCAGAGGAGAAGCACGCATTTTATAGACTGAGCGAACTGCTGCATGCGTTGTTTGGCGGTGCTGCCCTGTTTGTACGTAACCCCCTCCCGCCCTCCCCCTGGAAGTCTGCTGCTGGACGATTCATTTTGGCTGCCGGCTCCTGTACCTCTCATGCATGCTAGCACTCTTGCTGCCTGTACGATGCTTGGATAGCCTGTCTGCCTGCCCCACCTGACGCCCCTGGTCCCTTCCCGCTGATTGTTGGGCTGTGCAGTGTTCTTCCTTGACTTGCCGCGAGCACGGCTTTGACCAAGGGTGCGCGTGCGCATGCGTTTTAGAGACGCGGCTGTAAGCGGAGGCCGAACGTCACGGATGGTGCTGCAGTGGGAGGGTTTGCAAGGCGCTTCCTAGTCCATGGCGCCGTGTCAACTCAAGCTAACGCTCACACCAAGTGTGGTCACCTGGCAGACACCAGAAAACGCAGGGCCCTTTGTCTGCCCGGAGCTAGCACTCGCAGTAGCGACCGTTCAGCGCGCCTAGGTGCCGCGCTGGCAGGGGCGCACGTGAAGGCGCGCGCCCCTGCCAGGCGTGAACACAGCATACGCAACACATGCCAGACAGGGTACAGGGCTTATATTGAAACATGGCTATATATGATACGCGGGGCTCGCCGTGCAGGCGCAGGCGTATGTGCGTGCGCTGCCTCGGCGTCCATGTGCCTCGCGCGCTCGGCGCGCCAAAAAAATGCGTGGCTGTGTTGCCAGACAGCAGCATCACCCATGCACATCTAGGGCTGGGGCGAACGACCCCTGGAAGAACCCGCGTCAGACAGCAGGCCGTGGGACCGCGGCGCCCTGCCGGCGACATGCCGGCAGGGCGTTGCAAAATGAATTGGCCGAGCCGGACTGTGCCACAATGTGCCACATGGCCAAGGGTGCGCAGGCCGCAGCCGCAGGCCAAGCGGCTGTTGCACCACGCACTCCCCCGTTGCTACTTCATGCCCATACCTGACCCAGCATCTCTCACGTGTCCGCTCACAGCCAATAAATCGAGCAGCTCTGATATGGCTCTATACGCATCTATGCAGCTGCAGGCAAGTGTCCATCCTGCACGCTGGCGTGAGCGAAGCACGCCGCGCGAAACAGGCGCACAGGAAGGCAGGCTGGCGCGCGCCTCGCCCCAAAAGGTGAGCTCGCAGCCGCTCACCCCGGCGCCGCCACCCGCCCGCACCTCCCCCGGCGCAGTGCGCGTGCACAGCAGCAGTGCCCGGCGTGTCTGCCGCCGGCCACTCCCCAAGCGCCCCTGCCATGCAGCTAGTTCCCGGCCCCAATTCGCTTGCTAAGTTTCAATACTTCGAGTCAATGCATACTGGACGGTTTGCTTCCAGGACAGCACGCAGTATGCAGGTATAAGGCATAAGGAGCTTTCGGGGCCGCCTGGAGGCATCGCCTGCTCGCAACAGCAGGCACACAGCAGGCGCGGCTGATGCACGACCTCCTGGCAGGCTCTACGCGCTGGCCAGCGCTTGGGGTCCCGTCCCAGGCGCACTGCGCCAGCGCAGCCAGCAGCCCTACCAACTTTCAAAGGAAAAAAATCTAGCCATCCAGAGTGGCCGCGGCGCCAACCCACGCGCGCCGCCTCAACATGAGCGGGCGCCTGTGTTGGCCGGCACGGCCGGCTATGCATGTCATCCATTGCAACAGCAGGTGCACAAGTCGGCGCAACCCAATCCTCGAGCGAGCTACCTAGCTCCCGTGCTGCAACCCACAAGATGCAGGCCCGTGGCATCACTTACACACCCTGAAACCAGCTCGCCGCGCTTGCATGCGCGACGCGCGCGCGGCAGCTGCCCCCCTATACCAGCGGCCAGAAGAAACCCCAAGCGCACCGGAATGACTCGTGCACGGAGGTGCACAGGCCGCGCAGGTTCCCAGGACGCCCGCGCTTATCCGCCGCGGCCCGGCCCAGCGGGCGCACGGCCAGCTCCGGCAGCGCGCGAGCAGCGCGCGGCGCGCGCGCGGCGGCGCGGCCTCAGGGCGCCTGCGTGGAGGCCCGGGGCGCCTGCGTGGACGCCCGCGCGTCGCCGGTGACCAGCTCCCAGTACTCGTCCGGGCGGCCCAGGATGCGCGCCTTGGCGAGGTAGTTGTAGAACAGCACGTGCGCCTCGTTGTACAGGCGGCCGCGGTCCACCTTGTTCGCGTCCAGCAGCAGCTGCATGCTGTACTGCGAGCGCTCGTACTTGCACCAGCCCTTGATCTGGGCCAGCAGCGTGGAATTGGAGTCGTCCACCAGGCCGTACGTGTCCAGGTACTTGAGCACGCACACGCTCTCCTGCAAGCGCGAGATTAGGGTCAAGCCCTAGCCCTACGCTCTCCTCCTGCGCGCGGCCGGCGCCGCTGGCGGCCCGCCCAGTGGCGGCGGAGGCAGGCCTGCCCGGCCGGCGCACGGCGCGCGGCGCACGCGGGCGCGCCGCGCCAGTCAACGCCACTGTGGCACGGCGCAGGACCCCGCAGCATCAGGGTCTGCCCAGGGGCGCAGCCAGTGACGCCGGCGCCGGCACGAGGGGGCTTGCAGCTTGAGCCCAGGTACGCCTTGCTTGCTCAGCGTGTGAACGGAAGAATGCAGCACAGCAGCCCGCAGGGGCTGCTCAGGCGGGCTTAGGGCGAGTGTCCAGGGTTCGGGTCAAGGCGCCCTGCTCGCACACGGGGCAGCGTGCGCTGAGTGTTACGTAAGGATTAGGGCCAAACGCGCCTGGAACTTGGGGCCGTGGATGTGCAGGATCTTGACGGCCGGCGCGCGGCCCCAGGTGCCCGGCTGCGGGTGCCCCCAGTAGGGCTTCCAGTTGTACGTGTCCGGCAGCACGGCCACGCGGTCGCCGAAGAAGCTGAACAGCCACTCCTGGTCCGCGTTGGGGAAGATCCAGCCGTGGCCGGCCGCGAAGCGCATTAGGTCGCCGTGCAGCTCGGCCCAGGCGGTGAGGTTGAGGTAGATGACGCCCGCGTTGGCCGGCGTCAGCTTGGTCACCTCGCCCGCCGCGGCCAGGATGCGCGGCGCGGGCAGGCTGCACGCGTTGATGTCGCCCATGAAGATGGTGTCCACGTCGGTGTACAGCACGTTGGTCAGGTCGACGCCCAGGCCCTGCGCGCGCGCGGGGCGCGCCATTTTAGGGTATGGGGCAGGGTATGGGGTATGTGAAGGCGCAGGTCTTGCGCCGCTCGCGCGGGCACGCCGCAGCCGCGCCGGCGGACGCGCCCGCGCTATGCGGCCCCGGCGCCCTGCCGCGCAGCGCAGGCGCCCACGCACGACCCGCCAGGGCCACGCATTCTTAAAAGATGACAGCCGCTGGCAACGCCGCCCTGGCGCTACCTCACAAACTCGCCCGCGGCGCCTCTGCACCGCAGGCTGACCCGTGCGCGGCATGGCGCGGCCGCCGTGGGCCCGGGGCTGCTACAAGCCCTGGGCCGCGCCTGCGTGCGCGCGCGCAGCTCGTCCACGACCAGCCCGATGTCAAAGTAGGAGAAGGTGGCCAGCCAGGTGGTCGTCTGCCACAGGTACAGCTCGGTCGCCGCCTCCATCATGTGCTGCTTGAAGCTGAGCGCGTGCACGATGACGATGCCGCCGTTGTCGCGCACCCAGACGGCGAGCGGGTGGTCGGCCGCGCCGTCGAACAGCAGCACCGGCACAACCGAGGGCGCCTTGGCCATCACGCTGAGCAGCGAGACCTTGAGGTAGGAGTCGTACACGCTCGCGCCCTCGCCCTCCTGCTTCACCGCGCACCACACGACGACCAGGCGGCCGCAGCTGGCGTCGATCGCAGCCAGCGCCGGCAGCTCCGTCGTGTTGGTCAGCTCGACGTATTCGGTCAGCCGCCGGCCGGCCGGCGCGCCGCTCGCCCCCTCCCACTGCGCCGCATGCGAGTGCGGCGCCGGCGGCTCCGGCAGGGCCGCCCCCGCGCGCCCGGCGCCGCGCCCGGCCGCGCCCGCGGCCTCAGCTCCGACCCCGGCGCAAGGTCCCGCAGGCGCGCGTTGCAGCGGGCCCGGCTGCCGCGGCGCGGCGCGCCCGCTGCGCTGCTCGCGCCCGGTCGGCTCGGCGCGTACCGGCGCGCAGCCCGCGCCGGCCGGCAGTGCCCCGCCGCTCACGCCAACGTCCGGCGCTGCGTCTGCGGACGCCAGCGCCGGCGCATCCAGGCTCATTGCGGCGTCTCGCCGCACACGGTGCGTGGCGGGGGCCCCCGCGGCGCCGCCGGCGGCCAGCAGCAGCAGGCCCGCCAGGAGCGCCGCCGCTGCTGGGGTCATGGCCGACGCGGCCCGGCCAGCCGCGGCCCCGGCGCTGCCTGCGGCCAAGTTCCCGCTTCAGCAGTTCCTCGCGCGCACCTCGCGTGCAACCCAAGCCCGGACGGTGCAAGGGGCACGCGGGCCTGCAAGCCTAGAGCCCACACTGTCTTCCTCTGTGGCTGGGCGGGCCACATACCTTCGCCGTGGGCGGCACCCGGGACGTGCCGAAACTACCGAACCCTCAGGTAGGAGCAGGGAGCCCGGCCATGGACCTCGCCGGTCTACAGCTCTCGCATCTTGCAGTACTGCAGCGCCAGGCTCGCACTGTGCGGACTTGACGCGCCATCGTGCAACCGGAGCGAGCATGTGTCTCTGTTTAAATTCACGAGGGTACTCGCCCTAGCTGTCGGACCGCTTTCGGCATCGTGGCATGGAACCCGGGGCGCGCTGGCCTGCCGCCGGCACTGCGAGCGCCCACTTCCAACTCCCTCCTATCGCACATTCGGTCTGTAGCAGTATGGCGCCCTCAGTGCTTGCCCCTCACAAGAATGGCCTGGCCGACGGGTCCGCAGCCAAGCTTCGTGCCACGGCCAAGGTATTCCAGGCCATCCAGGGCCACTGGCTGAGCGCGTGCCTGGGCGTGCTGATGGAGCTGCGCATTCCCGAGGTCCTGGCCGACGGGGGCGAGATGACGTTCTCAGAGGCATATCCCAAAACTACCTGTGTGCCACACTGTCATGCGGCGCCACCTGCGCCGCCTGTGTACACTGCTGTTTTTGTAGGCCGCACAGCACAGGGGATGCCAACGCCTTGGGCAGCGGCAAGGCTGCTTGCCAGACGCCCATCCCGGTGATGCGCATGTCCATGCCCGCTAGGGACTGTTGCAAGTTGGCACCGAGCGCTTGAGTGTATGCAGTAGTGGAACCGCGGCGTATCTCTGCAGCGCAAAATTGCTCCTGCATTGAGCGTCTTGGCGGCCGTGCAGCTCGCCAAGGCGGCGGGCGTGACGAAGGCGGGCCTGGACCACTTCTACAAGGTCCTGCGCGTCACGGCGCAGTATGAGCTGTGCGCGCCCGGCCTCCCTTTCACAGACTGGTGCCGCCTTTCTGGCTGCAGCGTGTGCTGCGCGCGTGTCCAGTTCTGGGGGCGCCGTGAGTGGGCGGCGGCTCCTGTGCCTTCCTTGCGCCCTTGCGCCCGTCAGGAAGTCGCCGCTGCGGGGGCAGCAGAGTGCACATGCACCAACAGGAGGTGCTGTCGCAGGCGTGTGGCATCACGGCAGCCTCCTGTGCTGGCCTCTTGGCGGCTCAGGGTCGCGCCAACCGTTCTGCCTCTCCCTGACACTTGACCTGTGTCCTGCACTGCTGCTGTTACACCAGACGCACCACACCAGAGGCCCCACGGCGCGCGCAGGCTGGACGAGCAGCCCGAGAAGCGCTTCTCCGCGAACGACGCCACGCGCGAGCTCGTGCGCGGCAAGGACGCCACGCTCGGCCACTTTGTAGACCACCAGATCAACAAGCCCAAGTGGGACGCGTGGAAGGCGCTGCCGGAGGCCGTGAAGACGGGGCAGGTTGCGTTCGCTGTCGCGCACGGCGGCCTGGACATGCACCAGGTGCTCGCCCAGGCCTGGAGGGCAGGCGCCGCGGCACGTTGCGCGCCGCTGCCGTGGCCAGCCGAGAAGCATGAGGCTCTGACGCTCCTTGGGTCGAGATTTGATGCTTCTTGGGACGACAATGGGGCTCAATGCAGCGCGCCGCGAGCGAGGCTGCGTGCTGCCCGCCCACTCCGCAGAGATGCACCTGCTTGCGATGCCTTACCGGCCAGGCTGGTTGCAATTGGGGCGTTTGCGCACTGTACCCAACCTCTGCTCGCCGGAGCCTGACCAGCGTGTGCGGCGCGACGCAGTACGACGAGGAGGCCGGCCATGAGGCGTTTGCGGATGACTTCCAGCAGGCCATGACCTACTTCACCAAGCTCAGCCTGACGGGCGGCGAGGTGCGGTTTCTTTACCTCCTTGCAGGGGTACCTGAGGCCACGGGCGCCAGCGCGCTGGGCAATGCGCAGGAACCCGGTGCAAGGACGTAGCCGGCCTGTTGCAAGTGCTGTGCCTCACACACCACTGCTCACTGTTTGATGTTTGCGTGTTGGTGCTCACTGCGTGCACTGTTTCGCGCACTGTGTGAAGACCAACTTTGTTATGGAAGGCCCGCTCTGTGCCGGACCGTGTGCCGCCTGGGGGACGCGCAGGTGCCGCTGGAGGACGCGTTCGAGTGGAGCGGCTCGCGGAGCATCATGGATGTGGGTGGCGGCCGCGGCGAGATGCTGGCGCGCTGCATGGCCTGCGCGGGGCCGCAGTGCCGCGGCATCCTCATGGACCGCCCCTGGGTGCTGGACAGGCGCGCGCCCCACTCATGCCCCAGCTCCGGTCTGTCTTGGCCGTGTCGAGCTGGATGGTTTGCCTTGGCCTTGGCGAGTCGGGTGGCTGACAAGTGGCTGTTGTGTTGCTGCTGGAGCATGGTTGCTGCTGGAGCATGATTCGGCGTGCAGCTGTATGCGTGGTACATCACCGCTTTCTCTTGAAGTGGCGTTATGTTGCCTTGGTAGAGGCAGTCTGGTAAAGCTTGCAACGTGTGCATCTGGCGCTCGTGACGTTTTACGCTCGTGACGTGGGTCCTGCGGCGCGCCACAGCGTGGACATCCCGGGTACATTCGAGGCCAAGGGCATCAAAGACGCAAAGAGCCGGCTGCAGTTTGTCGCGGCCGAGGCGCGCCGCTCGCACGGCTGCGCTGTGCCGCCATTGTGAGGTCAGTGTGTGCTGACTGGGTGTGGATGTGAGGTAAGGTGAGAGTTTGTACTTCTGCCTCTGTGTGATTGTGCTTTGATCGTGCGACTGCGCATGATGCCCGTGACCTCAGACGGGCTGCGGTCTGCAATCTGAGCTGCGCATTGTGTGATGCACTTGAGTGACAGCCGCCAGCCTACATGCTGTGGCCTATTGACATGCGTGTTGCCATGCAGCCCCGCGTCTGAGTGCCGGGCATGAGCGGCATTCTGACTGGGGTAGCCCCGCCGGCAGGTCCGGGAGCCCTTCCCGAAGGCGGTCGCGGAGGCGGGCATCGACACGCTGGTCATGAAGCACTTTCTGTCGGGCTTCTCCGACACCGACGCGGCGCTTATCCTGAAGCACTGCGCGCAAGTGCTGACGCCGGATGGCCGCATCCTGCTGCTGCAGGTGTGCTGCGGGAAGTGGATCCAGGGGGCTCGACAGAATGGTGTCTGTATGAACATTCAAAAGAGGAGGTGGTTGTCTGTGCGTGCACATAATGTAGCATTGCCACTGCATGAATGAGTAGGTGCGCCTTGTAGTTGCAGGGGCGCACAAGCGGGGCGGTCAGGCGCAGTCAAGCGCAGCGGCTCCTTAGTGCTGTAGCTGCGTGAGGTGCACTGCATCTGGTGTGCGAGCACCGCCATGTATGGCGCCCTTGCCGCGACGCTCTGGCCTTGCTGACGCTTCCTGTGCATGCAGACGCTGGTGCCCGAGGCGGGCGACCGCAGCCACAACGTCTGCAGGGACGGTGTCGCGCCAGGTCCGCCGCCTTTTCTGCATGCATGGGTTGATGTTGCTATCGCCCAAACAGGGTATGCCATCTGTGGCAGTATGCTTAACTATGACCTGTTTGAGCGGTGAGGTTTTAGCAGCACAACATCGTAATGAAACCTGGTTGCTCGTTGTTGTCAAGACTCGCAGATGTGCAGCTGCCCCATGAATGTCACCTGGAGCGCTCTGGAGCGTTTAAAGATCGACCTGGGCTCTTTCCTGGGGGGGACGCAGGGCTGTTTGCGATCGAGATCCTGGCGCAGTGCCCGGGCGGCGGCTGGCGGACGCTGAACGAGTGGAAGGCCATGTTTGGCGCGGTGGGCTTCTGCCTGCAGGCGCTGCACGGCGTGGGCGCCAGCATGCACCTCATGGTCTGGCAGCGCAACCAGAGTGCGTGATGCATCGGCTGTGACGGCGGGCATGAATGTTTAGGGTGTGCGGCCGTGATGTAGGTCGTTGGGGTATACTGATTGGTATGCACATAAGGACTTGGAAGCGCGGGCTGCTGTACCCCAATGAAGGTACTGAATTGAGTTTGGTGCCTGACTGTGGGATTCTTTACGGGGTTGGGTGCTCGTGCCTGCGGCGCAGGAGGTGGCCTGATAGGTTGCGTGAAGTTTACCTGTGTGCAGCTCGCATGTGGGCTGCTGCAGTGGTGATCACCGCGTTGGTAGGTACTGCACAGCGTCCCTATTGTAACAGGATTTGTCGTGTGGTAACACACACCTGGACTGTTGAAAGAATGCAGATTCAGATGCTCTGCCATTTGCACCGATGCAATGTACGACACAACATGAGAGGACCATGCGTTCCTATGCTGCGACGATGCGTGGCACAAGACCAGCAACCAACTGCACTTATGCCATGCCAGGCTCTACCTAACAACCAGCAAAGCCCACCCTGGATTGTCGGCCAAGGCCAAGGCCATGGCCACTCAGTGCATGCATTTTCCAGTACGTGGCAAGGCATGACAAGAGCATCATCGCAAAGCAGCCCATTCACTGCGCTACATGCGGCTCGGGAACCAGGGCGTGGGCCGGCTGGCCCAGGCCTTGATCAGGTGGTGCGCGATTGCCCAGGGCGGCGGGATGAAGAAGTCCAGGCCGCCCTGCTGCGGCGGCTCCTTCGACTTGCCTGCACGCGCGGCACGCAATAGCGTGAGAATTGTTTGGCGACCGTTTGGCACCGCCGACGAGGAGGCGGCTGGGAGGCGACCGCATTGTGTCTTCAGCTGCGTGCCTCCTCGCCCTTGTGCATGCGTATGAGCTTCAGGCATGAGGGTCGTCGCCAAGCTCTCCGGGGCACCACATGCCGAGCCTACATCGTATCACGAAGATGTGCAGACTGGGGTCTGATGATAAATCGGTATGATCCATGGGGCAGGGTTGGCCCCGGCCAGGGCGCGCCATAGTACGGGTTGTCGGGCGCGGCGGCGGCGGCGACGGCGGCCAGCACGTCCGCGCGGCGCACCCAGCGCACCTCCTCCATTTCCTCCGGGTCGGCGTGGATGGCGTCGCCGGCCGCCTTGGCCACGCAGCCGATCATGAGCTCGCAGCCGCCGCCGCGGCCTGCGCGCGCGCGGCGCCGGTTGCGGCATCGGCCAGTCCGACCCCGCCCATGCACGAGTAAGGGCATACCACACTGTGGGATGTCGCCAGCCCCACAAGCCGGAGGCACGGGCGGCTTATGGGCACAGGCGTCACGGTGCACACCCGGGCGCGCACTGTGAGAGCCTGGACTGGGCCGGGATCGGGACGAACCCCGCAGGGCAGCTGGCCTCCTTGGTCAGCCCGCTGCTCAAAGCCAGCGGCCCCCGCTGGTGCTCGAGCGAGCCTGGTGCGATGGGCCGCACAGAGCAGCGGCCCGAGCCTCTGCACCCTCGCTCGACACGCAGCCCACCAGACATGCCCCGGGCGCGCGCGCGGGCGCGCGCCGATCGGCCACGGCTGGCTGCCCAGGATCTGCACGGGCCCGACGGGAATGCCGGCCTCCTCGGCCACCTCGCGCCGCACAGCCTCCTCGATCGCCTCGCCCTGCTCGATGAAGCCCGACAGGCACGTGAGCACAGCGCCGCGGCCGCGCAGCGAGCGCGGCCGGCCCAGCAGCGCCGCGTCGCCGGCCGCGTCCTCCACCAGCATGATGGCCTGCGCCGCGCCGCGCGCGAGGGAATTAGGGTATAGGGTTAGAGTGGGAGACGTGCAAGCGAGTAGGCCCTGCACCCATGAAAAACAGCGCGCTTGCCGTTCACTCCCAGAGTGCTTGCCGCCCCAGCGCAATCGCCGCTCGTCAGCACACACTTGCCAACTTCCACCTCAGCAGGGGCGTCAGCAGCGGACCTGCCGCAGCCGTGCACATGCCACCCCCCCCGGCCGCCTCTGAGGCACACGATAGGATCAGGAAGATCTTGGGTTTTTAAAGCCCTGCATATAGGGTAGGGTAGGGTTAGCCAGCGCACCACCGGGTCCGTGCGCGGGTACACGCGGTGCCGCGCGTCCGCGCCGCACTGCCGCTTGGCGCCGGCCTCGATCGGCGCCGTCGGTGCGCCGCAGCGCCCGCAGAAGCTGTGCGACTGCGCGCGCGCGAGACCGGTCAGCCTTGCGGCGCGCCACTTGTGGCAGCACCCACGGCAACTGCACCGGCCCCGCTGCTCCTGGCCTGTCACGCGCCGGGCGCCCCTCGCCGGTGCTGGGCGCGCTCCCTAACCTCACGGCCGCCGGCTCGAGCCAGTGGGGACCAGGCGTGCAGGACCTGCTTCAGCAGCTGCCGCGTTCGAGACATTCAACGCGCAGCGGTGCGGGCGCTGTGCCAATCACCTACAGACGCGCCGTGCAGACCGCACCACGGGCCCCTGCCCTGAACACGCGCTCACCCCAAAGCACTCAGACCATTGCAGCCATGCCCAAGCCCGCCAGCCACACGCTCGCATCTGCTCGTCCTGAGCGTGGCAGTCCCTGCACTGCACGCGCGGGGCAGCAAAAACAGCAAATCCAGCCGGTCGCCGCCGGGCCTCAGCTTTGCTACTTGTATATGGGGCGGCGCGCGCGCTGCGGGCGCACCACATGCCACTGCGAGAGCGCCACCGCGTGGCCCGCCACCGCCAGCTCGGTCGCCTCCAGCTCCGGCATCAGCGCGCGCAGCTCGCAGACCTGCGCGCATCCGCGCCCCGGCTACATCTCCCCTCTCGGCTCGCCCGACGCGGCCGCCGTGCGCGGGACGGCTGCAGCGAGCAGAGCAGAGCCTCGCCGTCAACGCGTCAGCATGCATGGTGTCCCTGCCTGCGCCCAACGCCGCCAGCGCGCGTTGGCACAGCGCACGCGAGGCTGTGCGCGGCGCCGCCAGCGCAGCAGGCCGGGCCCGAGCGCCCGCATGCGCAGCGGGCGAGCTGCGGTGCGCGCATCGCTGCCCATTGGCCCCAGCATGCGCGGCCCCCATGGTCCTCGCCAGCTGGCCGTCCGGCGGCCGTTGCGCACGAGTTCCCTGGTAAACCCTATAATCAGGGTGGAAGGCCCCGCATAAGCAACCGCATGTCACAGGCGGCGCGCGCCAGGGCCCGCGGACCTCCATGCCCGCTGCGGCCAGGTGCCCCGTCAGCACGTCGCCCGCGCCGCTGGCGTCCAGCACGAAGCG
>JAABUV010001484.1_pt1 | contig 33971 bp, 44 predicted proteins | sample 5559971 | NCBI WGS metagenome assembly JAABUV01 (sample SAMN10711881, study PRJNA513362) | rock metagenome | isolation source: Antarctica rocks | place: Antarctica: Victoria Land, Knobhead nord | collected 2015-12-19
AATATTACCGTAACGATATCGGACGCTGTCGGACGGCTACACTGCGGTCGCGGGCGCGCAGCGAGCGCGCAAAGGGTGCGACGTTCTTCGAGGCGACGGAGGGCGAGACGGTGCGGCCGATGCTGGATGTGGCCTGGGCGCCGCTGCTGGGCGCCTTCTCCGTGCTCTTCGAGGAGTACCACGAGGGTGCGCGCGCGCCTCTGTTCAGCCCCGCCGCTGTGCCGGGGCGGGCGCGCCCCGCGGCGGACGCTCGCGCGACGGCGAGGCGACGGGGTGGGCGGGGAGAGGGGTGGCAGGGGCTCATATTGAGCACTGCTGTATGGCTTGCGCATGCCTTCTCAATCACAAACTCCGGTGTGGCACGACTCATCCACGGTGGCGTCACACAGCGGCGACACCATGTCGCCATGCGCGTGAGGCGCCACCAAAGCGATCACACGCCTGCGTCCTCTGTGGCGCGTCCCAAGCAGGCCTAGCGGGTGGGGCCGCTGCGGCCATGCCTAGCTGCGTAAGTCATGAGCTGCGGCTCAATGGTGCAGGCGCGGCGGTGAACCTGTGCCTGGCGGGCCTGGTGGCGGCGGTGCGCATCACGAGCCTGCTTGGCATGGCGATGCTGCGCAATACGTTCGTGACGAGCGTCGCGCGCTTCACGCTGCTGCACTCGCCGGGCGCCATGGCGCCCAAGAACGCGCAGGCCTTCCGCGCCATGCTCGTCATCGCTGACGAGAACGGCAACCACCTGGGGGCGCGCGCCCAGGCCACCGTGTGGCTAGGGTTAGGATTTTCAAGCCCGCCTCGAGGCTTCCGGGATCTGTGTGCTGTCGCGCGGGCCGGCACTGTGACGGGCGAGCCGAGACGCGCCTCCCCCGCGGCGTCCTGCCGCGAGAAGCGGCAACCAACCTGGGTGTGCACGTGCCCTGCGTTTCCTCTCAGCAGGCACTGGCGTGAGGCACGGCGCGCGGGCAGTTGCTCGCTCGCGAGCGTTTGGTCAGGCACAGCTAATCAGGAGCATTTGCGCAGCGCGGCCCGTATTCCCATGGGACGCGCCGCCCCATGGCCGCTGCATGGCCACATGAGCAGCTGTGCATGCAAGGGCCGTCACTTTGACACCGTTAGGGCAGTGGCTGCGGCAACTCAACCGCTGCCTGCGTGCGGCCGCGCAGGACGTGTGGCAGGAGGTGCTGCGCTGCGTGTCGCGCTGGGAGCTGCTGGTGCAGGTGGCCGGCGGCGGCATGACCGACGCGCTCATCTTTGCCGCGCCGGCCGAGTCGCCGACCGCCGCCAAGCGGCGCCCGTTCTTCTCCATGCGCTCCGCCAAGGCCGACGCCGGCGCGGCCCGCCTCCCGGCAGCGCCCTTGTCTGTGTGCTTGCGGCTTTGTGAGCCTACGCCTCGCTTGTGCGCTGCCCCCAGCGTCAAGGCGAGCGCTTGCTGAGGGAGTCACTCTGGCAACTTGCACCATTTGATAAGTTATGATAAGTTGTGGGACGGGTGCTGTGCTTCATCCCACACCTTTCTGTGCCCTGGCTACCAAACAAGGGCTTGGGATGTCGTCACATCTGTTTGTACGGCAAAGTGACGAGTTGACACGCCGCTCGTCAGGACTGATCGTTCAGGTTGCATGCTGTTGCGCGTGCGAGCGGCACCGCATCGCCCGCGCCTGCCGAGGCGCCGCGTGCGCGCAGGCGCCAACGGCAAGGCCAGCGACGGTGCGGCCACCATCGCGGATGCGCCGCTGCACTGGGGCGCCGGCGCGAAGCACGGCGGCGGCAAGCACGGCGCCGAGAGCGTGCCGCCTGAGGCCGTGCTGCGCGAGATCGACGCGCAGGAGCTGAACCGCATGTTTGTGCGCAGGCGCGGCGCCGGGTTACCCTAACCCCACCCTGACCCCTGTTGCCGGACTTCTCTTTTCTCCTAGCGTGCAGGGTCGCAGGCTGCTCCAGGGCTGGCATGACACCCGGTCAGTGAGGGCTGGGGCGTATACCCGGAAAGTCGTTGATGGGCGCGCTTGTCTTGCAGCGCCGCCGCTTGGAAGGCAGTTTGCAGGCCCGGGCATCCGTAGTGGTCTAAGCTCAAGCGCTGCGCCGGCCGCGCTAAATATGCAAAGATCTTGCCTGGACAGCCTCGACCCAGCTCGCTGCTCGCCCCGCTCTCGCACGTGCGCTGCCCGCTCGCGCGCAGCCGGCATGCAGCGCGTGCACGCGGGGCGCGCGCGCGCATCCAGCGCGCGGCCCCGGGCTGCGAGCGCGCGCGCATGGCTTGCAGCCCTGCAAGCCTTATAACCCTGCAGCCTCGCGCGCGCAGCGACCGCCTGGACAGCGAGGCGATCGTGGAGTTTGTGCGCGCGCTGTGCGCGGTGGCGCAGGAGGAGCTGCGGCCGGTTGCGGCGCCGCGCGTGTACTCGCTCACCAAGATCATCGAGATCTCGCACTTCAACATGTCGCGCATCCGGCGCGCACCCCCGGGGTTGCAGTGACAAAATGCTTTCCCAGCCTTTGGGGCGCTCGGCAGCTGTTGGCCTGGCATGCATGCACACATTGAAATCCTGGCTTGCAAGCTCCGTGGAGCAGTCCGCGTGTGAGCGGTGTGATGTTCATGGCCTGCGCAAGCAGATACTCTGTAAGAGCGCAGCTTTGAGCAGTGTGCTCGTGTGGCACATGCAAATTGTGTGATGGCCAAGCATAGGTCGTAGGGCGTCTATCTCTACAGAGATGCAGCTTGGAGGCTTGAAGCCGAGATGGTGCTGCCGGCGCGCGTGTCGCACATGCACAGCTTGCTGGAGCGCATGCATCAGCTTGCGTGCGAGCAGAGCTGCGGCTTGCGTGTGCCGATCACAGTGCGCGCGCGCCGCTGCAGGCTGGTGTGGAACCGCATCTGGGCGGTGCTGTCGGACTTCTTTGTGGAGGTCGGCTGCCACCGCAACCTCCAGGCGCGCCCCGGCCAAGTCCGTGCGCCCCCGGCCACTCCGCGCAGCGGCGGGGCGGGTGCGCGGCTACCCAAGCCGCGCCGCGCGGCGGCGGGCCGCGCCGCGCGCCTGGTGTCCGCGCGAGCCCTGCGCCCGGTCGGGCGGCGCGCGGCGCAGCGCGGCGCGCCCGCGCAGCGCCCTGCGGCATGCGCTGCCACGGCCAGCCGGCCGGCACACGCCAGCCACCCTTTGCTGAGGGCCGCATCACCCTGCGCCGGCCGTCCAGCAGCGGCGCCGGGCGCGAGCGGCGCCAGACCATGCGTGGCCGATGCTGCGCGCCCCAACCCTACCCTGCCGCAGGTGGCCATGTACGCGGTGGACAGCCTGCGCCAGCTGGCCATGAAGTTCCTGGAGCGCGACGAGCTGGCCAACTACAGCTTCCAGAACGACTTCCTGAAGCCGTTCGTCATCGTCATGCGCCTGTCGCGCGCGCTGGAGATCCGCGAGCTCATCATCCGGTGCGCAGCGGCGCGCGCCGCGCGCCGCCCCCGCCCTTTGCCGGCCCGCGGCCCGCGGCGGCTGGGCCTGAGGCTTTGCGGGGGTCGCGCGCGCTCCAGCATCCCGTAGAGCACGGTAGGGCTTAACAGGGTTATATACCCTATGATGTGCCAAGCGCTGGCGCAAGCGCTGGCGCGCGCGCGGCCGCAGGTGCGTGTCGCAGATGGTGCTGGCGCGCGTGGCCAGCATCAAGTCCGGCTGGAAGAGCATGTTCATGGTGTTCACGACGGCCGCCAGCGACGAGTCGCCCGTCATCGTGCGCCTGGCCTTCGAGACGATCGAGAAGATCGTGCGCGAGCACTTTGACTACATCACGGAGACCGAGGCGCGCGCGCGGCGCCCGCCTGCCGCGGCCCGGCGAGCGAGAGCGTCCTGCACCTCCTGCATGCGGGTGGTCCTGACCTAGCATCCCAGAGGGGCTTGCAGTCGGGCTGCACCGCCACACCGTCATGCATCACCGAGCCTGTGTCGGTTGATGGTGCGACGGCGAGGACCTGGCCCTGGCTTGTGCGACGGTGCGTGCCTGCTGCGGGCCGTGCCATGCTGGAGGCTGCTTCCGCTGATCGCGCACTCGCTGCCAGCTGATTGCGCACTGCCGAGCTGCGCGATCTGCCCGAGCTGCACTCGCTGTTCGAGTGCCTGAAAGCCTCGAGCACTGGACAGCGTGCCATGCCGCGGATCGCGGCAAGGACGGGGGATGTGTGGAGGCAAGGGTGAGGGCTGTGTTGAGGGCGGGTGTTGGACGGAACCAAAAGAAAAAAAAATTATGATGAGTAGAAGCCCTCCTTGGGCGCGCGCAGGTGACGACGTTCACGGACTGCGTCAACTGCCTCATCGCGTTCACCAACAACCCGCACAGCCTGGACGTCAGCCTCAACGCCATTGCCTTCCTGCGCTTCTGCGCGATGAAGCTGGCCGAGGGCGCGATCGGCGCGCCGCCCGCGCACCCCGGCCGCTGGGCCGCGGTCTTGCGCGCATTGCGCGCATTCGCGCATGCTTTTGTGTGGGCGGGCGGCTCCAAGCATTAAGGCGAGCGGGTCTGCTGTGCTGAGGGTGTTTTTTGGTGCCACGCACACCCCGTGCGGCGTGCGACGCCGCCCACGACGCACACAATAGAGCCCTGCACACGCACGGCCCACATGGTTGCTGCATGAAGGCGGTCCTGTCCGGGGGCATTGCACAGCAAGCTGCCCGGGGCGCACCAAGGGGCTGCAGCCATGCTTGAGCCAGTCGCGGCTGTCGGCATGTGCACCGCTCGCGCAGATAACGGCGCAGGGCTGCAAAACGACAGCTGAAGCGGCACCGAATGCGCCGCCGTCCTCCATCCCTCCAGAGCCACTACGGTGCAGGGTTTATGCCAAGCGCAGGGTTTGTGCGCGGCGCAGGCGACGTGGAGGAGCTACCAGAGGGCACGCAGGAGGGCCTGCCGGACCCTAACCAGTTCCGCATCCGCCCCGCGGCAAAGTTCGAGCTGGCCGCGGACGGCCCGGCAGCCGCGCGACGTGTGACGTTTGAGGGCCTGCCGGCGCCGGCCGCCGATGCCGAGCTGGCTGCCGCGCGCGCGCCAGGCGCGCTTCCCGCGCCTTGCCCCCCGTGCTCAGCCGCGCGCCAGCCCCCTCGGCAGCCTCGCCAGCCGGCGTGCCACGCCAAAGCACGCCGCTCGACAAGGCGTCGGATGCGCGCAGAGGGCGATGCGGAGGGCACTGGCGAGGGCGCGGGCGCGGGCGCGGGCGCGGGCGAGGGCGAGGGTGAGGACGAGGGCGAGGGCGAGGGCGGCCCGGGCCGGCGGCTGACCTTCAGCGACAAGGACGAGCACATGTACTTCTGGTTCCCGCTGCTGGCCGGCCTCAGCGAGCTCACCTTCGACCCGCGGCAGGACATCCGCTACTCCGCGCTTGAGGTACGCGTCGCCCGCTCGGATCGCGCGCCTGCCACAAGGCGACGCGCCTCTGCCGGCAGCCAGGCCTGCTTGCGGCGGATGCAGCGGCACCACTTGATGCACGGCTTGTCTAGGCGGTCTCTGTGTGTAGCGTTAAGGTACTCCGTGCAGCGTGGGCGCAGCATGTACATGCATGACGGCAAAGCGCTCCTGTGCGTCCTGCGCGCGCGCATCCTCGCAGCCCCAGCGGCACAGCCCCGCGACGCCGCGCACGCGCGGCCCTGGCGTGACATCTGGGCAGGCGGCGAGCAGGTCGTGTGCGGGCAATTTTGCTGGGCCACGAGTCTCGCAGACCTGGCGCCCGCGCGCGCAGGTGCTGTTCGACACGCTCAAGTTCCACGGCGCAGCGTTCACGCCGCCGTTCTGGGCGCGCGTGTTTGACAGCGTGCTGCTGCCCATCTTCGACCACGTACGCGCGGAGGCGCGCCCCGCCGCCCGCGCCCGCCGGGCCCTCTTCGCCGTGTGCGGGGCGCTGCTCACGTATGAGTGCACGCAGGCGCAAGGTTGCTTTCCTTGCTGCTCGCCTGCCGCATGTGCCCTCAGCTCGTCTGCGCAGCACAGCATGCGGATGGCGTGCCGCCAGCAGGTTCGCATGGAGGCAGAGCGCTCTGCGCCAGGCCGGCGCTTCCCAGGCCGTCGCGCCCCTCGCCAGCGCCCGAGCATGACCCACGTCGCCCGCATCGGCAGCCCCGCCAAAGTGCCTGTCGAAGGAAAAGGAGGGAAAAAAATGGAGAGAACGGGAAGATTGTTGAAGGACATAAAACGGCCTGTTTGCAGCGAGGTTACCAGCCCACCCCCAGCCCGACGCCGGCGCGCGTGCGGCCAGGTGACCGACACGACGACCTTCACGGCGGAGGAGCGGCGCGCGGAGGTGGACGCGTGGCTGTACGAGACGTGCACGCAGTGCCTGCAGCACATGGTGGACGTGGTCGCGCTGTTCTACGCGCCGGTCGCGCCGCTGCTGCCGCGCATCCTGGACCTCCTGGCCAACTTTGTGCGGTGCGCGCCCTACCCCAGTCCTAACCGCGCCCGCGCCGGGGAGGCTCAGCTTCAGTCAGTCAGGTCGATAACCAGGTGAGTGCACATCATGAGCATGGCGCAGCGTATGCTTGAAAGCGGCACGCGCCTGCGCCCCTCTGCTGCGGGGCGGCAAGCACGGCGACGCGAGGCGCGGCTCTGCCGCCGCGTGCGCTGGCCGGCCCGCCGCTGCAGCGCGGCCCGGGCCTGCGCGCGCACTGGGATGGAGTCGCCGCGGCCCGCGCTTGATGCGCTGCCGGCGCGCGCCGCGCGCTGCCAGCGCCGTGACGCGCGCAGTAAGTGAGGCGAGAAAGGCACTGCATGGGGAGCGTGCCGCGCCGGCACGGCGCAGCGGCCTGCCCGGTCGCCCTGACCCTGCCCTGCGCCCGGCAGGCGGCCGCACCAGTCGCTGGCGGCGGTGGGCGTGGCCGCGCTCGTGCGCCTCACGGTCAGCGCCGGCGGCCGCATGAGCGCGGCAACCTGGGTAGATGCTGTGTCTACCCTCGCACAGGCGCGCGCATGGGGGGGACGGCCGCGAGGCTTTGCGAACGTCCGTGAGGATGTGGGTGCCTTGCATGCCGGGCGATGCAGACCTGCTGCAAGCTGATGCGGTTGCCAAGCCGCATGACACCCGCACCCTGCCCTGTGGAATGTCTTGCGAGACCTGCTCCCCGCCCGCGTCCCAGCACAGGGCGCAAGACTCGCTGCGCACCGGATGCGTGCCGGGGCACTTGGTTTGAGCCAGCAGCCCCATACGCTGCACCCGCTTTGCGATGTGCCGGCACGCGCGCAGCCAACATGGCCAGCCACAGGGAGCCTGGTGTCTGCTCGCGGCGGCGGCAGCGGGGTCGCCGCATGTCCCGAGCGTCATGCATGCCCCCACCCTGCCGCGCGCCCGCGCAGTGCGCGGCGGACACGCGGCCGGCGATCGCAGAGCTCGCAGACCTGGTGCGCGACAGCGGCAGCGGCGGCGGCGACGGCGGCGCGCTCGGCGACGGGCCCCGCCCCGACGGCGGCGGCGAGGAGCCCGACGGCGGCGGCAGCGTGTGGGCAATCCAGAGCCCCGGCGCGAGCCCGCGCGGCGCGGCGCGGCGGAGTGCGAGCATCGACCCCGAGCGGCGGCATGTATGCGCCCGCCCGCTTCGCCCGCCGCTGTCTCAGGGCACAATGACTGTGTCGAGACCCAGAAGCCTTGTCGTGTGGAGCTGTCGCACTGTGTCTAGGGCTTGTCTAGGGCTGGGCAGCGCAGCAGCACAGCTGCGTGCAGCGCACCCGGCGCGCGCGCATGCTCGCCTGGGCCGGGCAGCCCCAGCCCCTGCACCCCGCGCCGCACCTGCCCGCCTTCCGGCCGCGCGCTTGCTGTGCGCATCCGCGGCGCGGCGCGCGGCCCCGACGCGCCCGGCCGCGGCGCGCGCAGGTGTCGCTGGTGGCGGGCGCGGGCGCGCGGCGGCTGGCGGAGGCGCGCTGCCGCGCGGCGGTGCAGCTGCTGCTGGTGCAGGCGGCCGGCGAGATCTACGTCGCGCACGCGCCGCGCCTGCCGCAGGTGCGCGCGCGCGGCGGCCTGCCGGTGGCAGGGGTGGAGGGGAGCACCACACTCGCGCTTATGTGTGCAGCGCGCGGGAGATCCTCCACAGGTGTGAAAGCAATTTGAGTCTTGCATGCGTGAGGCGGCAACTTGTCATCGGCGCGCAGTCTGTGCAGCCTCACGCTGATGACAGGACTGCGCAAAGCTTGAGAAACTCCCGCGCCGCGGTAGCGAGCGTGCCGCCAGACCCCACGCCAAGCCTTTTGCGTGCCGCCAGACCCCCCGCCAGAGCCTGTCGGCGCACGGCGCAGGCGGCGGCGGTGCAGCTGCTGGACACGCTGGCGGAGCTGGGAGCGCACGCGCGCGCGGTCAATGCTGATCGCGCGCGGCGCCGCGCGCTGGCGCTCGCGCAGCTCATGGACAAGGCGCGGCCCCTCCTGACACCCTGGCTTCGCTGCATGAGACAATGTTGGAGCAACACATAAAGTCGCAGACAGGCCCTCATGCGCAATGCGCCATGTGTACAAGGCTGGCCCGTGTGGAGATCGCAGACATGGTGCGGCCTGTCCTGGCGCCTGGCGGGCCCGGCGACCTTGCCTGTGGCCCCAGGGGCGCGGCGTGGCAGGGAAAGGGTAGGGAAGGGTTCGGCGGCACGGCATATGTTAGGGTCAGGCGGCGCGGCCCAGGCTGGGCGCGGGGCTAACCCCCAACCCTGTACCGCAGGTGCCGGAGGGCAAGCTGCTGCTGGACCCGCCGCTGCTGCGCCTGGAGAGCGAGGCCGGGCACGCGTACCTGAGCCTGCTGCTGCACCTGCACACGGCCGGCTCGCCGCCGCTGCGCGCCGCCGCGGCCGTGGAGGCGCGCCTGGCCGCGCTGTGCGAGGCCAACCTGGCCGCGTTTGAGGCGCGCCCTGCCCCACCCCAACCCCTCGCTCTCGCCCCGGGGCGCCTCAGGCCATGCATGGCTTCAGATGCCCCGCCTGCAGCACCAAAAGCCTCTGCTGGCTCACACGTTCTGCCAATGTGTTGAGGTTTGGCTGTGCTGTGTTGCCGGGCCATTCTGTCCCACCATCAACACACTTCTCAGGCCCTGCTTTTGCGTTGCTACAACACAGTCACCAGTATTTTCCTGCAGCACACACCCTGGAAGGCATCAACATCGCATGTGTGCATGTGTACTCACATGCACATGCACCCACATGCACCCACAAGCACCCACATAATTGTTGGCGCACCGTCATACGCCGTAGCGATGACGCTCGCGCTGTGCGCAGGCAGCGGGAGGGCCGGCGCCGGACGCCGCTCCGGAGGACGCGGCCGCCGCGGCCGGCGGCGGCAGCGGCCTGGCGAGCGGCAAGGAGGAGGCCGTGGCGCGCGCGCCTCTCACGGTGTGTGCTGCCGCGCACGTGTGTCACCTGAGCATGCTTACATTGCCTGAGCATGCTTCCACTTTGTGTTTCTCCTCCCCTGACAGTACCGAGCATGATCAACCGCACCCACTTGTTGTACCTTGATTCTTCTGAGGTTGTGAGCTTTGGGCAGTGCATTCGAGGCATCCACCGATGTCAGGTATGCTGTGCCCGCGCACATGTCCAGCCTCCGTCAGGTGACTGCCGCGCGCGCAGGTGGCCACGCTGCGCGCGCTGGCGGCGCTGGAGGCAGACGCGTTCCGGCGCCACCTGCCGGCGTTCTTCCAGCAGCTCACGCGGCTGATCGCGTGCGGCCACGCGCCGCCGGAGGTGCAGCGCGCGCTCAGCGACCTGTTCGCCGAGCGCATCGGGCCGCTGCTGGCGGGGTAGGTCGGTGGGTCGGCAGGGGTGAGTGAGGAGCGGCGCGCGCGCGGCGGCCTGCTCGCTGGCGGCGTCCGGCCGCTGCGCGCTGGCCGGGTAGCGGGTTGGCAGGATGAGCATAGGACTTGCGCGGCGGCCTGCTCGCTGGCTGCATCGACTCTGTTAGGTCAGGAGGCTGGCCATGGGGAGCGGAGGGACTAGCGCGCGCTCTGCTGCTTAATTGCCCGATGCGCACGTCTGCTGTGGCGGAGAGGTAGCTAGGCAGTTCCTAGCAGTGGTGGGTGGCAGCGTGCTGCCCCCATCTTTCCGGACAGGAGTGTTGTGCTTATTAGCAATGGGGTACTCTTGCCTGCTGGGCTCATAATGTGCGCATAGCTGCTGCTGGTTGAGCCTGAGGAGAGTCTGTGTACCTCGCAGCTGGATGCATGTTGGGTGGCACCCAGCCAGCCAGCGTGACTGGCAAGCTTACCTGTGCTTCTTGCTGACAGGGAGTAGGCAGGCGGTAGCGTCAGTTTGATGCAAAGAGTGTCCTAGCGCGTGTGCCATCAGCCTGCTGCAGTCCTTCGGCTGCGGTCACACCAGGCAGGTGACCCGCATGTCGAGCAGTCATGAGCTGTCATGGAGTCGGGTGCTTTTTGGTGATCTTCTGGGGTGTTTGTCCAGGTGTAACCTTGGGCATATGATGCTGCAAGCAGAGCATCACAATGACGACTGCACTGGCTCCAGGTCCCCTGACGCCTTGCAATCATCAAGAGAGTCCATGGCAGTAGACGTGTGTCCACCAGCCGCCCCCGGTGTGCTCACCCTCCGCCCACACTTGCCACCAGCGCCGCATCCCAGCTCCAGGCACCCGTCACTTCTGCCTGCGCAGCTGCTGCAAAAGCCAGCAGGCGTAAAGGAAGCGCGGCGGCGGCGGGAGCCTGGAGGCCTGCAGCGCTCGCTGCCTCAGTGCAGATGCGCCGCTCGTGACAGCGAGGCGACGGCACCCAGCACGTCACTGTGCGGAGTGGTGGAGTGCATTATGCTCCTCCAGGTGTGGCAGGCTTTGTCTCAGTGCTCGGTAAAGTCCTTAGTTTCATGGGAGCGCTGCATGGTGATATATATATGCTGAGCAGCTGTGGCTCAGTTGCTGGTGCTGAGCCATGCTGCTGCAGGTATCCGGGGAGGGAGCCGACGGGCGTGCTGTGCTGGAGAGCCTGTACGCGACGCAGTATATGGCGCCCGGGACGCTCTGCTGCTTTGCAGGCCGCATACCCGCAGCCTCGCCGCGGCTGAAGCGAGGCGCCAGCCGCGCCGGAAGCGCGCTGGACCCTGCCGACTGCCCCGAGGCTGCGACGCCGCCGCAGCCCGCCGAATACACGCACGCGCTGCACCTGCGTTTCCAGAGTCTCCAGGCAGGCCTGCGCCTGCCTACCTCTGCACTCAACCAGGGAGGTTTGTCCTGCGGTAGAGTCGGGCAGCGGGGAGCGTGCTGAGATACCGAGCAGCAACGTGAGGTGGGGCTGTCTCGCAGCTGACTCGCCGTACACCTAGGAGCAGGCCCTCCCGAGAGGGTCGCCTTGCTCCTGAGCGTGTGGCGCCTGCAGGCGGCCGAGGCGTTCCTGCAGCACTACGAGGTGGGGCGGGTGCGCGCGAGCGAGGCGCACAGCATCGCTGCATCGGCAACGCTGCTCTTCGAGGCGAGCGTGGCGCCGGAGCTGGAGCTCATCTTCTGCCGCGGGCCCGAGTGGGAGTCCGGCGTCGCGCACGTGTTCGCCCTGGCACCCACGCCAGGGCACATGCTGGGGCCTGATGCGCGGCGCGCCGGTGCCGATGCGGCGGGGCCGTCCAGCAGCGGGGGTGGGCATGGGGCGGGGCAGCCGCAGCGGGAGCCAGGCGCTGCGGGCGAAGGAGGGGCGAGTGCGGGAAGCGATGCCGGTGCAGAGACGTACCTGCGGCAGATGGCGGCTGTCGCGCAGAGCTCGCTGGCCGGCGCGGTGCAGGCCACGTGCGGGCGCCTGCGCAGGCGCGAACATGCACACGCGCGAAGTCCTGCGCAGGAGTGCCCGCATGGCTGCCGCACCTCTGGCGGCTGTGCATCCGTGTGGCGGGTACCAGCTTGACTCAGGCAGACGCGCCACCGCGTCAGCGCAGCCCATGACACCTGTTGTCCGCACGTTTGCACACGTGCGTCTCACGCGCCTCTGCTGGGGGCGTCAGTGGCGGCGCCGGGGCCAGCAGCGCGCATGGCGGCCCCTGGACGCATGCGCTGCTGACGCGCTTCACCGAGCGGGCGCAGCTGCGCGCGTTCCTGGCGCTGCCGCCCTGCGTGGCGCTGGCAGGGGGGCCAGCCGCTGCCGCAGCCGCGGCCGCGCCGCTGTATGCGGGCCTCGCTGCCAGCTTTGACATCGGCCCCATGCAGGTAAACCTCCCGCCCAGCTTGTTATCCAGGTAGATATAATGCTTGGTTGCCAACACAGGGCTTGCCGATGCTTGTGCCAGGTGCGTTCAGACACTGCATGACCGTGACGCTTGCATGGCAAGATGGCATCTGTCTGACGTAAGCTTACGGGGTGGCAGGGTGCGGTCACGCGCAAAAGCGGCTCGGAGCCGGGCCTGCTGTGAGGGCGGCATGCATGCACCCCTAATTCTGCACCGGGGATGCGAGGCTGTCCGGGTTGTATCTGTCTTGTGCTGGCAATGGCATGGAAACTATCAAAGGTCAAGTGCAGGGCATGCTCATTACTTCCGTGCCATAGATCGGCCCTGCACGTCAAGCCCGCAGGACCTTTTTACCGCTGCCACCTTGCACTCTCCTAGATCCTATACCTAAACGCACACACATATAGACAACCAAACACCAGCAAAGTTGATCCCATGCACACACATTTGACGCCAAGACATACAAGGGCCTGCACGGGCGCGGACATGGAGGTACTCAGTCGTTCGGACTCACAGCTTACCCCCCAAAAATGGTGTTCTTGGACATGCAACGACCTGCAACGTCATGCACATGGAGCTCTGTGCAGTGTGCCAACTACTCTGGCCATGCTGTAGCACTTACCATGCCTGCCTTTGTGGCCCCAGCCTGCTCAGTCAGCAGTGGCTGGGATGCAAGCCCCCAACCTGTGGCATACCGCAGAGCTCACCCACCAACCTAGCATGCACAGCGGCGCCGCCCAGGGTGCGCTTGGTCATGAGGTCTCGGGCGCGGCGCGTCCCCTGCATGGCACCGCGCCGCAGCCTTCTTGCCACTCCCAGGCTGCCCTGCGGGCCGCATCACCCAAGGCCGCCGCTCGACGCGCGCTTGGCGATGTCCGGCGCAGAGCGGCCGCTGCGCCGCATCGCGCCGCCGCCGCCGCCGCCGCCGTCGCCGCGCGGCCGGCGGCGGCCGGCGCCGGCGCGCGCGCCCCCATCGTTGGGGTCGCTGCCCGCGCCATAGCTGCTCTCCAAGCGCACGCCCGACCCGGCTCTCTGTGCCCCGGCTCCTTGGTTGTCCACACGCGGCGGCTCGAGCGCGTCGCCGGTGAGCGGCGCGGACGACAGCCGCAGCACAGGCTCCCAGGGCGCCGGAGGCCGCAGGCCAGGCTGTGGGTTGGGGTGGGCGCCTGATGCCCAGTTGTCCATTGCGTCGCCGTCGGCGGGCTCGGTGTCATTGTCGCTGTCCAGCAGCCCTGCGAGGGAGGCGCGCAGTTGGCACCCTGCATTACGTGCACTGCGAGCAGTCATCAGTTCCATGGTGGACAATAAATGGGGAGCGCCAAACTTGACGACCCTTCAGGCCTCGGCTACTTTTGCAACTGACCCTTTGTGGAAGACCATGATGCTGCAAGGCGCGCCTGATGACGCGTCGGAGTGGCCGGCGGGCTCGACGCTGGAGGCATCATCGGGGAGGCTGTGTGCGCCCGGCGCGCTCGAGGTCCCGCCGTCGCCAGAAGGCGCGGCTCCATGGCGCAGCAGCAGCCACAGCAGCAGCATCAGCAGCGCGCAGGTCAACGCGCCGCCGCCGATCGCCGACAGGCCGGCCGCGGCCAGCATCAGCGTCACCAGCCCGCCCGGGCGCGCCTGACAGTCCAGGCCCCAGGGGTCATCAGAGTCTGAGATAAACAACCAAAATAACCAAAGGCCTACCCGGCAGCTACGCTGACGTGCATGTCTGCTGCCAGCAGCAGCACACTGTCAGGCATAATCGCGCCTTGCGCAGACACATCTCACATACACACCGGCGAAGCAAGGCATGCGGCATCTGTGCAAAAGCGACAGGGCGGCACCCAGTAGAAGAGGCGGCGCAGGGCCCCGAGGCGCAGGTGCACGTGCGCCTTGGCGTTGAATAGCCGCGGCACCTCGCCGCCCCTCGCGCGCGGCTGCACCACACGCCGACCAGCTGTTAGCACTCTTTCCACCAGAAGACGCATGCCGCTGTCCTCATAGACTCGCTCCTCAGGCTGTGCCTGATGCTGCCCAGAAGCAGGGCGCTGCTGGGCCCCGACACTGCGCCGCAAAGTTGTCCACACATGCAAAGTCGATCTTGCCCCCTGAGGCCGGCCGCAGCAGGCGCCGCAGCGCGCATCCCAGGGCAGGGCTGCACGCCTGCAGGGTGGCCCGGAACGTGGCAAACGGCGCATCGCGCAGCTCGCGGTAGCCCAGGAACAGCGGCAGCCGCATCACCTGCCGCTCGTTGTCCAGCCCCAGCAGCTCCAGCGGCGCGCGCCACAGCATCCTGGCATGCCAGCCATGCTCAGCTCTGGAGCAGAAGGGGCCAGCGCAGCGGCGGTGCACAGCTGGCAAGCACATGCTTAGCATTGGAGCACTTGAGAAGCGCAGCGGCCGTGCAAACCCGGCAAGCACATGCTCAATTTTACAGCGCTCAGGGCCAGAGCAGCGACGGTGCAAAGCTGGCAAGCACATGCTCAGCTTTGGAGCGCTCAGGGCCATCGCAGTGGCGGTGCAAAGCTGGCAAGCGCAGCGACGCGGGCGCCCAGGGGAGCGCGCGCACCGGCAGAAGCGCACGAGCGGCGAGCGGTACGGCACGAGGCAGGGGCGGCTCACCGCTGCCAGCGGCCGGCCGTCGGAGGTGAAAAGCTCGCCGCGCACCTGCGCGGCGCGCACTCTGGGCCCTATGAGCGCAGCGCAAGCATTGCCGGTCGCGGGTTTGCGTCTGCGCAGCTGGACACTTGGTAGGATGCCGCTTTGTGTGCGCCGTGGAGACAAGCAAGGTGCGCTTGACTTGTCAGCACAGTGCTGCTGCACCCGTACCTCGACCAGCCACACACCAGAGACACGCACAACTCGCGATGCTGCAAGTGCAGACTGTAAGACGTCTGGGGACATTGCTATCCCGCTGCACATCCAACATTCAAGGCAGTGCGAGGCCAAGCTGGCGGAGAGCCCTTGGTGCTGGACGGCAGCTGCCATGACACGCCGGCGGCAGGGGTGCAGTGTTCACGCAGCGCGCCTGGAACACGTCGCCGCTGGTCGCGTGGTGGCTCTCGGGCATGTTGAGCTCGAGCCACACGTCGATGCGCTGCCCTGGCGGCAGCATGCGCGGCCGCGCCATGCGCCCTTGGTCGGAGTCCACCACTTGGACCTGCACAGCCCCTCGCCCTCTCAAAAGGCGCATCCAGTTATGAAAAGCTACAGACATGCTCTGGTTCTCACAGCACACATGGTAGTGTGTGAGGCCCTGTTCCCCAGGACCAGCTGCGAGCGCTCGACACGCAGGTTCACATACAGCTGTAGTGGTCACATTTCTAAGCAGACTTCAACTGAACGAGACGCAAGCTGCAGCACATCATTCTCGCTGTCAGTTTGAGCGCAATCTTGGCAAAATCGAGGCTCAGCAGAACCAGCAATGGCTGGGGATGGGGCACACGCGAGGAGGCAGCAAGGCCTTGACAGGCTTGCAACATGGCTGTTTGAGAGGCCGTGATCTGGCACACAGTGGCGCTTACCTTTACAAGCGGGGGCGCGTTGGCTGCGGCGCCAGTGAAGAGGAAGGACGCGGTCGCCACGACGTCCGGCCGCGTGTAGTCAAAGTAGAGGTCGCGCTCAAAGTGCGCGGCGGCCGGCGCGAGCGAGCGCGACACGAGCAGGAACAGCAGCAGGCCCAGGCCGGCCGCGGCGACGCAGCAGGCCAGCGCGCTGCCGCACAGCAGCGCGGCCGTGCGCAGCAGGCTGACCACGCGCGCCGGCTGCAGCGCCGCGGGCGCGCCGAGCTCAGCTGTCTCCTCGCCGGCCAGGCCGTGCACCTCGTCGCCGGCCAGGCGGTGCATGGCAGGTTCAGAGGCGCTCTGTGCGGCCTCCTCCACAAGCGCCACGCCGCCGACGCCGTTCACTCGCAGGAACTCTTCCATGGGGCGCGCTCCTCAGGCTTGAGCGCTCATCGCGCAGGGCCCTGCGACGCGTGCACGTCAGTTCGCCAGTGCCCCGGACAGGGAGAAGCGGTGTCGCGTGCAGCGTGCAGGCGAGCAGGCACATCAGCAAGGCATGGTGTGCGCCAAGCAAGCTGGCTGCTGGCAGCATGGCGCAGCTGCCGCGTTGCACACAAGCGCGAATGCGCGGGCCGCGCCTTTGCTCACAACCTGGCTGGCGCGCGTGCCTGTGCAACCTGCCGATGCACAAGCCCACAGCGGTGGAGGGTAAGTCCCACCAGCTGCAGAGAGTGTGCACAAAGGTTGACTAGCACAAACGCGCTTGCGTACCCAGGACCAGAACACGGCTGAGGAGACACAGGGCGAAGAAGGAGACTGACTTTTCTTGGCACTGGCAAAGTCACTGGGAAGAAAACCCACTAACAGGGTTCAAGCAGGTGCCATTTGCTGGGAAAAGTTTGCGCGCAGAGAGAAGGTAGGACACAGAAGCTGCTGTGGGTGTTGTAGTCTTCTACTGGACTGCGCTGGAGCGCACTTCTAGTTTTGGGAGCATGGTGCGCAATCTCCCCTCGATCAGGCGGTGTCAAGGCACTCCTGTGTTGTATTGAGGACCTGTGCACGACGAGCAGGAACTTGTTGCGGGCTAGTTCTGACTGTAGTCGCGGGTGGATTGCGCAGGAAGGCAAGGTGCACCCAACCGATGACGGCGACGGCAACCCCTTCGTGGCAACGGACGCGCCGCCGCCTCCCTACGAGAGTGTGGTGCTGAAGGACGGGGTGCGCAGTCCTCGCGCTGGCGCACTCTTCTTGCCAGCTGTGGCAGTGCACTGAGGTGAAGTTGCGAGGCCTGATTGTGTTACGTTGTGAACCGCAGGACGCTGCAGAAAGCGCAGGAGCCTCACAGCAGGTGCGGCACAGCCAACATCTTAGACCAGGCATCGTTTGGCACAGAGCTGCTTTTGAAGACATGTCTGACGACGCCTGACACAGCAGGTCCCAGTGTGGCAGCATCCTCAGAAGCTGACGCAACCCTGGTGCTGCGGCATGCAGGCCCCCAGCGCAGCAGCGTCCGAGTTTCAGATTGTTGTTACCGATCCGCACAAGACCGGTGACAACGTCGGGGTGCGCGCCTCGTGCGCTTTCTGCCCCCGCTCTGTTCATCAATTACTGAGGTCGCACAGGCGTTGACACGCGCGTGCTGGGGGCTGACAGTGGCGCCGCTGGCAGGCGTATGTATCGTACAAGGTGCAGACCAAGACGAGCGCGCCGCAGTATAAGCAGCGCGAGGTTGAGGTCATTCGCCGCTACCGCGACTTTGCCTGGCTGCATGCTCGCTTGCAAGAGCAGTTCCGCGGTGCGCGCAGGCCGCTTTGTGCAGGGGAACAGGACACCTTCTTGCCGGGGCATGTCAGGGCTGTGCGAGCAGCGGGCGGCGGCGTGTGTGGCTGAATTTTCTCATGTGCCTGGCGTTGTGTGCGTGTTGTAGCGTGCGTCGAGACCATGTGCCGCAGCAGGCCGCAGCTCATATGTGTCCCTGGGGCGCTATCTGCCGGTTGCAGGCATCATCGTGCCGCCAGTGCCGGAGAAGAACGCCATGTCCAAGCTGCAGATGACCACAGAGTTCATTGAGATGCGGCGGCGGACGCTGACGTCGTTCATCAACCGCGTGGTGCCCACAACATCAGGCTGCTTTTGTCAATTACCAGCATTTATGTGGGCCAGGGCCCAGATGCATCGAGACCACAGTGCCAGTGTCCTCCCTCGTGCCAAGGACCAGGCAGTATGGTTGCGCTCCTCTCAGCAGTGCCTTGGGCTCTGCATCTGTATGCCTGGTGGAGTCCTGCACACGCCTCGCAGGGCACAGCAGACAGGTGTGTGCAAGGACCTCGAGCGTCGTGCTTGCCAGGCTCTGCTTATTTGTCAGGTCTGGCGGGGGCCGCGCAGGCCTCGCACCCGGCGCTGACGCACAGCAAGGACCTACAGCACTTCCTGGAGGCGAGCGAGGAGGACTGGAGCATCGAGGTGGCGCGCGCAAACCACGAGGCCACCGGCGGCGGCAACAGCGCCAAGCGCAAGCTGGCCAACACGCTGCAGATGTTCCGCGACCTGGGCCACAGCACGAAGGAGCTCATTGCGGGCAAGTCGGCCGACGAGGATGAGGACTCTGAGTACCTCAAGGCGCGCCCGCGCTGGCCGCCACTGCGCGGCTGTGCGTCAGCTCTCCCTGCGCACCCTGGTTCTCAAGGGCGAACACGCCACGCGGATGCAACGCACACGAGATGCTTAATAACGCATGCGATGTCAAAACGCGTGCACGCAGTTTGTCCGCCAGGCACAGGAGCTGACCTCTTGTGACATCGTTCGTGGCATGTACATTATGTGTTTGCTGTGCAGTTTACCCTCTGTCAGCAGGGTGTTCTGCACCATTCTGTTCTGAGCTTGCTGCACACGCCGCAGGTGCGCGACTACATGTTCCAGCAGGAGGCGCACCTGTCGGAGGCGCACCGGCAGGCGCAGCGCCTGATCAGGCAGCAGGCCAACCTGGGCGGCGCGCTGGCGGAGTTCGGCGAGTCCATGCTGGGCCTGGGCAAGTTTGAGAGCGGGCCGCTGGCCGACGGCTTCAGCAACCTGGGCGAGAAGGCCGACACGCTTGCGCGCGCGTCGCAGGTGCCCCGCCCGAGAGTAGGTTGCAGCTGAAGCCTGATTGAGGCTGTGTCTGTGGCTGCCAGTCTCAGTGCATGTTGCCTGACGTGTCAGGCCTGGGCCTGTACGAGGGGTTCTGCTGGCTGGGTTGCTTCAGCAAGCTCAACAACCAGGGCGGGCGCAACCTGAGCAGACAGGGCGGGAGGTTTGTGTAAGGGACGCGAAGGCTCTCCCCCAGAGCGAGGTGTCGTCCTAGTTGTGAAGGGCGTGCCTGCCGTGCGTGCGCAGGTGCAGGCGGACGCGCTGAGCGTGTCCTTCGAGGCGCCGCTGAAGGAGTTTGTGCGGCTGGTGCGGAGCGCCAAGGCGGTGATGGCAGACCGCGGCGCCGCGCTGAGCGCGCTGCAGCACGCCAAGGCCGACATGGAGATGCGCCGCGGCAAGCTGCTGAAGATGCGGGGCGTGCCCGGCATCAAGGCGCGCTCTCGAGACGCTCAGAGCCGGCACTCGCGTGCTCCAGTGCTGTGATAAGCTAGTGTTGGTGTCGGTCTCAGCATGAGTGTGGAGAGCACTTCACCAGGAAGCAGGGTGCCTCCAGGGAGTCGCTCACAGAAGGCGCGGTGTGGGGAGGCCGTGACCTGCGCACATGGGGGTAGCTGCGCAATGGCGGAAAATAGTCGGGGCGCTGCGTGAGCTCGCCGGGTCTCTGTGTATGTAAGCATATGCTGTGGGGTAGTATACCCTACACATGCACCCCACCCTGCACCCTTGCAATGCGCGCGCGGGCGGCTGACCCGGGCGCGGCCCGGCGCGCAGGAGGAGAAGGTGTCCGAGGCGGAGCGCGAGCTGAACGAGGCGCAGCGGCGTGTGGAGGCCGCGCGCGGCGCGTATGAGACCATCGTGCAGCGCATGAGCGAGGAGCTGGTGCGCTTCCAACGCGAGCGCGCGCGCGAGTTCGCCGCCGTGCTGCGCGCATTCGCGGCCGCGCAGGCGCAGCTTGCGGCCGACAGCGCAAAGGCCTGGCGTGCGCTCGCGCCGGTCGCCGGCGCGGCCGCCGCCAACGGCGCGGCCGCGCGCTGAGCGCGCCGGTTGGCGCGTCCGAGGAGCGGGGGGGCTGCCCCTCTCTCCGCCTGCAGCTGCCCGGGTGGGCAGCGTGCGGCGCAGGGTGTGTGTCTGACGGGCTGAGTGTCCTCGTGCTGCCTGCCTGGAGGTGCCGCCCCAGTGGCGCTGCCGAGGGGATGCGCACTGGGCCGAGAGTTTGGCAGCTGGGAGGGGTGTCGCGCCGCCGCCTCCTGATGTTGGGGCAGACCGCAGGCGGCGCCGGGTGCGCAGCTAGCAGCAGAAGTGCGGAGTCCTGGCGCCCACCGTGCGGGCCCGCGCAGCTGCCGACAGTGCATGCAGGCGTGGTGAGCGCGCCTGCTAAGGGGTGGCAGCATGAGGGCACCGCTTCAAGGCGCAGCTGCCAGCACCGGGGTTGGCAAGGTCGAGTGCTGCTGGTACTGAGTAGCTACTGGGTACAAGCCGAGAGCTGCTTTCAGGGGAGAGTCTTTGGGTGGAAATTGCATGTGCAACTCAGTTTTGTGTCGTGTCCCCAGGTTTTGTTGTATGTTACCTGTATAAAGCCGGCATTGGCCCAAATCATGGTCTGCCTTCGCTGGCAGTGTGTTCGCTTGCAAGGGAGATGACGGGCTGGTGTACAGATCTCGCCTGCTTTGGTGGGCTGGTCGGGCAAACTACCTGTTGCGTTCTAGTCCGCCAGTTTGTCGTCAGGCCCGGTAGTTATTTGATACGCTGCTGTGCAGCTCTGGTCATGTGCTTTCAGCGCAGCGCTGTTAGAACGCTATAATCGTGTTCCCCTATGCTCCCTGGAAGCTTCAAACTCGCTTGCTGACAAAAATGCACTCAGACGCAGGAGTGGAGACTCTGATGACTTGGTTTACAATTTAGGTGAAAGCTTGCTGCGCATCTGACATGCTGGGGAAGCACCTGCTGGAGGTCTTGCATGCATTCTCGCTGTCCCTGCCGGCATCCTTACAAATGTACAAGCGTGGCTGCAGCAGGGACCGCGCACACAAGCTGGGGCCACCCGCACGCGGCGCGTGTACCCACGCGCGCTAGTAGCCGGCATAGTAGCCGTCCCTGCTGTTGAGGTAGTCGGCGGCGAATGCGGTGCCGCCCAGCACCGCGACCGCGCCCAGCTCCATGGCCAGCGCGCCGCCGGTGATCTTCTGCGCGTGAAACAGGATGGCCGGGATCGCCACGGAGCCGACCGCCGAGAAGCCCGTCAGGAACTTGCCCGCGTCAATCCACCTGCGCCCAGCAGCCAGGGTCTCAGCAGACGGCCGGGCAGGCGCTGCTGGCGCTGTCTCTACGTCGGAGGCAGCACCCAGAGGCCGCGGACAGAGGGCCACCGCAAGGGCGAGCCCACCCGCTGGCCAGGTTGCTGGTGCCGTGCGCAGATGCGGGGCTGGTGCCGAAGAAGAGGTAGGGCATGGGGACCAGGACGTAGAAGAAGGCCGTCAGCATCGGCCACCAGTTGTGCCAGAGGATGCAGCCCTGGCGGGCGCGGCGCGCTTCAGCCCGGAGCCCGCCGGCGAGGGTGCGGCTGTCGGGAGGCGCGGGCAGCCTACCAGTAGCTGCAGAAGCACGCCCACGGAGAAGGCCAGCGCGAGCGCTGCCAACCTGCATGGTCAGGGAAAAGGGAGTGGGCTGGTGTGCAAGCAACGCTCTGCAAGCCAGCAGGGAGGGGTGGCGAAGGCGTACACTGCGCGAGTAAACACAGACCAACGTTAGTCTCTCTGTCTGCACACCTATGACAGAACGCAAGCAACATGCAGTGTACCCACCTCTAACGTCCTGCACTGCCATCCTGCTTGCTGCCACGCGGCCAACGTGCTCTGCTCCTGCGCTTTGCCTATCAGCCTGTGCAGCCACCCGCTGGCGGAGAGGCGCCCATCATCTTTCACGATTAAGTGTACAACTGTGAGAGCTCCTACAGCACACACTTGGCTTGACGAGGTGGAAGAGCTACAGCAAGCACAGTGCGCTAGATACAGGAAGGTCTGACGAGGAGCAAGGGCTGCAGCCTGCTGTGTTCCTGAGCTGTGTTCCTGTGCAGCCCCACATGGGGCCAATGCAGGGGTTTTCTTGTGTTGGAGCAAAGTACACAGTCGTCGCACGTTCAAGACTCCCTTGTTTGAGCTCTGCGCTGCGGCGGCAGTCCCACTGCAGAGGCTGGTTGCCCGAGCAGCCTGAGCTTGGCTGTTTCAGGGGTTCCACCTTGTACGTCATCATACGCTGTTTTTTCTGCACAGGCGGCGTGTTTGTTCCTTGCGTCGTGTGTAGCCTTTCTTTGCTCCATATGGCGCAGCGCGGTATGGTGGTGCCCGAACCCAATGCCAAGAGCACAGCAGGGCCCTCATCTCTACGCCTGGACCAGCTCCCCGCAGAGGCGCGTGCAGGGGAGCTCGCGCCCTGCCTGCTGCCGCAGGGGCCTCGGCGCTCTGTGCGCAGGGAGCTTGCCTCGCCTTTGACGTGGGATGCCTGTGGTCTCTGCAGGTCCTGCAGGCGTGCGTGCTTCGCCTTGCTAAGAACTGCTGGATCAGACCCGAAGCCTTAAAAGAAGCTTTCTTGCTGCCGACAGTCTGCAGGCGCGCACCGCACCTTTCAACGTTGGAAGCAGCCACAAGCCTGCAGCAGCCAAGCTTGGGACCCGATGCGCGTGGCAGGCGGATCAAGGAGGCGCTCGAGCAGCCGTTTTGGAGCGAGCTGGAGGGGGCCCTGGCTGCCAGGCTGTGGCGGGCGCTTGAGCGGCCCGGCGCGCCCCTTCCCTTGCTATACGGGGTTAAGAGGTTCATTCTGCTACTTATGCACAAGGCACGCCTGGAAGAGTGCAACCCCCACTCAACTGAGCACTGTTTGAGCGCCAAAGTCGATCGGTTGTGGTTGCACCAGCGCCCCTTGGCTGCCGCAGGCACGCCCGAGGAAGCCAGCGCCCGGCGGTGGCTCGAGGTGCAAGGCGGCGCTGTCAAGTGCGTGAGTGGCCTGTCCATCGGTCAAGAACGGTGTGGGACCGTCATCGTACCTGGCCGCGACCTGGACGCTGCGCAGCTGTCGACCTTGCTGGCCAGCCTGCCTGCGCTGACGTCCATCGGCTGGTTGATGCTGCGCGCGGACTTGCACCGCAGCCCTACTCGTGCAGCCATCCGCGCCTTCCTGGCCGGGGCCGCGCGCGCCATAGCGCGCTGCGCGAGCCTGCAGACTCTGAGTCTGCGCATCTCCCTCGTCGGCGGGCTGGCGGGCCAGCTCCCCAAGGCGCTGGTGCGCGAGCTGGCCAGCGTGCGCTCACTGGAAGATGTCAGCCTCGACTTTGAGGCCTGCGAGGCCAACAGGCCCGACTGGCCGGTCACCTTCAGCCTCGCGCACCTGGTGGCGGGCCTGGCCGGCCTGACGCGGCTGCGCACGCTGATCCTGACGGTGCGGAACGTGTGCATGGAGGCCACGCTGCCCGCCAGCGTGTCGCGCCTGGCGCAGCTGAACTACCTGGGCCTGCGCGGGTTTCATGGCCTGCGCTGCGAACCCGGCTGGGCGCGCCTGCCGGCGCTTGCTCGTCTCAATATCGTGGGATGCGAGTTTGCGGGCGACGGCGAGGCCGCGCTGCCGGGCATGGACGCGCTGGGCGCCCTGACCAGCCTGGATCTGCATTGGTGTCCCAGCCTGAGGCTGCTCCCCACGTCCCTGTGGCGGCTGTCGCAGCTGCGCTGCCTTAGCCACCATCCCTATAAGCATAGCCTGGCGGGCGTGCCGCGCAGCGCGCTGCCGGTCCCGGGCCTGCCCTTGGGCGCGCCCTGCTTTGCGTCTCTGACGCACTTGACCCTGGCGGGCTACAACCTGCACACGCCCCCGGGCGGCGCGCCCTACTGCTTTGCGTCTCTTACCCACCTGACTCTGGCAGGACACAGCCTGCGGGCCTTTCCTCCCTGCATCCTGGGCGCTACACGCTTGACGCACCTCGATCTGTCCCGCTGCTGCTTTGAGCAGCTGCCCGAGGGCGTGAGCGCGCTCACTGGTCTCGAGGACCTGCACCTCGGGTGGCCCGCACCAGCCGAAGATGAGGTTGGGGGCAGCGTTGACGCCCGGGCCCTGGGCAGCCTGGCCGCCTTCCCGCACCTGCGCAGCCTGTGCTTGGAAAACTGCAGCTTGCTCTTCTGCTCAGACTTCCAGGCCGCGGCTGCGCACCCGAGCCTGGAGCGGCTAACGCTCTGGACTGCGTATCCTGACAGCGGCCCATCGTGCGCGGCATTCCTGGGCTTCGCGTGTGCTCTCCTAAAGCGAGGACGCGCACGCGTACTCTGCCTCGCGGGAAGCTCTGTTCAAGGCGCGGGGCGGGGCAGCAGCAGCAGCTTCCGTGCCGCCCTGGCGGCTATGGGGCCCCCGTTCGATGTGTATGCTTACTCCTCTGACGAGGAATCCGCTGACGAGGAGCCCTTTGACGAGGAGCCCTTTGACGAGGCGTCCTTTGACGAGGACTACTCCTCTGATGAGCTGTAGTCCTCTGACGGGCAAGCATGTGTGCCAGCTGTGTAGGGGACGGTTGCGGCAGTGTCCAAGCGCATGCTGCTGTCCTGCGTGTGTCACGCCAAATCGGACAGGATTGCATGCAATGCACCGTAGTCAGGTGTTGGCCAGTGAGGGGCCCGCTGCGGCAAGGCGCCTGTGCAAGCCATGTGGGCCCGACCGAGCGGTGTCTCAACATTCTTATGGGTATAGTGAGCGGCCTGGCGGCATGTGTCTCGGGCATGCAGGGAGCGATGCAGTGCGGCCCGGCTGCATGTCTGCTATGAATTTTGCGCGCCTGTAGGAGAGGCGAGGCACAGTGGTGGGACTGCGTATGTGTGCTGTGGTGTGTGTGCTGCAGCCTGCTGCTTTGCTGCCCTGCGTGTCGGGCCGGTGTAATGTGTGTGATCCATGAACAGCATGCCAGCCGGCCGCTTTCCGCTCGCGTTACCCTGCACCGTATCCTGGACATGCGACATGTGGACCCCAGGCTGTGGGCCACGCCACGCCCATCAGGCCCGCTGTCACGGCCTACTGCAGGCGGGCCCCCCCACCCTCCCGGTGGTGACGCGCGCCTACGGCTCACTACTCTCATCACTGGCACTGTCCATATTAGCTGTATCTGATGGTGGGCGGCTAACAAGTCCACGAAGGCTACCAATGCGCATTGCACAGAACGCAAATCATTTACTGGTGCCTCCGGGCAGCACCATGCAGGGTGGCATATAAATCCGACAAAGAAAGTGCAGGATGCAAGCAAAGGGCCAGTGTCCGCTTGCTCGAAGTTCGGCGACCCATGTCACACCAACACGAAGTGCTCATGCACACCTGGTGCCTGCAATCACGCTTGCAGTGATGTGTGCATGAGAATGCAAACTCTGCAGGCGGCGCACAGAGCGTCTGCAGGTCGCGCACAGGGCACCCAGCAGCCCAGGCAGCATGTGAGCTCCTGCAGCGCCCGGACGGCCTGCACGAGAGTGCAAGCCCGTGAGCCGCACACGGTGCGCTGTAGGCGGCGCCCTGGGCGCCCAGACAGCACCCGGGCATGCCCGCCCCCCAGACGGCGCATGAGCATGCAGCAGCGCGCAGGCCGCGCATGGGGCAACCACCCAGCCCAGACGGCGTGTGTGCACTCTGCCTGTGTCGCAGGTCATGGACGCATGCGTCTTTCACCATGGCAGGGTTTGGTGCATTGGGCTTTCGGTTGGGGACCGGCACATGCAGTGCATGTCATGCACGGCTGGCAGCGCATGAGGAGCAGGAATGGCCTCAGGGGCATGCGCGCAGGGAGGGGGCCGCCGGCGGCATGGCCCTCAAGCAACATGCATGCATGGGTGGAAGGCCTGATGCACGCGCGGCGGTCGTCCTTCTCTGATGCATGCGGGGCGGTCGTCCTGTACTGATGCACCCTGCATTGCATTACCCTTGCGCACCTCCGGCATGGCGCTGGCCCCTGTCTCGCCTGATAAGCTGCAAGTGTCTGTTGGGACCATGTCGTGGCTTGAAAGCTGATGAAGACGGCGCATCGGCAGCTCCCTGTCGTGTGAAGCTCACGCCTCGCTGCCCCAACAGGCCTGTAACTGGTGGGTGTAACAAAGACATCAAACACTCAGAGCTGCAGCGGCCATGTAAGGCGCACACTGGTACAGTGGCAAGCTGCTCACGTTCAGGCACATGCTCTGCCACTGGCGATGGAGCGCTGCTGCGCTGAGGGGACAGCAGTCACGACCAGAGCACTTCCACATACATGCCTCAAACTTGTCCCAGGCGTCCTGACGAGCTGCGAGGGCAACGTGCAGTCCAAGGCATCCCACCACTGTACCTTGCCTCTCCTACAGGCGCGCAGCATACACAGCATGCAAGCAGCCGGGTCGCACTGCATCGCTCCCTGCATGCCCGAATTACTTGGCGCCAGGCCGCTTGCTAAACAAAAAGGACTTAAGAGACCGCTCGGTCAGGCGCGCGTGGCTTCCCTAGGCCCCTTGGCAAAGCACGCCCCTTGCTGGTCCACACCTGACTACGGTGCATCCTATGCCATCCATTCTAACTGGTGTGATATGCAGAAGACAGCAGCACGCGCTAGGACACTGCTGCCGCCGTCCTCTACACGGCTGGCACACACGCTTGCCCAGCGCACACTGCCTACTCCTCGTCAGAGGGGAAGATCATCGTACCCTTCGTCGTCAAAATCCTCATGCACATCATCGTCCTCCATGCTGTCGTCAGCATCTCTATACCCCACCTTCCTCATAACCTTCAACGGGTACCCCACAGCCTCCAGCGCGGCGCGGAAGTTGAGGCCGCTGCGCTGCCCCGCGCCTCGGACACGGCTGGCCGCGAGAGAAAGCGCGCGCGCGCGGCCTCGCTGCATCAGAGCCCACACAAACCCCAGGAATGCCACGCACGATGGGCCGGGTTCAGGATACGCGGTCACGAGCTCAAGCCGCTCCAGGCGCGGGTGCGCAGCCGCGGCTTGGAAGTCTGAGTGAAACAGCACGCTGCAGTTTTCAAAGCTCAGGCGGCGCAGGTGCGGGAAGCCGGCCAGGCTGCCCAGGGCGCGGGCGTCAATGCTGCCCCCCACCTCCTTTATGACTGGTGAGGGCCACCCAAGGTGCAGCGCCTCAAGACCAGTGAGCGCGCTCACGCCCTCAGGCAGCTGCCCAAAGCAGCAGTCCGTCAGGCAGAGGTGCTTCAGGCGCATAGCGGCCAGGATGCAGGGCGGAAAGGCCCGCAGGTTGTGCCCCATCAGGGTCAAATGCGTCAGGGACGCAAAGCAGCAGGGCGCGCCGCCCGGGGGCATGTGCAGGTTGTGCCCCGCCAGGGTCAACTCCGTCAGAGATGCACAGCAGGGCGCGCCCAAGGGCAGGCCCGGGACCGGCAGCGCGCTACGCGGCACGCCGGCCAGGTCCTCATACATGTGGCGAAGATAGCTGAGGCAGCGCAGCTGCGATAGCCGCCACAGGGACGCGGGGAGCAGCCGCAGGCTGGGACACCTCTGCAGCTCCAGGCTGGTCAAGGCGCCCAGCGCATCCATGCCCGGCAGCGCGGCCTCGCCGTCGCCTGCAAACTCGCATGCATACAATCGGAGCCGCGCAAGCGCCGGCAGGCGCGCCCAGCCAGGTTCGCAGCGCACGCCAAAAAACCCGTGCAGTCTCAGGGAGGTCAGCTGCGCCAGGCGCGACACGCTGGCGGGCAGCGTGGCGTCCATGCCAACACGTGACATCATCAGGGTCAGCGCACGCAGCCGCGGCAAGCTGGCCAGGCCTGCCACCAGGTGCGCGAGGCTGAAGGTGGCCGGCCAGTCAGGCCTGCCGGCCTCACTGGCCTTGAAGAAGAGGCTGACGTCTTCCAGGGTGCGCACGCTGGCCAGCTCGCGCACCAGCGCCCGCGGAAGCTGGTCCGCCAGCCGGCCAAGCAGGGCGATGTCCGCATGCAGGGCCCGCAGGCCCGAGCAGCGCGCCATGGCGCGCGCGGCCCCGGCCAGGAAGGCGCGGACGGCTGCTGCGGTAGGTGTGCGGTGCGGGTCCGCGCTAAGGACCAAGTATTTTATCGAAGTCAGCGCGGGCAGGCTGGCCAGCAAGGTCGACAGCCGCTCGGCTCCCAGGTCGCGTCCAGACGCATTATCTACCGTTTGGCCTCTGACGCTCAAGTGACAGATAGACACCACAGCGTCGCCTTGCACCTTGAGCCACCGCCGCACGCTGGCTTCCTCGGGCGTGCCTGCGGCAGCCAAAGGGTGCTGGTACAACCAGCAGCGAAAGAGGCCGGCGCTCAACCAGTGCTCAGTTGAGTGGGAGGCGCAAACGTCCACGCCGTGCTTGTGCATCAGTAGCATAATGAACCTTTTTAACACCGTGTAGCGAAGGCAGGGGCGCGCCAGGCCGTCCAAGCGCCCGCCACAGCCTAGCAGCGAGGCGCCCGTCCAGCTCGCTCCAAAACGGCTGCTCGAGCGCCTCCTTGAACCGCCTGCCACGCGCATCGGGTCTCGAGCATGGCTGCTGCAGGCTTGTGGCTGCTACCTGTGTTGAAAGCTGCGGTGCGCGCCTGCAGACTGTCGGCAGCAAGAAAGCTCCTTTGAAGGCTTCGGGTCTGACCCAGCAGTCCTCGGCAAGGCGGAACGCGCACGCCTGCAGGACCTGCAGAGACACAGGCATCTCAAAACGAAGGCGCGGCGAGCTCCCTGCGTACAGAGCGCCGCGGCCCCTGCGGCAACAGGCAGGGCGCGAGCTCCTTGCACCCCTGCACGTGCCTCTGCGGGGAGCTGGTCCAGGCGTGGAGCTGAAGGCCTAGCTGCTCCCTCAGCAATAACCTTGTGCGCCGCCATACTGTGCTGTGATGTATGATGCTAAACAACTTCACACAAGACGCAGGAGACAGACATGCGGCCTGTGGCAGAGAAAACAAGGAGTGATGACGCACAAGGTGGAAGCCTTAACCAGCCAGGCTGCTCAGGCGGCCAGGCTCCACAAAGCGCAACTGCTGCGGCTGCGCAGAGCTGAAGTAGGACAATGGCTGCCTGACCTGCCTGACATCTTGAGCAAGGGTGCACAGCCAGATGAGACATCTTGCGAGCAAGATGCAGGTCAGCTTTCCTGTTGGCAACAGGCTGTTGCTTTCCTGCACAAGCTATGGCCTGCACAGGCTTCCTCTCCTGGCGCCACAAACCGTGATCGACGCTCTGGAGCAGCAACGAAAGAGGAGAGGGTGAAGCCGCTGGCAGCCCGCAGGCCTGTTGCCAGCATGCACATGTCCGGCGTGGGGCGCTAATCCGCGGAGCCAAGCGCGCCGCAATGATCGTGCCGGAGAAGCTGGAGCATCGGGCGCGCGTGCGCGGCGCCATCCACGCAAATTTCTGGGACCAGGCCGTGCAGAGCGTGCGCGCGCTGGACGGCCTGGCGCGCACGCTGCCGTGCGAGCCGCCGCCGCTGGGTCAGACGTGCGCGTCGGGCCTGTCGCGCACGCAGCAGCTGCTGGCGCTGCACGCGCTGTGGGTGCCGTTCGTCCCGGCCTTTGACGCCAACTCGGGGGGCCTGGTGCGTGCTTCGTCACACGCGCTCCGGCTCTCTGCTGCCTGTGGCTGCAAACCGTGTGCGCTCACTGCCGCAGAGCTACGCCGCACAGCCTGCCAATGCCTGGCATGGCCTGGCAAGGCATGCCCGGCCATGCCTCCGCCTGCACTCTCCTGTGCAGCTCCACCTGTCTGGCCTGGCAACCTGCCCGCGCACGGCCGCAGGTGCTCGACCGGGTGCTCGGAAAGACTGGCGGCCACAGCTGGTGGCTGGCGCTGCTGGGCCGCGCGCGCGCCCAGCAGATGCATGCCGCGCACCGCCGCGGCGAGCGCGTGGTGCGCGCCTCAAACGCGCCGCGGATAGCTTGGCTTGCACACGTCGCAGCCTTGCACCTTGTGCGCGTGCCGCTGCGCCTTCTGAGCAGTGCTGCACATGCTCTTTTATTGCCCAGACGGGGAGAACCAAGCCTGCCCTGGAGAGTCTGGTTTGCTGAGCTTGGTTATTCTAACAGTACGTGCAACAGCTGCGCTCCTGCGCCGACAGGGCCAGACGCTCAAGGATCTCAACAACTACAGCCTCTGCGCGCGCACCCGCGTGGGCCTGGGCAAGTGCGCCCCCGCGCGCCGTTGGTGGCAGACGAGTGCAAGACAGAGCCAAGATGCATGTCATCCACATCCTCTGGCTGGCACCCTGTCGTTGACCATCCTGTGTCTACACCCCATTGGGACAGCGCTGTGCGGCACCGTTGGCAATGATGCAGTGACACTCCTTGCCTGGCGGCCATGCTCTGTACCAGAGCACCTCGCCGGGCATGTAGCACCGCATTTGTTGCACCTCCCCGCAGCATCGTCTGCAAGACACGCATGGTGCTCGTTGTGTCATGCCTCCGGCGCCAGACTACAGCATGTCAGCACTGTTATGATGGCCCTGGGTCATCACGCTGAGGACGTGCGCTGCCTGCAAACCGCCATGCTCGCGCATGCGCGCGCAGGGCCACCACGCTCAACGCGGTTTGCGAGGTGCCAAACCTGGCGACTGCCCGCGCGGAGCTGCGAGCGCGCCGGGCCGCTCGCGCGGATGCGCCGCATGCGAGCGCGCCGCGCCGCCCCCCTGCGGCGCCGACCGCCGCGCCTGGCCCCGCGGGGGCCAACGGCGCGGAGGAGGTCACTGGCAGCGCCGCGGCGGAGACCCTGGACACTGAGCTGTACCCAGCTGCAGACTCACGCCTGGACCGTGACGCCGACAGCCGGCCGCAGGAGGATCTCCCCGGGGACAGTCCACCCGGGGCTCCATCTGGGGGCCCCGCCCTGCTCGACCTGGCAGAGTGCGGGCCTGCAGACGGGCATGCGGGCGGCGCGGCGGCGGCCGCCGCGCAGCCGCCGGCGCCAGCCGTGCGCGGACAGGCATGGCTGAAGCACGAGCTGCCGGGCCATGAGCTGCAGGCACGCCGTCCTAGGGATAGTGGGACATCTTAGGTACGTTTTACAGGGAGGACGACCTTCTTGCGTGAGCACGCCCGCAGGCAGCATCATGCAGGGCAGGGGACCTGGCGCAGGGCGTGCTGCAGCCAGTGAAGAGCATGGCTTCCTGCGCATGGCTAGGGCTGGGTTTTGAGGCTGATGTACTGCTTGGGAAGCTTGCTTGCGCGTCTGACAGCGGCAGTCCAGGCATGCTGCTACATGTCTCGCTCCACCGGCAAGCGCTCCACCTAGAGGCTCTGTGCTTTGCCGCAGGCATCAACGTCCCTGACAGTGTCAAGGCCCCCGCCGGCGGCGCCCTGCCCTGTGATCCCTTGAAGGCCTGCGCGCGCGGCCGTAGGCGTCGGCGGCCTGGAACGCCGAGTTCCTGGACTCGGCCGCGGCGTACTGCGGCGTGCCGCTGGCGCTGGGCCTGGACGTGTGCAGCGCCAAGCGCGCCGACGGCATTCAGTACCGCCTGGGCCTGCACCAGGCGCGCCTGCCCTGCCCGAGACCCCACAGTACCCTGCACGCCGAGAACCTACTCCTGGGGCCTGCACCAGGAGTACCGCCTGGGCCTGCACCAGGCGCGCGCCCCGCGCTCGCCGCGCCCGCGCGACCGCGCGCGCCGGCGGGCGCGCGCCGCAGCGGGGCGCTGCCTGGCGGGCAGCCGGGCTCCCCACCTGGCGTCGACCCGCTCGCTGCCTGCGCGCTCATGCCCGGGAGCCTGAAGGACCTGGCAACCTGCGCGCCTGCCCGGTGCCGCAGGCTGTCAGACACGCTGTCAAACACGCTCTGTAGCCAGGGCGGCGCCAGGATCTGGAGCAACAGGGCGGCCCGCCTGCCTGCGCGCCAGGTGTCCGCGCCTGAGGGCGAGCCCGGCGCGGAGGCGCGCGGGGCCCCCGGCGCCGCCGCGGGCAGCCCGCGCAGCCCGGCCGACCCGCCGCTGCGCTCCTCGCTGCACTTCCAGGCGCGGCCGCGCCTGAAACACAACTTCGCCGGGCTGCCGGGCGGCGGATGAAGTGCATGCATGCGTGCTGGCTCAGGGCTAGCCTGCCCGCGCGCGCGAGCCTGTCGGAGGCGTGGCAGCGGCCAGGGAACTTGCTGCTGCGTGCCTTGCTGCCGCCACCTGCGCAGCTTGGGTTGCGATTGCATTAGATCAGACCATGTACAGGTTTGTATATACTGTAAAGCAAGCACGCGCGAAGAAACACGTTCGTGCATGAAAAGCTCACGCTCTTAGTTCAGCCTGATGCAAAACGCCCCCTTTCATTTGCCAACGTGCCTTTGCGGTTCTACTGAGCGCAGTGCTGTAACGTTTGGCCGATGCTGCGGGGCAGGGCGCGGTAGCGGTGGAGGGTGAAGCTGTGCTGTGGCACCCGACTGCGCTCCGGCCGCCCTGGGGCCCCGACAGCGACGGGGCCGACGCAGCCGGTGCCGACCTCGATGGTGCCGGCAGCGGGGAGTGGTTCGATGACGACGACGCGGGCGGCGGCGATGCAGCAGCGCTCGCGGCGCCCCTCGCGAGCGGGGCCCCCGCGCCTGCCCCCGGGAGCGCGGCCGGCGCCAGCGGCGGCGGGGCGGGCGACGAAGGCGGCGCTGGGGCGCCTGCTTCGCGTGCGGCGGCCGGCGCAACCACGTCAGCAGCGGAGGCAGGCGCTGACCGCGCCAGCGGCCGATCGGGCGCTGGCGCGTTGCTGGGCGGGGGCGGCGCCCCTGGGCGAGGAGCGGAGGCGGGAGCGCGTCCGCAGGCGCGCGCGCGGCGGCGCCTGTTGTCATGAGGTGACGGGGCCAGAGGTGTGGAGTCCACTCTTGAGGCATTTTTCGTCTGGCTGGTAGATTACTACCGCTCAGCAGCATTGCCTGTGACCGCATACAGGCTCAGCATATGCGGCGCGGTGCCTGCAGGGGGCTGCGGAGGAGAGCACCAGCGCCCAGGCCACGGCCGGCCTCGGGCTGCCCATTGACTGGCTGGTCACCATTGACCCGGACGGCGGCACGAGCGTCGAGCCGGGCGGCAACGCAGGCGGCAGCGGCGCCGCGGCGCGCGCCGGGCCGAGCCCTGACGGGCATGACCCCGTAGGGGACCGCCCGCCGCAGCAGGGCGGCCTGCGCGGCGGCTTCCTGCCGGACGACGCCGCGCAGCCGGGGCCAGGGTCGGGGTTAGGATCCCGCGCCGGCACGCCCGCCGATCGCGGTGGCCGCGCCGGCGGCGCCGGCAGCCCCGCAGGCGGCGAGCGCGGCGGCGGCGGCGCGGCGGGCGGCGGCGGGGGCGCGGCGGGCGGCGGCGGCGGCGCGGCAGGCGGCGGCGGGCGCGCGGCAGGCGGCGGCGCGCGCGAGCTGCACCCCGGGGTGGCCGCGCGGCTGGACGCGGCGCTCGCGCAGATCGGCGGCGCGCGCGAGGCGCTGGGCGAGGGACCCGTGCTGGCCGGCGTGTCGGCCGGGCGCATCCAGTCGGGTGCGCCGACCTGCGCCCAGGCCCTGGCCGCTTGTGGGCGCGCGCGTGTTGAGTGCGCGTGTGGGTGACACGGTTGCAGGATAGACACGCTGGCGTCAGCTTTGGCAGAGAGCTCTTGCAGAAGGCTCGTGTACATGCGCCCCAGCTCGCGCCAGAGGCTGCCCGTCCAGCGTGTGCCAGCTCATGTGGCATTGCGTCTTCTGGGGCAGCACAGGCGGGCCGGCGAGTGTGCCGTTTAGACAGCGTCAGCAGCTGTATGGTGGGGTGATCGACATGTTCTTCTTTGCCTGTGGCGCTGTCTCTGGCATACGTATGGTGAGCAGCACCGGTGGGTCGCGCGCGCGTCGCGCAGGCATCGCGGGCGCGCGCGTCGCGCTGGACGGCGCGCGGCGCGGCGTCGCGGCGCTGACCGGCGCGCTGCGCGACGGGCTGCTCGGGCGTAAGCGGCGGCAGTCGCTGCGCGCGCGGCCACGGCCGCCGCGCCGGCAGCCCTACAGCCCCTGGCTGGCGCAGCCGCACGTCAAGGCGCGCGGCACGCCGGCCGGCCAGTGACCCCGGCGCCGAGCAAGCTTCAGCGGCTCTGGCTGCCTCCTTCCCTGCACAGCAGCGTGACGTCCTGAACGGGCACGACCAGGCCCAAATACGACTGCGTCCCGCGACTGGGTTGCGCGAGAGGCGCGTGGGGTGGTCCAGGGTGGCCTGTGGGCGCGAAGGCGGACTGCCAGCGTGCTGCACCAGGCCTCGTGTCGCCTTTCGTGACCGCCAGGCGG
>JAABUV010001485.1_pt1 | contig 33940 bp, 54 predicted proteins | sample 5559971 | NCBI WGS metagenome assembly JAABUV01 (sample SAMN10711881, study PRJNA513362) | rock metagenome | isolation source: Antarctica rocks | place: Antarctica: Victoria Land, Knobhead nord | collected 2015-12-19
CCGACAGCGAGCTGCTGGCGTCGGCCGCGAGCGACCGCGCGGTCGCGCTGTATGATCTGCGCAACGCGGCGCCCGTGCGCAAGCTGGTCATGCAGGCGCGCCGCCCGCGGCGCGGACGGCCGGCTGAGCCACGAGCCTGGTGGCTGTCGCCAGTTGTTGTCTTTGACGCTTCCTGCGATGCTAATTTCACGTGCTGCAGGATGTGCCAGACATACAAAGCCACCGAAGCGTTGCAGGCTGTAGCTGCGAAGGGCCGCTGTTGGGCCGTGTGAGAGTGAGGTTTGGCGGTGGAGGAGGTGCAAGCAGCTGCACACTGCCTGCCAGGAGCCCTGCGCAGCACTAGGAGGGCCCTGAGGGCGCGGCGGCGGCGCGGCGCGCAGACGCGCAGCAACGCCATCGCCTGGAACCCGATGGAGCCCATGAACCTGACGCTGGCCAGCGAGGACTGCAACCTGTACACCTACGACCTGCGCCGGCTGCAGGCCGCGCTCTGCGTGCACAAGGCGCGGCGCCTCGCCGGCGCATGCCCGCGCGCCCGCAGCGCGCTGGGCCGCAGGGGCATATGTGGCTGATGTGTGCCTGGTGGATGGGCGGGGGTTGAGCATGTCCTGCAGGCACGTCCTGCTTGCCTGCACAGACCTGGTCTGACACTGAGCAAGCTCTCAACTGGTGTTCTTGATGTAAGCTCGACAAAGGCTCTGAATGTGTGCGGCGGTCCAACCCGGGCGCAGGACTTCACGTCGGCGGTGATGGACGTGGACTACTCGCCGACGGGGCGCGAGTTTGTGGCGGGCAGCTATGACCGCAGCGTCCGCATCTTTGGCCACACGGGCGGCCGCAGCCGCGAGGCGCGCCCTCATCTGCATTCCTGTGTTGGACTTGCTGTCTTGCATCGCAAATACTCCTGGGGCTTGGGGCTGTAGATAAACCTCTGCAACTTCACATCAGACTGATCGCACACTAGAGGTCACTGGTTAGCTGCTGGCGACTAGTAGGACCAATACAAGGTTGGTGATGGCGCAGCTAGGAAGTGCAGTGCGCCATGACATGTCATGCGGGAGCTGGTTCAAGGAAGGCAGGCCATGTGTTGGTCACAGCAGGATCGAGAGCGGGTGTGTCGGCGCAGGTGTATCACACGGCGCGCATGCAGCGCGTGTTTGCCACGCGCTTCTCCGGCGACGGCGCGTACGTCTTCTCCGGCTCGGACGACATGAACGTGCGCGTGTGGAAGGTGCGCGCGCGCCGCGTCAGCCCCGCGCTCCGCATCCCACTCGAGTGGGGTGCCTGCGTTGTCTGCACGCTGCTGTGGCGCAGCGAGCCCGCTGGCCTGGTGTGTCAGCTGGCAGCGTTGAGGATGTTGCGCAGTTCCTCGTTGTTTCTTGTTGGCGTGCTGCCTTACCAAGGCATGCCTGTCTCACTCCGCATGGCAGCATGCGTATACCCTGGCTTGCAACAAAAGGTCTCCGCCCGACGTGGCGCGTGCGCTGGCGGCGCAGGCGCAGGCGAGCGCACAGCAGGGCACGCTGCTGCCGCGCGAGCGGCACAAGGCGGCGTACCAGGCGGCGCTCGTGCAGCGCTTCCGGCACCTGCCGGAGGTGAAGCGCATCGAGCGCCACCGCCACCTGCCCGCCGCGCTCTACAAGGTGCGCGCCGGAGGGTCTGGGCGCCGAAGCATAGGCAGGGTCGGAGCCAGGATGCATGATAGGCGCGGAGGGAAACCGCCTGGTCTGCTGGTGTGCGCAGTGGAGCGCCAATGCCACCAGCCGGCCGTGCTCTGCATCGCGCGAGTGGTAGAGGGTAAGAGAGAGTGAGCGGGGAGAGTAAGCAGGAAAACATGTGCTGCAACGATGCTTTTTTAAGTACACGTGCTTCGCGCTGGAGTTGTCTATCAGCGCTATCCAAGGCATGAGCTGCACAAAGGGTTAGTGCGGCTGCGCGGCAGGCGACCAAGGCGCGGCGCGCGGCGGTGGACGCCGATTCACGCAAGCTCAAGCGGCGGAAGGCGAACAGCGCGCCCGGCTCCGTGGTGGACAAGCCGGAGCGCAAGAAGCGCATCGTTGCAGAGCTGGAGTGAGGGGGTTACCAAGGGGCGCAGCCTGGGCGCATGTCTGTGTGCTTAGCAGCTGGTGTAGCAGGCTGCCGCAGAGGCGGCGCAAGTGAGGCGAGTCATAGCTCCACAAGCTGTGTTTGCAGAGGCTGGACCTGGCTTGTGTTGTCGGTGTGGTTCACGGCTTCCTGTGTGTTCCGGGCAGAATGCTTGCATGTGTTTTAACAGTAGTGCTTGCGCTGCGGCGTATTGCACTTTAATTAGGTTAGTGTGGTCCGCATGCATATCTGTCAGCTTGCTTAGATATATCGTGCCTTTGCACATGTATGAAGTGCCTGTGCGGCCCGGCAGTCCTCAACTGCATCAGCATTGCACAACAACTTCATCTGCATGCTTAACACCACGGCTGATGATCACAGCAGCCGCCCCGCATCTTGCATATGCATAAAGCGCTGTGAGGCGCATATTATGATGTATGGCCAGAGCGCGGTGCCTGCACGCCAGGCATACCACATGAGTGGCTGCACTGACCACTGCGAAGGGCCAACTAGGCCAGAACAAGGGGCCCCTGTGACCAGACACACAAGCATGGCTGCGACTGGCGAGGCGTAAGGCGCGGCGAGCAGGAGCGCTCACACTCGGTCAGGCGACGCACTTACTAGCAGGCGGCGCTTGCTGACAACTTTGCGCCTCGCCACCGGCAAGCAGGCAGTGCCTGGCCAGAACCAGCAAGCAAGCAGGCAACAACCCAACCAATGGCCCCTCTTGCTCCTGCAGGCTCATGCTCGTACAGTGCTAGCGCGTGAGAGTGCAAGCACGTCAGGCTACCACAGCAGACCTGGCCAGAGCCTGCAGTGGTGTCCAGGCCCAGGGCCGCCTTCAGCGCCGCCTGTTCTTTCTTGGCCTTCTCCAGCTCCGCCGTCGTGCGCGCCTGCAGCCAACGCAACTTTAAAGCTTCACGAGCGGCAGAACCGGCCCGGGGTAGCTGCCAGCAGCTGGCACTGCCGGGCACAAGGGCACTATTTCGCAGGCAGAGTGGAGCTTTGCTACGGGGGGGGTTGACCGCACCAGGGCCACCAGTAGCTTGTCACGGGTCATACTTGTGTAAGAGCTCATATTTGTAAAAGCAAGAGGCGTAGTGCAAGGCTCGCGGATGTTCACAGGTATGCCTGGCCTGGAAACTTGATCAGCCTTGGGATGGAAGCAGCCATGCAGTGAGCTAGGGTTTGGGGATGTGCTATTATTCATGCACTCCCGGTATACGTCCAGGCTGGCTGGGCTCTCTAACCAGGCAGCACCGCACGAGGCGGCAAAGACAGCACAGCGCACAAGCGCGTCCTTGCCAGTTCCGCACGCGCCCCATGCCTGGCATGCTGGCAGACGTGCGCGCACCGCGAGCGAGGCCTGCATCCGGCCAGTGCGCAATGCATTGCCCCGGCGGCGAGGCAGCCACGGCGTTAAGCGGCGGGAGCGCCTGCATGCATGCAGATGCAGGGCGCCATCCGCGCTTGCACAGGCAAGGATGTCCAAGAACTACTGCATGTGTATGAAAGCAGCACATGTATTAGCACATGCGCCCAAGCGTGGGCTATGTGCTATGCGTTGTTGCATTGACTTAAGTGTTCTATGGCTATCTCGAAGTGTGGGCACGCTGTCTGCTGGTTGTGTGTTTGCGCGGCGTTGCACTCGCTGTAGCTGTGTACAAAAAAGCTGCGCCCCGCCAGCATGAGCTTTGAACATTTCCTGAGTCGCGCTTGTTCGCAGTTGACAGACTCGCCTGTTGACAAGTTTTGTTGTTTCCCTTATGACAAGAGAATGGCATGTGCGTGCAGACCGCGTCGTCCAGCTGGCAAGCCTGGCATCACTGATAATGTCGCCTGTCATGTTTAGGCCGCGCACAGTGCTACTGCATGCTGATTTGTAGCTTGCCGGGCAAACAGCCGGTCGGCGCTGACCACCGCGTGCGCAGGGCGTGCGGCGCATGGAGTGCATGGTCGCGCAAGGCGCGCGGGAGCCAGCATTGGCCTGCGCTGTGACCCCCAGCGCGACCTGGAGGACGCGGACTGGCATGGATGCGGGAGGGACAGTGCCGCTTTGGGTCGAGCAGCAGCTGACGTGGGTTCACATTTGAGAGGCAGCACGTGACTGTCTGGGCCGGCGCTGCTATCAAGGGCGGCACGCGCTGGTGCAGAGGGTGGGGGGACTGTTGCATCAGGCAAGCATGCAAGGCTGGCGGCAGCCAGCCGCGGCAGCTGCCAGCATTTGCTCTGCAGAACAAAGCGGGCTGGCTGTGCTTTGGAGGGGCCTGGGCTTGTGGTTGATCTGTGCATCCGCAGGGCATGGCCTGAACATAGCGTGCGGCAGTGTTCTGCATGAAGCAAGTACTCGCTGGAACGTGTTTACAGCATTTGCTTTTCTCAGGAGACATTGTTGCTGTATTGTCTGGGCCGCTGGACGCTCAGTCTGCACATGCAGCTGTTGCTGGCTTACGCATCATCCGATGCCCAACCCATGCGCATCTATATGAATGGTCTGCACAAGGCCTGCTTGCATCTGTGGGGAACCTGGCTTGGCGCTGACCCTGCTTTAGAAATCATCTAGCCGTTTGAATCTGAGGGAGGAGAGCTCCACTCGGATTGCATGTGATGATGGCCGCCGCAGGAGGGCAAACAAATTGCTTGGCGCGTTGTCTCCCTGGAGCTATGGCAGCCTGCAGCGAACGCGCATGGCAGTTTGTGCGCAGCGCAGCCCTGGGTTACCGCATGGACCACCTGCGTTTGGCACTACAGGTGCGAAGGCTTCAACCTCATCTCAGCACGTTGGCATGCTGAGTGCAAGCGCTTGCCAACACAACAGTACTGAGTCACTCGGGTGCTGTCGCAACGCAGATGGCACTGGCTGTTGCGGTGGCGCTGCCCTTTGTCTGGAGCAACTCCCTGTACTTTGCGCTGGGCTCCACCTCGTTCTGGGTCATTGTCACTGTCGGTGCGGCCACAAAGCTGCTCTGTCGCCAGGCAGCCCTGTGGAAGGCAGTGCGGTGTAGCCATGTGTGTATGACGCATAACACAGGGCCCAAGGCTGGAGTACTGTGCTTGGTTTTTTAGCGGGGGATGTGCATGGAGTCCGCTCATACGCGATGTCTATGCGGGAGGGCGAGCTGTGGTGCTCTCTTGCGGGCCAGGGCTGTCCCTGCCTGCCACCGGTGTGCACTCGTAGTGTCAAGCCCACGTTCTGTGCGTGCTGCAGTGGTCGCTCTGGCGCCGAACGTGGGCTCCGCGCTCAAGAGGTCGTGGCAGGGGGCTGGAGGGACCATCCTGGGAAGCGCGCTCGGCATCGCAGTTATGGCGATCATGGAGAGGATCATCGGGAGCAGCGCCTTCAACCAGCATCCAGTGGCGTCGGTGCGCACCAGCACGTGGGTCCCATCGGGAACTGCAGAAAAGGCAACCAAGCCAGCAGGCCGAGCTTGCTTGTGGTGTCATGAGAGCAGCTTGTTGACCTGGGCTGAGGAGGCCCGCGCTCGCCCGGCAGGCGGTGTGGGGGACCGTGTTCCTGTCGCTGGGGGCCGGCCTGCTGATGCTGCACAAGGCGCGCTTCGCCCCGAGGCTGCGCTACGGCATGGACGTGGCGCTGCTCACGTTCGCCGTCGTGGCTGTGCCAGGTGCGGCCAGCGGCTCACGAGTACCTTGGGAGTGGGTGCATGTGCGCAGCGCGCTGTGCTTCCAGACGCGACCACACCGAAGTGCGCCTGAGGATGTGTTGCGTAGCAAGGAGCACGCCTTGTCTGTGTGTGCAATGTGACGGGCAGCACACTGTGTGCATGTATATAGGAGGCTCTGCCGCAAGGTGGGAGAGCAGGCCTCTCGGAAGAGGGGGAACATGTACGGCGTGCTATGCTATCATGTTAATTGCCTGCACAATGAAAGTACAGAGTCCGACAACACGGTGTGTGGCAGGTCTGCGGTCAGACGATGACAACATCATGGAGTCGCTCAGGCTGGCTGCAAATGCATGCATCGGCGTGGGTGATCCCCAAATCGATGGGCGCACCTTGACGTTCCCCTGCACTGCGCTTGGCTGGTCTTCCATGATCTCGAAGCTGCTGTGCTCCCTGACTCTGTAGTGGTGTGATCAACCCTCAGTCTAGCTGCCAGACAAGCGATCCAAACTTGCATATGGCCACACCGTTGTTCCTGCGGCCATGAGGTCATGCCCGAGTCAAGTGCTGGCCGAATCGAGAGTGCTCAGGCATCACGATTCAGCCCGAGAACAAGTACCAGCGGACTTTTTCATTTCGTGAGAAGGTTGAATGTGCTGCGTCTCGTCCGGCTCCAAGCCCTCCCGCGACCCCTGTCCTGGCGGCACAGGCATCGCGCTGATAGTGGCGGGCGTCATCTTCCCAGTGCGCGCGCGGGAGGCGCTGCGCAAGGCTACCGCGCAGCTGCTTGAGCAGCTGGGCGACTTTGCCTTCTTCACGCTGGGCGAGTTCTGCCAGGCGCGGGCGCCAGGCACCCATGCGTAGCAGTGTCTGATCTTTGAGAGTGCAGCCCATGCCGAGAGGAATGCAGCACATGGTGCACGTGCGCTCGCACATTATGGGGCTGTTGTGCTGTGCTCATCCAGCGTTCTGCAAGGTTCTCAAGCACACGCTCCGCCATGATGGCTGGGGCAGCTGTAGGAGGTGCCTCGCTTTTCTTTATGCATGCCAGCAAGCAGCTCACATGCCGCTGTTGTGCTGTGCTCATCCAGCGTTCTGCAAGGTTGTCAAGCACACGCTCCGCGACAATGGCTGGGGCAGCTGTAGGAGGTGCCTTGCTTTTATATGCATGCCAGTAAGCAGCTCACATGCCGCTGCAGATTTAAGTAGAAGCTCCTCGCCTGAGCGCTGCAGGCCCTGCTGATGACTAGGACAATTCCTGTGTGCTTAGCATTTCAAAGCTGTGCATGCCGTCCCTGGCGCACGCAGGAGCGCAAGCGCGCGCGCGCGCACGCAAGGGCGCCGCGCGGGCGACCCGCGCGCGCCGCGCCAGCTGGCTGCCCGCTTAGGCGCAGGGTCTGAGCCCTGGCTGAGCGCATGGTCCGCCGAAGATGCCGAGGGTCTGCAGATGCACAGGGTCTGAGCCCTGGCTGAGCGCGCGGGCAGGCGGCGGACCCGGCGGCGGTGGCTGCACTGCTGCGCGCGAGCGGGCAGACGCGCAGCGCGCGCCTGGACCGCGCGTACCTGCACCGCCGCCGCCTGCGCGGCCAGGGCGGCCGCGGCTCGCGCGCGTGGTACGTCGACGAGGCCGCCTGGCTGGCCGGCACGAGCGCCGACGCGACGGCCGCGCCCAAGTTCTTCCAGGAGGCGCGCCCTGCCCTAACCCTGTCCTGGAGGAGGCTGTGCAGTGTGTTGACAGGAGTGCGCGGCGCTCCTCCTGCACAACGCGGCTGCTGGGGCGGGGCTGCCGGGGCAGCCATCGCCCGCCAGTGCATGCATCACATGCGTTTGCAAGCTCGAGTCGTGGAGGCAATACCGCGCCCCACGTCCTCATGTTGGTCTTGCTCCAGGCTTGGACCTTGACCATGCCTGCCTCGCATTGCCTGCCTTGTCAGCTGAGAGTGCGCTGGGCAGCGGCCCCCTCCGCAGGGCCCTCTCACAGCGGTGCAGACCACTGCCTGCACCATTGGCCAACAATTTGACCGCACCCACCACAGTTGTTTGGTTCAAACGGGCAGAATAAGCTGCAGAAAGCGTGCAGGACAGTGCTTGCCATGGCTACAGCGGCCGCGCGTGCCTGATGCGCTCAAGCGGGCGCGCAGGAGGCCCAGGCCGAGGCAGCGCGCGCGCCCGAGCCGAGCGTGCCCGCGGACGACGCGCAGCCCGAGTGCGCGCTGAGCGGCGAGCGCTTCGAGGTGTGCTGGGACGACGCCGACGGCCAGTGGCGCTTCCGCGGCGCCGTGCGCCTGGACGCCGACCAGGCTGCACGGTGCGCATCCGCCCAGCATCCCACCCTGTCCGGCCTCCACAGGAGGATGTGATGGCCGCGGCCGCCAGCCGGTTGCAGTGCTTACAGCAAAGCGTCGTGCCTGGGCGGGCGCAGAGCTTGCGAACTAGCAAGGGCGTGGCAGGCAGGTGGCCCGCGCTGCGGAGCAAGTCTGCCTGCCCTGTTCCCACGCCGTGCAGGTGTGCAGGCAGCGCGCGCCTGGCACCTCTTGGCAGGATGACACGGGTTGCGGTGCGCAGGTATGGCTTGGAGGAGGGCACGCTTGTTAAGGCCAGCTGCCTGGGGCCCCTGCCGGGCACGGCGGCAGGCGGCGCGCCGCCCGCCGCGGCCGCGGTTGCCACGCCAGACCCAGCGAGCTCGGCCGCCGCCGGCGGCGCCGCTGCGGACGGCGCTCCGGCAGCCGTTGTCCAGACGCTGGCCCTTGTCCCCGAGCCGGACCCCGCGCCAGCTCAGGCCATCGAGGCGGCTGCGGACGAGGGCGCGGCGCTACGGCTGGGGGCGCCAGCAGAGATTGAGGCGCAGGCTCAGGAGCGGCTGCCCGAGGACGCGTTAGAGCCTGTCGCAGGGCCTCCTGCGCCTGATGAGGCCGTGGAGGCCGCGGACGCCGCGCTCGCAGACGGCGCCGCGGCGGGGCCCAGCGGCGCTGCAGCATTGGGCTTGTTGAAAGCAGAGTATGAGGAGCAACCCCCGGGCGGCGACCGCCTGCCGGCCGCGCCGGCGGTGAAGCGCGAGCCCGGGGCGGAGGCGCCGCAAGCGGAAGCAGCGGATGCGCTCGGTGTCGGGGCCTCTGCGCCTGCGGCGCTCCCGGCCATCAAGGCCGAGCCAGCGGAGGCCGGCGCGCCGGCGGGGCCCGTGGGCGCGGCCGGGGCGCACGGCGATGGCGGCGAGGCGCGCGCGGGGCCGGGGCCTGCGGAGTCGTCGGCGCTGGGCGAGGGCGCGCCGGGCATGCCCGCGGAGGCCGCGGTCGAGGGCACGCGGGATCTGGGTCTGGCCGATGCGGCTGCGCCTGCGCCCGTTCTCGCAGTGAACGCGCTCCCTGGACACAAGCGCGCGCTGGCGGCGGCCAGTGACGAAGAGGGCGGGCAGGCCAAGCGGCCCCGGCCTTGAGGCGGCTGGTTCAGAACGCTGCTTAGCACTCAGCTGTGCGCATCCCTGTAATTGGTACGGAGGCTGGGGCAGGCGCACCGTGCAGGCCCAGCAGGCTCTGGTGAGAGCGGGGCGCCGCGACAGGCAGGAGCGCAGGGAACAGAAGCATGTCTGTGGGCGGCAGAACTGGTAGAGTAGAGCAAGGCTGAGCGAGGTTCACTGCGCGCGCCTGTACTGGTCAGAACTAGAGCAAGGTCAATTGTGTCTGCTGTGCGCGCCTTAGATATCACTAGCGTACTCCATTAGCCGCATTATCGTAGCTCAGCCTGCCGCATGACCAGTGTGGTCTTCTGCATGCGTGGCATACAGTAAAATGTTATAGGTAATTGCCATGCGCTGCCGCTGCAGAGTGCCCAGGCAGGGGTCCATGCATCGTGCCTGCTGTGGACCTAACTGCCTTAGACTCAGCGCATGTGCCGTCGGCCTGTGCTGCGCGACGAGCTGCATCTCTTGCTGGACATTCAGCAACCCCATATGGCAGTCCAAGTGAGCTGAGCACAGGCTGTAGCACATCATAAGTCGGTGCGCTGTTTGCATCACATGAAGCTGTCTGTGACAAGCTGCTGCCAACATGCCGCATGTTAAATGTTGTCCCGAAAGGACATCTCCCATTATGGTGTCAGAATGTTTTGCTAGGGACAAGTCATCCTCTCTGCATACGCCGGCAAACGCCCGCCGACACAGGCACCGGCTGACATCCTGCCATAGACTATTTGCTGTACATGCTTACCTACTCACAAGCGGGCATTGCCTCCTCATGCTAAAATCATGCTGACGCCTGTGTAATTGCCTTACATTATATCAGAGTGGGAGGTGCTCCACATTCTAGATCACTGACTTCACATACATCACTTTTGACATATAAAAAAAACATTGTAGCTTAGGTGCACAGCGACGCAGCGCATGGCCTTTGCGTCCCAGAAGCTTGCAGCGGTGATCAGCTGCCACGCTTGGGACAATGCCTGTCTGCGCCTTGCCATCTGCCCCAACAACCACGAGGTCCACCTGTACGCTGCGCCGGACCTGGGCCAGCCGTGGCAGCGCACCGCTGTGCTGTCAGAGCACGATCAGCTTGTGTCCGGCTTGGACTGGTCGCGCAGCGACCAGCTCGTCAGCTGCAGCCATGACAGGAACGCATATGTCTGGACCTGCACCGACGGGCACTGGCGGCCAGAGATGGTCAGTCCTGCCGGCCGGCCCTTGCTTGCGCGGACAGTGCGCTTCAGCAGCGCGCATCGTGTTATGTTCATTGTGGATGGCAACATCTGCACCGCCTGTCGCTGGGCAGGTGGCCACGAGGCTCGAGCTGGCAGCGCTGTGCGTGCGGTGGAGCCCATGCGGCCGCAAGTTTGCGATCGGCGCGGCGAAGACGGTGTGCGTGGCATACCGCGACGGCGACAAGGGCTGGTGGGTGGCGAAGCTGATGAGGCGCTGCCACAGCAGCAGCGTCACCGCTCTTGCGTGGCACCCCGGCGGCGCGCTCCTGGCCACGGCCTCCAGCGACGGCCGCTGCCGCGTGTTCAACGCGCGCGTCGCAGGCGCGCTGTCTGTGGAGCTTATGACTGGGACGGTTCTGAACATCACGCATGCACATGTGGGAGTGCCGCTTGCCACACACTTGTTTGCTGTGGTTGCTGCATCTAGCAAGTTGCACGACGTCTCTGTGACCGACGGTGGCAACTGCGGCCTGGTACGGAGGTCAACGCTGGGGCGCGCGAGGTGACAAGGCCTGTGCGCGCTCAGGTGTGGAGGGCTCGGCCGACACTGGTGCATCTGCGGCCGTGGCGGCGTCCCGATTTGGTGACCAGCTGGCGGACCTGGCGCCGGGCCTGGGCTGGGGAGTCGCGGTGGCATGGTCGCCCTGCGGTGCGTGTTTGGCGCCGCGCAAGCGGTCAGACTTACTCAACTGACATGTGGCCAACTGGCTTTGGAACCAAATGCCGGCGCACTCGACAGGGGTGCAACACGCGCCGCAGGCAGCGAGGTGGCCATGGCGTGCCACGGCGCTGCGCTGGTCTTTGCGGGCGGCTCGACCAGCAGCGGCGCTGAGCGGCTCGCGGCCGCGGCCGCGGCGCCGCAGGTGCTGCGCCTGCCCGGCCGCCCAGCGCGCTGCCTGGCGTACCTGCGGCGGGACTTGGTCGCGGCGGCGGGGGCCCCCAGCGAGGGCGTGCTGCTGCTGCAGCGCGGCGAGGACGGCGCCTGGGCGCCCCTGCGCACGCTGCACGGTTCGATCGGCCCTTCACCTCTGCCTGACTCACTGCAGATGGGCGTCTGCATGCTTGCTTGGAGTGCCTGCTGCCGCGGGGCAACACACTGCCTGGTTTTCCTGGCTAGGGACAAATTAGGCAGTCTCATTGTTCCTGAAAGGAACAAGGAGACGGCCTAATTGTTTGTTACGTGGTTGTCAAGGATATGCGACCTGTGCCTGGCTGTGTCTGATTTCTGGCAAAGTGCAGAGCCAACCATCATCTGAGCATGTCACCACGCACGTCGTCCTTGCAACGGTGTGTGGCCATGCGTGCAGGGCGATCCGAGCATGCGGCTGCCGCCGCTGCGCCGTTGCGGCAGGTCTCAGCGGAGTTCAGTGCCAAGCTGGCGCTGTTCTGTGTCAAGCCCGCGCCCAAGGTGCCGCGGCCTGCTGCTTGCAGCCCATTTGGGCACCTCCGTCTTGGTATGGTGAGTTGGTGAGTCTGACCTGTTTCTGTCGCGGTGACTAGGGTAATTAGGGTAAGGGAGGCACGGCCGTCCTTGAGCAGCCTGACATGCGGTCTGCTGAGGCGATGACTGAGGGGCATTTGAAGGAGACTACTGCCTGACATTGCATCCACTGTCATGAAAACCCAAGCAGGTATTGAGCGTTCCCTGCCCGGGCCGCATCACAGCAGCATGGCGACTTACCCGGCGGCGGCGGCGGCGGCGGCGTCGGCGCGCACGCCAATGCAGTGGTGGAGCTGCGGCCGGTGCCGGGCGGCAGCGGGCTGCGCTTCTCCACAGCCGGCTGGGATGGACGCGTTGTGCTGTGGGATGCGGGCCAGGATGCAGCTGCATTCGCGGACACCATTGCCGCGCTGCGCTAATTTGTCAAACGCATAGGCAAAGTCTGGCAAGGCTTCCTGCTGGTGCCTCTGTATTTATCTGCTGTTACAATACTATAACAGCCATACGCTGCCTGCTATGCTGGACGCGACTTCACAGTTGATACAGACGCACGCACTGACAACCTCACCAACAAAATGCGGCTTTCCTTTATGTTTGGCTCATCCTTTTAAAATTTTTCAATCAATTGTCAATCTCGCATGCTGTCGCCAGCACGGAGTGGCAAGGTGAGTGCCAACCGAGCACTGGCACAGCTGTTTGGCTGCGTGCAATGGCAGACTGTCCCAAGCAAGCAGATACAAGGACAAAGGGGTGTAGCAGTCAGGCCCACACCAAACAGCCTAAGCCTGTTCCCAACGTGGGACATGCCAGCTGGGCCTGTCCCTGCCCTGCCCTGTTACCTCGCTGGAGACGCATGTGTATCTGCCTGGCTGCTGAGCATGCCCAGTGCCTCCTCTGCGTCATCATGCACCGGATGGCGCTGCTGCCCCCCTGCCATCCCCTTCTGTGCGCCCAGCCAGCTCTGCAAGTCCTGCGCACCCCGACACCCAGGTATTAGGAACGCGCCTGGGACTGATCATGGCCCCACGGGCAGCGTGTCACAGCAATACCGGGCGGACGTGCGAGCCCATGTCAGCGGCCCTGCCACCCTGCAGCCTCCGGCGCGACGGGTGACAGCACCTCAACCGTGTCGATGTCGATCAGCGTGGGCAGTGCGTCATCGGGCGCGACGCTCAGGCCGCATGCGCGCGCCTGGGCGGCAGTCGCTTCCCGCGCGGTGGCTGTGCTCCACACGATGCCCTGCTCCCCCCATGTGCGTTGCACCTGAAGCGTGGCAAATGGGGTTTCAAGATCCGGCCACTCCTGTAAGCAGCATTCCTGCAGGATATGCGCGTGTATGGAAGTGAGTATGAGGGAGGCATAGCGGGGATGCCGCTCACAAAGCCAGCGAGCTATGGCTTGTCTGTGCACCGCACGCATGGCAACAGCTGGCATGATGTTGCTGGGTCGCATAAAAAGGGGTGCATGCAATAGAGCAGGCAGACCTGCAGCATGGCGGGCGCGGTGCGCGTAGCGCCTATCAGGTAGAAGCCGCCGTCGTACGCGGGGCCGAGCACGACCTGCGCGTCCACAGCGTCCTTGACCACGCGCTCCTGCTCAAGCCATCCTGACGCCTCCATGCATACGACATACCAACACGGCTGGCTGCTACATCCTTCACAGCCGAGTTGTGGACACCCGCACCTCGTGCCGGTCCAGCGCAGCGGCGGCCGTGCATATCACCGCACGTGACATATCTGGTATGTCAGACCCCAGGATGATAGCCTGCACAGACAAGAGTATGCTCATGTCCACGTTGCAGCGCAGACTTTGCTTCAAGGCAGCGAGGCATACCTTGCTCGCTCCGGCGCTCAAGGCGCCCTGAAGCGCAGCATGCATACGCTGGCCCAGGTCCGCATTGTCTTCTTGTGGCGCGCACTGTAAGCCAAGTGTGGTCAGCGCCTGGCTATCCTGTTCACCAACTTGCTCTCAAGCCTCGTTGCATGTGCAGGGGAGCAAGCTCCCACCTTGGCGAGAGCCTGCAGAGACCACAGCCAGGCTTCAATCTGCTTCTGCTGGCTGGCGGGTGCAAACGCCACGGTGGTGTGACTGGCTGGCGGCACACTGCGCGGTTGAAGACCATGCTCAACGCGAGCAGCACTGCATATTTAAAACAAGTACGTACGAGCACACTTGCCCTGCGGCAGCCTCAAGGATGATATGCCCGGCACAAGCGCTGTAGAAGCGTGCCGCTGCGTTGGCTCCTACGGAGCGAGCGAGGCGCGTCTTCACCAGCCCGGGCAGCGGTAGCTTGGCAAACACAATCACCGCCGTGTCGCCGGGCATCAGGCACTGACTGACATAGTTTGTCTCCACCTGCACATGATGTGACACTCTGAGCCCCACCAGGTTCAGGGCTGCCTGCTGTGCTGCGCCTGAGCTTCAAAAGAAGCTCAGAGCTGCGCCTTGCTGGTCACTGCCTGCCTGTAAGGATTGCGCAACAGAGCGTGCATTGCCCCAGCTACCAGTGCGCACGCGTGGAATCAGTGCCTCGGGCCAACAACACCTTGGTGCGGCATCTGCGTGCATCAGCCTCCACAGCGCAAGCGCGTTTAGCCTTGGTCAGTTGACGCAACGCGCTGCACGTGCAGCGCAGCAAACACTGCACAAGCTGGGAGTCAACATTAACTGGCCTGTGCGCTGCAAGCGAGGCTCTGCCTGCCTGACCTGCGGGGCCTCTGTTGCACGGTTGATATACATATGCCTGCTGCCTGAGCGTGAACGAGGCCAGCTGTCCCTGAGATCCTTGAGCGGCCTTGGACACTTCTGTGTGCACCATCATCTCTGATGTGTGCTGTGCCCGTGCTCCAAACTCGGTATATGCTCTGATAAGCTCTATCAAAGTCCAGCAAGGCTGCGTAGTGCGACAGCAAGGCTGCTTTGTGCGAAGTTGAGTGCTAGCATAGGGAGACGTGCAGCACAACCGTGCAGCACTTGAACTCTGCAGACACGGCGCACCCCCCGCTTCTTAACATGCTGTGCTGCGCGTTCAGGCACCTGGCGTGCAGTGGAACACGCAGCCGACCCAGGCTGTGACACAGCCGCCTAGGGAGCATAGGCACTGAGCAGCGAGGGCCAGTTCTGCTCCACACAGGACGCTGTGCGCGAGTCGCGCTCTCAGCAAGCACAGTGTAAGCCAACGCCAAAGCGTTACCAGGCATCTGTCCCGCGGCAGCGTGTGCGTGGTAGGCAGGCTGCTGTACTAGAATTCGGCGCACGCTCGGTCAGCTATGCGCGCCACGGGCAACAACAAAGCGCGCGCGCGTGCGGACACCAACGAGGAGCAGCATCAACCGGATGACCTTGTACTGGACGCAGCGGTGCGAGCAGCAAGCCAGGAGTGCAGCTCGATGCTGCCGCTACACTGACTTGTCACTGGCGCTCGAGCGTTTTTAGTGGGTTCATGAAGTGATGTATGGTATTTCCCCGTGCCAAGGTTTGCATAGACGTTTGACACTCGCCTGCTTGGAAGGACTGGGGGTGTCACGCAGGCACACGAATAGCTTACAGGCAGGAAATGCGAAAAGGTAACTTTAGAGGTGCTTATGAGTCTGTTAACTCGTTAAGAAAACTGGTAAACTCGTGCATGTGCTGCAACAGGGCGCTGAGGACGCGGATGAGGTGGAGGTGTACGAGCCATACAGCCCTGCCAAGCTGGATGAGGGCTGCGCGCATCCTGGTACACCGCCTGCTATCTGCACCCGCGCTACCTCCCTGCCATGTGCATGCAGCCTGCCAATGGCTGCACGGCCACGATTGTCTGTCTCGGTGCCTTGTTGTCTGCGGAGTATGTGTTGCATGATACCTTGCCGCATTGATGCGCATGTGCCGTGTGTGCGTACGTCTGTGGTCACAGCACAAGCAGGAGCTCGACTTCCTGTAGGAATCACCATACTCCTGAAGTGCAGGGGACAGAGAGGCTTGCGCACTTTCTGTGGATAGCGCTTGCGCCCACTCACATGCCTGAGACACGCTGAGAGCTGAACAAACTGGCATGCAGACCTCATTGTGGAGACAGTGAGTCTGGCGTCCATGCAGCCGCCGCCCGTCACGTACAAGCACCACATCCAGGTACAGCTCCAGCGCTCATGCCCTTATGCCTGCACACTCAGCAGTTCTCCGCGCATGCGTCATGTGCAGCTCAGCCTTTGCAGCTCAGCAACAGCCCAGCGCTCGGGTGGCGTAGTCTACCGTCTTTCTGCCATGGTGTAAGTGTGTGCATGCCCCGTGCGGAGCGGGGCGTTGATGCCTGCGGCGCTGCTCATAACTTTTGGCATGGCCGCTGCACGGCTGATGCCTCAATACCCTGTGTGTGTTGTGCTGAGTGCCACCATATCATCGCACCACAGGGTAGGCAAGCAAGCAAAAAGTGCTTGCTGCGCTCATTCCAAGATCGACCAAATGCTCAGCATGGTGTTCGTTTCGCTCGGGCAGGACTCTGTAGAGAGGAGACACATATCCTCTGCGCAACTGGAGACGGTCGTGTACGCGTGCATGCGCTTCCAGCACCAGCTGCCATCAGGCGCGGCCGCATGCCCCAGGGGCTTGTTGCTGGCATGCCTCATTTGGTTTACGCTCTCGGCCCATCACAGACTGCGCAACTGCCTGGCATCACTTGAGTTTAACCTCACCGTGTGCTGCCACCGTCACCTGAGCATGGCATGGACTGCGTTGTCGTGTTGGCAGCATCCGAGCATGCTGAAGAGTGGATGCCAAGTTTCAAGGGTGCAGTACTTATGCCCGTATCACATATGTACTGCACACTCTGTGACATGAGGTCTTCAGGAGGCTGCACCTGCCCTGGCGTTGTCAGGTACTGCTGCTAACAAGCGCCTGTGCGGACGCAGGCGACCGCGCCGGCTTTTTCCTGGCATGGCCCCCGCTCTGAAAGCTCTCCCTCTGCCTGCCGACCTCTGCCATGGTTCCGTCAACCTGCCGTCGCAGCTGCTGCGCTGGTCGTGTGACTATGTTTTGTTTTGGCCTTGTCGCAGACTTTGCTGGCGCAATATGCGTGCTGCCGCTGCATGCAAGCAGGGTCCCCGCAGGCAATACATATTGACTTGGAGCGTGTGCATCAGATCACGCAGGCAGGCATGCGTGCGCGAGCCTGATTTGTGCGATTGCGTGCAGGGCGACGGCGCAGGCGTGGGCAAGGGGCGGCAGATTGCAGCCCTGTTCAAGGAGCACTTTCGCACGAGCCCGGGGCGCAAGACGCGCGGGCTGTGGCTGTCGGCGCGCCCCTTGTCATTTGTCAGCCTTGCACCAGCACATCTATGGTACTTCCTGGACATGCCACAGAAGGTCAGCCACGAAGAGCCCGAAAAGCATGCACGCGCCCTAGACATGCGCAGCCAGCCAGTCTCAAGGTGCACGCACACGGCGCTGCGCTTACGCTCAGGCAGGTCATGTCAGGCTGTCGCCGCAGCGCTGACGCCTGACATGCACGCTGCATGCGCACAGGTGAGCGCCGACCTGCTGTTTGACGCCCAGCGCGACCTGGAGGACGTCGAGGCCGGTGTCAGCGTGTACCCGCAGGTGACCTGCAGCGGCTGCACCACGCACATGTGCCACCATACACTTGCCTACTTTGGCATCGCAACACGCGTGCTGCCATACTCTGTGCATCATGACGCGAGGTGGTCTGTTCCAGTGATTTATGCCTTCACGTTGAGCGCGCATGTACGCAGCCCGCTGGGGCTGCCGCACATGTGACATCCAAAGATGTGTGAAGCTCTCCGTACCTCACAGCAGGTCTCCATGTTCTAGCGAGAGCATGCTGTTGTCGAGCTGCATGCTCACAAGTGAGCTGCACGCGTAGGCAACAAGAATCAACGCGCAACACTGACACAACAAGCCAGCCAGCTTGCATTGATTCTCCCTTTGCTTTGCTTAACAACACATGAACAGCGCTCGCTTGAACGTGCAGGGCGGGCGCGGCATGCCCAACGTGAAGGACAGCCTGGAGGGCATGACGCGGCGCGGCGTCATCTTCATCACGTACTCGCTGCTCATCAGCGGCGCAACTGCGCGCGGCAGCGCTCAGGGCGGCGGCGCGAAGCGCGCGCGCGGCACTGCCGGCCGCGGCGGCCGCGGCGGCGGCCGCGGGCGTGGGCGCGGCCGCGGGCGCGGCCGCGCGGGCGGCGATGGCCCAGCGGCAGACGGTGACGGCGCAGCGGCAGGCGGCAACGGCGCTGGTGTGCGGCCCAGCTCCCTTGCCGGTCAAGGGGTGGAGGGCGTCAGCAGCGGAGTGCTGTCTGGTACCCTAGTGCGATCGTCAACCCTCCATCAGCTTGACTTGTGAAACGATAGGCCAAAGAGCAGCTTACATGGACAACACCACGTTGGCATGACAAGGTGAAGCGTGTGTTCTGTGAACAGCCTGAGCCCTGGCACTTTGTTGATCCATGCTGCAAAACGGCAACCTTGCAGGCGGGAGCTCGTAGGTGGTTGCATAAGAAAAGGTATCGCGCCGCAGGTGCGGCGGGCGGCCACGCCTTTGAGAAGGAGGAGGAGGTGCAGCTGACGAGCCTGGCCGCCATGGCCAAGGAGCTGCTGGCGGGCGCCAGCCCGCTGGTGCCCGGCACGCGGCTGAAGCAGATCGTGGAGTGGCTGCGCGGCGGCGACGGCGACCCGCTCATCGTCTTTGATGTGCGCCCTGCGCCCCCGCCGTTAGTGTAACACAATGCAAACAAGATGTGAGCTTGTGCATGCCCAGACAGGCAGATGTGACTGCTAGTGCTGCCTGACGTCTGTCCATGCAGCCCCGCGGCTGACAACGTGTGCATGGTGCGGCAGGAGTGCCACAAGGCCAAGAACCTCATCCCCACGAAAGGTGTGCCTGCGAAGCACCCATGTGCAGTGCATATCAGAGGGTGTTGTCGTGTGCAGCAAGAGCATGGCTGCTGCGTGCAAGCAAACCACGCAGACCGGCAAGGCCGTGCTGCAGCTGCAGCAGCACCTGCCGCAGGCCAAGATCCTGTACAGCTCCGCGATGGTGCGCACTCGCGCGCACGCTCACGCATGCGCTGTGCATCACCAAGGTAGGCCGCTTGCGCTCCCTACACAGCATGATGGGCTCACGGCTGCGCGGCGCAGGGCGCGTCGGTGCCGTCCAACATGGCCTACATGGTCAGGCTCGGCTCCTTTGGGTACAGCAACCTGCCGGAGATGCTCCAGCGGATGCACAGTGCGCCCCGCCTCCTGCACCGCCTGGTCTGCACCATGCCGGTTGCCTAGGTCCGTCGTAGAAGCTCCTGGTATGCCACACACCGTGCCGAGGTGAGCCCTGTGTGCTGAGTGATCCAACAGCCCTCAGCGCGTCGCCCTGGTTGCGGCCGCAGTCCCCATATGCTCGGGTCCATACAGAGCCAGGCAGTTGCGTAGGACGCGGCGTCTGCGCAGTCAGAGAGCGCTGTGAAGGCATGTGGCTGTCCAAAAAAAGGTTCCTGATCAGATGTAACGCGCCACAACCCTGCGTGCAGACCTGGGCCTGGGCGCGCTGGAGCTGTTTGCCCTGGGGCTGAAGTCCACCGGCGTCTACCTGAGCCGCAGCCTGAGCTTCGCTGGCGCGGAGTTCAACATCGCGCGGTGTGGCTCGCCCAGGGCCTCCGGCCATCTGTCGCTCACATTATGATGTTGAATGTTGCCTCCATGTGGCTAGAAGAGTTGCCGCATATGCACAGCGCTAGAGCCCTCATTTAGATGCGCATTGCGAATGCAGCTTGACACAAACCCAAGGCCTTGCAGTCTTGCGCAAGGTGCCTGAGGCTTTCCCGACATGCAGCGTGGAGGTCGCGCCCGCCATGCGCATCATCTACGACCGCGTCGCCAGCTACTTCAGCCTCCTGTACAGGGTCCTGGGGGGCAGCGGGCTGCTGTCGCGCCAGGGCAGGTGCGACGCGGCGCTCAGACGCGCCTCTGCACATCGTGTGCGCGCGTTGCAGGGCGGGATTGCATGCGCTACCTATGTACATGTGCAGAACAATAACAAGGAAAGCTGACAAATCCGTGAAGCGCTCTGCGCATGCAGCCTAACGTGCATACAGAGGAATATGGGCAATCAGCAATTCAATTTCCGCGCTTGCCTCTGGCGCGCAGCATGCTCTTCTGGGCCACGCAGCAGCGGCTCTTCCGGCAGATGCTGCTCGCAGCCAAGGTGCCCACGTGCCTGCCTCGACCCGGCCGCTGCTGCCGACCCTCCATATCAACCCTTGTTGCAGTGCTGGGGCGCGTGCTGCAGTAGGCAACGCACGCTGGCCAATGGTGTCATGCATGCACGACTTACACCACACATCACATCTTTGTTGATGCAGGCATTGGGGTACCCTGCAGTGCGTAGACGAGCACGCTTTGCAGACTCACCAGGCTGGCCTCTGGTGCAGGTGCCTGAGACCGCGCGGCTCGCCATCGAGGCTGTGCAGGACGGCTACGCTGTGGTGATCGGGCTGCAGTCGACCGGGGAGGCGCGCCCTGCTTCTGGCGCGCTGTGCTTGGCCAAGTTGTGCCACTCACTCATTACAGGAAGTAGCCACTCAGCTGAGGGTACCCCGCTTTTGTAAGCACATGCAGCCTGCGAGTGACCATGGCGGCAGTGACCAGATGTTGCAGATGTTGAGCAAGAGATGTTGAGCAAGGCTTGGGTCAAAGAGATAGAGTGCAGGGGTGTCCAGCAAAAAGGCCAAGCCGTGGACATTGCGCGGTTGCTTGGAGCGAAATGCGCAGGACGCAAGCTGGAACGCGCACGCCTTCACCTTGTTGTCAGCAGGGCCAAGTGCCTGTAACACGCGCGCAGTCCAACAGCATGAGCAAGCGGGAGGAGAGCGGCAACCAGCTTGACGACCTGGTGTCAACGCCCAAGATGATCGTCTCGGAGTACCTGACGAAGCACTTCCCGCTGCAGTCCACCAAGCTGAGCAACCGCGACGTCGACGCCCTCATCCACCTGGTGCCCCTCCGCATGTGTCATGGCTCAGCGCTCGCAGCCTGCTCGCTAGAGCAAGCATGCCTGCCAGGCCAAGCGTGGCTCGTCTCCGGGAAGTTTCTGTGCGCCGGCAACTGCTTATTACCAGCACTGCAATATCGCTGGTACTTGCAGCTATCCTGCAGGCATCTGGAGGCCGCGGCATGCCGCATGCATCACCACGCACATGCACATAAAGGATAGTATTCCTCATCAGGCAGCCATGTGTGCCTTGCGGTTCCTATGCATGGAGCATGTTCGCCTGACTTGGCGTGCGGGTCAAGTGACCTAGCACCTGAAGATAAGAGGTAGGAGAGTGCGTCGGGCCTGGACTTGCATAAAACAATTTGCTAAGAGTGAACGCAGCGCAGCGCGTTCCCTAAGGGGAAGGGGAACGCTGCTCGACTTCTGGGCAATGCACCTTGCATACTCGCATGGAAGCACTTGTCTTGCCTAGGCACGACTATAGACAAGGCCCTTGTCGACCTGCAAATGCAGGTGTGGAGCGTGCTGAAGGCCAGCAACGTGCGCCCTGCGCACGCGGAGGCGGCCGCCATGCTGGCGGCGCGGGAGGCTGGTACTGGCGCTTTTGGCGGCGCGGCCAACGCGCCCGCCGGCGCGCCTGAGCGCGGCGGTCCGGCTGCTCCGGCGCACGTCGCTGGCGCCGCGTCCACCGACAGCGACAGCGACGTCGTCTTCATGTCTGCGTCGCTGCCCGGCAACCCGCCGCGGCTGGCAGCTGATGCTGTCGCGCGCGTCACCGCGCAACCCGCCGCCCTGCCAGTCGCCAAGGCTGAGGACGGCCGGCCGGCTGTCAAGGTCGAGGGCGAGAAGGGCGCCGGGACTGCGAGCCTGCGCATCACCACCCTGCCCACGCCGGCAAGCCTGGGACGCCGTGCGCGGGAGGCCACGCAGCTGCCGGGCATGGGCGGGGGGGCCGAGCCGCCCGATGAGCGCGCGGTGGCCGCCACAATGGCTGAAATCAAGGACGAGGAGGCCACTGCGGCCGAGAAGAAGTGGGCGACGGCGCTCGCCGCTGCGCGCGCGCGCCAGGCACGTCTTGTAGGGCACTCAGAACATTCGCCCCTGCTGCAGGGTGCATATGAATTTACCATTCTGGCTTGCGTTGGGGTATATGCACCTTCTCGTGCAATTGCCAGTTTTGCCTGTGTAGGCGTTCACGCAGTACTCAGCGATCGCCCACAGGGGCCAAGCACTTTTTGCTAGGCAGCAGGGGCGAATGTTCTGAGTGCCCTGGGTGTTTGATGGACTGCCATGCCTTGCGTGCTCGCCTAACGCCCCTGAGCATGCACAGGACGCCGCGGAGGCCGCGGTGGAGCAGGCGCGCGCTGCGGTCGACGCAGCGGCGGCGGCGCCGCCGGCCGCGCCTGTGTCGGCGCCCGGCCGGCCGCGGCTGCGCAAGGGCGCGCCCGCACCATGCGCAGGGTCCCGCGCGCCGACGCCGCCCACGTCCAGCCCGACGCCGGGCGGCCGCAAGCGCGCGCGCTGCACGCTGGGCGACAGCAGCGCGGACGAGGCGGACGCGAGCGGCGGCGAGAGGATCGGCGGCGATGCCCACGAGGTCGGCGGCGGCAGCAGCGACGAGGGCGTCCAGTGCCGCGCCTGCGGCAGCGGCCGCGCCAAGGCGCGCCATTCTGCTGTCACTAGCGGCAGTGGTGCATGCGTGGAGTGTGCCTCACACTTCGCACACCCAGAAGGACGCGTTGGCATGCTGGCAAGCAAGCGCACGCACACTGTCTTGACACACGGCTCACTGCTACGTGACCTTGTGCGTGTAGACACACTCGCAGTTGCTTCCTGCACTCTTTGGCCGTCAGCAGCCAACATGCCTATGACGTCAAATGCGTGCGCGCAGGACCTGCTGCTGTGCGACGGCCACGCGTGCGAGCAGGCCTACCACACACACTGCCTCGACCCTCCACTCACTGACGTGCCGGCGGGCAAGTGGCTGTGTCCGGCGTGCGCGCCGGCGGCGACTTCGGCGGACATGCTCGACGACGTACCCGGCGATGCGGATGAGGCCGCTGGCGGCGCGCCAGCGCGCATGCCACGCCGCCGCAGCGCGCCGGTTATCGTCATCTCTGACAGCGACAGTGGTGCTGAGGAGCCGCGCGGCGCGGCACGGGGCGCTGCTTCCGGCAAGGCGCTGCGCGCGCCGGTAAGGCGCCGCTGCCTGGGCACGCCGGCGCGTGCTGCATCGGCAAGCAGCGACTACGACGAGGAGATGGCATCAGCGTCGTCCGACAGCGAGGTGCGCGCCTGCACCGCAGTCTTAGTAAGATGTGGTGCTTCGCATGTGGCGCAGTGACTGCAGACACAGCATTTCACTGTGATCGGAGCACTGCGAGCCCGCATCACGGCCCAAAGTGGACATTCACTCGCATGCCAAATTGTATGCACACGCTTATTTTATTTTACATGCGAGCAATACAGACCCTGCCCACCCATGCTTGCAGGCAGGCGACGACGAGGCAGGCGACGACGAGAGCGGCCTCAGCTCGCCGGCGGGGTCGGCGCCGCGCCTGTCCCTGCGCCGGCGCCGGCAGCCGCTGCGCGCGGCGCACACTGCGCCCGCGCTGGCCGCGGGGGCCGCCGGCGCGGGAGGTGACCCGGCGGCGCTGGCCGCGCGGCGGAAGCTGGCGGCCTTGGAGGCCGAGCTGCTGCACGCGCAGGACGCCGTCAAGCGCGCGCTGCGCCGCTCCGAGTCGCCCGAGCGCCTGCAGAGCCGCGCTGCTGAGGTGTGGGCCGCCTGCTCCAGGATGGGGGATGAGGGCTGGGGTAGCAAAGGGTTGAGCGCCCGCTCAGTGACACGCTTATGGGGATCGCCCTGTTTCTTAGCTTGGCTGTACTGCTGGTAAGATCTGTGCAAGCTCTTATTTCTGTGCACACCAGTGAGCTTGAACGGCAGAGTCAGCGTTGCAGGTACTGGCATGCTTCCAGCTATGCTGCTAGTTCTACATTTGTAGGGTAGAATTAGGTAGAGAAGGGCTACATAACTCTGTGCTGTGCTGTGCACCCGTAGCTGTGCACCCCGCGTACTCTGCCCCGAGCCTTCCTTCCTGTAGGGCAACGACACAGACTTCATGGGGAGCGAGGCTGAGTGTGACACTGACGACGATCTGGCGGGCGCGCCGCGCGCCCGCAACAATGCCGTGCATGTACGCACCTTGCTACACCGTGATTATGACATCAAACCCATGCCCTGCTTGGCTCGCGCCTGTTTGTACCAAGTGCCCGAGGGCTGCATCTGATGCCTGACAGCTGACGTCAAGATACAAGCATCCTCGTAAACAGACCCATGGGTGCCAAACGGGGTTTGACTTGGCACATGGGTGGGCAACGTGGTGGAACCAGGATGTGGTGGAGCATATGGCACGGGTTGCCTCAAAGCGACGTGCACCTGCGGGGGCGCGGCAGGTGGTGGGGCGGCGGCCACTGGGCGAGGACGCGGCGGAGCAGGCGGCTGAGCCTGCTTACCAGATGGGCGCGACCGACCTGGACAACCGGAAGCTGGTGCTGCTGCGCTCGCTGCTGCTGCGCCTCTGGGACTCTTACGAGCTGCCGCCCAACCGCTCGACCGTGCGCGCCGCTGCCCTTGCAGATGCAGTCAAGCCAGAGGAGTGCCTCAGGATATTGTATTGCGCTCGACCGGCGCTCTCATGTCTCTACTTTGCCGATAATTTTTGTTAACTTGTGGCATGTCTATGCACAGTGTCCTCCATGCTTCCCTGTTACAAAACCGCATTGTCCCCATGCGTCTTCTCACAATCTCACATACATCCAAACATCCCAAGTGCGACACAGGCTGACAGGCGTGGTCTGACGCGGCGCAGAGCTGAAGCAGCTGCTCGGCGGCGCGAGCCAAGTCGCGGAGATGACCGGGCGGAAGGAGGAGTCGGTCGCGCGCCTGCGCGGCGGCATCGAGTTTGTCAAGCGCGGCCACATCGACGGCGGCGAGGCGCGGGCCTGGCTTGTCCATTTCCTGGTGTGCATGCTAGTGGGGTGGCGTGTGCAGATTGCGTTGGCGATCCACCGTGTTGTGCAGCCATTTGCATGATCAACGACCCTGGCTGCAAGGTACCCATGCCAGGGTTGGTTGCAGGATCCTGACAGAATTGCACGCTACATCTGTATGGCTCATGCTTTCCAGGCACAGCAGTCTGCGTGGTACTGAGCTCTGCCAGGCAGCCCAGTCGAGGCTGATAGCCTTTGGTATACACAGGAATCATGACCTCCTCCTATCATTTGCAACCAGTGGCAGGCAGCTTGGCAAGGTAAGCCGGGTCCTGATCACCCAAGGTTGCAGGAAGGGCCACACCAGCAGTGTCAATCGGAGTACGGGGTGGCACGCAGATTGCCGCCAAGGACGTGAACCGGCATGAGAAGGCGGCCTTCATGGACGGCCAGAAGCTCATCGCCATCATCTCCGAGGCTGCATCCACCGGCATCTCTCTCCAGGCCTGCCGCCGGTGCGCTGGCCAGCGAGTGCTTGAGGCACGGCGGGCTTCTCTTACAGGACGTGACCGCACCTGCATCCCCCAATCACTTGACACTGCATGTAGCCCTACGCCTGTGTGTCCTTTGACAGCTGCATGCATCACTCAAGCCAGATGGCGGGGCCTCCGCTTCCCTGGCCCTCCTCATGTACGGCATGCGATGGGCTCGAAAAACACGAGAAACAAGCCTCAAATAAGTACTGCTGCTGACCACAAGCCAAGCATGGCACACAATTGGCAGACGGTGAGTAATAACACAGCATCTAGTGTTTCCATCCTCGTACGCAAGACTGACAGCTGGGCGTGGTCCTGCACAGGGCGCTCAACCAGCGGCGCCGGATGCACTTCACCATCGAGCTGCCGTGGTCCGCCGACAAGGTGGGGCCGTCCAGTCCAAGTGTGCAGCATATCCTCCCTGCATCATCCAAGCCTGCACTTCTCGCAGCACTGTGATCTGAGAGCAGATGCCGTGGCTGGAAGTGCCAGTTGCATGAGCATTCATCATGAGTGCTGCGCTTTGCTGGCACCCAACTGCGCCACGGCCCACACTCAGGCTGTGCAGTATGATGTGCAGGCCATCCAGCAGTTTGGCCGCAGCCACCGCTCCAACCAGGACTCGGCGCCCATCTACCGCCTGGTTGTCACGGTGCACACTTTCCCAGCCCCTGCCTCCTGCCAGCGTGCTCACAAGCTGCGTATGTCACATGCGCATCCTCTCTATGTGCGTATCACACACGAACGAGTAGTGAAGATTCTGCAGGACCACCACGCAATCCGCCTCTGGTTGGGTACGAGCGCTTGGTCTGGACGCATAGCACGGGTTTTGCTCCTTAAAATTAGACTCACTGCCTGGTCAGGGTCATGAACAGACTCTGTGCAGGACGTGTGCGGAGGCACTGATCTGCTGCAAGCGCCGCCAGTACTTGTAGTTGACAGTACCCCCATGGAGCGCCTGCGCAAGTGCAAGTGGCTGAATGCAGGACGCGGGCGGCGAGTTCCGCTTTGCGGCCAGCGCGGCCAAGCGCCTGCAGTCGCTGGGCGCGCTGCTCACGGGGGACCGCCGGTGCGGCGACCCGTGCTGTGTCTGGTTGCTGACGTTCAAGCGTATGCTCCTGCACATGCAGGGCACGATGGGCCTTCTGGCATGGTGGAAAGGAGCGTTGGGGTGCCTGTCCCGACGCCCTGTTTGCTGGTCTCGCGAGTGTGCTATATATGCCAGACCAGTTACGAGGACTTGCATAGAGCTAATGCAACCGCAGGCACTCTGCATGCCAGTCTGGCCCGAAGCCAAGCTGTTTGGCACAATCACCCTTTCACGCCCCGCCTGACCTCCGCCCCGCATGACACAGGACCGCACGCTGCATGCAACGGAGCGCACGCCCTGACAGGATGTGCTATGCATGCGCCAGGGCCATGGGCGCGGGCGCCGACCTGAAGTCCTTTGATGTCGACAACAAGTACGGCAAGAAGGTAGGGAGCTGCGCTGCAAGCGCATGCGGTTTGCCAGGCTGCCAGTAAGGCGTGCAAGCAAGCATGGTAGCTGCTGGACTGGCTGCTTTGTTATTTTCCCTTTTTTCCAGCTCATCAGGCCAGCATATTGGCTCGGCAACACCAGGCAAGCTCCTGGCTGGCCGCTTGCTGCTTGGCTTGAACAGGTGGTATCCTGTTGGGCAGCACGAGGGACTGCCCCTCGCTCCCATCAGCTGGTGAGCGCGTTCAGGCCCTGACGCGCATCCTCGACGACATGACGAAGGACACCGAGCCCATGCCGGGCGTCACGGTGCGCGCATGCCCCAAACCGGAGCTGCCTCATCCAGGCTCTCAAGCCCCAATACGTGTGCTGGGGATGTTGTGTAAAAGTAAATCCAGGTGTTTGTACGTTTCTGTGACATGTGCCCACCTGTGCAGACGCCCAAGCCATGACCTTGGGCGGCTGACGCCACGTGCTGCTCAGGTGTCTGTGAGCCGCTTCACTCGTGCTGCCAAGGCAGTCCGGGGCGCAGGCTCGGAGCCAAGCTTGAAGACTGCTTACTGAATCATCAGTTGGCCTGAGTGCGCAGGCGCCCAAGCTCACGCCAGAGCTGCTGAGCGGCCTGCCGGCCGCAGCGGACGGCGGCGCGGCAGCGGCCGCGCCGCAGGACGGCGCAGCGGCAGCGGCCGCGTCGCAGGACGGCGCATATGAGAGCCGCGCAGACTACAACGCCTACATGCTGTGCCGCCTGGCCGATGTCGGCATCGTCGAGGCCAGCCCGTGCGTGCCCATGCCCTGCTGCCGGCTGCCTGCACTGCATTTGTTGGTGTAGCTGCTTCCAGTATGGGCCATGGGTTGTTTTACCCTCACCCTGCGCTACAAAGCTGTGCCGCGATGTCTCACGCTGGCCTGGATGGCAAGGCATAGTTGGCCCTCAGCATGGGTCATGGCGCAGTCGACCCGGCGTCCGCCCTGCATGCTAGACACGCTGCCTGCTATTCGTTTGTGCAGTGTGTTGGCGCTGTGGTGCTCATGCCTGCCAGCGCATAACAAGGTCAGAAATTTTTACACAGTGGTATGTGAGCCCTGTGCGGCACAGGCGCACCCGCAGCGGCTACAGGCCCGTGAAGAACGTCGCCGCCAAGGTGTCGACCTTCCTCAACCGCCTGCTGGCGCTGCGCATGGCCGACCAGGTCAGGCCGACCCTCGCTGCCTTATACCTGCATGAAACTGTGTGACGTGCAATCCCTCAGACTGCGCACTTGCAGCATTGCTTCTTGTGGCATGTTGATGCAGTGCAGTGCCTGCGCGCCCTGCGCCGCTCCCACCGCTGCTCCTCCTGCTCCGTTGCAGCAGGCGCGCTGGGCCGGCGCCTCATGTGCGCGTGGGCAGCGCCCGCGCAGGCCAGCATCTTTGGCTACTTCTCGGAGACGCTGGATGCGGAGGTGCGGCACGCCAAGTCGATGCGGGACCACGACGACGGCATCCTGAGCCTGCGCGCCGAGGGCGTCGAGCTCGCGCGCGAGCCGGTGCTCGTCCACACGGAGGCTGGCACAGGTTCTGCGCCGCCCCACGTACACCTTGCTTTCCCTGTGTGTGCTGGAATGTTTCTGCTATGTCTGCTCAGACTTGCATGCGCTTGGTTATGCGAGCAGCATGGTCTTCGCAGTCTTGGCCCCCAACACCTAAGCCAGACATTTCTCTATCACTAGGGAGTCCAGTTGGGCATGCCGGCAACGCTTGCCGTTGCATGCCAGCACGCCCCACGAGCTGCGCATCCCGCTGCAGCCCCGCGACGCCGCCGCGCGCGCCGCAGGCGCGTCCACGTTCCTGACCACGCTGCGCATCAACCGCGGCATGAGCTGGGCGGCGGCGGTCGCCTTCCGCGACAAGGTGCAGGCCGACCGCGCCGCGGCCGGGCTGCCGCTCAGCCGCACCAGCGGCTTCTACGTCAGCAAGACCGTCAAGGACCAGGGCCAGACGGGCGCGCGCGCCCGGGCACACGCTGCTTTCGCGCGACGTGACGTGCTTGCGTGCGCGCGGGCGGGCCCGACCTGAGCGGCGCTGTGATTGGATGTGCAGCAGTTTGTGGCAAGGGCAGACGTGCGAGAGCGCGATGTGGGGCCCCGTGATGTCTGTGCGTCTCTGTTCGGCTGCACCACAGCTCGGCTGCGTGACGAGCTCCGGCGCTGCCGCAGGCCACACATTCGTGCTGCTGGCGACCGAGGTCAACAAGCTGTACCGGCGCAGCGGCGCGTGGATGCTCATCCAGAAGCCGAACAACGTGTTCAACCTGCACAAGCCCCACAGCGCGCTGTACGACTACCGCCAGGTACACTCACTCATGACAAACTTGTTCGGCCATGCGGAGGCTGCATGTGCAGGTCGTGCGACATCTTCAGCTTGTGCCGTTAAGTGGATGCCTGTGTAGCCACTCTCAACCCCAGTAGATGTGTGAACGAGTCAGAGCCAGTCTGTGCGGCAGTGCAGAGCTGCATGGGGCCCTGACGCGCATGCGATGCCCCTCCAAGTTGTTGAGTGGAGGTGGTGAGATGGGCGTGGGATCCAGCAGTATACGTATGTATGATGCATGCCAAGGTGAAGGGTTGCAACTGCCTTACATGGTGCTGTTGAAGTGGGCACACGCTGCACAAGCCTGACGCTGTGGACGTGACCGTTGAGTCACAGCTTTTTGCAGTGCGTGACAGCCTGCGCCCGTGCGGTGCAGGTCTCCGACGAGGTGGCCAAGAAGCAGTGGACCTTCTGGTCCGCCTCGCACTCTGCCTGTGCCCTAGCGTGTGTTTATTGGCACAAGCGCATGCACCAGCGCTGCCAAGGCCTGTATGTCTGGCAGTGTACGCATGTACACATTCTGCTGACACTCAGCTGGCGCATTGTCGCCTTGGATCTGACCAAGTTTTCAGTTACTTGTGGTACACACAGAGGTTGCATGTACACAATGAACTGTTGAGCACAGGCGCTGCATGCCCAGCGGTGCATGCAATCTTGTAATGTAGACCTCGATTCTGACAATTGCTGAGCAAGGTGTCTGCAGTGCCCATGTACACAGTCCTGCTGTGTGTGCAAATAGCGAATGAGCTCTGCCGCGAATGTGCACTGCAGGTACGCGTTCACCGAGGACAACTGCATCCACGGCAAGAGCTGCCTGAAGAAGAAGCGCGGCGAGGAGTGCGGCTTCGGCGTGCGCGTCCGCGAGGAGACCCTGGTCACCGGTGCGGCCTTATTCCGTGCGCGTGGGATCGGGCTGTGCCCGGGGCACGCAGCGCACTTGTGCGCGGCAGGCTGTGAGAGCACTGCTGATGAGCAAGCCCGCCTACGCAGAGGCATCCTCTGGGCATGCACCTCTGCGGCAAGCCAGATGCGGCATGCTTGCCAAAACAGCGACCCTTTGGATGTGCTTGTCTGAGAGCAAATGGTGTCTGCAATCAGCTGTCCTCACAGTTCCTTGAGCATGATCAGCGCATGGATGTGCGGTTTTCCTTTGATGCGCTGTGTACTCCAGTCTTCTGGGACTGCGCGCACAAGCTCTATGCTGCCCGTCACCGCGTGCCTTCAGTGCCTAAAGCACCCCGTGCATGCAAAGACTCCCGTCTTCCGTCGTGGAGGCTCAGGACCAGGCGACTGTGCTGCATACCCTTTGTAAAACCTGCGTCTGCGCTGCGCGCAGGTTCTGTGCTGCCCATCTGGCGCACGCTGTTCGACGTGGTGGACCGCAGCCCCGCCGGCCGCGACAGCAAGGGCAACAAGGCGCGTGCCCCAGGCGCATGCTGCACGGCGCCGCTGATGCAAAGTGGCGCTTTACATGGCGTGCTGCAAGCGCCGCACGAGTGTGCCCACTGTCGTGCAGGTACATGTCTGGGCCACTAGGAATAGCGCCTTTGCAGCAAATGTAGAGGTGCACAGAGCTTGCAAAGCAACGCAAACAACTCTCCTGCCAGCGCTGTGTGTCGGCGCGCGCTTGTGCTCTTTGCACCAGGCTGCGCCTTACTACATGGGTGCGTGCAGCCAGGTATCATGACAACGCCCAACACGTTGGACTGACATTGGCCCTCGCTGGACCCCAACACCAGCGCCTGAACACAGCAGGTCAACAGATAGCACAAGCGTCTTGCTCCTGAGCAGGTGCTGACCCGGACGGGTGCGCGCGCGCAGCACACGCGGGTCGTGCGGACGACGCTGACCAGCACGGGCCAGGCTGTGGTCGGCATGCACATCCCGGCCGAGGACGCGCGGCGCCTCCAGGCGGTGCGCCCCGCAGGGCCCGTTTGTCTGAAACTTGCAACCTGCACCTCAATGTAGCCATGTGCTGTGCGCGGTGCGCATCTTTGCGACGAGCTCCCTACGTCCATTCACTGTAGCGCCTGAGCATGACTTTCGCGCACTATGCATGGCTGGGCCGCTGAGTGAGGCACACGTGTTTGAGCGCGCGTGTTTTTGCTCGTGACCAGCCTCCTCAACTTATTTATTTTGAGGGTGGTGGGGGCCTGGTGACTGAAACAGGGGAGTGCGGGCCTTGCGCCAGATAGCAGAGGGGCCTGCACGGCTGGCTGTCAGTGTGTATGCAAAGAGTTTGTGCAGTAAGTGTATAAATGCATGCAAACAACACAGAGGTCAGGGACACTCCAAAGCTGCCCAGTTCACGCACGGACTGCATTCAAGGTGGCTGCAGTGCGAGGAGGAGGGCTGAGCCGGTTGCATGCGCCACGGGCAGGTGCTGCAGCAGCGCGACGTGGAGGAGGCGGAGATGGGGCTGTCTGGCTAGGTCGCGCGCGTCGCCGCTGCGCACTGGTCTGCGCAGGCGCGGCGCTGTGCCTCTGGCAAGGCCGTAAGTGAGGAGCAGGGCGCTGGCTGGCTGCTATGGATAGCGCGCCGCTGCGCACTAGTCTGCGCACGCGTGGCGCTGGTGCCTCTGGCAAGTCTGCGGGGTGGCGCAGCGCGCTGGCTGGCTGCGGTGCATCGCGCCGCTACGCACGAGGCGGTGGGCCAGGCACTTAAGTGCAGCTGAGTTCTTTCGGGATGGATGGGATGGACGGGCTGCTGGTCAGCAGAGCCCTGTGGTGGAATTATCTAGGCTGGTCATGAGTGCGCTAGTCAGCATGCGCGTGTCTGGCCGCGCATGGCCTGGGCGCCTGCACGAGGAGCAACTGCTGGCAGAGGCATCAACATGCTGGGTTTTGCGCAGCCGTGTCACTGGCCTGCCCAGCCTCAGCACTGCAGTCCCGGGTGACAGCATGCCACCAGCACTTGGTGTGTCAAGAAGCAGTACTTGTGAATGGTCCGAAGCGGCTGTGCTGCAGCTCTTTGTGGAGCAGCGTTACCTGGGGTCCTGTCACATGCAGTCTAGGTCAATGCTCACAGTAAGGGACATGGTAGGCCTGTGTGCAACAGCAAAACTTGCAGGAACCTGGTAGCTTCAGGGGGGGAAGCCCCTACGGGGGGTATGCTATGTGTATGTAGGGGTGTGGACGTGCCAGCCGGTATCCAGCATGTTTGCATTGTACCTGTCATGTAGCCATGTCGCATCTGGGCAGTGTGCATATGCTGCTGAGTAAGATCACTTGGAATGGGTCACAGCCATAGTGCTGCGCATGTCTGGCAAACACACTTTGGGAAGTGCATGCTCCGTAAGTGCGTGCTCGCACTGGTAAAAAGCAAGTCTGAGGTCCTGTCAGGCCATGCATGTACTGGCCCATAGAGGCACACTGCAGACAGGCTTGCACGCCCCTTGCAATACAATCTGCAGTACAAGCTGCGTGCTGCATGCAGCATGATGAGAGGCAGAAAGGTCTGTCGTGTATGAGTAAACCTTTAGAATGTGTATCAATAACCGTATGGTATCAACATGGTATGGACAGGCACAGTGCACCGTCCAACCAACACGACCTTTGCTCACCTGCGCACGTCCGGATGCAGGGGGTGGTGCAATGCACCCAAGTTTGCCAGACAAGGCGCTGGTAGCCCTGCATTCCGGACAATGGGCCGGATGCAGGGGGTGGTGCACTGCACCCAGTTTGCCGACTGCGCTGGAGATGCCCTAAGCCACATCAGGGTTCGCACAACATTCAAACTCGCACTGAACTTCGCGACAGGTCGTCATCACGCGGTCGCCCTCCAACCCTTGTATATACTGTGCAGGACTATAACAATCCCTGCGATCACCATGCTGGTAGCCTGGAACTGGCCACAATGAGACTTCCCAGGGCCGCCGCGGCCATCTCAGTGCTTTGTTTCCTGAGCAGCACACCAGGCACGGTTGCTGCACTATGCCGCTACTGCTGCCTACCTGCTACGCACTCACCTCTCTGCTCGCTAGCACCACCACGTTCAACCTGCGCTGCATTGCATCGCTTTTCCCACACGGCTTGCCTAGTGTGCATTGGCTGCAGGCCATGCGCGGGTGCTCTTACAAGGAGAGGAGGGAGCGCTAGATTTCCTATCCCCAGAGAGCCCAGTTTGCCGCACGCCCTGGCAGGTCATCAGCAACAATCCGCAGCTGTCCTTCCTGACAACAGTCGCCCTGCATGCTGGGTTGTCAAGTGCGCGGCCCCCTTGCGACACACTCTGCTAAACAAGCTGCAGCAGCTGGCATGGGTAAGTGCAGGACGCCACAGCCAGGGCACTGCATAGCAGCAAGATGGTAGGCCCTGCAAGAAAGTAGCAAGCAATATTGCTGCTCCTAAGCGCCACCAGCAGCTTGCTGCAGAACACCCATCTCTGTGATGAGGCTCTGCGCAGCAGCCCACTCTGCTATACATGGACATGCGTACTTACTAGTTTGCTATGCTCCGATCAGCCCTGTCTTCTTGTCACAGGACTACCCTTGCTTGTTGCTTGAGACCCGCTGAACCACATACGTTGTGACCTGCAGGCAAGCTGGACGACACGTTTGTGAGCCGCGTGACCGGCAGCAGCATGAATGTGACCGGCATAAAGTTCGAGCGGGGCACCGCCGGGGCGGGCGCGCCGGGCGCCGCGCCCGGCCCGGCCGCGTTTGGGCGCGCGCGCTGGGGCGGCGCGCTGACGGACCGCGCGGGCACCACCGACATGGGCGTGCACTACTCTGTGTCGCTGGCGCCGGCGCTGGCGCCCGCGCCCGCG
>JAABUV010001486.1_pt1 | contig 33905 bp, 61 predicted proteins | sample 5559971 | NCBI WGS metagenome assembly JAABUV01 (sample SAMN10711881, study PRJNA513362) | rock metagenome | isolation source: Antarctica rocks | place: Antarctica: Victoria Land, Knobhead nord | collected 2015-12-19
GCAGCTGGGACCCGGCGGACTTGGCGAACTTGCCGGTCGCGTCCTTGCCGGCCTGCCGCCCGCCCTGCTTCGCCCTGCACGCCATGGTGCAGGCAGCTTAGCTCAACCTGAGATCCGTGCCACCATGCTTGTTGGAACTAACACGGCATGTGCCAGGCGTTGGGGCCAGCAATTGGGCCAGGACTTGGGATTAACTACCCTGCACAGCGAGGAGGCTCGCATGGCCGCTCGAGCTCAGCCAAAGAAATCTTTTTGCCAACGTCCTCACATATGCAGTGGCATACGCAGTCTCGGATCCCTCCTGGCGACGCAGGAAAAACAGGGCAGTGCCTTGGCTGTCGTGCACCCGGGCTGGTCAAGCACCTGACCACATAGCGATGGACTGTCTTGTGCGCAAGCACATCCAACGGCGCAGATGCGCCGCCGCCGCCGCCGCCGCCGCCCCCGCCGCTGCCTCCCGGCGCAGCGCTGCCGCCTGCGGCCGGCGCATTGCCTGCTCCGGCTGCGGCCCCCGCCGCGTCGGCGCGCCCCGCTCGGCCGCCCTCGCCCGTGCCGCTCGCACGTGCGGGCGCCGCGCCGGCGGCAGGGTTGGAATTGGGGCTGAACACTGCGGCGGCAAAGTGGCCACCGCTGGAGAGCAGCACCACCCAGGGCCCCGTCGCACGCCGGAGCGCCTCCAGCGCGGCGGCGAGCGCGCCAGGCGCGCCTGCCGCGGCCGCCGCAGGCAGCAGCGCCCGCCACACGGCAAAGTGCCGCCCGTCTGCGCGTCGCGCCGCGCAGGGCCAACCTCAAGTGCCGCGCGGAGGCAACACAGTTGCGCTGGCGGCAGCCATGCGCACGACCTGGTCGTCCACTCCCCACTCTGCTGGCGCCCGGGAGGAGGGAGCTGACAGTGTGCTCCCAGCATATGGCCTAGGCGCGTGTGTCGAGCGCTTGCTCGACGGAGGTCCACACACCCTGGTTGACCACGGTGGTAGGAGCGCGCAAGCAGTGCTGCCGGGTGACTTGTGGCATAAGCGGCTCCTGCAGTGGTCAGAAATGCATGCGAGCGCGCCCACTGGCAGGTCGAGGCGCCAGGGCAGGCGCTCGCGCGCGCACCGCGGGCAGTGAAGCACGTGCGCACGCCGGCGCCAGCGCGTCGCCGGCGCGCGGCCGCGGCGCCCGCCTCGTCCTCGCTCGAGCTGGCATCGGAGCCGGAGATGCTCGACAGCTCGCCGCCGTCGGCCGCCGCGCGCTCGAATTCATCCTCGGCCAGCGGCGGGCGGCCCGCGGCGCGCCGCCGCGCGTTGTGCCGGTGCCAGTCGGAGCGAAAGTGGCCGCGCTGCTCGGCCGCGGACGCAAAGCCCGGACCGCTCGCGCCTGGCAGCAAGAGGAGGAGCGGTGTTCGAGGTGCCTTGTGACGGCCTGTCTTCACGCGGCTGTGGGCGCAAAAGACACGCAGGCTGTTGCAGAGCAGGCTGACTCCAGTTATGCAGACTGGGACTCGCCGGACGTGACACATCTCGTTGACAACTGCTGGCAAAGCCCGCCCACGAGCCCGTGCAGTGCGCACCAACGCCGCACGTCAGGCAAGTCGCGCCGCCCTCTGTGGGGACGCTGCTGTGCGGGCCGTCCTTGGGCGCGCTGCTGTCGCAGGCTGCCGCCTCGCCCCGCTCACCGCCTTCGGCCGCAGGCGCGGGCACCTCCCCAAGCGGCACTGCACCTGTGTAGAGCACGGCCGGCAGCGCATACAGCGAGCCTAGTGCCCCAGACATAGCCAGAGTGATTGGCTTGCACAGTCGGGCAGAGCCTCTGCTGCCTACTCATGTACTGAGGTGGGAGCCCTTCATCGAGGGGCATATAAGGGGCAGCCGCAAGTTTGTTTTGCCGGGTTCAGCTGACGCAATCGGTGCGCAACTTGAGTTCTTGTTTCGCGAGCAGCAGTCAAAACACAGTGGCTATCGTACTGCCGGGCCTGCTGCTCGCACCTTCCACTGTATCCACTGTATGTTGATCCTCCCCGTATAGCGCGCCAGCAGCCTGAAGGAGGTACAGATTACACATTCTGCACCTGCCAGTACCCCACCTATTGCACTTGCACGACTGAGGATGACATTCGGTGTGGGTGTGCCGCAAGCGCACCCGCCCCGCACCTGAGCCTGTGCTCAGCTCGCGTCCACACCAGGCCAGGCGGCTGCTGCTGCCGGGCGGCGGTGCCCCGCACGCATCGCAGGCAGGCTGATGCGAGAGTAGATGCGAGCGGCAGACCCCGCCGTGGCATCGGCCCGCGAGGAGCTGACCCTTGACGAGGCCCTGCACCGAGTGGGCGAGTGCGGCTATGGCCAGGCCTACATCTTTGGCTTGGTGACAGCCCCCCTTATGTGCTGCTTGACTGCCTTGCTTCCAGAGCTGTGCGCGGCGCCATGGTGCGCATTAGAACATCTTGCCCTGGTTGCAGGCATGGGCTGGCCTTGTGCCAACCTGTCTTGCGCGGCTGGGGCGCGCCAGGTCGGCCTGGCGCTGGTCGCGAGCGCGCTGCAGAACCACCTCACCGTCTTCGCCGCGCTCGACCCGCTGCGCGAGGGCCTGGTGACGTGTACGGGCACGGACGCCGCGTGCGCGGCGCGCCTCGTTCAGCCGCTGGCCGACGTGTGCGGCCTGGACCGCGCCGCCTGGCGCTGGACGGACAAGTGCGGGCCCAGCGCCCTCCCGTCCCCACCATGCCCTGAACCGTCTGGCTGTCAAACTAGATCCTCTCTGTACGTCCCTGAAAGCTGGCGGCCTGCGCCCCACGCCAGGGCCATCGGATTGCTCGTGGATGGAGCTCGCTCAACAGTGCGCACGGGAGTGAACCTGACGCGCCGCCGCGTCTGCGCAGGAGCTACTCGACCACATCGGAGTGGGACCTGGTGTGCGGCGAGGCCTGGAAGCGGAACCTCATACAGGCCGCCTTCTTCACCGGCTGGCTGCTGGGCGGTGCTGGCTTCGGCTGGCTTGCGGACGAGTACGGTGCGCGTGCGCTGCGGCAGCCCCGCTGGCTGCTCGCCTCGCGCGGTTGCTGTCGAGAGGTCGTGCGCATGGCGCCGCTGCTGAGATGACCGGCGTCCTGCGAGTGCCGGACCTGGCGGGCATGATTGGCATAGCAGAGCGCTGCATGCAAGTTAGCTCAGTAATTTGTAGGGTGGGGTGGGCCATAAGTCCTGGGGTTTGGTCGCAGGGCGCAGGCGCGCGCTGGGGGCAGCATGCGCGATGGCGGCGCTGTTCGGCGCCGCGTCGGCGCTGGCGCCCGCTTTCTGGTGGTGCGCCCCTCTCGCAAAGTGCCCTGGCTCTGCTGTGCTTGGCTTGCGCCGGAATGTGGGCGCCTGCCGGGCTAGGATTATGGGCAGGTGCAGCGCGTGGGAGGATGCGCGAGGGTGCGCGGCAAGCGCTCACCCAGTGCAAGGGGGGCGAGGCGTCTGGCATGTTGTGCCCTCCACGGCCCGAGGCGCGGCGCAGGTATGTGGTGGTGCGGGGCGCGACGGGCGCGGGCGCGGCGGGCGTCGCCGCGGTGGCCTCCCTGATTGCTCTGGAGCCCGTTGGCGCCGCCTGGCGCGGCTCGGCCGCCATGGCGGCGGCCGCGCTGGGCGCCGCGGGCGCCGCCACGCTCCCGGGGCTGGCCTGGGTGCTGCCGCACTGGCGCGGCGAGACGTTCGCGGTCGCCGCGCTGCAGGCGGCCTTCCTGCTCCTGCTGCTGCCGTCGGTGCCCGAGTCGCCGCGATGGCTGCTCCACCGCGGCCGCAAGGTGCTGCGCCTTGGCCTGCTCGCATGCCCTCTTGCTGAGCCAAGTCATGCTCAGCTGACCTTATAGTGCTGTGCCCTGTTGCAGGCACTTTGCGCACTCCCTCTAGCACTGTCATGCAAAGCTGTCACAAGATTTGGGTTGTAACAGGTTGTATGCGGTGAACATCTGGGTCAGGTGTTGCTGTCAATTGCAACCTGCAGGGAATGTTGCGCAGGGCGATGCGACGGCGGCGCTGGCGGCCATCGCGTCGCGCAACCGCAGCCACCTGCCTGATGCGCCGCTGGCCGACGGCTATGCGGTCGTCGCCGCCCGCCGCGGCCTGGCCGACATCGCGGCCAACGGCCGCCTGCGCCGCCGCGCCGCGCTGCTGCTGCTGGCCTGGCTCTCCGCCAGCCTGGTGGGCACACGGGCGCTGCGCCAGCGTGGCCCACAGTGCGGTCTGGTGATGACAGCACGCGAATCTGATGAATTGACAGCAAGGTCCATTTGCAAGCGCGGGCGCTGACCGAGCGCCTGTGGCGTGCGGGCTGCGCGCAGGTCTACACCGTCGTCGTGCTGCAGGTCGCCGAGCTGCCCGGCAACGCGTACCTGAACGTCTTCTTCCTGTTCCTGGTCGAGCCGGCGTCCCTGGCGCTGGCGGCCGCCGCCGCCGAGCGTGCGGGCCGCCGCGCGACGCTGGCGGGCGCGCTGCTGCAGGGCGGCGCCGCGGTGGTGCTGTGCGGCCTGACGCGCGGGCGCGCGCAGCTCGCGCTCGCCGTCGCCAGCCGCGTCGGCGTCGCTGGCGGGCTGGGCCTTGCGCAGGTACTTCCTTGATTGCTAGAACCTGTAAGGTGGGGTTCTAGGGCCCAGTACTACGAGGTCGGGGGCTGTGCAGCAAAGCCGCCACAGGGTTTTGCAGTCACATACACACCGAGAGCAACAGGCAGCGTCCCCGCAGGTATACTCGGCGGAGCTGTTTCCGGACACAGTGCGCGGCGCCGCGCTCAATGCGTGCAACGTGGCCGCCAACCTGGGCGGCGTGGCCGCGCCCTTCTTGCTGTGGGCGGGCCGAGCGGCGGGCGGGCGTGCGCATGCGCACCTGCTGCCGCTGCTAGTCGCTGGCGGGCTCCTGACGGCCGCCGGCGCAGCCGCGATCGCGCTGCCTGAGACGCTGGGCGCCCCGATGCTGCTGACCATCCAGGTGCGCGCTCGCGGAAGCCCGTCCGTGCAAGACGATGCCCGTCTGTGCAACGTTCACTCATCGTTCACTCAGGATGATGCATGCGGCTGACGAGTAAATAACCTGAGCCTGTCTGGCATCCCTGCTATGCTGAGGCGGCTGCTAGCGCCGCAACTGCACTGCCTGCTTCATCAGGCGCCATGCTGGTGGAGAGCACCAAGGCACGCGAACATGGCAGAGCTTGGCAGTATTCAAGGCAAAGAATCGATGCAAATATTGTAAGCAATCCACGATGTTTAGCAGCTCCACAATGTGGGTATGTTCAGTAGTGAAGAACCACTCCATGCCTTCTGCATGCAGGACATGGGCACGGCAGCCACGGCGCCAGCAAGCGGCGGGCGGAAGCGTTTCGGTCTGGCTCCTTTGCGGCAGATTTTCCGCAGCGGCCGAACAGGGACTGCCGGCGGCGTGCAGTTGCCAGGGGACAGCATGCCACTGCGCAGCCCGTCTGAGTCCATGGAGGAACCCTAGGCAGGACTTCTGACAGGGCGGTTTGTAAGGGAGTTAACATGGATGTGCAATAGGCGTGCCTTCCAAGTGTTGCGAGGGGGAGGCGGTGGCCAATCTTGCGCATTTCTGCTCCGCTGCCAAGAGGTCGTGCAGCGTGCCTGCATGCGCTGCAGCATGTCTGTCGATTGAACTGCTGCAGAGTGTGAGACTGGCACCGTGCAGCGTGCTTTAATACAGTCACTTGCATGTGGCTGTGATAGCTCGTGTATTAGGTGAGTTTTCTGCTACTTTGCAAGCTGCCCACATGTAGACAAGCAAGGACTTGGTTCTGCCTTCCATTGTCGCGCACTTGCAACTCTATCAGGCCTGGCGGTGTGCAGCGTAAGACAGAGCCTGGCGCTCTGCGGCGCCGTGTTTCATGGGAGCCGGGCAGCGGAGCGGCAGGGGCGCAGCCTCTGCTGACCATGCGCAAGAAGCTCTGGTCCCGCTTTTCTGCCTTTGCTCCACCAATTGCTACAGTATAGATGCAGTTGCAGGAATGGCTCTGCATGCACTCACATGGTGCATGCGCAGCAGGCCTCTATCGCAGAACCGCACTGCTCCATGCGCAAGAACTCTCTCCAGTGCTGTTGCTGTTGGAATCACCGCTTGCGCTGCTCTCCGTCAGGCGCCGCCTGCCTTCCCTGCCGGCCCTGCCGCAGCGAAAGCGGGTTCTGCACGACACCCAGCAGCCGCAGAGCAGCATGATGCTAGCTCAGCACCTGGACTGGCTATGCACCTGACAGGAGCAACGTGCTGCGCAGCGCTACAGGCATGCTCAGCTGTGCTTGAAATAGCGGGGCGTCATCACACTGCAGAGCCTACCAGGCGCACCTCTTGCCGTTGCAGACATTTCACCCTTCAACCCTTCCCGCAACAGACCTTGAGTGATTTCCCTGTGTGATAGTGGTCTGTCCTCATCATGCGCATCCGCGCAGCAAGGTCCGAGATGGGGGCCCGCACGCGGCGGCGTGGCTGCCTCAGGCGCAGGCGCAGGCGCAGGCGCAGGCGCAGGCGCGGCCGCAGCGGCGCCCGCTGATACCGCGGCCAGCGGAGCAGCGACGGCGGGTTCTGTGGCAGAGTCAGGCCCCGCAGCGCTGCCAGGTGCCGCTCCGGGGTCTGGCTGCGCTGCGGCGGGCGCTGCGGCGGCGGCAGCTGGCAGCTGTGAGCTCGCCGCGACCAGCGCCTTGTGAGTCTTTTCCCTGGCACGTCAGTCCGGGTGCAAAAGCATGTCAGTCGGAGTCGTGCACCTGCTGACGCATGATGTAAGGATGGAGACGCTCACTCCCGAAGACATCCCGTGTGAGCCAGTCTGCCGTCCTGGCCATTCGCACACACCACACACGCACTTCCACACACGCACTCTAAACACTCAGGCGAGCTGTTGTGCGTCTGCAGGCTAGCGGACCTCAGGCTGGCATCTATGCGCGGGCCGTCTGGCGAGGCGCGCGCAGACCACGCCGGACGGGAGCGCAGGCAGGGCTCGTGCCTGAGGTCGGCAGAGCGGTCGAAGGTGATGGCATGCTGCTCCAGGATGCGCGGCCCGCTCTCCAGCGCCTGCGGCCACGCGTACATGGTGAGGCGGCACTACAGGCACAAGTCATGGAATTGTTGCCTGCATTTGCATTTCTTTATCAGCAATTGTGCATAAAAAGAAGGCTTGCCAGCCTGAGAAGCGACCCCGCACTCACTGGCAGGCAGCTACTGAGCACCAAAACAGACTGCTGCAAGCAGTGCGTGGCTCAGGGTGCAAGAGCTACAGCAAATTTTCACCTGCTTGCGCTCCAGGATGATGCACTTGCCGCCCTCCAGGCCAAAGCGCATGTACACGTCTGTGCAGCTGTCGCAGGTCTCTGCAAGGTGCTCCAGGTTGAGCAGTTCTACGCCATTGAATGTTTCACAGCGTGCCTGCCGCCCAAATTTAACAGTCACTTCATTCAGTAATGCCTCGCACAGTTTCACAGCTGTCTGGTTCTCGTCAGAGCCTTTTGTGTGCAGCTCCTGCATGGTGCACGGCTGCGTGTATGAATCATGAATATGCATGGCTCAACACTCGGTGCATTTGCGCACGAAGCTAATTGGTATGGAAGCACATGACAAACAGGTTCCAGTTCTCACAAGCATCACAAGCGACACAGGAAGCTCGGGCCACGCACACACTGGAAGCGGTAGCCGAAGTTGAGCTCGGCAGCCAGGACCTGGAACAGGACCACCACCTGCTGCTCCGGCTTCTCCATGTACTCGTTCAGCACCGCCAGGATCGTCACCGGCGCCAGCTTGCGCCAGTTCTGCCCTGTGCGCGCCAGGGGCCTTGCTCAACATCGTATGCGCGTGAGCGGCCGCTAACTTTCTGTCAAGGCTGTCAGGCGTACGCCAGTTGGAGCTTTTACTACGCATTGCTGGACTTGTCACTGCTCCTGGCTCTTGGCCAAAGCGAATGACTGCGCATCCATCCTAGCATGCTCCCCGGATGGGCAGACAATGGATGTCACATACGTTGTCAATGCCAGCTGTTGCATCAGATCGGGACTAACCCACGGTCTGCATGCCACACGCAAGGGGCGGAATCATGCTAGGCCCGGGAGTGCGCGCGCGCACCGCCGTACGCATGCTCCAGGAAGGGGATGGACAGCGGCACGAAGACGAGGCCGCCGACGATGAGGTAGGAGGGCACGCAGTCCACGCCGTGCAGCACCGGCACCAGCGGCCGGCGCTGGTGCAGCCGGTAGCGCAGCGTCACCTCCTCCCCGCGCCGGTGCACCTTGACCTGCAGCATGTCGCCTGCGGCGCCGCGCAGCTTGGGTCACCACGGCCGCGGCGGCGGCGTTGGGAGAGCCAGCATGTGCCGAAGCCATGAATCGAGCCTGTATCGGCACGTCTGGATCACATGTGTGCCTGTACCCAGGAAGCACCCCCCCCCCCTCCCGCCTCCCGCACCGGGTGCGGGCGCGCGCGCGCCCAGCCGAAGGCAGGGCGCGCCGATGTGCTTGCAGCGGATGAGGTGGCTGAACTCCACGCGCTCCTCGTGGCGGAAGGAGACGGTGCCGTCGTCGGCGACCGGCACGCCGTCCACCTCTGTGACCACGTCGCCCTCCGCGAGCACGTCCGCCGCGGGCGCCAGCGGGTCCAGCCGGTACACCAGGCTGCCCGAGCGCGCGTCGGGCACCTGCGCGGCGCGCACAGCCCGGCGCACCCGCTTGGCGCGCCTGCAAGGCTCCCTTGACACGCCAAAATGACTGCAGCATCCCCCTTCGTGTCCTCTGGCACCACTGCGAGTGCCCGCTAGCTGTGGCTCTGGCTGCAGCAGAAGTGCTGACGTGGCGGACGGCAGGCGCGCCTGGAAGTACAGCCGCAGGTGGTTGTTCTCCATGTCCTGCCACCGGAACCCCACTGCACGCACGCACATGCGCAGGCAAACTTGAACCTCTCTGTTGACCCGCGCTCATCCTGCACTCACAGGCAGGGCCACCACCGGATCGCATCTGCCTCGACATACTTGTGCAGCAAAGCAACATGGTGATGCAGAGCTGGCTGCAAATGCACTGCCTGTAGCACAAGGGGCCGAGTCACACATAGTGCAAAAATGAGTTGCATGCCCTGTCCTCGGCCTCCACCCTCTTCGTCATAGGTAATGGCGGCAAGGACGCCTCCCTGGTCTTACTTGCAAGGATACACAGAGATAGAGAGGGTGTATGAGCACAATGCGACACAGGAAGGTGCATGGGCCGCACCCGAGCAGCAGCCGCGGAACGTGCCATGCGTCTCATACTCTGCACGGAAGTGCTGCACGATGATCCATGGAATGATGTAGCCCACGTTGTCCGCGTTGGAGAGCTTGGAGAACGCCACGCCCGCCACCAGTCCCTGCCGCGCCACAGGGCAAATACGCGCATCTCTTCAGGTCATGACATGCCTCTCAGTGCCCAGGTTGTCACAGTGGACACAAGGCTGTCTTACCTTGTGCATGGCACAACACGTTGACCTGGTTCCCTGCCGCCTTATACACTCGACAAGCGACACACTTATAGGCTGATGCAAGTAGATGCTTCCAATGTATTGCATCCAGCAAGTGTGCTTTCAAGTCAGCCAATACAATACGATGGGCATGTATGAAAAGATACAGAAGGCGCTTAACTGCATCGCCAATATACAAAGTGTTGGTGACACATGGATCATGTGCAGCATGCATTATGTACACATGCGCATCACACTCTGTGCACTTGCGAGGCCTGCAGTGTTATGATTTGCACCACGTGGGGAGCGCGCCAGCTTCAGGTCCGCAAAAGCGGGCCCGCCGCTGTTGCCGGGATTGATGGCGGCATCAATCTGGATGCCTAGGAGCTTGTTTGACGCGTGCGCATAGCGCGTCATGGTCACGCGTGAGACAATACCCTTGGTGATGGACAGCGAGTCGCCCCCCAAGGGGTATCCTGCCACCAGGATGGAGTCCTGCCGCAACCAAGCACATGGCCTATGGGTAGACGCGTGAGCGCTTTGTTCATTGACAGTGGCACGCCACGACAGCATGGGCTGCCAGGTCTGTGATGTGCAACTGCTGCATTTTCAGATCCATGGTGGCTGGCGTGTTAGTTCACGCTGCCAGCATATGAAGCTTTGCTGGCACAACTAGCGGTACTTATGCATGCAAGCATGCAGCTTGGCGAATGTCGCAGGGTGTGTGGACGATCATAACGAACTGGTGTAGCACAAATAGTTAGCATGCGGCTCGCCTGTGCCGCACACAATGCCACCGGCTCCCGCCCCGCTGGGAGGCCATGGGTGGCAGACACGCACCTGCAGCTCTGGCACCTGGACAAAGCGCAGCGACATGAGGTCGCCCAGCCAAAAGTCGTCGCTGTCCACTGTCAGCAGCGCCAAGTCACAGATTTTTGCCTCGCACAGCACTCGCGCCCGCCACTTCTTGGAGTTCCCCGGTCGCCGCACATGCACTGTTGTCGCATTGGACACCTGGCGCACCCCAGCAGCCCGCCACCGCTACAGCAGTGCTGGCGGTGCCTGTACGAGAGGCAGCTTTGATGCCTTGCTGCCATGTGAAATGCTGGGCCTTGTACTGAGCTGCACGTGCAAGCAGAGGTGCCAGGTGAGCGCCACCCAAGTGCACCGCGCAGCAAGTGACAGGAGTTTGTCCAGGAGCAGGAAGTACAGCGGCCTACCACGTGCGCGTTGGTCATGATCCACCGGCTTTCTGTGTCGATGACAAATGCTGAACCGCTAGTTGAGCGCTGTGGCCTCATCTGCCTGCATGCTCGCACAAGCGCATGTTTCAGTGATAACCACGAAGCACAGTCAAAGCCTTGCTGGCTGCTGCTGAGCTGTGCGTGAGGAAGTGCAGCGCACCAGGGCTGCGCGTAGTTCGGCACCGCTTGCACCACGAACACTGCAAGACGCGATCAGCTCAGTCAGCGCAGCGGCCACAACATGTATATACATGTTGTGTAGTTAAGTCGCTTTTGCTTGAGCAGAGCACCTTTTAGCACAGAGCGAAGTGCGCTTGTGTTGATTGATGGTGATGCAACCACGTTCGCCGGCGCGCTCGTGCTTGCGGGTGCAGGCGCAGCATCCTGATCCGAGTCATACATCCTGGCCTTTTTGGCTTGCCTGGCGTCCTCTGCAGAGATGTCCACACCATCCATCCACGCGCTGCGGTGCTGGGGTGCGAGACACCCAGCTGCCGCAGGCGAGCAACGCAGGCAAGGAGGGAGTCTGCGTGGATCTATCAGCAAGCCATGGCGCCTCGCCAAGAGCGCCTGCACGCTCACGCGAGAGCACGCCGTTGCTGGAGGCTGTGCTATCACTGGCCCCTGTTCCAGTTGACCTACTTTCTGTACGCAGGATTGTCTAGGCAGCGTCAGTATGGCGCACAGCTGTTGCAAACGTCCTCACAGGAGGCAGAGCCCTAAGCAGGTGTAACAGCGCCAACAAGCAATGAATCCTGATTAGGCGCAACGAGGAGTGGACTGATGTCTGATGTCTGGCATTGGCTGTGCGAGAGCCTTGTACTTATATGTATCACTGGTCATACTTGCACCGCAGATCCTCAGACGCAGCGGCACAGGCCCTGTCTTGTGCAAACATACAATGACACACCACCACACTGCAGAGCATATGGTTCGCAATGCACCTATACCATAGGCTGCCCTGCACCTGACCAGATCATAGCAAGAGTGCGTCGGTGCTTGCAAGATGCGGCGCATCCGTCGCAGCTGTGGAGCATCAGCCTGCCCTGAGCGCCCGTATGAGGCGTACAGGCGCCTGCCACCAGCAGCACCGTAGTTCTGACCCTGGTGCTCCCGGAGGTGCTGCAAGTCAGCGCGATGAGCGCCGAGGGCCTGGTGCTGGTGCTGGAGGCCGACCTACGGCAGCTGTCGGCGGAGTCGCGGCGCGCGGAGAGCCTGGCTGGCCAGCTCACCGGCTGGCTGACCGGGCCGGACCACCCGCAGATTAAGGAGGGCGCCGAGCGTGCAATGCTCAAGCTACGCGGCCTGGCGCAGCAGGACGCCGGCGCGCTCCGCAGCAACAAGGTGAAACGCTGTGGAGTCTCATACAAGTGCTGCAGATAGCACGCTGTGCGCCCACACGTGTCGAGAGCCCTGCATGCCCGAGCAAAGTGTGCGAGTCAGGGGGGATCACTTGGGCAGTGTGTGGGGTGGTCAAGGGCATCACCACTGCTCGCAGGCACTCTCCCATGAAGTCTTGAAGCCCTTTCTGGCAGCGTGCGAGATCAAGTCGCCCAAGCTTGTGAGCACGGCACTGGCCAGCATACAGAAGCTGCTGGCCAACGACGTGATCGACGCGTCTGGCCTAGTGGCAGTCACAGGCGCACTGGAGCAGGTGCCCTACCCCACCAGGCAGCATGCTTTTCAACGACGAATGCGTCCTGACCGCCTTGCTGAGTGTAGCGCATGTCAAGGGTGTGCTGCACTGCCTTTATGCTGTGTCGTGTTGTGCTTGATAAAGCATAGACAGCTGTGTCATAGCCTTCCTCCCCTGCAGCGCCACCGTGTTGTCTTGTAGCCAAAAGGCAAATGGGCAGTTACGGCAAACATGCATGCCTTGCTAGCAGCGTGCGCCCGTACGTGTCTGCGCTGGTGGCATGTTGCCTGGGAGTGCAGGCAGACCTGCGCTCTTCCCTTCTCCGCATTGACTGCATGTTGTTTTCAGCAAATGTCCTTGTGCAGGTTGAGAAGCTTAATGACGAGGGTGTCAAGCTGAAGACCCTGCAAACTGCGCTGACGCTGATGCAGTCGCCCGTGCTGGCTGAGAATGAGGTGTGCGTCACGCCCCTCATCTGCGTTTGGTACCTGTGGGCCTTACATGCGGCAGTGGTCATGCCTATGTTATACGATGATCATATGGACCTGGAGGGTGCAGAAGTGTGATCAGAACTCAGCATAGCCTCCTTTGTCTGTTGTTAGAAAGCTCATGACATCTGCAGAATGAAAAACATGTTGTGATAGACCTGCCCTTGATTGCTGCTCGCTCACATCAAAAATTGCCTCGTGCATAGGTCGGGAGGCAGTGTCTGCAACCAGTATGCGATGCTCTCTGCTCTACCAATCCGTGCTCGGCTGCGCAGGAGGGTGTCGCGGCGGTGCTTGGCCTCTGCTTCCGGCTGCTCGCCGACCCAAAAAACTCGGACAGCGTGACCAACACTGCTGCTGCCACAGTTCGTCAGGTGCTTCACACTTGGCCCAGCTGCGCGGAATGTTTGACGTGTACCTCCCGGCCGAGCACCTTCACAACACATGCAGCATCTGGAGCTGAGGCTGATATGGTGGCCGGCACGACCGCCACCGCCTCCACGCATTTTCTGCTCGGCACAGTGGGGACTTGTAGGCTCCAATTCGGGCACCATCTCTGCCTCGCCTACACTGCAGCTCTTCATGCTCCACGCCAGGCCCTGATTGGCGGGGCTTCAGGCCGTGGCGCTGGTGTTCGAGCACGTCACGGTCGCCGGGCTGCCAAGGCCGCCCAAGGTCGCTCCAGCGTCGACGAGTCCACCCGGCGACGGAGGACTTACACCGCGCCACTCGGGCCTGCTGGCAGAGCATGGTCCGGCCAATGCGGCACTCAAGCTGCTCGATGACCTGTGCATGATGGCCACAGGTAAGCGTCGCAACCTGTGGTGTGCTGTGACCGGCTCGCATGGCGCGTGTGCATGCGGTGAACAAAGGCAACTCGCGTAAGTGACTGCTGTACCACACTGGAAAGTATATGGGTGCATTGCACGAGCGCAAGTGCTCTGTGGCAGCGCTCACATCCCTGAGGCATGGTGCTCGACAGCCGTACCTGCGCCGGTGCGTGCAGCGAATGAGGCGATGCTCAAGTGGCTGCGGGCGCCCGCGCTGCCGCGGCCGTTCGTGCTGGAGCTGCTGGACTTTGTGCTGGGGCACAGCGCGGCGGTGTTCCGCGAGATTCCGGCGTTCGAGCACGCGCTGCTCGTGCGCGTGTGCATGCTGCTGACGACGCAGCTGCAGAACCTGCTGGATCCCGCCTGCGACCCCGCGCTGCAGGCGCGCTCGCAGCAGACGGGTGGCATGCCGGACGACCACAGTGCTGCCGCATGCCCATGCTTCTGTCAGAGTGCGGCGCTTGTGGTGGAGGACTTTGCTTGATGCTTTTACATGCATGCTATCATCTGTCTCATGTGGATGATGCCCCACCAAGACCTCGGTGAGGCAGTGTCTGAGCCATGTGCAAAGGGTTGCCTGATGAGAACCTGTTTCAGGTCTCCCCCCCTTGCGGCAGGCGACGGACCTGCGCGTTGTGCTGCGCGTGGTGCGCACGGTGCTGCGCTGCTTCTACCGCCAGCTGCGCGCCAAGGCGGGCGTGTTTGTGGAAGCCCTGATAGCAGGTGGCATCCTCCTCGTGTGCTGTGTGACCTGGCTAGTCACAGCACAGCACAGCACAACCGATGCACCGTACATTGCGACGGGAGGCCGGTTGAGGCATGTGGGTGCCACGAGTGTGCATCGCAGCCTTGCGGACATCAGATACATCCTGGTGGACCATCTTGACCCGGGGAACACCCTGCAGGCACGGCGCCGGTGTGCTCGTTGTGGCAGCGCATCAACGTGATGCAGTCTCTGCGCGCGCTGGCTGGGGACGCATACATCCTCTACTTCCTATTCACCACCTACGACCTGAAGCAGGCACGAAAACTCAGCTGCTGTGCTTTTGTTTCTGTTCTGCATGCTATATGCCATGTGACATGGTTCCACGCTGATGTGTACACGTTGGGCACACAACATGCTGGAAATCACAACGGGGCCGTGCCGCAGACATTTACGACTCACCGCATGCGGCCTGCAGGAGTGCAAGCTGAATGCCGTGACAGAGATGGTCCGATGCTTTGCGGACGTGGTGGACGCGGCGACGGGCATGCTTCCGAGCGACAGCGCCGACCCCGTACACTCTATTGCCGCGCTGTACCAGGCCAAAGCTGCAGGCACGAGACACTCGTGACATGTATGGATCTGAGCACCGTTGGTCGCCTCCAATAAGGGCACAACTGAGCTCTGTCAGGAGCTGGCCTTCAGGCTAGTAGCCTGTTTTTGTAGGGTTTCATGCATGCAAGACACAGACCGAAAGAAGCGCTTCTGCCCTAATTGATAGCGAGGCCGTTGGGTGTATGAGGTAGTACAGAGCAGGGGTGTGTGAGGTGGTACAGAGCAGGGCTTTCAGAGTCACCCCAAGCCTCCAGGGTTGACGCTCCAGGCAAGGAGTGGACGATGGACACAGACTTTGGCAGCGCGTCGCCGGAGAAGGGCGCCGCCTACCTGGGCATGCTGGCCACCGACGCGCTGCTGGCGGTGGTGGCCGCGACGGAGAGGCTGGCGGATGCGGCCGTGGATGGCGCGCCGCCGTCGCCGGACAGGTGCGGGCGTCCCTGGTGGCACGCCAGCAGGCCTGGAGGCCTAGACAGCTTATGTAGCGCCAAGGAGATCCGCCATGTGTTCACCAAGTGGACACATGGGTGGGAGGGTTTTTAAATGTAGTCCCTGCGACACGCCGCATAGAATGTTGTCCGTAAGCCAGAGAACCTGCACGACTGCTGGATATCCAGGCCACTGCTGTGTTCTGGCGCAGGTCTCCCGCATGAGAGGCAGAACAGCGTGAAAGTGCTTACTGGGGTTGCTGCCTCCTGCCGCAGGGGGCTGCCGGGCGGTCCCCCCGCACGCGACCCGGTGGATGCAAGCGTGTGCGCCGTGCTGGCTGGGGGCATGTGGCCGCGCGCGCTGTCTGCGCTGAGCGGCTTGCTTGCATGCAGCAGCGGCGAGACGCTCACGCTGCAGCTGCTCAAGGTGAGCAGCGGGAGGGCTCCAGGGGTGCTGCACTTGGACCCCGTAGAGATGCGCAGACTTGGTCATAGCATGAACACCAAACAGCCGCGTGCCTGCATGTGTGCGGTAGGGGTGACCCACAGGATGTCCATGTTATTACGGTGTTTCACGAGGTCATGTCTCTTAATGTCAGCACGCTAGCTTTGCAGGGGCCATGTGCATGGCGTCATCACCAAACATGCAGCGGCATGGGTCCGCACCCATGACTTTTCGGCAGGGTCCGCACCCATGACTTTTCGGTTCTTGACTGCAGCGCTGAGGCGCAGGGCTACCAGTCGTTCACACAGGCGGCGGGGCTGCTGGGCCTGGTAGAAGCGCGGGACGCGTTCCTGAGCTCGCTGTGTGCATTCACGCTTGGCAGCGGCGCCGCTGACGACCCGACGAGCCCTAGTGGCAACCGGGGGGATCCGTCCAGCCCTACATCTGCAGGCATGTCTTCTGGCTTGCATGCGCCATGGTGTTGGCGGGCAGGGCGTAGTGCTGCACTGCAGGGTGTGGTGTGCAGACAGGACCTTTGTCGCACTGCAGCAACAGGGTTCTCAGCAGATGCAGGACTGATGCTTATTGTCACGCGACCGAAGGCAGTGGTCCTGCTGACAGGCCCTTGCATGTCATCCGAGGCTGCAGGCTGCGTGAGCAGAGCAGGCACAAGCGGCTGAGCGCATGTGCATCTGGGGTCTGAGCCTCTGGCGGTGCGCAGGCAGCGGGCACCGTGATTTCCACCGCCTGGCGTCTGCCCAGCCGGCGAAGAGCGGCAGCGCTCCTGGTGGCGGCGGCGGCGGCGCTGGCAGCGGCGCGGGCGCCGGGGGCGGCAGCGCTGGCGGCGGCGGTGACAGAGAGGGCCCGGGCGGCGAGGGCGGCGGCCGCGTGCTCACGCCCAAGAACGTACAGGTGGGCGCGCACCAAGGGCCCCCAGCTGCGGCTGCTGCATGTGGGCATCGTGCGCCGTACCTGCTGCCCGCTGGGCAACTGAGGGCGGCTGGTAGTTGGCCTGGTACTCTGACACAGCATGTTGCCGTAGTTCCTGTCCGGCGAGACCTCCGCTTGATTGCCCTACCCCTGGTGCAGATCCCAACACGGGCTCTGTGCAGCAGCATCCGGTGCTTCACGCTCCGAGCGGCGCTGCCGCGCGCAGGCGCTGCGCACGCTGTTCAACGTGGCGCACCGCCTGGCGCCGGTGCTGGGGCCCAGCTGGCCGCGCGTGCTGGAGACGCTGGATGCGCTGGACCGCATCCTGCACTCCCCGCGCACCACCACGCAGGCGCGCCGCCGCCAGCCCATGTACTGGAATTTGTGCAGGGCGGCGACGGCCACACGCCCTCCGAGCAGATCATCCTGGGCCTTGCTGTCAGCCGCTCGTCGGGATAGCACAGCTGCGCCGCTGCACGTCATGTGCCTGCGCCTGCTAGCCTGGGTGCCGGGGTCAACAGCGACGACCAAGCAGCGGCGTCAGGGTAGGGTTGGGGCCAACCAAGCAGTGGCGCGTGCGGGCGCGCAGGAGATCTCGGCCGGCAGCGGCGGCGGCCTGCCCAGCGACCTGGCCATCCTGGCGGTGGCGGCCAACCAGCTGCACGAGAGCACGGCCGCGCTGGACACGCAGGCCGCGCGCGACGTGCTGGCCGGCCTGGCGGTCGTGTCTGCGCGCGGGGTGCCTGCAGCCGCGCTGCTCCCCGGGCCGCCCAAGTGCGCCTGCATACATTCTGAACCTGTTTTGGGCGCTGCTCAAGTCGTGCCCAGGGCTCGCCTGCAGGCGCCTCCACATGCCAGCAGAGGTCGTGCAGCGTGCAGGGTCCGCATGTGCGCAGCTGTGCAGCTGCTTTACCAAGATCTCAGGCCTGGCTGCCGCCTTGTCTGCACGCGCGGCGCCCGCTGCCGCGCCGCGCCTTCGCCGAGCGGACTGCGCGCCGCCGCAGGCTGTTCGCACTGGGGCGCATGGTGGACGTGCTGCGCGTCAACCTGGCCCGCCTGCCCGCGCTCTGGCCCGTATTCCAGGGCCATGTGGAGGCGCTGCTGGCAGACCCGCGCCCGCCCATGCGCGCGGCGGCCATTGAGGCGCTCGGCCGCGCGCTCGGCTGCGCGCTGGCCACGCCCGGGCGGCCCGAGCCCGACCCCGGCCCCGGGCCGCGCCTGCCCGTCAGCCGGCCGGCCGTGGTCATGGCGGACGCGGCGGCCGGCGAGGGCGGCGCGGAGCGGGGGGCTGCCGCGGGGGGGCGGGAGCCCGCGGATGGCCCGCAGCATGCTGCGCAGGAGAATGGCGCGCCCGGCGGCGGCTTCCTCGGCGGCGGCCCTGGAGCGCCAGACCCCGGGTCGAACGGCGCGGGCGCCGCCGCGCCGGGCGCCGCGGAGGCCGCCGCGCCAGGCGAGAGCGGCGGCAGCGGCAACAGCGACGGCGGCAGCGGCGGCGGCAGAGCGGGGGGAGGCGCAGTGGAGGGCGGCACGGAGGAGATGCTGCTGGAGGCGCTGGGCGGCCTGTACGCGGCCGCGCGCGAGCCGGACGTGCGCCTGGGCCTGCTGCGCGTGCTGCTGCAGGTGCTGCAGCGTCATGGTGCGGCCCAGCCGCTCCGTCATGAGCGGCCCAAAGCAGAGCGGGCGGGCGCTGGGCTTGGGCGTGCAGCCACGCCCCCGTCAGTGGGCGACCTCGCTGGTATTGCCCGCCATGCCGCAGGATGACCATGTGCTGCCTGGGTCCTTGTGGCAGAGCGTCCAGCTGAGGCGGCCCGCATGGACTGCAGCGAGGCGCCCTGTGATGGATCATCGCTGTTGAGATCCGCGCGCCGCAAGGCCCCTGCAGCACCGCCTACATTTCCAAAACCCCAGTTGCGCCGCCGCGCCAGGCGAGGCGCTGCGCGCGGGCTGGCCGCCCGTGCTGCGCCTGCTGGAGGCGGTGCCAGGCAGCGGCGACGCCGCGGCGGTGGGCGCGGCGTTCGGGGCGGTGCAGCTGCTGGCGGCGGACCATCTGGCCGCGCTGCCGCTGGGCCTGCTGGCGCACTCGCTGCGCATGGCCGCGCTGTACGCGTCGCAGCAGGCGCGCGGCGCGGCGCGGCGCGCGGCGCGGCGCGCTTGGCAGCGGGCGTGTGTGAGATGCGTTGGGCACCCGAGCGCGCATAGAGGGGCCTGCTTGCTGGCCGCCCGCGCTGCGCGCAGACGGGCGCAGGCCAGGCGCCGGCCTGCGCGACCGTGCGCTGGCAGCTCTAAATGACTTATTGCAAAGCCCCAATTCGTCAGGCGCTCTTGTCAGCTCAGCCGCAGCTGCTCGATTTGTGTGCATGACTGGGCTGTGCCGTGCAACATGGCGCTGAGGCGCGCAGGCGGACATGAACGTCAGCCTCACCGCCATCGCGCTGCTTTGGAACGCGGCCGACCAGTTGGCCAAGCTGTCCAGCCACGGCGGCTGCGCCGGCGGCGGCGCGCCGCAGGCGCCCGCGGGCAGCCCCGGGCCGGGGGAGGCGCTGAGCGCGGCACACCTGGAGGCCCTGCTGCGGCAGCTCTTCTCTGCGCTGCAGGTGTGTGCGCCCGCGTGCCTGCTCCGGCCCTTAGCTTGGCCTCTGCGTCATTGAGGACCTTGCGTCATGTACCCCGTCAACCAACCTCCTGCCCCTCCCCTAGGCCGCATGCTGCGGTGTGTCGGACTCAGCTGAGGAGGCCGGACGAACGGGCACCGCTTCTGTGCATGCTCTCTGCTTGTGGCCGTGCTCAGAGGCACTGCATTGCTTTCGCGCTTGGTAGCAGAGCAAGACTGCAGCATCACGTACAGCAGCTGTTGATGCTGCAACGCGCGCCCCGCATGCGCCAGCACAGCACCGCAACGAGGCACCTGCCTTCTCAGGAGCGCGTGAATGGCAGGCTGACGGGGGCTGCCGCGCGGCAGGGCCTGGCGGCGGACCGGCGGCCGGAGGTGCGGAACAGCGCGGTGCGCACGCTGTTCGCGGTGGTGGTGGGCCAGGGCGCGCGCCTGGGGCCGGCCGCCTGGGACGAGTGCCTCTGGCATATGCTCTTCCCGCTGCTGCGCGCGGTGCACCACATGGCGGCCACGTCGTCGCGCGAAGAGGCGCGCGCGCGGCCCACGAGTGCAGCCGAGTCCGTGTCATCATGGTCCTGCGTGTTTGTTTACTTGCACCTGCTGATGTGTACCTGGTGACTTGCTGTTGTGTTGTATACCTTGTCGAGCTTGCCAGTCTGCAGTGGCGGCGGCTGAGGGGGGGGGCGCGGCGCGTGCGGCCAGGCGGCGGCAGAGATCCTGGGCCGCGTGCGCGGCGAGAGCGTGCCCATGCTGGTGCACCACAGCCGCAACAGCGCGCAGAAGCAGTGGGACGAGACGCTGGTGCTGGCGCTGGGCGGCATGGGCCGCCTGCTGCGCGCGCACCTGCCGCTGCTCTCCCGCATGCCCGCCTTCCCGCAGGCGCGGCGCCCCGCTCAAAGGCGTGCGCATCAGTGCCCGCACTTGAGGGCCCTGCAGGTCATGCCGCGCCGGCCGTACCCTCCAAGAGGTTTAGCCGTCGCTCTTGTCTCTGCAGACTACCTTGCATGCAGCGGAAGCACGTGGCAGCCCGCTGGCAGGCACTGCGGCAGGCGCGCGCGCAGGAGCAAGCGGCCGGGGCTGGGAGGCGGCGCTGAGGCCGCCCTGGCGCCGCGCGCCAGGGCTGGGAGGAGCTGATGTCGGTCGTGGAGAGCGCGGTGGCGGGCGGGCGCAAGGAGGTCGCGCTGGCGGCGATCGCGGTGCTGACGGCGGTGCTGGGCGCGCACGGCGCGGGGCCGGCCGTCAGCGCGCCCATGTGGCGCCGCGGCCTGCGCGCGGCCGGCGTTGGCGTGGAGGCCGCCGCGACGCCCAGCTGCGACGTGCCGCTCATGGCGCGCCTGGCGCTGGTGGACGCGCTCGGGCAGCTGCTGGTGCGGGCCCATGGGATGCCTGTCAGCATGCTCGTCCCTCAGCATGCTCGTCCCTGCAGTCGCCGCGGGCTGCGGCCGCCCGGCTGCCGCGTGCTTCAGCTCGGGCTCTCGTGGCCTGGCCTGCCGCCCTGCTGTGCTCCTGTGCCAGCGACGAGTTCAGGGGCTGGCTGGCGCACTCCCGTGCGTCACCCTGCCGGAGTCACCGGGTGCCACTGGATACTAAGCGGGATGGTCGCCACGTGATGACTGGGAGGGGAGCTGTTCCAAGCCTCTGCCTCCAGCTCGAACAAGCATGGGGTGTGCGCCCACGCCCGCCCGGCGCGGCAGGCGGCGCTGAAGCCGGTGATGGGTGAGGATGACGTGCGCGGCGCCTACGTGTGGCTGCAGCGCCTGGCCTGCAACCCGTACGCCGACAACGACTCACCAGTGGTCATCCATGGCACGCCGCCGGGCATCAGCGCTGCCCGCGCCTCGCCTGTCACCAGCACGCCGCAGAGCTTGTGCACGCACTGCGCTTGCCTGTCAGAACACTTCGGTGCCGTCTGGTCAGTGGCTGCTGCTGGATGTGATCACGTGGGGACTACGAGTGCACCTCTGCACCGGCACACCTCGATAATCCCATGAATTTGGTCAGAGTGGTCTGCTCTACGTGCACCTTTCACTGCTGAGCAGTCCTCGTCCATGCACTCACAGGAGGTCCAGCTACTGCATCACGATGGAGGGATGGCGCGCCTGCCCTGTGCGCGCAGGCACGCTGCCGCCCGTGCAGAAGGCGGTGCTGTGCCTGCTGCCGACGCTGGCGCCCGCGGACGCGCCCGCGCTGTGGCCGGACTTCCTGGGCGCGCTGCTGGGCCTGCTGCGCCCGGAGCTGCTGGCCTCGGAGGGCCCGGGGCCCGCCGACGCGGGCCGCGCGCGCGGCGGCGGCGGCGGCAAGGCCGCGAGCGCGGGCGACAGGTGCGGCGGCTGGGCGGTCTGTCTGTGGGGTCCGTCTGCTCGGACCAGCGCAGCATGTGCAGCACAACATTGTTGCGCGCACCTTGCTTTCGGAGAAAGAGCAAAAAGCGCGGTGGCGTCTGCTCGCAGGCAGTATGAAGAGTCCAAGACAAATAACACTACAAGTTTACCTGTTGTGACTCAAGTGCGTGCGCCAGGGACGCGGGGTCCAGAGAGGATGTCGGCCGCGGCGGCGGCAACGTGAACCGGCATGCGCTGAGCGCGGGCACAATGGAGGCTGTGGTGGAGATGCTGGCGCGCATATACCGGTGCACCCCTTGCATCTCCTGCGTGCGTGATCTGCTCCTGCTGGGCGCCGTGTGCTCATGCAGATCGATCACAGCGTGCGTGTGCGTCTCTTATAGTGCTCTTTCTGTCAAGGGTCTGTGCGCTGGTCTGAGCAGGGCCCTGGTTGCGCCACCTGGCCCGGGCAGACAGCATGTGCCCTGGCTCTGTCACACGGGACATCAGTGAGTGGCTGGCCTGCATGCGCGCAGCCAGGCGCCCTGGCAGGCGCGGGCGGCGAGCTTTGCGGCGGTGGCCAGCGCGCTGGGCGCGTGCATGGCCACGCGCTACCGGCTATTCCACGAGGCGCTGTGGCGGGAGGCGGCCGCCGTGTGGCCGTCCGTGCTCGCCGCCGGCTTGCCCGCGGTGCGCCAGCTTCCATGTTTTCTGCACGCGCCAGCAAGAGCTGCCCGCGCTCGCAGCGCTGAGCGGCCTCCGTACTCGCCTCGCTCTGGTGTCGTGGTTTTGCGCGGTTGGTATTGCGCGGGCATCAGCACGTGTGCTCTCACACCAGCCATGCGTGATGATACAAGTGCTATCTCCCAACTTGCATGCATGTTGCACACAATTCGCGTCTGCCTTGCTTCGCAGACTGAGAACCGCCACGGACGTCTGCTCTGGACATGTGGCAACAGGTGGCGCCGATGCGCAGGTGAACCAGGCACAGGCGGAGGCAGGGGCCGAGCGCGCGGGCGCGGCCGCCGAGGTCTGGCCGGCGCTGGCGCGCGCGTTTGAGGCCTTCCTCCTGGGCGCGGATGCCCTACAGGCGCGCATGGCCCCCGCAGCTTGCATGCTTGCACACAGCCGGAGGGCCTACCGGAGTTTTGGTGCATTGGCAGGTGTGTGTGCCTCACTTGATGGTCTTGCTGTCTATGCTAGCGGCGCGGGGTGCACACGCAGCGCCGCCGCACATGACGCCATCCGCTGTCGAACGCCCTGGCTGCCCGTCAGGACAATGGCTGCGCCAGTGGCCCAGACGCAGCGGCCGCGGCAGCACCTGCAGGCGCGCACTCGCGCGGCATCGACAGGCGGCTGCGCTGCCACGGGAGGCGCTTGCAGCACGCCAGCAAACACGAGCCTGAAGAAGTGCACCACCTGCGGGTACAGTGCAAAGCCGCACCTGGAGCGAGTGCATCCGGTGCGCGCAGGCCGACGGCGACGCCCAGCCGCCGGGCGAGGAGCCCACGTCGGCGCCCGCGCCCGACGCGGATGCGCGGCGCCAGCTGGCGGCGCGCCCGCCGCCGGAGGCGCCCGGGCCCCGCCGGCGCAGCAGGGAGGGCCGCGTGCGGGGCAGCGCGGGCGGCAGCACGGCCGACGGCGAGGGCGCGGCCGCCGACGCCGAGCTGGAGGCCGCGGTGCTCGACTCGCTCACCGACGTCGTGCTCTCTGGTGCGCATTTGTTAAACTGTGCTGTCAACATCAACGCGTCGGGGCCAGTGCCATGCATAGTAATCATGCATGTCTACAAAGGTAACCGGTGGTGAGTGTGTGCGGCGCATGTAAGGGGCGGCGGCCTGTGACACAGCAGCGGGTGTTGGTGGTGGGTGTGTGCCAAGCCGGCGTGCGCCTAAGTGCAGCAATGGAGGTTGGTGCTGTCCCGATGGAAAAGCGTGCAGGTCGTCAGCGCCACGGATTGCTACTCAGTCCTGTTGGTCACTGGAGCGTGTGGGTGCACGGGGCGCCAATGCCGGAACGCGCGCGCGCGCGGCAGCCTGCGGCGGCGCGGCGGCGGGCGAGGTCTCGCGGCTGGTGGCGGTGGTGGACGCGGGCGTGGCGCGGCCGCGGCCGCTGGCCATCCCGGCCTCGGCCGCCGGCAGCCGCTTCCCGCACCTGTGCCTGCGCAAGCTGTACGTGCTCTGCTCGCGCGGCGCGGAGGCCGGCGCGCCGCAGGGCTGCCTGCTGCAGGCGCGATCCATGCCATTAGGGTCTCTGCGGGTTACCAGTCACTGCCCTGCTCCACGCTCCGCCTCCACTTCGACCTGGTCGTTGTGCACCCTGGTGACTGGCGTGCTGAGTCGGCTGCATGGAGCATGCATCCGCTGCATGCGCAGCCAGCCTGAAACCGGCTGCGCGGGCGGCAGGTGGCGCGCATCGCGCTGCCGGTCTTCCTGGCGCGCGCGCGCACGATGCTGCGCAGCTACGCCGCCGCTGAGGGGGCGGCCTCGGCCGCGGCGGCCGCCGAGCAGCCCGAGCGGGCAGCGCCGGGGCGGGAGCGGCACGGCGCGGGGGCCGCCGCGGGGCTCGCGCCGGCGTCGGGGCTGGACCGCCTGGCGCTGGGCGAGCTGCTGTGCCTCCTGGACACGCTGGCGGCGATGGCGCTCGCGCCGGCGGTCGCGGACGCCGCGCTGCCGCCCGGCAGCGCGCTGCAGGCGCGCCCTGCGTCGGGTCTTGACTTTTCTGATGTCGTGGGTGGATGACACACTCGGGGGTGCCGCAGTGTCGCCCCGCCTGGGCTGCAAGCGTACCTGGCACTGTAGTGTCAGGCTCTATGTGCTGCATCCTGACCCAGCAGGGCGCTGACATTGCACTGCGTGTCCCAGCATGGAGTGGCAGCTGCGTGCGGGCGTGGTCTTGCGCGGCACGGCGATCTCTCAAAGGACGGATGCTTCACTGCGGAGCATGAAAAAGAGGCTGGCAGCCTGTGCGATCACTCGCCGCCACCATCCATGGGGACCCTGCAGAGCTGCGCGGCTTCTCACCGCGTCGGTCCGGGCAGGCGCTGGTGGCGGTGCGGCGCGCGGCCGCTGGCGGCGAGGCGCGCGAGCGCAGCCACCTGCTGGCGCTGCTGCCGCAGCTGGCCGCCTGCGTGGGCGGCCGCGAGCCGCGCGTGGCTGCTGCGCTGCGCGAGCTGCTGGGCGGTGCGGCCGCGCAGCTGGGCCTGGCCGCCGAGCATGAATGAGTGCAAGGATGCCCTGCTCAGCCTGTCCCCATGTGCGCAGATCGCGCCGCCCGCGGGACTCGGCCGTGCAGAGGAAGTTTGCTTGTGTTTTCTTGTCTGACTGGCTGGCAGCATTGCCGACAAGAGCAATGAGTGAATGAGTCTCTGTTCGAGTTGATTTCGGCGCACGGTGATGCTGACTCAGAGGGCGGATCAGGCAGTTTCTGCCGTATGCATGCAGCCTGCAGCGCAAGCGCAATGTAGAGCACCCAGCAGGATCAGGCTCGGGGTTATGACCAGTTTAGCAGGGCACGCAGTTTGACGTCTGCTGTTCCTGCCCTGTGACCTGCGTGGAATGTCCCAGTGAGGCATTACCGAGGTTTATGCACAACTTCGTCATGCAATTCGAGACGGAGGAGATGCTGGCAAGCACTTACTGGCCACCTTGAAGCCTTGCAGGCACTTGGTCACAACCCAGGCAGCGCGCAGTCTGCAGTCTGCACGCCTTGGCATGGTATGTCAGTCATGGACATCACAGGTCTGCAGGGCTGCTTAGGCGGGTATGTTGAGTGAATGAATTACATCTGTGTTCAGGCACCTGCGACCATTTACAGGCACAGCCCTACGCAAGCTTCGTAGCATGCTTCTCACTGCATGCCATGGCAAACGTAGGTAGGCATACAAGATAATGCAGGCGACCGCTCTAGCGTGACGCTGCGTCCTGGTGCTGCGAACTGAAGCATGGTGCACCTTGGCTGGAACAAGTGCGCGTACATGAGTGGCCCGGCATTTGCAGAACATGTGGTTTTGGCATCTGTGCGCCCTGGTCGCAACACCAGAAAAATCTTTCCTTCTTTTTGCTCAAGTAGTTGCGCCATGCAGCCAACCTGCCTATACAAGCTATTAGGGTGTGTGAAGGGTAGAGAAAGGATGCTCTGCCGAACCGCTTCAGCAGTCTCCACACGCCCCGCAATGGCTCTCCGCAGGGGGTCAGCGCGCCTTCTGGCGCAGGCCCTGCGGCAGCAGGGCCAGGTGGAGGCGCGCGCGACGGAAGCGTTCGGACCCAGCGCGCCTGCATTGTTGGAGGGGTACGCGCGCACACCTCTGCACCAACACAGGCACAAGCCTTAACATACGAGTGTGCTGCTGAGCGCCGTGCCTCGCGTGACAGGTCGTTTGCGCTCGGCGGCGTCCGCCAGGCCTCACAGCTTGCAGGTGCGGCCAGTCGAGCGTCCGTCAGTGTCTGCGGCAGGGCTATGAGCGGCTGGGAGGCAGATGAGGGGCGCTCGCGCCCTACAGACGAGCAGCAGGCAGGCGAAGCGCTGAGGCCGGCCGGTGTGTGCGTGCGCAGTCAAGCAGCGCATGCGCTCTGTCACAAACATCCAGAAGATCACCAAGGCCATGAAGATGGTGGCGGCGTCGAAGATGCGCGTCGCGCAGGTCAACACAGAGCGCTCGCGTGGCTTGACGGCGCCCTTCCTCAAGTTGCTCGGCGACCTGCCAGGTGCGCTGGGCTGTGCACTGGTGTTGTAGCCAGTCGACGGTTGTCTCTGACAGGGCGGTGTTCAGCCTGCTCGGTGGCACGCGTATCAAGCGCGGGGTGGCCGGGGCCGGTCCTGGTCTCTTGGGCTCGGGCGCTGTGGCGGGAGCCGCGGCTGCGAGCACTGACGCTCACGTGTGCGCCCACACGCCAGACGCGGACGTGGAGAAGAATGTGACCGTGGCCGTCACCACTGACAAGGGGCTGTGCGGCGGCATCAACAGCACCGTGTGCCGGTATGTGCGCGGCATGAGTTCGATGTATGCGGCGGGTGCGCTCCTGCGCTCCGGCCGGCTTGTGGTCACTGCTTGCTTTCCGGAGTGTCAGCTTCGCCCTGAGGCTGCACCGTGGGGGTCTGCAGAGGAGGGCAAGAACCAGAACATCTTTGTCATAGGCGACAAGGGCCGCGCGCAGCTCACGCGCACGCACGGCAAGGACGTGAAGGAGGTGGTGCAGGATGTCGGCAAGATCCGCATCACCTTCTCGCAGGTGCGGCTGAAAGACCTGGCAGGCTTGCCCCAACAGGAGCCTGACTGTCTATGTTTGGCGGCTGCCGTTAAAACATCTATATGTGGCAAAGCGTGCTCCCATAGCCTAGCTATGAACAGCTCCCAGCTCGTGGGGTGGCCATGTTTGAACTTGCAGTACGGCACAGCCGCTTGTTCCGCGGTTGCGTGTTCCGTCTGCTTTGGCGCAGGGCTGGAGCCTGTTCAGCAGGGCCTGCACCACGTGTAGCGGGTGTGGCGGCGCAGGCGAGCACCATCGCGGAGGAGCTGCTGAAGACGGAGTACGACGCGGCGCGCCTGGTGTTCAACCGCTTCCAGAGCGCGATCGCGTTCAAGCCGACCGTGGTCACCGTGCTGAGCCCGGACGCGCTGGAGAAGGAGGTGGAGGCCGGCGGCAGCCTGGACCAGTACGAGGTGGAGGGCCCCGACCGCGCGGAGCTGCTGCAGGACCTGGGCGAGTTCCAGCTGGCCACGGTGCGCGGCCGCGGCGCCGCCCGCCGAGGCCTTGGGGCCTGTGCTGGGCCTGTGGCTGCGCTAAATGACGTGGGGACGATGGGGCCTGGCAGCACCAGCCGCTGAAGCCTAGCTGCTGAGGCCCCACGATGCATAGGTATTTGCAACCCCTGTGCGTTTTCCTGTGCGTTTCAAAGTCGTCAGCGTGCGGGCGGCACGCCTGTGCCGAAAACAAGTAGTGGCGATAGTGCCAGAGGGAGTTAACCTCAAACATGGCGCTGAAGAGCTGGTACATGTGCCTGTCGCAATATCATGACAGAGCGTCCCGCTGGTGCGCAGATGCTGTACAACGCGCTGCTGGAGAACAACTGCAGCGAGCAGGCGTCTCGCATGGCCGCCATGGAGAGCTCCACCAAGAACGCCTCCGAGATGCTGGCCAAGCTCACGCTCACATATAACAGGTGCGCTGCTTGCCCCACCGCCATGCGCTCATGGGCCTGGCATCTAGTGTGTGGGTGCCCAGCGCTCAGCCCTGAGGTTGCCACATCACCGAGACTTGTTCGCCGCTCGTTCATGCCGCTGTTATTCTGTGGTGCCAAGCAGCCACCGTGTGCGGTGCAGGACGCGGCAAGCGGCCATCACGACGGAGCTCACAGAGATCATCTCCGGCGCGGCGGCGCTGGAGGGCTAGCGTGTTTGCGTGTGTGCCCTGAGCCTAGGCGGGCGGCTGTGGGCAGTCCATGTGAGGGTGGGTATGAGCTATATGGGGATGGTAGCGAGGCATTAAGCAAAGGACTGACAGAGACTTGCAAGCAAACCCTCGACCGCTTACAGATGCACGAACCAGCCATGCCGTCGCCGCAGCACCTGGCGACATGGGTCAACGGCGGCAGGGGCGGTAAGCAAAGCAGATCCTACAAGCAACCTACCGCTTTGTGAAGGACTCCCAGATCTGCACGGCAATGGCCTTGTCTAAGTTGATGGGCAAGTCGTACCACCTTCGGGAACCCTCTGCCAGCACGGCGTTGACCACGAACAGGAAGCCTGCCAGCGAGCCCACCAGGGCTATGACAACCAGCGTGTCCAGCAGCGCCTGCGCAAGCGGCTCGCTCAGGTGGAGCAGCCCATCCTGCAAGGGTCTTCATATGCGTGATACGTCACGCAGAAGGCGCGCGCACCTGGACCGGTTTCGGCCACTCTATGAGCTGCACCTCCTCTTTGATGCCCTGCGCCGCTGGCGCGGGTGAGCGGCGCGCTGCAGCGCTGCTCAAGCCCGCACGCATGCATGAGCACAGGCGGCGGATACGCACATCGATGAAGCCCAAGTTTGCGGCCTTGGCCTGCTGTCTTCGCTGCGTCGCCAGGCGCCGGATGTCGTCCTCGGACAGGAGGCCCTGTGACGGGTGCCACCCTCAGCACGCTGGCATGGCTGCAGCACAAAGAGGAGGGAACAAAACGCGGCCGTGGGGCAGCACGTCATCCCCGCGCCGCCTGGCAGGCTCCGCAGCGGCTGCCTGCACTGCCTCCACGATCTGCGCCACGTCCTGCACAGTCTCCGCTGGCGCCGGCTCGGGCTTTGCTGGCGTGACAACAGCCTCGGGCTCCACTGGCCGCCCGCTCGTGCTCAGCTCCTCTGGCTCCTGCTCTGGCTCCTCTGTGGTGACCGGGCGCCTGGCCAGGCACGGCGGACTGTCAAGTCTCAACAGCAGTCAACACTACAAGGCAGCCACAGTGGCTGTGCCTGGTCGTGCTTGCCGCGCACGTGGGGTGTGCTAGACTGCAACCTCTTACTTAGGCCGCCACTCGTCGAATCTGGTAGTGCTACAAGTCCAACAGTGGGGAACTTCTGACCCAAAGCATAAAGGCAGTGAAAGGCGTGCCGAGGTGCCAAGACGCAATGCATTCATCACAACCTGCTATCAGCTGGTGACCGCTGTGCTCAGGCACACAGCACTGAGAAGGAGCTGCATGAGTCCCTGACTTTGTATCACACGGATGTGTGCCACGGTCACAGCCAAAGGCGCGCCGAGGGGCAGACGGTGGCGCCGAGGCCGGCGCCGCGCTTGGCTCCTCCACCTTGACGGTCGCGCCAGGCCCGCCAGTGCGCTTGCTCTTCTTCCGGCTGGCCTGTGCGCACACTTGCCTGGCAGGTGGGTGGAGGCTGGGCCCCCTACGGTGCACGGGGCAGGGCACGTGCACCAGTGCTGGGCGCCGGACGGCCCCTGGGTGCATGGCCAGCATATCGGGCTGCTCTGTGACTGCCTGCGCGGACTGTATGTAGTCTGCAGAGCTGATGGGGAGTCCATCATCCTGGGTAGCAGGGTCACGGCAGGGCCTGCTCCCTGCTATTCAAGCCGTGTAAGAGGTGGCAAGACCAGCACTGGCTTGCTGGGTGACTGCTCTTCTTCTGGCGCCTGCTGCCTGTGTGAATCTCTGCTTGCTGCTGCAGGTTGCTCCTAGCTGCAAGTGCCTCAGAGCGCACGCGCACATGAAGAGGCTGAGGGCGCCGCCAGGATGAGCTTTGGCGGGGCCGGGGGCGGCTTTGGCGCGGGCAGTTGGAGCACGGGCGGCTATGGCGCCGGCAGCAGCCGCGGCAATGCAACCACCCAGCTCAAGAAGGCGGACTTCTCCAACCTGCCCGTGTTTGAGAAGAACTTTTACGTGGAGCACCCGGCCGTCGCCAAGCGGTGTGCTGTGGCGCGCGTCCGCCCAGGCAGCGCGTTACATAATCCGCTTTGTCCATTCTGAGTTGCTGTTGACTGCAGCTGCTCCTTGCAGACTGTATGTCTGCCCAGTGACTGTGTGATAGTGTGCTTTGTTAGCGTTGCACTGCCGCGCCCGACCTCACATGCACTCCTACAGCATAGGGAGTGTGTGTCGCCGTGCAGGTCGGAGGAGGATGTGGAGTGCTACCGGAAGCTGCGGGAGATTCACGTGGAGGGAACGGGCGTGCCAAAGCCCGTCGCGACGTTTGAGGAGGCCTCGTTTCCGGGCACGCACAACGTCTCTGTCTCTGATGGGCCTCTCAGCCGAGGTGCTGGAGCAGGCTGCACAGCCTGCAGCGGGTGTAGAACGAGCGGGGCGGCACAAGTCAATTACACAAGTCCTGTCAGTTTGTGTTGCGTGTCTTACAGGCACGGTCCTTGCGCCAGCCTGCAATATGCCACCGCCACCATACAGAAATGCACAATGGTCCCATGCAAGGTTGAATAAACATGGACAGCCCGTTTGCATTGCTATGACGGCATTTGTGAGTGTCACAGAGCAGCCTGCCTTGTACCGAGCCGCGGTCTGGTCAGTGCAGCACGTTGCTAGATGACTGCTTTGCCCTGCTTGCTCACACGTTCGGGTGGCCACAAGCGACCCAGTGTGTTTCTTCCTTGCATGTGAGCCAAATGTGTGCCCCACAGGTCATGCATGTGGGTGTTAACAAGCTAGCACCAATTTACTTGCAAGGGTGGCCCGTGGCAGGCGCATGGCGTTCCTGGCCCGGATGCTGCTGATAGTGCATGGCGGCGCCGGCCGCGCAGAGTACGTCCTGACGCAGGTCGTGCGCGCGGGCTTCAGCGAGCCGACGCCCATCCAGTCGCAGGGCTGGCCCATGGCGCTGCAGGGGCGCGACCTGATCGGCCTCGCCGAGACTGGCTCGGGCAAGACGCTCGCCTACCTGCTGCCGGCCATCGTGCACATCAACGCGCAGCCGCACCTTGGTGCGCTGCCCGCGCCGCAGCCTTTGGTAACTTGGCTTGCAACCCCGCGGGTTCGGCATGTGAGTACCTGTATAGCCTTGACAGCTTGCGCGCCGCCACTTCGCACTGGTGTGTGGCTCATGTGTGTTGCCACAAATCTGGCATGCAAGAGTGCTGTAGTGCGGTAAGATTCTACCTGCCCTCGCCACACATGCTCGAATCACGCACACAGCTGAGCTCCCTCTAGGTAGGAGCAACCTGACTGCCCTGGGATCTGCTGCATCACGACGGAGCGCAGACTTTGGGCCTCTGCTGATGGGCTGCCCTCCGTGAAGCGGCACAGCCGTGCATCGCAGCGCGCATGTTGCGCTGCGCCTGACACGACGTTGCACGGCGCGGGCGCGCAGCGCCGGACGACGGGCCAGTCGTGCTGGTCCTGGCGCCCACGCGCGAGCTGGCGGTGCAGATCCAGCAGGAGTGCGCCAAGTTCGGGACGAGCTCGCACATAAAGCACACGTGCGCCCCGGCCGCGCTCGGGCCAGACCTGCGCGCGCACGGCTGCGCCGCGCCCCTCTTTCAACCCCCAGCCGAGCTGCGGCACGCATCGCGGGCGCGCCGCGGCCGCGCAGGTGCGTGTACGGCGGCGCGCCCAAGGGCCCGCAGGCGCGCGACCTGCGCGGCGGCGTGGAGATCGTGATCGCGACGCCCGGGCGCCTGATCGATATGCTGGAGTCCAGCGTGACCAACCTGCGCCGCGTGACGTACCTCGTGCTTGACGAGGCCGACCGCATGCTCGACATGGGCTTCGAGCCGCAGATCCAGACCATCGTGCGCCAGGCGCGCCCGGCTCCTGCTCCACTGTCCCCGCTGTCCTCAGGTGATACCTGACTGATGCAGACCGGTTCCTTCTCCATGCGGCGTGGACACACGCAGAGGTGATGCACACTGGAAGGCAAAATCACAAGGCCATGGTGTGTTTGAAAGCCAGGTAGGGCGCAAACGCTTGTTGCATCTCGAACGTATGGGCACAACAACTGCTGTGCCGCAGCAAGGCGGGCAACTCGCATCACGCGCTGACAGTTCAAGGGCCGCCGCGCAGATGCGGCCCACAATAATGTGCCGCGGCAACACAAGGCACCCCACACATGCACTGACGGGTCCAGGGCCGCCGCGCAGATCCGGCCCGACCGCCAGACGCTGCTGTGGAGCGCGACGTGGCCGGCGGAGGTCCAGGGCATCGCGCGCGAGTTCCTCAAGGACCCCTACCAGGTCACCATCGGCTCCACCAAGCTCAAGGCGCGCCCCCCGCGACTCCTGTCATGCGACGCCGGGATGTGTTAGAGTGAGCTGCGGTGAAACTCTGGGGGTTGCATGATGCATGATGATGCGTGCAGTCAAGTGCAGACTCGTCTGGGACCGGCTGCAGCCAGCTTCGACCTTGCGTGCCGTGCTGTCGTGTCGCGGGCCTCACCATGTGTTCGTAACCCATGCGCAAGGGGCGTGCGCGTGCCGCTGCGCGGCTGGAGCGGCTGCTGAGGCAAAGGTGTAAGGCCTGCGGCTGCTAGTGGTGCCCGGGGTCCTTCTTACGCGCTGCAAGCGCGTCCAGGGGCCTGGGATGACACTCCGGGGCGCGCGCAGGCCAACCACATGATCCAGCAGGAGTTTGAGTTTGTGGCCGAGGCCGACAAGTTCGGGCGGCTGGTGCGGCTGCTGGAGCGCGAGATGGACGGCTCGCGGCTGCTGGTGTTCTGCGAGACCAAGCGCGGCTGCGACGCGGTCACGCGCCAGCTGCGCCAGAACGGCTGGCCTGCGCTGTCCATCCATGGCGACAAGAGCCAGGAGGAGCGCGACTGGGTGCTCAGCGTGCGCGGCACGGGGCCGTTGCGGCGCTGGCCGCAGCTCACGATTGTATCAAGCAAGCAGCATCGACACTGTGCAGGCCCCAGGCCATGGAGTCTGCTGGGTGCCCTGGCATGCATGTGCACATGGGTGTCCGGTGTGCATGCAGGACTGTGATTCTCACACGCCAGGCTCGGCTGCGACCACCTGCACGATTGGGGTGTAGGATTATAGTGTTGTTGGCTGGGACCACCTGCAACAACAGGACTTAGGGATAGGGTGGCGTCCAGGCAGGCGCTGGGCGCGCAGGAGTTCAAGGCCGGCAAGAGCCCCATCATGCTGGCGACGGATGTGGCCGCGCGGGGCCTGGGTGCGGCGCGGCTTGCCGGATTCTAAGCTGCCTATCATGCGATTTGCCCTGCCCAGCGCGCCGCAACGACAAGGTTGATGTGCTTGTCACTTGCCCTGCGCCTGCCTACGTCTCTCGCAGTTCCTGCCTGCGTGCGGCTCGCCACAACGCCGCGGCGCCTTTCTGCGCTCCGCCCATGCCAGCGCGGGCGGCCGCCTGCATGCAGAAGAAGGGGTCTTGCTTGTCGAGAGCGGGTGTTGCAACTACCCCAGCGCCCATCGATGAAAGTGTCAGCCCAGACAGATGAAGCTGACATGCAGGGCGTCGGGTTGGTGAGGGCACTAAGCAGTCAGCAAGCAGTCGGCAAGTCTCGTCACACGGGTGGAAGATGCGGCTGTGGAGGACTTGGTTGTGGTGCACCCTGCATGTGCTGGGCGTCACAACAGTGCAAGCATGCTTAGGCGGCTAAGGAGGCACGCGAAGCGGCGGGCAGCTGTCTGTGGCAGCCCCTGTCAGGCGGCAGGGGCCGGCGGGGCGCCGTGGCCCCCAGCCCCCGGCCCCCCGCTGACGCCCCGCGGCTCCCGCGCTCCGGCCCTGCCTCCTGCTCGCAGATGTCAAGGACATCAAGCTGGTGATCAACTACGACCTGCCGAA